>Ga0123356_10000021_pt1 | contig 176996 bp, 173 predicted proteins | sample TergutEmb28metaG_2_FD_92546 | JGI IMG/M metagenome (GOLD analysis project Ga0123356, IMG submission 92546) | Embiratermes neotenicus P3 segment gut microbial communities from Petit-Saut dam, French Guiana - Emb289 P3 | ecosystem: Host-associated > Arthropoda: Insects > Digestive system > Gut ... | reverse complement strand
CGTTGTTTATACCCAAACTACACAAGCAGCAATGCATTGCTGTGCTTAAAGTAACGAAATTCATTGAACCCGCCTCAACTGCCGAAGTCGAGGCGGGGTTTTATATGCAAGGTCGGTTGCGTTTGTGCAAGACCGTTATTTTTGAGGGAGTTCATTGATTTAGGTGAAAATGACTGATAGTAAAATAATGTTTATTACCAACAGTCGCATTAAAAGTACAATACAAAGGAGCTACTTAAAATGAGAGAGTTTTTTGATAAAAATGGTAAAAAAGCCATTATTTATAGTGTAATGGGTGCTGCTATATTTGCAATTCTTCAATTAGTTTGGGGAATAGTTTCAAATTATTCGGGAAGTATAATTGATTCCATAATTAATCACTATTATTATCGTGCCGGGAGTGTGGTTGATAATGAATTGTCAATTATTTCTTTCGCTATAATGCTTACCATTTTTGCGGGGATGGTATTAATAATAGACTCTATAAGTATAAAAAATAATTCAAAAAAAATAAAAGTTTCACAAAAAATGAACGATTATGAAAAAACAGAATTGCCTCACGACGCCACGCCAGAAGAAAAAAGAGAAATCATAGAGAAAAGAATTCAAGTATTAAAAGAAGCAAAGCAAGTTGCAACTGATAATACTGTGTCTTTTGAAAGTGTTAAATCATTAAAACGAAAAAGAATTTCTGATATAACACATTTATGTTTTTCTATTTTTTTTATTGTCTATACATTTATATTTACTTTGATACCTTCATCTCAAAAAAGTTATTTCGAGAGAGAGATAATCAAGATAACCCCATATGTTGAAGCACATGAAATAGATATGTTAAAATCTGACTGGGTACTTATGAAATCAAGGGAAGACTATCTTGATATAAGAAACAGGATAAACGCTATTTGCGATGAATATGATTTATGGTAAATTAAAAAGGACTTCTTCTGAAGCCCTTTTCCCTCTCTATTCCACCCTATACAACCCTCACTACACCAACACCCCGTCCTTCATCTTAAACACAACATCAGCCGTTTGAGCCACTTCTAAATCATGCGTAACAACAATCACACAATACCCGTCATTATGTGCAAGCCCGCTTAATATCTCCATAATGTTCTGCGTATTAGTAACGTCCAAGTTCCCCGTCGGCTCATCAGCGAGGAGTGTCTTCGCCCCCGCCGCAAGACTGCGTGCGATTGCCACCCGTTGCTGTTCACCACCCGATAACTTCGAGGGAAACCGTTTCATCTGCTCTTTGGTAATCCCGACCCGTTCAAGAAGCTCATCGGCTCTCGGCTTCGCTTCGTCCGGCTTAACCCCGCATAACTCCAACGGATAGCAGACATTTTCGGTAACCGTCAACAGCGGTAACAGGTGAAACGCTTGAAATACCATTGCCACGTTTTCACGGCGATAACGGTCAAGGTCAATTTTAGCCAAGCTCCTGTCATCGAATGTAATCTCCCCCTCGCTCGGCAGGTCAAGCCCCGCTAACATAGACAACAGCGTGGACTTCCCCGAACCCGACGGGCCTACTATCGCGTATAATTTCCCCTGCTCAAACTCGCAGTTTATGTTTGAGACAGCGGGATTTTTTGTACCTTTATAGGTATACGATATGTTTGTAAGTGATAACATAATTATTCCTTTCACGGACGGATATGGAATCCGCCCCTACATTATTCTTTAATTTGTAATAATTCCAACACCTTATTTTTAGTCACCGAAATCGCCGCCCCGAACGAGGCACAAACACTCCCGAACAGATACAACCCAACATATAATACGAGTACACCTGTGCTTTGTATAAACAATCCCGAATTATATAATACCAACCCCACCCCTGCGACAATCAGCCCGAACACACACAGAATAACCTGCTCGGCAGCAAGCATACAGCGAACCCGCTTTTTCGTAGTACCGAGAACCCGCAGAATTGCCGCTTCCTTCGCCGATTGAATAATAATTAACACAGGTGCAACTGCCCCGATTAACACTGCCGCGGCTACTGCAATCGGGAATAATGTACCAAGCAAATCCCGAACCCGCCGAATATTATCAAGCTCCTGAACATCGGTGAAATACGAGGCGGCGTTTCCTAATTCGTTTGTGCTGATGCTGACTAATTCTGCTAAGTACTCGTTAATTTCATCGACGCTTTCATTGTCACTTAATATCGTTTCGGTATACGAAACAGGCAGTTTAGATAAAGACCGCTCTGCACCGTCGACGGTATGCAGTTTTTCCGCCGCTTTCCCGGGAGGGGTGATTATAATATCAGAACTATCAGAATTATTTGAATACACAACACCGACGACTTTATAAGCAACAGTAAAGTTTTCCTTATCCTCATCAAGAATTCGCTCGATTAACAACTGCAATTCTTCCTCGGTGTCAAACTGACCCTCATAAATCGACGCAATTAAACTCCGAAAATCCTCGTTATAAAGTGATTCAATACAACCCCGATACGCCATGTAATCTATTAACATAATTTCATCACCGATATTTACGTCATACGCCTCGGCAATGCTGCTACCTATTACACAAACGGCGTTATCCCCTTGAATATCATCAGCGAAAACACTATCCGAATAACCATCGGCATATTCAATGGAATACTCACCCGTTAAATAACGGTTTATGTCGTTGGTCATTGTTAAATTAACAGAAATATCTATATCGTTTGCGGCAACCGTATACCTGCCGTAAAGATACATTTCATTAATTAAATCCGACTCTGACAATGCTAATACATTGCTGTAGGAAATATTATTTATACTGCTTTTCACGTCAATCTGTCTGAACATCTCCTCATAATTGGTCTTGGTTAATATAATCACACCGACTGCCCCCGACAGAACAAACGCAAGAGAAACCGCAATCACACTCCTCCACCCCGTTCTGCACATGTGTTTGAAGATGTAATGTGTTACTTGATTTAACTTAGAATACCCTTTATAATTAACAGTTGATAGTTGATAGTTTACAGTTGTGGTTTTGCCTTGCGACGGATTTTTGGATTTGAAACTGTCCACTGTCAATTGTCCATTGTCAACTGCCATCCGGGCAGTATTCTCTTGAAGCAGTGATAACGGCGGGGTTTTTGAAAGTCTGTGCAAAAATAACCCCGTAAACAATGCAATAAACGCAATTTCCGCAATCAGAGCACCGACAACCGCCATAATCGGCACGCTCGTATCAGCAATATAACTGCCTCCCTCAATCTCGAAGCCTTGTAATGTCGCCGCCATTTCACTGAATGTATACATCAACCCGATTGTTCCGCCGAGCGGAATTGCAACGGCAACAATCACCATAAGCGGTAAAGTCAGCGAACTGCGTGACTTACTTACAGGTGTCCCCAACGCCCGCATAATCGCATAAACCTTCTTGTTCCTCCCGATATACAGATACACCGACAAAACAATCGCAACCAACGCCGCTAAGACATACAGGCTCGTTGTTATAATGGAGGCTTTCATGCTCTCGTTTATGCTGTCCTTAACACCTGCATAACCACCGTCACTAACACGCAGTTTAATATCCAAATTCTCGGCTGATACACTTACCGCCCCCAGCACTTCTTCAATATTAACAGGGTTCTCGACTAACAGGCTGAACTCCCCCGGTTTAATCTCATGGTCATGGGGTACTTCAATCGGTAACAACGACAGCGGAACAAAAATCGTATTCGGGGAATACCCCATGAACAAGTCAGAATTTCTCGCCGCTTCGGAATCGATGTCCTTGTAGAACCCCACTATTTCAAGCTCAACTGTTGAAACGACATTCCACATACGTTCGGGAATATACGCAATCGCCCCCATCTGGGCGTATTGCTCGAATAACCTATCACCTAACCCGATTGTAACAATATCGCCTAATTGATACCCATATTCGTCAGCAATATATTGGCTCATTACGCAGACATCATTATCACTCGGTACTACCATTCTGCCGCTTGTAATAACCATTTTCCGCTCATTAAACCTCGGAATTGCCGCCATATTCGACGTATACACTATGTCAAAAGTGTGCGAATCCTGTTTAGTAATCTCGACCAGCTCATTCATTTTTGCAATATTTTCATAATCGGTTAATTCCATAATCGACTGGCAAAAATCATATGAATCAGGGTCACCGAGAAGCATTAACGGCTTCCCCGCCATATACGAGGTCATGCTCAATAAATCCCAATCCCTTTCGGCAATACGCCCTGCATTATATTCTAAAACCTTATCGATAGGCCAAACCACATAATCACCATCAGCGTACACACCCCAATCTTTCGGTTTATCCTCAGCAAGACGAATGAGATTTTTTTTAACCTCGTATTCATAATTCTCAAAATTAAAAGTGTTTGGGACATATCGCCCAATAAAAATATAACGTGTTCCGGGTACAAGGCTGTCCGCAAATTCTGCGTCCCTATACGGAGTGCTTTTGAAAAAATAGCGACTGTTAGACTCAGGGGCAAGCATTGATTGTCGTAGTATTGTTCCGTCCTCAAACTCTGTAACGCTCCAAATTTGTGCTTGGCCGAAGTGCATTACCCCCCAATCTGCCATAAACCATTGGATAAGGAGCGGTATTGATTCTCCCTCATCAAAAAATTCTTTCCCCGCTAACTGTTTAATATTCGAGAACTCCAACGAAAAAAAGATGGGCTCTACCGACGACTCTAAATAACCCTCAAACGTCCCCTCTATGATAAACCTGTCGGTATAATCATATCCCCAGTCATACCCCTCAGAAATCTTTGAATTTAATCGTTCAATGTCATAAATCACCCCACCTGTCATATACCGTGTATCGGCGGTTACACCCGGCAACGCCGATAACTCGCTTATCAGCTCAGGAGATAAAGTTATCGGTTTTTTCCACGGAACAAAGTAATAATATCCATCTAAATATTCATCAAGCCATGGCATATTTGAGCGGTTACGAAAGCTTGCGGTTTTAGGTAAATTACTGTAAATAAAATATTTGTCATATGTCACAGGAACCCCGTTATTGAATGAAATCACACCATTGTAACTGTTTTCGACTTTCTTCATTTCCCGCACTGTCACGGAATAGTCGGCAATTCGTGAAAACAATGCGAATGAGGCGATGGCGATTAACAGAAACATCATCACGGTTTTGAGCGGTGTGCGGAATAATGTAGAAACCGACAGTGACGGCCGCATACCCCACTTAGGCTCAGGTAAGTGAACCTTGTCATACTGTTCGCCTAATGGAATTGGCTCGCCGGTTTTGGCGAGTGCTTTCTCAATAGCTTCCGCCTCGTCGTAGCCGTTTTCAAGATACCAATCCCGTGTGTCCATAATATGCTCCCTCAGCTCCTCGGAAATGCTCACATGTGCCTCCCTACAGCGGATTTGCTTAATAACCATGCTTATGTATTCGTCGATTTTATGATTATCCGAACGCATTAACTTCACCTCCGCTCATTAGGCGGTTAACGGCATTTACATACAATTTCCACTCCGATTCTTTCTTCAAAAGCAGAGCTTTACCCTTATTCGTAAGGCGGTAATACTTCCTCGCTCGCCCACTTTCGGCAGTTTCGTCATAGGAAGTCACCATTCCGTCTTTTTCAAGCCCGTGCATAATCGGGTATAATGTCCCTGTTTTAAGGTTAAAGGTGTTCCCCGATTTTTTCAGAATTTCGTCGATGATTTGATAACCATACATATCCTGCCCCTCAAGAAGCTTTAATATAAGCATTGTCGTATTCCCCGAAACCACGTTCTTTTCGTATGTCATAAGTACACCCTCCAAAATATAAATAGATTATCTACATATATTATACATAGATAATCTACTCTTGTCAAGGGGGAATTTACAGAAACCGAAACAACCTCTTAAACATATACTGCAAGAAAACATGGAGGAACTACTTATGCACGACTATCTCGACACATTTACATACACCCCGGTAAAATACGCAGGCACGGGACAGGGCGGCTTCAACGGGAACATCGGCAAAAACCCGATACCGGACGTGCCGATTAACATTGCACAGATTAACCACCCGAGGGGGTTGTCCGCCGACTACCTCGGGAATCTCTATTTCGCCGACGAATACAACGGCTGCGTCCGCATGGTGACAATGGACGACACGGGGCAATGGGTAATCCGCACAATCGTCGGCACAGGGGTGGAGGCAGGCTCTGCAGACCCCCCTAACGGCGTTATCGCACAGGGTATAGAAATGTATGAGCCTATGGCGGTTGACGTGTCGGAGCATTGCGACCGTGTTGTATTCTTAAACACCGACAGCCATCTTGTTATGCTTCTCGAAATGAACCACCCCGCCGGAATATACGAAAACGATGTTTATTATAAGGGGGCATTGCTTTATGCAAAAGGAACACCCTACCCTGCCGACCCATGGTTGACGAAAATTGCAGGGAAATACATTTCGGGCTCAGCGGGAGGATATTATGACCCGCCCGACCATAACCCAATGGAAGCACGCTTCAACACTCCACAAGGGGTGGCTATAAATAAAAACGCCGACATAATTTACGTTGCCGACACCAATAATAATGTAATCCGCAAATTAGAATATACCAAAGCCGACGGGTGGAAAATCTATCACCTTGCGGGAAGCACAAGTGCCGCAGCGGGGTACGGCGGTGACGGCGGTCCGGCAAGCTCTGCCCTTATGAATAAGCCGGTGGGAATTGCACTCGACGAGGATGACAAAAACCTCTACATCGCCGACATGAACAACCACCGTGTCCGTAGAATTGACCTCGTCACAGGGATAATCACAACCGTCGCAGGGAACGGGCAAATCCCGCCTAATCAATACACCAACGTAAACGACGGAACGGTTCAAGAACACGGCAAACCGCTTAATCAAATTGCCTTATTTAAATACTTAAGCGACGTCGCTGTTGACGAAAACTCGAATATTTACGTTGCCGACCAGTCACAAAACCGTATCAGAAAAGTCCTCGCCGACTTGAGTGAAATCAAAACAATTTACGGAAACGGTTATGAGGTTTTAGTAAAAGCACCGAGAGGGATAACCCTTAACTGGGCAGGCGAGGTTTTCGTAAGCGACACCGAGGGAGCAAATATATGGAAACTAATCCCCGACGGCTTAACCGACGAAAACTACCCCGACCCGCCGTTATGCAAAACCGAGGGTGGGGTATGTGTTGAGCTTAATGCGAAAAAGAAAACAAAAGGCAAGGCTTTGAAAGGCGGCGACTTTACATTCGAGCTATACTATGACGATGAATTAGTCGCCACCGCCAAAAACAATCCACCTAAAAAATGAACCGCTATTCCGACTTTTTCTTCCTGCGTGCGGCGATAATTATCCCTAAGGACAACGCAGTCGCCAGTCCGAGTGCCGCTAAGTCCTGACTGCCTGTGGGAGGCGATTGTTCAACCGGTGTAAGGTCTTCCGCACCCTCAACCTGTGACCATGTCCCGAGGACTTCCCCGCTCGAGTCATACACCTCGAAGCTGACTGTCCCGGTGACATTGTCATCCCACGTCCCGAATATCGCTTCAAAATAGTCCCCCGCGGGTAGAGGGTCACATATTTCTATCTCGATAATTAACCCGTCATTCAGGTCATGCGTATCGGCAACCCAACCGGTGGTTTCAGAATTATAAATCAGGTGAACCTCGGTTACGCCCCAATGCTCAAGGTCTTCGGGGACTTTGATGAAATACTTGACTGATGCAATTTTCGTAATGTCTACCACAAACGCAGGGTTCGACTCGCTCCCCACGAATTGATAACCTACATGTCCGCCCACGATTATTTCAACATCACGGTTTGTTTCACTGAACTCAACCGCCTCTGCCGCTGTTACGACAAAGGAAAACGCCATTGACAGCATTATGAAAAACGCCACTGTTCTTTTTAAGCTTCTGCTCATATTTACCTCCGAAATTTGTGTATATTTATTGTGAGTAATAATAGTATTAAAAAAAAATACCAATTTATTCAAAAATCGGTATTTTTTATATGGTTTATGATTTTACTGCTTTCTTTTTCTGCTTAATGCAATTGCACCCACAGCGATGACCGCTACACCTGTTAATACTGCAACACCCGTAACGCCGGTAGGCTCGTTAACCTTGTCGCCCTCAGGAGGAGGGGTGGTCGTTGTTGTAGTAGGAAGAGTGACACCGTCGAGGTATATTTTCTCAATACCTACCTCTGCCCAGCCGCCGTCATCTTCGCCGATATAAATGCTGGGAACTAACTTACCTCTCTCTTCTTCTTCAAGCCAATCATCATAGTTTTTCATTTTGGTTAAGTCAAAAGTAATGGTTTTTGTTGCTGCATTATATACATCTTCAACTTCAAATAACTGCTGGTTCCAGCCCCAACCGTCAACGGGAGCTTGCCACACCATACCAATACCTGTTTCCTCTAATTCTTCGTCGGGGATTGCTTCTTTAAGAACAACAATCATTTTCTTGGCAGATTTTAATATTGCCCAAGTAAGACCGGGAACATTCTCTCCCTCCATACCCTCACTACCATAAATCCACTGGTTCTTGTTGTTTTCTTTCGGAGGGGTTGTCGGCAAATCGAACGTCGCCGCACTTGCTGTAACTACTAAGCTCATGCATAACGCACACGCAATAATAATTGATAACAGTTTTTTCATTTTATAAATCCTCACAATATTTTCTGATTTGGTTTGCGAATGAGAATTTCTCAACCGCTTACCGTTATAGTATATGGAATATGTATGAATTTACAATTAGAAAAAATTGCAAGTATTATGTTTGACAAAATTTGCCATAATATGATATAATTACTTAGGACATGGACATGTCTAAGGCAGACCTACACGGTGGCGGTCGTTTTTCCTCCTTGCGAAAGGAGGTGATGTTATGGAGTGGTTGGAATTTCTGACGCTCGCATTGGTTGTATGTAACGCACTGCGATTAATACATGACTATAAACGGAAATAACCGCCCTGCTCTAACAAGGCGGTTGTTGGCAATTTTGTTGATAACCATTCAACTTTGAGGGAGCGACCGTCACTTGGTCTGCCTTTTCCTATTGTTATTATAACTCATGTTTTTTAATTTGTCAATACCTTTCGCAAACAAAAACGCCCGTCAATACGACAGGCGTTTTCTATGTTTGCTTTAAGAAATTCTTATTTTCTTCTTCTGCTTACCATAACAGCACCTGCAGCAACAACTGCAACGCCTGCTAATGCAACAACGCCTACGATACCGGTGTCTTCGTTGATTTTGTCACCGTCAGCAGCAGCTGTGGTTGTAGTAGTTGTAGTAGTGGTTGTTGTTGTAGTTGTAGCAGCTACAACGCCATCAAGGTAAATCTTAGAAATACCTACAGACGCCCAACCACCATCATCTTCACCAACATAAATGCTCGGAACTAATTTGCCTCTTTCATCTTCTTCGAGCCAGTCGTCATAGTTCTTCATCAGTGTTAAATCAAAAGTGATTGTCTTTGTTGCTGCATTGTATACATCTTCAGCATCAAATATTACTTGGTTCCAACCCCAACCATCAACGGGAGCTTGCCATACTAAACCGAAACCTGTTTCTTCAAGGTCAGCTTCAGGAATAGCATTGTTAAGAACGATAATCAGTTTTTTAGCGGATTGTAAGATTTCCCATGTAAGTCCGGGAACGTCTTCGCCGTCCATTCCGATACTTCCGTAAATCCATTGGTTGCCGTTATTTTCTTTCGGCGGAGTGGTCGGTAAATCGAAAGTTGCCGCACTTGCTGTGATAACCAAGCCTGCACATAATGCACATGCTATAATAATTGCCATTACTTTTTTCATTTGATAAATCCTCCAAAATGTTATGTTTGTTTTTAGTATGTGTCCATACCGTTGGTACGTATATTATATAATAAAAACGCCAAAAAAACAATAGGCATTATTACCAAATTTTACCGGTCAGAAGTCACGATATAATGCAAAAACACCATGTTTCAAGGGGGATGCCCAAGTTCTTCCCCTGCCCACCGAGGGATTTTGACAAGGTTTAACAGAATATATTAACCTACGATTTAAGTTTCAAAGCACCAACATCTATTTGAATTGCTTCAATTTTATGTTCAGCTGTGGAAATACGGGTATCGTGGTTGATTAAATTATCTTGGTTTAAAGAAAGCATATCATATATAGAACCTATCTTTCGACCGTGTTCGTCTTCGATTTTAGCAACGCTATAATGAATATCCTCAACCATACCGGACAATTCATCAATTTTCTTGCCCTGCTTAGCAACAATTTCTTGCAATCCGTCTAACTTTTCTAATATCTTGTTTAACACTTGATTTTCCATAATCATGCTCCTTTTATGTAATTACTTTTCCCGTCTTTTACCATTATACCACAAACAAAAATACCTGTCAACAACAAAACCGCCCTACTCTATGCAAGGCGGTTTCTATGTTTGCTTTAAGAATTATTTTCTTCTTCTGCTTACCATAACAGCACCTGCAGCAACAACTGCAACGCCTGCTAATGCAGCAACGCCTACGATACCGGTGTCTTCGTTGATTTTGTCACCGTCAGCAGCTGCTGTGGTTGTAGTTGTGGTTGTGGTTGTAGTAATAGTATCGCTTGTTGTGGTAACAGCACCTGCTTTAACTAATGCGATTTCTGCACCTGCTGCATTAAATAATGTAATAGAGAAAGTACCCTCTAAACCATTCCATGCACCTACGCAAACCTGGAAATACTGGTCATCATCAAGTGCACCGTCTAAAACGTGAGTCATAGAATCAGTTGCATTTGCAAGAGCAATATTGCCCCACTGGTTTAAATCATCACCGATGTTGCCCCAGCCGTGTGCAGCAGAGTTGAGAACAACCTGTACGTCAACGGGGTCGCCATCTTGTGCTTCTACCATTTCATCCCAGTTGGTGATGTTGAACTTTACAGTAAAGGAAGCAACTTCAGACCATTTGTTGGTGTAAGGAGAAGAATAAGTATCTCCGCCGCCGTCTGCGAATAATGCGTGTGTATGTCCGCTTGCACCGATAGGAGCGTTTGTGGGGTCAGCGTCTTTCGGGTTTGCACTTACTGTAACTACTAAACATGCACACATAGCACATGCTATAATAATCGCCATTACTTTTTTCATTTGATAAATCCTCCAAAATATTTAGTATGTGTTCATACCGTTGGTGGTTATATTATACAGCATTAATGCGGAAAATTCAATTGACAGAATAGACAAAATTTAGCGGACAAAAGCGACAATATAATGCAAAAGTGCCAGTTATTGGCTTAACCGAGGGATTTTGACAAGGTTTTGCAAAAAAGGGGGGCGGTTCATAAGTGTGAACAGCCCCTTTGATTTATTTCCTCATTGCTTTGACTTCTTCCACAGCTTCTTCATAACTCGGAAGAGACACACCCTCTACATTCGCTGCTTTCATTACTACAGAATATGCTTCTTTAAGCGTTTCAGATTTTGCGATGTTATCCGCAATTGTTGATAAAAGTGCTTTTGTTTCAAATGCCATAATCTTACCCCCCTTTTTTTATTAATCAACGATTTAAGTTTCAACGCACCCCTCTTATCCCTTACCATTATACCACAAACAAAAACGCCCTGTCAATACAACAAGGCGTTTTCTATGTTTCTAAGTATTATTTTCTTTTTCTGCTTAACGCAACTGCTCCGGAAGCAACAACTGCTACGCCGAACAGAGCAACAACGCCGGTAACGCCTGTGTCTTCGTTAATCTTGTCGCCGTCAGCCGCTGCTGTTGTGGTGGTTGTAGTTGTAGTTGTGGTTGTGGTTGTGGTTGCGTCAGATGTTGTGGTAGTTGTGTCGGTGGTTGTAGTAGCCGCACCGCCTGCTGAGTAGATAACAACGCCATCAAGTTTAACTTGAGTAACTTCAAAATCTTTCCAACCTGCCGCACCAACGATAGCAAGAACTTCAGTGTATTCCCATTCAACTTTACCTGCACCTGTGTCTTTGCCCCATGTGAACTTTACGGTGTTTTCAACAGTTTGACCTGCTGTAAAGCCGGTGAAAAGTGCGGGAAGATGTGTTGCTGTTCCGCCTGCCGCTACTTCATGAGAGTTAGCCGCACCGAGGTCAGTCCAAGCGTCCCATGCAGTTTCTTCACAAGTACGAACACGGATATTACCTTCGCCTGCCGATACAACTGTGAACGCTAAAGTGTATTCTTTACCGTCTACAAAACCGGTACCGAAGTCAACCCATTTTTGGTCGCCGCCACCATCAATAGTGGATACGTCTGCCGCACTTGCTGCTACTGTCATTACGCCGAAGCACATTGCAACTGCGATAACAACTGCCATAATTTTCCTTAATTTCATGTGAAATCCTCCAAAATATTTCGTTTGTAATTTTTCTGATAGAAGTGGATTATCTCCACACTATTCGCCCTTATATTATATAATAAACAAGCAGATTTTTCAATTGACATAATAGACAAATTTTCCATGCCTTTTATATAAATATAACATAAATACGATAGGGAACGGTTAATAACCGCCCCCTGACAAAACCATAATTATTTAAGTTGTGTTATCATTTTCTCTACGTATGCAACATCCTCGGCTTCCATGCCCGCTTTTTCCGCTAATATCAGATTACCGAGTGCATCGGATTTTCCTAATTCTTTTTCGAGTTTAAGCAGTTTAAACAATGATGTTTTTTGCCATACTCTTATTTCGGTTGTCGACGGCATTAAATTCACCTCCTATTCATGTAGGTTAATTATACATGTTTTGTTTAGATTTGTCAACCCCCGCATACAACAACCCCCCGACATAACATCGGGGGGTTGGTACCGTTGGTAATCGCCTTAATTGAATAAGGTAATTATTCAGTCATGTAAGTCTTTGTTAAGACTTATTATTTCCTTTTCCTTGCTACAACTGCTGCTGCTGCTGCAACTAAGGTCGGGATGATAGCAACTGCTACGCCGGTCGGAGGGTTAGATTCAACCCACTCACCGTTAACCCATGCGAACCATTGACCATGGTCGCCTTTGAGGTAGTATACGCCATTTTCAAGAAGTGTATACTTTTCGGGTTTTTCAGCACCTGTGTTTGTGTCGCCACCGTTATTGCCGTCGCCTGTGTTAGTGTCGCCACCGGGGTTAGAAGTGTCGCCGCCGTCGAGGTCTTCTTCACAATCGCCGTCACAGTCTTCTTCGCCACATTCTTCACATTCTTCTTCATCGCCACCGGGAACTGTTACTGCTTCGCCCCAAGAAAGAACTACAGAAGTGATGTCTTTGTCTGTTGTGTTATCAATATAGATGCTGGAGTTTACTTGGCTTAATGAACCGTTGAACGGGTCAACTGCAGCAAAGAAAGAAGCAGCAACAGGGATTGTAACTTCAGCTTTACCATCTACGATTAAAGTTGTAGCTTTTGTTGTGTCTTTAGCAACAGCACCGCCAAAGATTTGGTATTTGATGTGTGCAATACCGGAAGCAGAAGGAGCGGATTCAAATTTAATTGTTAAAGTTGCACCGCCGTTATCGTATGCCGCTTTTGCAGATGCCGGTGCATCAGCTAAACCGAAAGCAACATCTTGGACTGAAGTTTTGTCGATTTTGGTAGCGCCTGCAACTTTACCTGTGTCAGAAGTTGCGAGTGTAGGAGTAATTTTAATCGTACCGAGTTCAGTAGCACCATTGTAGAAAGTAATGGTTGCACTGTTTTCTTTAACTACTGCTTTTTCGTCGATTTGAGCTTTTGTGAATGTGTCTGCACCTTTAAGAGCTGTATCGCCTGTTTTCCAGTTGATAGTTTTTGCCAAAATGCTAACTTCAGAACCGGTAACAGCTTGAGCTCTTCCGGCAACAGTTACGTTGTTGCCTTCGAATTTAAGAGCGTCAGCATCGAAGTCAATTTTGTACTGGTCAAAGTTCGGTGTTAAACCTGAGTAAAGAGCATCGGGTAAAGAACCTGCAACGGTAAGAGTAACGTTTACGAATTTATCGTCGCCTGCGCCTATGAGTTGTTTGTTAGCGCTTGCTGCTGTAATGAAAGATGCAGCCATAGCGCCTGCTACAATTGTAGCTAAAACTTTTCTAAGTTTCATTGTTTTTCCTCCAAAAAATAATTTTTTAATTTGTGGTAACAGCACATAATACCATTCCCTCGTGACATTATACCAAATTCAGCTTCATTTTTCAATAGGCAATTTTACCATAAATTTCCAACGGTTGTACACGCTTCTTGACGTATTCGCTGATTTCGACATTTCCCGAGGTGATTTTGTGCCGCTTACGATAAGGTAGTCATGTGATGTTTTCGGAAAGTTTCACATTTTCAAAATTTTTTTTGAGCCGGTTGACAATATTAAATATTGCGTGATATAATGACAGAGGACATGGATATGTCTAAGGGTATACTCAAGCGGTAGTGCGGTCAACCCTCCCTCGAAAGGGGGTGAGCTATATGACGTGGTTAGAGTTTCTTACTTTATCTCTCGTTATCTGTAACGTGATTAACATAATGCAGAACAGCAATAAAAAAAGGAAATAGCCGCCTCTTCCCAAAAGCACGCGGCTATTTATAAAGTGCAATGAGGGTGACCGCCTATCGGTGTACCCTTTTTCTATTTGTATTATACCACTTTTTTTCTCGTTTGTCAATAGGTTTATTTAAAGTTTCACAATTATCAAAATTATCAAAATTTTTGAGACTTGTTATTTTTCATTCAAATAATTCGCTGTGTGTACCTGTCCGCACCAGCTTCAATTTCTGCCGTCTAATTTCGGAAAGCATTTAATCGTCCTCCGAATTTAATTCTGCGAACAATTCCTCAGGGGTTTTGAAGCTTTTCACGCCGACACCTGTTTCACTGTCCTTAATTGCAGCAACAGTCACAGCGTTTAACCTTGAAGCAACGGCAACCTCAAACGGAATACGCTGTTCACGCACAACCGCTTTTGCGAAAATGGTTATTGCCGATGAAATAGATAAGCCCATATCATCACAGGTCTTTGCAAATTCTTTTTTTAAAGAAGGGTCAAGTCTTATTGTTGTTTGGGTCATAACGCCACCCCCATTCATTAATTGATGTCATAAGTATATCATAACGCAATATAAATGTCAATGCCTTAAAAAAACTTTTTCTGAGAATAGTTGACAATGCTGACATTATATGTTATACTGCTCTTTGTATCACTTTAATTTAATAGGAGAAATCTTTAAAATGACCATGAACATCGTAGAAATAATCAGTGCGATTTTATTAATCCTGTCCTGCATTTTCATCATCGTTATCGTGTTTTTCCAAAACTCGAAAAAAGGTATGTCGCAGACGATTACGGGGCAAAGCTCCGACAACTATTATCAAAAAAACATGGGGCGTACAAAGGAAACCAAGCTCAAACGCATGACTACAGCGGCGGCAGTGGTGTTCTTTGTGGTGGCTCTCGCTGTTAATATTGTCGCTGTCCATTTCTCGGGAGTATTCTCAGGATAATTCAGTACAATGAGGTTATGACTATGCCGAAAAGTAAACATCGCAAAAACAACAATAATAAAAAAGGCGGCAAACGCGGTAAAAACGCTAAAGCCGCCGTTACTTTTAAAGGGGAAATTCTGCGGGTTATGCGAACTCACGGGTTCGTGAGGGACGTTAACTCCGATAAGGAATTCTTCGTGTCGGGGCGTGACCTGTTAGGTTCAATCCCCGGCGATATTGTTCTGTTTGAACAAGCCCCTCCCTCTAACAGGAAGGTAGACACTGCACCGCTTGATGAGGCTAAAATTACCCGAATAGTCAGCAAAAGTGAGAACGCACTCACCGGGACAATAGTTGAAGTGGAGAGTGAGAATTCACGACCACCCACCCGCTTAGGATTAATCCCCGACGGCTTCGGAACACGCTCCCCCTTAGAAATAAACAGCTATGGCGGGTTCAAACTTAAAGCGGGCGACAAAGTGCGGTTTGTTCTGCGTTCACGGGGAGAAAGACACCATACACATGTAGTCGATATTACACATGTTTACGGGGTTTCCATAAATGCACGGGTCTGCGTACATGCCTATCTTGAGGAGAAGAATATTCCCGTCGAATTCCCCGAGGCTGTTTTAGAAGAGGCGGAAATTATCGGGTGTGACATTGATATTCCCAATGACAGAACCGACTTGCGGAATCTACCTATATTTACAATTGACGGGGCAGACACAAAGGACATTGACGATGCGGTTCATATCGAAAGAACCGAGGGCGGTTACACTCTTGGTGTCCACATAGCCGACGTGTCCCATTATGTTACCGAGAAATCGGCATTAGATGAGGAAGCGTTCAAAAGGGGAACCAGCGTATACATTGCGGATTTGGTAGTGCCTATGCTTCCGAAAGAGCTGTCCAACGGCATATGCTCGCTTAATCCTAAAGAGGACAGACTGGCATTCTCCTGTATTATGGAGGTTGCCAAAAGCGGCGAATTAAAGTCTTTCGAGTTTAAAAAATCTGTAATCCGTTCGAGGTTGCAGGGTGTCTACAGCGAGATTAACGCCATTATAAACGACGATGGAATTCATTCCGAAAAATACGCCGAGGTAATTGAACAAATTCCCGTTATGGTTGAATTGGCAGGGGTTCTTAAACGTGCCCGCGAGGGGAGGGGAGCACCCGCCCTTTATGCGGCAGAAAGCAAGATTATCTGCGGGGAAGACGGGGAGTGCTTGGACATTCAAAAGCGGGTCGGCGGGGTCTCCGAGGGGATTATAGAAGAGTTCATGCTCATGGCGAATAACGCCGCCGCACGCCTTGCTATGGAGAAAAAGCTGCCGTTTGTTTACCGTGTCCACGAACCTCCCGCCGCCGAAAAGCTCACCCGATTATCCGAGACCTTGACGGCTTTGGGAATAGAGACAGCGACTATTAAACCGACAGCGGAATCGTTATCGAAAATTCTTACTGCGGCGAAAAACGCCGATAAATTCGAGATAATTAACATGGCGGTTCTAAGGTCAATGATGAAGGCGAAATATCACCCCGAACCGCTCGGGCATTTCGGATTGGTCATGAAAGAATATGCACATTTTACCTCCCCGATTAGGCGTTACCCCGACTTGGCAATTCACCGGATTTTGTCCGCCTATATCACTACCGGAAGTGTAAGTAAAAAGTTCACCGGGTATGCGGGGGAAAGCTCGTTGAAGTCCAGCAATGCGGAGCTTCGTGCCGTCAACGCAGAGCGTGATTGCAACGGCTTCTATGCGGCGGAATACATGTCCTCACATGTTGGTGAAGAATTCGACGGGGTTATATCGGGTGTAACAGAACGTGGGTTCTTCGTTATGTTAGACAACACCGTCGAGGGACGAGTACCGGTATCTTATGAGAGCGAATTCAAATTAGACAACAACGTCGCTTTAGCGAACAGTGTCACCGGCGTTCGGTATATGCTCGGCGATAAAGTGAGGGTCAAGTGTTCGGGGGTTAATGTTCCTATGGGATTGGTGGATTTTGAGGTGGTTTAAATTAAAAGTGCAAAAAAGTGCAAATATGTTAAAAAAAGAAGCGGTTCGTCCGCTTCTTCTTTATATAATATTATAATAACGTGTACGCAGGCGGGTGCGTTTTATAGTTAAAGTACCTACGGTATAAAACATCACTGCACTCCAAAATGTGTCACCATTTCACCCGCAGACGAAAAAGAAATGCAATCCCCTGCCCCTACCCGTTTTCGTGCTTCTTGGATTTTCTTTATATCTTCTGACGAGAAAGAATCAAAATCTTCTGATTGTTGGGCGGAAAGCATGTCAAGGGCAAGTTTGTAAATTATACCTTTTCGGTCATCAGACAGCTTTTCGACAACATCAATAATATTAGCTTGAACTGCCATTTAATTACACCCCTTTCTTATATACTCCGCCACGAGAAGAAATTACAAGTATGTTAATAGTTTCATCCGTTGCTTCATATATTATACGCCAACTGCCGACTCTCAAACGACTTAATCCGTTAAGTGAACCTTTCAATTGTTTAATGTCACCCTGCGGTGGTTCCTCTGTCAATCCTGCAATTCCGCTGATAATGCGGCACCGTGTAGTTAAATCAATTCTATTAAGCTGTTTTTGTGCGTTTTTATCAAAATTGATACTTTTCAAATTCTCACCCTATCAATAATACTGCACTTCGTCCCTTGGGTATTTCCTCGGTCTGCCTCTGCCCAATTTCTTCTCGACACGCTTGGGCTTTTCTAAGCCCAACACCTCATACGCTAAGTCGGAATATTCCCTTGCTGATTTTGAGCGTGGGGCATATTCCACGATTGTTTTCCCGTGGGCGGGTGCTTCCGCAATTACTACGCTGGGGGTGATTTTCTGCTCGAATACGTCAGTGTCAAGCTGTTCTGCAATCATGTTGGCAAGCTCTTCCACTTCTTTAGTAAGTATAAGACGGGGATTGTATTGATTTAACAGGATTCCCCGAACCTCGAGAGTTCTGTTATAGTATTTCTTGATTGCGAAAATTGTTTCTTTCAATTGGGCGAACCCTTGCAGGGACAGGATTTCGGGAATCATCGGGATAATCAGCCAGTCTGACGCAACGTATGCATTTATCGTGAGAATCGACAGTGCTGGCGGTGTGTCAATCAAAACATAGTCATACTCGGACAACACGGTTTCAATCTGTTCTTTTAATATATGCTCACGCCCTACCGAGGGTAATTCCAATTCGCAGGCGGAAAGAGTTATGGCAGCCGGAGCAATGTCACAAACGTCGGTATGCTGGATTATATCATATAACGAAACCTCGTGCTTTAATGCGTTATACATGGTATAGCCGCTCGAAGGTGCGTCCGCTCCGAGGCTGAATGTGAGGTTGCCCTGCGGGTCAAGGTCGATTGCAAGAACCGATTTGCCCATTGCGGATAGACACCCGCACAGAGATGCACAGGTAGTCGTCTTCCCGACACCGCCTTTTTGATTTGTAAAAGCAATTACTCTCGCCATTCCAGCCATCCTTTTAATTAATGCGGGACGCCCAGTGTGCGTCCCCTACGCATTATTCATTATTCATTGTTAATTATTAATTATCATGTGTGGTGCATCATGTCAATTATATTCGAGTCTTCCGGGTCAAAGAAGTGGTAGTTGGACTTACCGTTCTTTTTAACAAAGTACATAGCTTCGTCTGCCTGTGCCACAAGGGTTTTACCGTTGGAGCTGTGTTCGGGACAGAGTGAGATTCCTATACTGACACGAATGTTCATCTGGGTATTCGCCATTTCGCAGAAATACCCCTCATATAAATCGTCGATTATATCAACGGAAAGCTGCTCCACATCTTCAATATGGCTCTTCTGGGTTAGGCACAGAACGAATTCGTCACCTCCGAAACGCCCCGCAAAGCCGCCCTTTTCTACGATTTTATTCAGCTTGTCTGCAACGAACTTGATGGCTTCGTCACCGATTGTGTGGTTAAAGCGGTCATTGATAAACTTAAAGTCGTCGATGTCTACAAACAGGATTGCCAGTCTCTTACTCGCTGAGCTGCCTAATTCTGCATCAAGCTCTTTTTCAAAGGTGTTGCGGTTGTATAGTCCGGAAAGGAAGTCGTAGCTTGCTTTTTCTTCAAGCTGTTGACTCAGTTGTTTCTCGTTGTCGATATTTGTCAAAACTCCGAGTACACGGACTAATTCGCCCATTCTGTTGATAACACAGTGGGCACGCAGGGAAATCCACATGGGCTTGCCGCTCTTTGTCATAACCTCATATTCACTGCCGATTGTGTCCATATTCTTGAGAAGACGGTTAATGTCACGCTTGTATTTTTCGGAGTTTTCCTCGTCCATCTTTGAATCAAGGAATTTTCCGTTGGACAGCTTTGCACCCGAGGAGCTGATTTCAAAGGTAGCTTTGAAGTTGTCGGACAGATACATCTTTTCTTTTATGAAGTCCCACTCGAACAGCATGTTGTCGGATATGTCGGATATTGTTCTGTGCAAGCCCTCGCTGAACGATACCTCGTCAAGCATTACGTTGAACGCCTCTGCCATTCTCGCAAATTCGTTGCTTCCTCGGACTTCAAAACGCTCGTCAATTTTACCGCCTTTTATTATACCCATTTTATCTATCATTTCAACAAGCGGGTTGGTTATACGCCTTGTCGAAAGAACCATTATTAATACATTAATCAGGGTGGCAATCAACAGCGGAACCATAGCTAATCCGAAAATAGATACACCTGATGAGAAAGCAGTGGATTTCGGCTCTGCACTTATCCAGTTCCATTTGGTTCCGGTGATTGTGCCGACGTTTACGAAGTTGCTGCGTTCTTCAAAGCTTTCATAGTCCCTAATCGCTCTGCCCTTGTATTTTGTCACGTTTTCTCTGATTATAGTATTGGAGATGTCGCTGAATGAAACAACCTCCCTGCCGCCTACGTTTACGGCAGTTCCCGCATCGTCAAACACCACTAACGAACCCGTCCTCAACAAGTAATCGGCTATGCCTTTTACGTCTGCCACTAAAATAACGTATCCCGCACCCTCATCAACAGGTCGCACACAGTAAAACACGTTACTGCCGTATACACTGTTGTTCATTGAAATGTTGGATATGGGGGTCTTGGTTTCGGCGATGGTTTTCATCCCCTCTATGTCATAGAAAAATTGTGTCTTCCTCTCGCCGGTGAGGATTGAGCCGCCTGCATCGGTTACGATTACATCAAGAACGTGGAAGCCGTTATTAATATACGACGACAGGATTTCCCCCGTATCGTCTTTCCCGGTTGCCACTGCCTGCTTCACCGATTCAAACTCTGCCGCCGCTGTCAGGAACGATTTATATTCGTCGACAACCGCAACAATCCCCGAGGTTTGTGAAACTGAAATACTGCCCGCCGTTTCTGCCCCGAAGGTGTTGGAATATGATGTTATCGATGCAAACCCAACTATCGATATTAGCAGAACCGGGATTACAATGAATATTACCATTGCACCCCTTAAAAGAAATTTCAAGTTTTTCTTAGATTTCATTGATTTTACCCCTTAGTATTAAAAATTATGAATTGTAAATTGTTGTTGTAGATGGTGTATAACGGGCGAACAGGGTTGCGAATTACAGGCGGACAGGGTTAAGAGTTCGTTCCGAACTCCATCGCCCCTACAGGTGTTATCCGTGCATTTCTTTTTCGAGGAGTTCTTTCTCACGTTCTAACTTACGCTCCTCCATTTGCAGGTAGTTGACGTAGCTGGAAATCATTTCCTCTTGTGCGGAGGAAACACTTATGAACGCACAGCCGTAACCGTTTATCTCACCCTCGGGCGTGCGTTGAACCCGCAATACCTTCGCAGACGCTTCAAGGCGGGCATCACCGAGAATTGTTGTGAATGAGAGAATGTCGCCTTTTACGTATTCCTCCCCGTCAAGCACCACAATGAACACGCCGCCTATGTTTATGTCTTGGATTTTCCCGTATAAATTAGGGTTGTAGGCACGAACCTCGCCGTTTTTTGTTACATCTGCCACACGGCAGTTAATCTCGGTTTTGATTTTATAGTACCGCCGCTTGTCCTCAAGCTCCTGCCTGTTAGCCGAGTTAAGTGTCACGTTCAGCTGGTCGGGACTCGACATGTCGATTTTGCAGGCATACCTAATCCTGTCCCCGCCTTTTGTGTTGATTATTACGTTCACGGGGGTACCCTTCGAGAGCATGGGCATTTTTTTCCCTTTTATCATCAGAATATTGTCAACCGGTTTATCGTCTATGTATTTAACCGGAAAAGAATAGTTCTTGGTGCATTCGAGGAAAAGTTTGTTCTGCTCGTAAATCTCGATTTTTTTGATTTTATCTTGACCCTGCACGCACTTGTTCCTCCGTTAATGAGATAAATTTGAATACGATTAAAAACATTATACATCATACGGAAAAATAAATCAAGCATTATGTAAATAATTTTTCATAAAAATAAAAGTTTCCTGTTTTTCCTTGATTTGGGGCTGTACAAATCGTCAAAAAAGATGTATAATCTATTCGACAGGGGTGAGTGTATGAAATGCTATTTTCATTGTGACACGAATATGTATGAAAGAAGAGTGCGGGGGTTCTTTGAAACCGTTATGCTTCCTGTCGGCATTTCCTCGGTTATACTCATGATTTGCCTGCTTTTGAGCTTTCGCAACCTCATTCACAGGGAGATGCTCGTCCCCGCCGCCATTACCGTTTGTGCCTTGATTTTCGTCTTCGCTTTGGTTGCGTGGGTTCTGCTCGGTGCCGCCGCACGGTTAACCGCCGTCCACTCCCGGTATACCTACATAGAAATCGGGTTGAGAGATGTTATTGTAAGCTCCTATGCGGGGCAGTATGTGCATTTCGGGGAGCGAGTCGTGTTCCGGGATTTGTTCATAATTCCGTTGGATATGCTCGAAGAGGTCGGAGAGGTTTCTGTGAGGGGTAGAAAAAAAATCCAATTCGTTGGGAAGAGCGACGCTTTTCGGGGGTATAACGGGAATTCTCAAAGATTGGGATATATATTCGTTGACGGGGTTTTGAAGTTCACCGAGCCGTATTATGAGTTAGGCGGAGGGGTGAAATGTGACAGGGTTGTCATACCATCCCGCTTCGGGAATGTGAGCCGGCTTGTTAAGTCAATCGATGACGCTAAGAAACGCCTTGCCGAGCTTCCGCCGGATAAGCCTTATGTGTTCAGGGAAATGCCCGATGTCAGGGAAAAGAGAATTCGGGAAAATATTAACAAATTACGAAATTTTTGAAAAATGTAAAAAAAGTGTTGAATTTTATTTTTATTTGTAGTATAATACAAAGAATAGTATGTAAAATGCGAGAGGAGTGCGATATATGGCACGTTTGTTTGATACCACCCAGTTCAGAATGATGGAACAGGGGTTGATTTATACCGCCGAGAATAAGAAAGTTATCTCACACAATATTACTAATATTGACACGCCGGGGTATAAATCTAAGTATTTGACCTTTTCCGGTGTACTTAAAGATAAAATGCAGACCAATCATAAATATAAAAAAGAGCTTCATCTGAAGCATGAGCTGCATATCGACGAGATTACCAAGGGTCAGCCGGACGGTAACAATGTCGATTATGAGGTGCAGGCGGCTATGCTCAAAAGCAATGCACTGCGGCAGGAGGCAATTATTAACCAGATAGAGTCTGAGTTCAGAATGATGCAAAGTGCGATGAGGAAGAGTTAGGGAGGGAACGTAAATGGCTTGGTTGGAACATCTTAATGCTCCCGTTTCGGGAATGTCGGCTCAACGGCTGAGATTGGACGTTATTACGCAGAACATTAACAATGCAACCTCCACCATGACCGAGTCAGGTGGTGCTTATGTAAGGCAGGTTACGCTTTTTAATGAAGCGAAATCATATAAGAATATTGATGTTCACAGCAGGAGAAGGTCGTTCGGGGAAATCCTCAACATGACCTTGGCAGAGCGGCGTGAAGTAAAGTATAACGGGGTTCTTGTGACTGCTGTTGTTAAAGATACTAACCGCCCGCTTAAGCCCGTATATGACCCGACACACCCCCATGCCGATGAGGAGGGGTACTACTACTTACCGAATGTCGATGTCGCCGAGGAACAGATGGACGCACTTGCTGCCAGCCACTCATTCAACGCCAGTGCGGCTGTATATGATACATTGGTTTCTATGGCACAAAGAGCGTTAAGCCTCGGAAGCCGATGATGACAGTTAATTAATTAGGAGGAGTACATACATGTATATTACGCCGATGACGCCTTATGTAAATCCGTTGGAAATGCCGCAGAGGGAGTTCAAAATCGTGACCGACGAGGGCGAGGTTGATGTTAAACAGCCGACGTTTCTTGATGTTTTCTCGAACATTTTTAATGAGGCGATTGTTACCAATGAGCAGAAAAGTGAAGACATGATTAAAATTATGCTCGGTGATGTTGATAATATTGAGGAGATTCAATTGAATCTTAAAAAAGCGGAATTAGCCACCGAGCTGTTCATAAATGTGAAGAACTCGGTTGTTGATGCATATAACGAAGTTATCAGAATGAGTATTTAATATATAAATGAAGGTGTTCAAAAATGGATAAAGCCAAACAAACCTTTACTAAAGTATACGGAACTACAAGAGACAGATGGGTTGGTATCGCTCCGAGGACGAGAATTATTATTCTCGCCATCGCCGGCGTTATTGTTGCTTCTGCGATTATTCTCACAATTATGCTGAATAATACCGGGTATACCTTGTTGTATAAAGCGGGTACTGCTGACGAAATGAACGAGGTTATCAACGTACTCATCAGCATGGGGCATACCGACGTGAGAACCACCGCCGACTATAAAATTATGGTTCCCTCCAACACCGAGAATGACCTGCGTATGCGATTAAGCTCGCAGGGGTACCCCCGTCCGGGGTTCAACAACGATGTTTGGGGAACTATTACTATGTTCTCCACCAACTATGACAGGCGGCAGGCGGAAAAAATGCAGTTGCAATCATGGCTCACCGCTACATATAATACTCTGCCCGATGTCGATTATGCCATTGTTATTTTGAATATTCCCAATACGTCAGGGTATTCTTTTATTGAAAATCGTGAGGAAGCCAGTGCTACGATTAAGCTCAACCTCAGAACCGGCAGAACCTTGGATTCTTCGCAAATAGAGGGTGTGCGGAATATGGCACGTACCGCCGTTCCGGGGCTTGAAGCACATAACATTACCGTGACCGACACCTTCGGGATTGAGCTGTTCCCCGATGATATGAGCGGGTGGGGTGGGGAAAGCCTCTCCCTTGACCAGCAACGCTATGCTTTGGAAAGAGATTATAAGAGATTGATGACCGAGACGCTTAACGGGCAGATTAATGCCATTTTAACCGGCGTTTTCGGGAGATATACCGCTACCGCTAACGTCACCTTAGACTTCAGCGATATGCATACACAGGAAGTCATTTATACGCCGATTGAGGGATTAGACGGCGGTATTATCAGAAATATTCGTGAGCAGTATGCCGCAGGCGGCATCCTCGCAGAGGGCGGCCCTGTCGGGACGTTCGTCAACTCAAATATTTCTCCCGATTATCCCACTATTCCCGATATTGAGGCGGGAAGTGAGTTTTATCAAGAGTATTTAAGAGAAATTAACTATGAAATAAATGAGCTACGCAGAGAGTTCACCGAGAAGGGGTTCCGTGTTTCGGGGATTTCGGCTTCTGTTGTTGTGGATTCTACAGTTATGGCTCCTAATGATATTGAAATATGGCGGAAGATTATCGCCGACGCTATCAGTGCGGATATTGAAAATGTTTCGTTCCATGCACAGCCTTTCCCGATTTCGCCGCAGGACAGACCTACCGGCGAGGGTGTGGGCAACAATACCTCTACTCGTAATTTGTTAATCTATATTATTATTTGCTTGGGCGCACTCCTCATAATCCTGTTCGCATTGGCTATGGCAACCTCCGGCTCACGGAAAAAACGTCAGGTCAGATACAGGGGGGCACCTCCCGTTACGGAAATGGGACAGTATATTCGTGATGATATTTATGTTCCCGCTCCCGAAGCCGCTGAAGGGTTTGACCTGCCCAGTCTGCTTGATAATGAAACCGAGACCAAGGACGTTGTTCTTCGGCGTGAGATTAAAGAGTTCTCTAAGTCGAATCCCGAGATTATTGCACAGTTAATCAGAACATGGCTCAGAGGCGAGGAAAATTGATGATTATCTGTATTAGTTTAGAAAGAGGCTGGAATTATGGCTGATGAAAAAGCTACCGTTGAAATGGCTCCTTTGCAGCGTGCTGCTTTGGTCTTATCGTCCATCGGTGCAGAGAATGCATCGAAGGTCTTTAAGCATTTCTCCGACGATGAAATAGAACGGTTGACCTTAGAAGTCGCTAAGATGGACTATTGGCCGTCTGAAGTGGTTGAGGACGTTCTTAACGATTTCTATGAGCTTTGTTTGACCCAGAAGGTTATTTCTGAGGGCGGTGTTGAGTATGCCCGTGATGTTCTTGAAAAAGCGTTCGGCCCTCAACAGGCGAATATGCTGTTCGATAAGATTACCAAACAGCTCAAGACCAAGGCATTCGGTTTTGTGAGAAAAGCTGACTATAAAAACCTTTTGGCGATTGTTCAAAATGAACACCCGCAGACTATTGCGTTAATCCTGTCTTATTCGAGAAGTGACCAAGCCTCCGCCATTTTGTCGGAGCTTCCTAAGGATATTCGTATTGACGTGGTTGAGCGTATTGCGAGAATGGACGCTGCTTCGCCTGATGTGGTTAAGTCGATTGAGGAAACCCTTGAGCGGAAGTTCGCCAACCTTGTTACCATGGACAGCATGGAGGTCGGTGGTGTCAACTATGTCGCTGACGTCCTCAACAACGTAGACAGAGCAACCGAGAAGTTTATATTCGACGAGCTTATTCAGCGTGACCCGAGATTGGCAGACGAAATTCGGCAGAAGATGTTCGTGTTTGAGGATATTTCTATTCTGGATTCTGTGTCTATTCAGGCGTTCCTCAAGGAGGTTGACCCGAAAGACTTGGCTGTGGCTATCAAGGGGTCAAGCTCGGAGGTTGCGGAAATTATTTATGCGAATATGTCAACCCGTATGCGTGAGTCTACGCAGACCGACGTGGAATACCTGTCTAATGTGAGAATGAAAGACGTGGAAGAGTCACAACAGCGTATTGTTGCGATTATTCGGCGGCTCGAGGACGAGGGTGTTCTGGTTATTTCTAAGGGCGGCGGTGACGAAATAATCGCGTAATTGGGGTGATTTAATGGGTTCGGTTATTAAGAAAAGTGAATTTATAAGTGTTACGGGGTCGGTTAAAACCGAGGTAATGAGAACCCCGTTATATGCCGAAACACGCTCTATCGATAACGGTGAAAGAAAGTTAAACAAGCCGGCTGAGGCAGTCGAGGAGATTGTTGAGGAAATCGAGGAAGCTCCTGTTATCTCGGAGGAAGAGTTAGAACAGCAACGAATCAGGGAAGAAAAATTAGCCGAGTTTGAACAGCTCAAGCAACAGTATATCGACGAGAGTGAGAGATTATTAAACGAGGCGAGAATTAAGGCGGCGGAAATCCTCGAGGACGCAGGAATTACTGCACAGATATTAAAAGAAAGTGCGGAAAAGGAATGTGTCGGCATTAAAAAAGCGGTGGAGGAAAAAGGGTATTCCGACGGGTTTGCGGCAGGCAGAGAGCCGGGCTTTGAGGAGGGGTATAACGAGGGATTACGCAAGTGTAAGGAAACGCTGATTGAGTTAAATTCGGCGTTGGGGCGGTTTCCCGAGGAGAAAGAACAGATATTCCGTGATTATGAAAATCAGCTTTTTGATTTAATTTTCACCATTTCTAATAAAATTACTGTGGGCAGCCTTAAACAGAAGGACAAGGCGGTTATTTCAAAAATGCTCAAGGAAGCAGCTAAGGCGTTCCGCGGGTCGTCGTATATTAAAGTGTCGCTTTCTAAGTTGGATATTGAGGAATCGGTTAATGTGGATTTGGACGATTTAAACCGCATATTCGGGATAAATCAACATGTGGAATTTGAAATTCTCAAGGATGCACCCAAGGGGACAATGATTCTTGACAACGGCAGTGAGATTGCTGATGCGGGAATTTTGACGCAGCTTAAGATGATTGAGAATTTGGGTAAAGGGAAGTTCAAGAATAAACCTGACGATGAAGATGATGGTGACGATTTTTCGGATATTTCGGAAACGGGCGGGTTGCAGTAATGGATTTAAAAGGGTTTAAGAAAGAATTAGAGATATTCGACTCGTATCGCAATATGGGGAAAATCGAGAAGATTATCGGTATGACCATAGAAGCCAGCGGCCCGTCTTGTAATATCGGGGACGTTTGCAGAATATTCAATAAAGATATGAAAGGGCATGTTTATGCAGAGGTTGTCGGGTTCAACTCCGATAAAGTATTGCTCATGCCTTATACTGATATTGAGGGGATTGGCCCGGGAAGTATCGTCGATAATACCGGCGATAAGCTGATGGTGAAAACCTCGCCCGCTTTAATCGGGAGGATTATCGACGCCATCGGTCGTCCGCTTGACGGGAAAGAGGAAGTCGATTATACGGGGACTATGCCCATTTCGGGAATTCCTGTTAACCCGTTGACCCGTCCGAAAATTGCGGAGCCGCTCGAAATGGGCGTTAAAGCAATCGACGGAATTCTCACCCTCGGGAAAGGTCAGCGTATCGGTATATTCGCCGGCTCGGGTGTGGGTAAATCCACCCTTATGGGTATGATTGCACGAAAAGTGAAAGCTGACTTAAACGTCATTGCACTCGTGGGAGAGCGTGGACGTGAGGTTAGGGAATTCATCGAGAATGACTTGGGCGAGGAGGGTATGGCTCGTTCTGTGGTGGTAGTTGCTACGGGAGACCAGCCCGCTATGATGAGGAATAAGTGTCCGCTGACGGCTACGGCGATTGCAGAGTATTTCATGCGGCAGGGTAAAGACGTTCTTTTGATGATGGATAACCTAACCCGTTTTGCAATGGCTCAAAGAGAGGTTGGCTTGTCTATAGGTGAGCCGCCTATTGCGAGGGGGTATACTCCGTCGATTTATTCGGCGTTACCGAAATTGCTGGAGCGTGCGGGCTGTTTCGAGAAGGGCAGTATTACCGGGATTTATGCGGTTTTAGTCGAAGGCGACGACACTAATGAACCGATTTCCGATACCGTGAGAGGTATCATTGACGGGCATATCATTCTTTCACGGAAAATAGCGGCGAGAAACCATTATCCGGCAATTGATATTCTGGGGAGCATATCCCGTCTTATGGCGATTATTTGCCCGGAAGACCATAACGAGGCGGCGAACAGGTTAAGGGATTTATTGGCGTTGTACGACTCTAACTATGACTTGATTACCATTGGTGCGTATAAAAAAGGCACGAACAGACGGCTCGATGAAGCGATTGATAAAATTGACGAGATTAACGGATTTCTGAAACAGAAGGTAAACGAGGCGTTCGATTTGGAGGATACCGTCGATATGCTTAAAAAAGTAGTCGGGCATATGTAGGGTTGATGATTTATGAAAAAGTTTAAGTTTTCGTTAGATAAGCTGAAAAAATATAAGGAACAAATTCTTGAGGCAGAGAAGAACTCTCTCGGGATTTTACGCAAGGAATTAAACGAATTAAACGACGAACTGAACGCTTTAATTAAACTAATCGATTTGAAAAGTGATGAGCTTGAGTATATCATGATTAAGGGGATTACGCCCTCTGACTTAGCCTCACGAAAGCGGTTTATCACCGTTAAGCAGCAGGAAGCCCACGAAATGAGGCGGTTAATCACCTTAAAAGAACGGGAAATAGAGCGACAGCTTAATGTTGTTATAGAAGCCACCAAGGAGGTCAATACCCTCGAAAAATTGGAGGAACGCCAGCTTGAGGAATATCGGCATAAGGAAATGAAAGAACAAGAACTGTTCATCGAGGAATTTGTGGGTAATTGCGAACAAAGAAAAGAAGCAAATGCATAGAATTTTTAGTGATATTTGACGAATTTTGCGTTTTTATGATTGACTTTTTATTATTTATTATATATAATAAAAATGTGAAAATTTATTTTGAAGGAGGTGATGAGGGTATGAATGGAATAGGTACAGTTTCTGTGCCGATTGTATGTGAGCCTATGTCGGGCGTTTATGCAGGGAACAAAAGCTATGACGAGTCTGAAAAGTCGTTTGCGTCCTGCTTACAGGGTGAAATCGGGAAACACTGCATTAACGACGAGACGGTCGTTTCACAAGTAGTCGGCGATGAAAAAAGCGAAATCATAATCATTCATCCCAAAATCGCAGATGTCCCAATCCACGCACAGGGCATTGGTCAAGAGGTTTTGAGCGAGGCGGAATTAATTCAGGGCGACAGCGTTACCGGGACCGAGGAAGTCGCAATTGCGGCAACCAAGGGCGGTATGCAGGTGATAACATCAAATGACGGCGATGTTATTAAACTTAAACAAAAGGCGGATACCGCAGTTTCTTCAAATGAAGAACAGGTTTTAGTGTTGGACGCATTACTTAATCCACTTAATACGTTAGATTGGGTTGACGTGACATTGCAGTATCCGGAAAGCTTTGAAACTTCGCTTGACACGCTCGATATTCCACATGCGGAAGCCACAACGGAACTGTCCGCACAGGGAGCGGCTGCGAAGGGCTTTGCTGTGTCCGGCGGAAATGAAACGGTTGTTTTGACCGAGAATTCTGCTGAAACCGCAGGCAAATCCGAAACGGCAGTAAACACTTTCGGGCTTGGCGAAAAGGAAATGGCGGCTCTTAATCCGAGTGATGTGAAGGTTGTTAAGGAAGATGCTCCTGCGACGACACAGAACTCCGGAAATCCGCAAGACTCTGACGAGCTTAAAGCCATGTTAAACTCTCTCGGTAAGCCGGAAATTAAGGAAAGCGGTGAGTTGAAAGAGTTATTGGGCGGTAAGTCCGAAAAATCTGAAGCGAATACCGAGGTCAAGAAAGAGGACGTTCTCTTAACCGAGCAGGCAGAGTTAGCAAAGCCGGAGCAGTTATCGGCTAAGCCACTGCCGATTGAACAGCGGGTGACGGTTCAGGTAAGTCAGGCGGTTCTCGAAAAGCTGACGGCGTTCGGCGGGAAAGAAAGCTCTACTGCTTTTGAGATTACACTTAATCCGCAGATGCTCGGGAAAATCACAATCAAGTTAGCGGCTAATGCAACGGGGGTTGCTGTTCAAATCTTAGCCGATAATCCGCAGACACGTGAGCTGCTCGCAATGAGGGCACAGCATGTAATCGCCGCAATTGAATTAAGCGGGGTTGTTGTTGAAAAGTATGAGGTTCTGACTTCGGCGGTTCAAAAAAGCTACAGCGATTTAACCGAGGATGAACGGCAAAATCAACAGCAGGGTTCTAAGGACGACGACGACAATTCGGAGGAAGAGGAAGACGTCGAGGTAAGCTTCGCTGAAGTAATTCAAGCGTTAGTATAGGAAAGGGGGACTTTTATAAATGGCTATTAACAGTGTAAACAGTATTCAAGAAAACCACAAGAAGTATGCACATTTGTTCGAGGATAAAGGGAAAGATATGGCAACCATCGAGACTTTCTATAAGTTGTTGGTTGCGGAAATGTCAAACCAAGACCCCCTTGACCCTATGTCGAATACCGAGTTTATTTCGCAGATGGCTTCGTTCACTGCGTTGCAGGTTCAACAAGAGGCTTTATATTTCAACAACGCTAACTATGCACAATCAATGGTCGGGAAAGCCGTTATCGTGGCTTCCAGCACCGGTACGGGAATGGACGTTAAGACCGGTTATGTCACTAAGGTGGATTTCTCGGGCGGGCAGTTCTCTGTTACTGTGGACGGTAAGTCTTATCCGCTTAAAAACGTCATGGAGGTGTTGGACGGCGGGTTCGGTAAAGCCAACGGAAGTGACGGTGCATTTGCAACAAGTCTTATCGGGAAGTATGTCACAGTCGGGTTAGTCAACAACGTCGGCGTCGGCGTAGTGGAGGAAGGTGTTGTTCAGCGAGTGGAAATTAAGGACGGCAGTATTTCCATTATTATTAAGGACATTGCTTATCCGCTGTTCAGCGTGGCTAAGGTCGAGGACGCTCCTAAGGAAGAGGCTAAGGAGGAAACGAAGGAGGTTCCGAAGGAAACTCCATAGAACAACCGAGTAACAATCCATTATTAACTATTAATTATTCATTATTAATTAGAAAGGAGGGGATAGTATGCTGCTCAGCGATTACCTGAAGCTTAATAACAGGCAGGTCAATGTTTCAACAGGCTCTGTTACGGGTTCACCAAGCCAGCCCGCCGGTCTTCCGAAAACCAACGAAAACGGCGAGAGTTTCACCGACGTTCTTAATCGGGAGCTGACCAAGAAAGGCGGAGTGGAATTTTCGGGTCACGCAATGAGGCGTATCGAGAGCAGAAGCATCGATATTTCCGAAAATAATAAGTTAGACAGGCTCAACAAGGGTGTTGAAATGGCGGCACAGAAGGGTAGCACGGACGCACTTGTTCTGGTTGATTCTACCGCATTCTTAGTAAGTGTCAAAAACAGTAAGGTCATTACAGCTTTGTCGGGCGACGACTTAACGGGTACGGTGTTCACGAATATCGACTCGACAATAATTATTTGAAAATTAAATATTTGCTGAAAGAAAAAAATGTTGGTCTGACGAACAATTGACAGTTGACAATTGACAATTGTTTGAAAGAAACATAATTTGCTCTGACCGATTGATGAGCAAATCCTTTCAGCACCAATGAAAGGAATTATTATGATTAAATCTTTGTATTCCGGTGTGACCGGGCTTAAAACCCATAACCAACGCATGGACGTTATCGGTAACAACATCGCTAACGTAAACACCACCGCCTATAAAGCGGGAACTGTAACCTTTAAGGACGTATACTATCAGACAAAACAAAGTGCCTCGGGCGGTAACTTCACTGCCGGCGGTGTTAACCCCAAACAAGTCGGTTACGGCGTTCAGTTAGGCACAATCAGCAAGGTTATGACCCAGTCGGGGTTGACCTATTCCGACAGCGTGTTCGACTGTGCACTTGAGGGTGCAGGTTTCTTCCAGGTTATGGACTCGATGGGTAACATCTATTATACAAGACTCGGACGTTTTGACGTGGACAGCTTCGGCAACTTAGTTGACCCCAACGGTAACATCGTCCTCGGTGTTTCGGGAGACCCCACCGGTATTCCCGCAAGCTCTCAGCGGATTAATCTGTTTATTCCTCCGATTGAGGATTCGGCTTCTTATTCAATTAAAGAATACCTCGGACATGAGATTATATTTGAAGCAGGCGGCTTCGGACCGGGCGGAAACATCAACATCAGCATTATCCCCTCCGACGTGCCTTTCGCTAATATGAGCGGCTCTACCCTTAACGTGTTCATGGACTTAAACAAGGACTATGAGGGAATTTTAGCAGTTAACTATATTCCCGGCCCTCCTGTAGCCGGCGGTATCGGTCCTCGCCCCATTGCAGGGCAGGTTCCTCCCGCAGGGGCGGTATACCCTCCCGCATTAGGTATTGCGGCAGCTCCCGCAACTGTTACTCCCGCACAGGCGGCTTCTTGGGAAAGAATGCTGACTGACAGGATTTCGCAGATGTTCTCCGACGACCTCAAGGACGCTATTCGTCTCGGCGGCGTTAATGTTGACCCCGTTATCTATAACCCCGAAGACCCCAATGCGGGTATTTCGATTACCTTTAACTCGATTCCCTCGGCTACTCCGCTTGTTCCCAATCCTACAGCGGCACAGCAGGCGAAAAACACCTTGAGAGTTTCTGACTCTGTTGAACTCAATTTCTTAATGGATAAAGCAGGTGCGGCAGGTAACAGATATGAAATTAACGTGGATAACAAGAACTCCAACGGTGCTGTTACTGCGAGATGGACCGAGAATGTTCTGACCATTTCATTACCGGCTGACGGGAACGTAACACTTGCTCAAATTCAAGAGCAGATTGACCTTGTGACAGGTGTTACCCGTAACGCCGCAGGTGAAGTTACCGACGCTACTATCCCCGACCGCTCAATCAGAGTTACCGGTACTAACGCCGGAGCAGATATGCTGATGACCGCTATGGTGAACACCGCTCCCGCTACGCCGCCCGCAGGCTTCCGTGACTTTGAAAATTATATGAACGGCAGAACCCTTTTAGTTGCTATGGCGAACGGTGCTAACAGCTTCTTCAGCTCGGCTTTTGAAAGCCTTACAACTGTTCGTATGGAGGGCGGGTTCTTCTTCACACCGCAGACTCCCGATGACTGTATCATCGAAATCGGACGTGACGGCGTTATTTACGCTATGCACCCACAGCACGAGATGTTACTTCTCGGACGGATTGACATTGTGGACTTCGTCAACCCGAACGGTCTGAACCAAGTGGGAACCTCTTATTTCACCCAGTCACGCAACTCCGGTGAACCGAGAGTGAAAATCCCCTCTGATGAGACAAATACCTTTGTTATTGCAGGTGCATTAGAAATGTCTAACGTGGACTTGTCACAGGAATTCTCCGATATGATTATTACACAAAGGGGATTCCAAGCTAACTCGAGGATTATCACGGTGTCTGATACTATGCTCGAGGAATTGATTAACCTTAAGAGATAATTTACAACGTCTGTAGGGGGCTTAATGGAGTTTGCCCAAAGCAAACTCCTAAGCCGCCCCCGCAGATAAATTAAAAAGGGGCAGAAATTATGATACGATTGACAAAATTGGGCGGTAAGGAAATTCTGATTAACGAGAACCAAATCGAAACCGCACAGGAAACACCGGATACCGTTATTACCATGATGAACGGTCATACCTATATCGTGACCGAATCGGTTGAGGAGATTATGGACAAGGTGTTGGAATTCAGCCGGCTTTCTAAGAGAAAAGCACGTGAATAAAACTAATTCGATAATAAAAATCCGAGAGGAATAAAATATATGAATATTACGTTAATTATTGGTGTTGTATTGGCTTTCGCCGCTTTGCTGTATGCTATAATCGATGTTGGTGGTGCGGTTGCAATTCCGATGTTCTTCAGCTTTGGTAGTTTCCTTATCGTTATGGTTGGTACTATTGCAACGGTTGTCGCTTCATATCCCGTTAAGGTACTTAAGGACTTCCCTAAGTATCTGAAAATTGCGTTTCTTCCGCCTAAGAATAACCCTGTTGATTACATAAAACAAGTAGAGGATTTCGCTACCACCGCCCGCAGTAAGGGTTTGTTAGCTTTGGAGGACGGTGCAAGCAAGTGTGAAGACCCGTTCCTTAAACAAGCGATTATGCTGATTGTTGACGCTAATGACCCCGATAAAGTCCGCTCTATGCTCGAGGATGCTATTGATTTTACAACCGAGCGACACTCCATTGCGTGGACGTTCTGTGAAAAGATGATGTCCCTCGCTCCCGCATTCGGTATGATGGGTACGGTTATCTCCCTCGTTATCATGCTTAATTCATTAGGTGAGGATACCTCTCAGTTAGGTCCGCTTATGGCAATTGCGATGATTACCACCCTTTATGGTTCGCTTTTTGCGAATATCCTGTTCGGCCCGCTCAGAAGTGCTTTGAAAAATGCCCACGATAAGGAAATTCTGTGTATGCAGTTAGTGGTAGAGGGCGTTATGTCCATTGCGGCAGGCTCGAACCCCCGCTTGATTAAAGAAAAATTAGAATTTATGTTAGCTAAATCTGACGTTAAGAATAACGAAAAAGCCGCTAAGTAGCATTACAATTAAATTTACGGTAAATTTATGAATATTAAATAAATTTATTGCATTTTATAAAAAAACATGTTATAATGATAAAATGTGCAGAGAGGAGTGGTTTGCATGGCAAGAAAAAAACAGGCTGCCGCCGGCGAAAATACCGAGGGTTGGTTGACCACTTATGCGGACTTAATCTCACTGTTACTGTGCTTCTTCGTTTTGATGTATGCCGCTTCTACCCCTGATGAAGCGAAAATGCAGTGGATTTTACAGTCGATGACGCAGATTTCCGGCACGTATGTCAATGTTGTTAAGGTCGATGACCCTGTTGCGGACAGCGACAACGATGTAAACGATTTCGCAGCACCCGATTTACCGTCTGACCCCGAGGGGGCTCCGGGCATTCCGGGGCATTTGCCGATGACCTTCGATGACCTGTTCAACTGGGTGTCTGACGCTATTGCTGACAGCGGTATGGAGGCTTCTGTTTCCACGCAGATGGCGGCGGGAAGATTGTACATACGCTTCGACTCGGAAATTATGTTCGCTCCCGACAGTTATGAGCTGCTTCCGGGAGGCATACGAGCGTTAAACGTAATCGCACCGGGTATTAAGGCAATCGGCGATTATATAAAATTAGTCGAGGTTGTGGGGCATACTGCGGACGCTCCGGGTTCTGTGTCAATGGTAAACGATTGGACTTTGTCGAGTATGCGTGCGGTTTCTGTAACGAGTTATTTGGATTGGGGGCTTCCTCCCCATATCGGCAGAATGGTGGATTCTGAAAAGTATGAGCCAATCGGTAAGGCACAGTATGACCCTTATTACCCTAACGATACCGAGGAAGGTCGTGCAAAAAACAGGCGTGTTGAGCTTGTTATTATCAGAAACGACTTTGACCTTAATGATACCGAGATTATTACTGATATATTAAAGTATGACTATGACCTGGGTCCGCTTCCGGGAAGCATGGACGACGGAAGAGAAGCTCCTCCGGGAATCTATGACAGGATTGCCCAGATTGAATCGAATATCAGAGATAAATATAACGTGGACGATATTTTGGAATCGAGTCCGGGCGGAAATGAGTTCGGTATTGCACCGGGAGGAGTAACCACAATAACGCCCGATATGTTAATTAATGATGAATAATTTATAATTAATAATTATTGTGTCTGCTTCGCAGACGGATTATAATACTAATCATTATTCATTATTAATTGTTAATTATTAATTGTCAAAGGTGGTGAGGAATTGGCCGGCGATGCTCTAACACAGGCACAGATAGACGAAATGCTTCGGGGCGGCTTGGAAACCATTGAGGTTTCTGAGAAAGAGCCCGAGATAAAAGAGTATGACTTCCGTGCCCCCAAGAAAATCACCAAGGAACGTATTAAAATCCTTGACAGTATATTTGACAATTATGCAAGGCTTATGTCCTCCTATCTTACGGGATTGCTCCGGCTTTATTGTAAGGTCACGCTGACCACCATCGAGGAGCAGAAGTATTTCGAGTTCAACAACGCCTTACCGGATTATGTTATGATGGGGATTATTGACCTCATTCTCGATGACGAGGATGTGGAAGACATTACCACAATTGTGCAGATTTCTAACTCGCTGACTTATGTTATGATTGACCGCCTGCTCGGCGGCAAGGGCGAGTATCAAGATAGTGACCGGGATTTTACCGAAATTGAAGTAAGCATTATGGACGGCGTGGTTAAGTCCATGGCGAGAATGTTCCAAGAACCGTGGGAAAGTTATGTCGAGCTTACACCAAAATTGAACAAAATCGAAACCAACTCCCGTGTTATTTCCAACGTCGGTTATGACGATACCATGATTATCGCAATGCTTGAGGTCATGGTTAATGAGATGAAGTCCATTATTTCAGTTTGTATCCCCGCTTTGGAGCTTGACGCAGTTATGGCGAAGTATACCACCATTAATGTGAGAAGCGGTAAAAAAGGCGACGCAGTTAAAGAACATGAGCGGAAGGAAAATATTATGACCACCCTCTCGCAGTCGCAGTTAAGCGTTACGGCTATTTTGGGTGAGACTAACTTGGACATGTTTGATGTGATGAATTTGCAACAGGGTGATATTATTCCGCTGGGAAAAAGTATCGGTGATAATATAACACTCAATATCGGCGGTAATACATGGTTCGACGGGAAATTGGGCGTTTTCAACAGCAAGAAGGCAGTTAAAATCGAGAATGTATTAAGAACCGAATTTTAACCGCAGAGCCTGCGGACACGAGAATTGCATAATGAAAGGGAATGGACATATCAGATGGCTGTAATTGAGATTTCGGATATTCAAAAAGATGCGATTGGCGAGATAATGAACATAGGCATGGGTAGTGCGGCGACTGCTGCCTCCGAGCTTTTGAACGCTAAGGTGTGGATTACCACCCCTACGGTGAGTGTTCAAAAAGCGTCGGATTTACGCAGGGAAGAGCTTGAACCCGCTATTTGTGTCAAAATCGTCTATGTTAAAGGTATCACCGGTTCTAATCTGATGTTACTTAAACAGGACGACGTTCAAATGATTTTGAATCAGTTGATGGGTCAGCCTCTCGAAATTCAACCGGATTTCGAGTTCGATGAGCTGAATATCAGTGCGGTTTCCGAGGTTATGAACCAGATGATGGGTTCGTGTTCAACCGCTTTGTCAAAGTTTCTTGATATGAGTATTGACATTTCAACCCCTACTCCGCATATAATGGCACAAATCGACCTTTCGGAAATTCAAGATTATAAAATGGACGATACCGTTGTCGCTATTAACTTTAACTTGACAATAGAAGATGTTATTCAATCCGAGTTTGTTTCGGTCATGACCTTGGAATTAGCTTCGGAATTAGCGGATAAGCTGCTTAATATGAACGAGCCTGAGCCTGAGCCTGAACCCGCTCCCGCACCGCCTCCCGCACCCGCTCAGCAGGCAGCACCTCCCCCGCAAATGCAACAGCCGGTGGGCATGATGCCTCAACAGCCTATGATGCCGCAGATGCCTATGGGGTTTGACCCGAATATGATGGCTCAGCAACAACCATACGGTTATCCGCCGATGGGTATGCCCCCTCAAATGCCATACGGTTATCCCCCCTCTCCATACGGTTATCCGCAACCGGGAATTAATATCCAGACCGCACAGCTTCACCAGTTTGAAAACTTCGATGTGAATTTGTCGGGTGAGCAAAAGGATAACCTGCAGTTATTATTGGGAGTTCCTCTGCAAATATCGGTGGAAATCGGTACGGCAAGACGCAGAGTTAAAGAAATATTAGAGTTTACTCAAGGCACGATTATTGAACTCGAAAGACAGGCAGGAGCTCCTGTGGACGTTGTGGTCAACGGTAACTTAATTGCACGCGGCGACGTTGTGGTTATTGACGATAACTTCGCTGTGAGAATAACAGAAATAATAAAATCTAAATTTATGGATTCTTTAGGTAAGGAGTAAAACACACTATGGACAAAAAAATCTTGTTGGTGGACGACGCAGCGTTTATGAGGATGCTCATAAGGGACACATTAACCAAGAACGGCTTCACAAATATTCTTGAAGCCGCTGACGGCGAAATCGCTTGCCAGATGTATGAAGCGGAAAACCCCGATTTGGTGGTTATGGACATTACCATGCCCAACAAAACAGGGATTGAGGCTCTTGCTGAAATTAAAGCGAAGAACCCCGCCGCAAAGGTTATTATGTGTTCTGCTATGGGGCAGGAAGCAATGGTTGTTGAAGCGATTAAACTCGGAGCTCTCGACTTTATCGTGAAACCGTTCAAGCCCGACAGAATACTTCAAACTGTCACGAAAATTTTAGGGTAGTTTGGGTATACTATTATGTAAATAAAAGAGAATAAGAGGAGGGACACGCTGAAAAAACCTGCGGTTTATCCTCTTGTTTTGGTATTTGAATTATGTGGGAAATTATCAGAGTTGCCGTGTCGTTAGCGGGCGTTTTAGGGCTGATTATGCTCTTGTTTGTCGGGCTGAGAATGCTTAACAAGCGTGTTTCCGTTATCGGGGGCAGTCGGTTAAGAATTTTAGACAGGGCAAACCTCGGCAGAGATTCCATGATTTTAGTGGTGAGTGTCGGCGGTAAATTAATGGTTGTCGGCGTCTCCTCGCAAAGAGTGGAAAAGATTTCTGATTTGGACATGACCGAGGAAGAATATGTCGCCGCTTTAGCCCCGGGCGTTTCCGGAAATACGCCGACTTTTTCCGATATACTCGGCAATATTATCGGTAAGAAAAAATCTGTTGAATTAGAAATACCAGAGGACACTGAAAAAAATGAAGAAGACTCGTAAAACCGTTACACTCAAAGCCTTGTATAAAAAAAATAAAAAACTATTTATACGGTTTTTCGCTTCATTCGCCGTTACTTGTTTTTTGGTTACTGCCGCTTTTGTGATTTCTGCGGCGGCGGCTCCGGGTGAAAATGAAACCGAGGTTATTGCGGGTGATGTGGGTGAGGCAACTAATCCTATTACACCAACTGACACCAACTCTGCACTTTATGACTTAATCGGGGTGGACGGTTCTCAGCCTCTTGAGATTGCTCTGCTGATTACAATATTATCAGTTGCTCCCTCTATTCTTTTGATGATGACCTCGTTTGCGAGGATTATTATCGTTTTCGGGTTTATGAGAAACGCCATGAACACACAGTCTACACCGCCTAACCAAGTTTTGGTCGGACTGGCACTGTTCCTGACGATTTACATAATGGCACCCGTGTTTCTCGAAATTAATCGGGTCGCATATGTCCCTTATACCGAGGGAGAGTTGACCGCTTGGGAGGCAGTCGAAACTGCGGGGGGTCCACTCAAGACGTTTATGATTAGAAACACCGCTGACAAAAATATGGTTTTCTTCATCGAATTGTCCGATGTTATGATTACCGATGAAGAGGGTGTGCCGTTAAACGATTTTTCTGATTTGACATATGACCAGAAGGAACAGTTAAGCCTGTATGTGGTTATCCCCGCATTTATGATAAGTGAGCTGAGCCGTGCGTTTCAAATGGGGTTTATGCTGTTTATACCTTTCTTGGTAATTGATATTGTTGTGGCTTCTACGCTGATGTCGATGGGTATGATGATGCTCCCGCCGGCAATGATTTCACTGCCTTTCAAAATTATGCTTTTTGTATTGGTTGACGGCTGGCAGATGCTTATAGGCGGAATTGTTCGCTCGTTTAATTAGTTAGGGAGAAGTGTTATGACTCAGGAAATGGTAATGGAAGTATTCGTCGAGGCGATTGTGCTGGCGTTTAAGCTGTGCCTGCCTTTGCTGTTGACGGCTATGCTGGTGGGGTTGATTATTGCGATTTTTCAAGCGGCTACACAAGTCCACGAGCAGACACTGACGTTCGCCCCTAAAGCTGTCGCTGTCGCTCTTGCTATGCTCGCATTAGGTCCTTGGATGATTAATAATGTTATTGACTTTATGAGTGCCATGTTCGAGAGAATGGCGACAATCGGGTTTTAACCAATGCAGGAAATATGGGATTTAGTAGTATATAATTTTATTGCCTGCTTAATAGTTTTTGCCCGTGTTTCGGGAATCTTCACCTTTAACCCCATATTGGGGCGTGCGAATATTCCGGTGAGAATCCGTGTTTCTATGGCGTTTGTGCTGACCATTACTATGCTGATGAGCATGGGTGGGGTGATTGGGTATATACCTGACGATGTTTTCGGTTTTGCGTTCGTGATTGTTAAAGAAGCCGCCCTCGGTTTGGTGTTCGGGTTTATGGTAAACCTCATCGTGACAGTTATTATTTTTGCGGGTGAGATGATTGACCATAAAATCGGGTTCATGATGGCTAAACAAATGGACCCCTTAACCGGAATTAATATGCCGGTTATGGCAAATATGAACTTTTATATGTTCGCATTGTATTTCTTCATCACCGGCGGACATTTGAGTTATATAAGATTGTTCGCACTTTCGTATGATATGGTTCCCATTGATTTTGAGTTTACTATTGCGTGGCTGGGGCTTTCATACAATATCGTAATGTATTTCAGCGAGATTATGACCCTTGCAGTAAAAATGGCTATGCCTGTTCTTGCGGCGTTGTTGATTTTAGAATTGTGCGTGGGCGTTATTATGAAGGCTGTTCCCACTATCCATATTTTCGCAATGAATATCCAGTTGAAAATTTTGATGGGGTTGTTTATACTTATGGCGATTGCGGGGCCTATGTCGGATTATTTGGACTCACTGCTCTCGATAATGTGGGAGAATTTGTTCGGGGCACTCAGATTGATTGGTTAATGGGGGAGTGATTACTCTTGGGAGAAAAAACCGAAAAAGCGACGTCGAAAAAGCGTAAGGATTCACGCATGAAAGAAGGCAACGTCATTCAAAGTAAGGAAATCACAGTTTTGTCTACCTTGTTCTTCTTGTTCTTCGCTCTTTCTTTGTTGGCACCTTATATGCTTAGGACATGGATGGAATCAATCTCAAAATGGCTTGAAAGAATGGGTGACGATATTACCGTAAACAGCGAGTTTTTAACTGAGACAGCAGTACATATTGTTTCAAGTATTGCTATGGTAATTCTGCCTTTAGTGGTAATCGCAGGAGCAGTTCCTATGCTGACTGTGATTGTTCAAACAAAAGGATTGATTACTTTTCAGCCGCTGAAGCCGAAGTTCTCTAAAATGAACCCCATCAACGGGGCAAAAAAATTGGTTTCTATCCAGTCGTGGGTTAATGTCTTAAAAGGAATGTTAGAGTTAGTTTTAATCGGGGTAGTCGTGTATACAAGGATGATGAACCTTATACCGGATATTCAACGGTTAAACGATATGGAGGTTATTCAAGGGTTGGTGTTCATCGCCGAAAACGGATTCGGCATGGTTATGTCCATTGTTATTGTGTTCGCTTTTGTGGCGGTGGGTGATTATATATTCCAGTGGTGGAACTATGAGAGAAAGCTCAAGATGTCTAAGCAAGAGGTTAAGGACGAGTATAAAAACCTCGAGGGTGACCCGCTTATCAAAAGTAAGATTAAGCAAAAACAGCGTGAGGTCGCTCAGCAAAGAATGATGGAGCAAGTCCCCACCTCTGACGTGGTTGTGCGTAACCCGACACACTTTGCTGTTGCATTGGCATATGATACTGAGAAAATCTCCTCCGCACCTACGGTTGTCGCAAAAGGTAAGGACGCATTGGCTTTGAGAATTATCGACATTGCCGAGGAGCATGAGGTGTATGTAACCGAGAACCGCCCATTGGCAAGAGAATTATACGATACCGTTGAGGTGGGAATGGAAATTCCGCCGTCACTGTATAACGCAATCGCTATCATATTATCGGATATGTATACGGCGAAAGGAATGACGATAAACAATTAATAAGTAATAATGAATAATGAATAATGGTTGTGTCGCCTGCGGCGACGGATTATAAACAATTAATAAGTAATAATGAATAACGGATTTAAAATAAAAAACTTTGCGGACGCAAATACCATAATTATTAAATATTAATTGTTAATTATTAATTACAATAAGGAGGGAGAAATTAGGCATGATTAAAAAAATGATTGACAACATATTTGCTGTGTTCGTAATCGTAATCGTGCTTGGTATCGTTATCCCTCTTAACAGAATATGGGGCGGTGCGTTAATCGATTTTCTGCTGCTCATAAATGTGTCGGTGGCTATTGTTATTCTGCTGATGACCATGTATATTAAAGAGTCATTGGAATTTTCGATTTTCCCGTCTATTCTCTTGATTACTACGGTTTTTCGATTGGCCTTGAGCATTTCCACAACTCGGGGAATATTGCAGGACGCTTTCGCCGGGAGAGTTATCGAAACCTATGGTAACTTCGTAATGGGTGGTAACGCTGTAGTCGGGTTCATCATATTTATAATTATCGTTATCACTAACTTTTTGGTTATTACTAAAGGTGCGGAGCGTGTTTCCGAGGTTGCCGCACGGTTTACCTTAGACGCTATGCCGGGTAAGCAGATGGCGATTGACGCTGACTTAAACACCGGTGCGATTACCGACGAGGAGGCGAAAATCCGCCGTATAAAAATCCAGCGGGAAGCCGATTTCTTCGGGTCGATGGACGGTGCTGCCAAGTTCGTAAAGGGCGACGCCATTATGTCGATTATTACCGCATTAGTCAACCTGATTGCCGGCGGAATCTTAGGCATGGTAATGCTTGAGATGTCTTTCGAGCAGGTGTTAGACAAGTATTTCCTTTTGACAGTCGGTGATGGTCTGAGTTCGCAAATCCCCGCATTGTTAATCTCGGTTGCAACGGGTATGATGGTTACAAGAGCGGCAAGCGATGACTCGTTCAACGCTGATATTAAAAAGCAGTTCACCCAGAACCCTACCATTATGTTCATCACGGGCGGTACACTTTTGGTGCTTATGTTTATTCCGGGGTTCCCGAAGCCTATCCTGTTTATTATCGGTGTTTCGCTTATTCTGTTCGGTTTCCAAATCAGAAGATTGATAAAGGTACGGGTGGAGGAAGAGCTACTCATAGCCCAGCAGACGGAAATGGCAGAGATGGCGTCTTTACCGGGTGGAGCAGGCGGCGACGAGGACTATTACAGAAATATTGATAACGTGTTTAAGCTATTATCTGTCGAGCAGATTGAAATGGAATTCGGGTACAGCCTTTTGCACTTAGTCGACGAGAAGAGCGGCGGAAATACAATAGAACGTGTGGTATTGTTCAGGAAGCAGTTCGCTACCGAAATGGGAATGGTGTTCCCCTCCGTGCGGATGCGGAACAATCCCGAAATTAACCCAAACCAGTATCTTATTAAAATAAAAGGTGAAGAGGTGGCAAGGGGAGAAATCCTCACTGACCACTATCTCGCAATCGACAACGGGGACGTTACTACTCCCGTAGACGGGATTGACACCATTGAACCGGCGTTCGGAATTCCTGCACGCTGGATTAGCGAAGACAAAAAGGTTATGGCGGACGTGGCAGGTTATACCTTGATTGACCCTGTGTCGGTTATGATTACGCACTTGTCGGAGATTATCCGCTCATATTGCCACGAAATCCTGTCACGGCAGGACGTTAAGACAATGGTTGACAATATGAAGCAGAACAATCCTGCGGTTGTTGAGGATTTAATCCCGGGTATTGTTTCGGTGGGGTATTTGCAAAAAGTTCTTTGCATGTTGTTAAAAGAAAGTGTGCCTATTCGGGATATGGAGACGATTTTAGAGGCATTAGCGGAGAATACCGGCTCGCTTAAAGACATTGATATTGCTGTGGAATACGTGAGGCAGGCGTTGCGGCGTACCATTACCCGCCGTTTCTCGGACGCAAATTCGCTGAGGGTGATTACCCTTGACCCGAGGATTGAGGATACCATTATCGCTAATGTGAAAAAGTCTGAGAGAGGGAGCTATCTCTCCCTTGACCCGGATATGGTTCAGCAGATTATGGCGAATGCCACCGACGCTTTCGATAAAGTGCGTGATGTTATTCCGGATATAATTGTGCTGACCTCCCCCATTGTGCGTGTGTATTTCAAAAAGTTAGTTGACCAGTTTATTCCTAATGTGACGGTGCTTTCTTATAATGAGATAGATAATACGGCACAGATACAGAGTATAGGGAATATAACGCTGCAGCAGTAGTAGGGGAGAAAAGAGTTATGTTGACACAAGATGAGAAAATATTAATAGAATCCATTGTTTGCGAGCAAATGGTAAAGTTTGCCGATAGGTTCAAGAAAAGACATATTAAAGATGTAAAGAAACTTAGTGGGGTAATTAATTCAAAGGATAAGAATGTCTTTATTAAAGCTTTGCCAAGCGAATTAAAATTCTATTCGGCTCTCGTACGCTCTTACGATTCGGCTTTGGGAACTCTGCTTGAGGGTATTGGGTTTGAAGTTGCAGGCATGAAGTACAAAGTATCTAAGAAAACCGAAGGAAAAATCAGTATACGACAACAGGATTATATAAACGATATACTTAACAGCTATAAAAATGGCGGAACTCCTGATATTGCTCATTACAGAGATTATAACACCACTCTTTTTGAATCGAAAGAAATAAATCATGTTTCTGATTATATTCTTTTTGACGAAGATACAAATACGTACTATATAATTGAATTAAAATCTGGTGGTAATTTAGACAAAACAAAATCTGAAGCACAAAAGAGAGCCTTGCTTCAACAGTATTTCATCTTGAAAAACATCACGGAACACGATGTTAAATTGTACTTTGCAACCGCTTACAACAAAGACGGCGAAGGAAATGAATGGAAACAAAACTTCATCAAAGCGTTTTTTGCTCCTGAAGAATTACTCATAGGAAAAGATTTTTGGAGTTTTGTGTGCAAAGACGAATCCGGATTTGATGTTGTCGTAAACGCATACAGCAACAACATACATATCATTTCGCAAGCCTTAGAAGAGATTAAGGAGGCGTATTCTAAATGAATTTAGATTTAAGAATGGGCGATTGTAAACAATTGTTAAAATCGTTACCAAATAATTCAGTTGATTTAATTCTAACAGACCCGCCATACAATATTGCACAGTATTCTACAGGCAATATAAAATTCAGTTGGCGTTCCGATATAAATAATGATATAGCAAAATGGGACGAAACTCCTCTTAACCCGCATGATTTCGTGGAAGAATTTAAACGTGTTTTAAAGCCAACGGGAAATGCATTTGTATTTACAAGCTATAACATGGTGGGTGATTGGCATAAAGCATTTGACAGTGAATTTGACACATTCCAATTTATGGCGTGGCATAAGACAAATCCCGTTCCCAATTTCATGAAAACTTCGTTTTTAAACTCCGTAGAATTAATTATTTGCTTTTGGAATAAAGGTCATACATGGAACTTCACTACCCAAGATAAAATGCACAATTTTATACAAACTTCAATATGTGGTGGTAACGAACGATTAAAAGACCCTAAGCATCCAACACAAAAACCGGTAAAAGTTTTAGAACATATTATAAAAATTGCTTCAAACACCGGCGATGTTGTTCTTGACCCATTTATGGGTGTTGGTTCTACAGGGGTTGCCGCAAAAAATCTCGGTCGTAGTTTTATAGGATTTGAGTTAGATTATTCTTATTTTTCTGCTGCTGAAACAAGATTGATTGAACGAATAGAAAAAGTTGTATGATTGCATAAACGGTTAGAACGGAGGTGATTTCGTTGACCGATAAGCTTGAGCTGTTCAAGAAATACAAGGAAACCGGCGATGTCGGTATCCGTAACGAAATCGTTCTTTGTTATATGGACACGGTTAAATATGTTACGCTTTCACTTCGTAATGTCTATGCCAAATACGGCGATACTGATGACCTCGTTAACGAGGGAGTTATCGCACTTATCGCAGCGACTGAAACCTTTGACTTAAACCGTGGTGTGAAATTCGAGACTTATGCGACACTTAAAATAAAAGGGGCAATTATCGATTATGTGCGTAAGCAGGACTGGGTTCCAAGACAGGTACGCAAGTTCGGGAAGGAACTCGATGAGGCTTACGGGGCATTATATAACGAGTTAGGCAGACACCCGAGGAATCAGGAATTAGCCGAGTATATGGGGATAACCAAGGAACAGTTAGCCAAGAAGTTAGCTGATACGGCGGGAGCGAATACATTGTCCTTTGAGGAGCTGTTATACGAGGATAATTTCAGCAATTATGACGGGTTCAACGGGGCGGAGTTCGCTGACCGCAGGGTTTATGAAAAGGAGCAGAAGCAGGTTATTGCAGATGCGATTGCCGGGTTAAACCCGAAGGAGCGGCAGGTGGTCACACTGTATTATTACGAAAAGCTGAAGTTCGCCGAGATTGCAAAGGTTCTCAGTGTCACCGAATCACGGATATGCCAGATACATTCAAAGTCAATGCTGTTGTTACGCAGAAAATTAGAGAATTATATTAAAAATTTATAAACATTATTTATGAGGTAAACACTATGTACATGAGGGGATATTATAACGCCACGCAGGCAATGTTGGTTAAACAACGGGAATTGGACGCAGTGTCCAACAACATCTCTAACATGAACACCTCCGGCTATCGTAAGGACGAGGTTCTGCTTAATACGTTTATGGAGGAGTTAATCTGGGTGCAAAAACGAAGAGCCACCCACGAGGGTACGTTCCAGCAGACCTATGTTGAGTTCGCTCGGACACACTTAGAACAGAGTAATTTCGATTTTTCTGACAGCCGCTTCGATTTGGCTGTGTGGGGGAACGCCTATTTCAACATAACCGACCGCTACGGTAATACGTTCAATACACGTAACGGGCAGTTTGAGCTTGATAATGAGGGATACCTCTGCCTCGGGAAAGCGGGACGGGTTCAAGGAGTCAACGGCGATATTTATGTGGGGCATGACGATTTTGTTGTCAACGCCGAGGGAGTTATTATGACCACCGAGGAAGTGGTTATTGATACATTATTGATGACCTATATCCCGCCGAATGCCGATGTTCGCAAAATAAGCGACAACTTATTCCGCTATGACGGGGACGAGGATTTCCCCGAGGGTGAGGTGTTCCACGTAATTCAAGGGGCTTTCGAGAAGTCGAACGTGGACGGGAATAAGGAAATGACCAAGCTGATTGAAATTCAAAGGATGTTTGAAGCCAACAGTGCGATTTTAAAAATCCTCGATTCCATTAACTCACGCAACGCCGACATGGCAAGATATAACAAGTAATAATTAACAATTAATAATTAATAATGAAATTATTTAAGGAGAGCATCATATGAATATATCGTTTTATACGGCGAGAACCGGTATGATTGCCCAGCAAGCAGGGCTTAATATCTACGCTAACAACATCGCAAACTTAAACACCGTCGGGTATAAGCCGCTTCGCCCCAGCTTTGCGGAATGTATCTACACCCTCCAGCACCCGCCGAGAACCGAGTGGGAAACCGGTCACGGACAGTATGTCATGAAAACCGATTTAATGTGGAGCGAGGGTAGCTTTATATTCTCTGACCAACCCCTTGATTTCGCTTTACCTAACTCTGACTTTTTTATGGTGCTTGACCGTTACGGCAATACGTTCCTGACACGTGACGGGTCGTTTACGATTACGAATATGGGTACGGAATTAGAGCCGCAGTGGGAATTGGTGAACGGGTTCGGTGAGTTTGTGCTGGATTATGAGGGGAACAGAATTCCTGTGCCTTTCGAGATAAATGATGCGGGAATCCAGACTAATGAAATAGATTATGCCGCATTAATCCCCATGATTGGTGTGTTCAGCGTTGCGAACAACTGGGGGCTTGACCAAGCGAGCAATAACCACTTCGTCATCACCGAGCGTTCCGGGGCACCTGTGCCTAACCCCGACGCCGATAAGGTTCAGGGGGCTCTCGAAATGTCTGCAACCGATTTGGCAGGCGATATGGTTAGGATTATTGAAACCCAGCGTTCTTATCAGTTAAATGCGAAGGTTGTGCAGACCTCCGACGAGCTTATGAGAATTGTTAATAATTTAAGATAGTATAAAGGAGAATTAATTATGGCACTTGCAAAATACGAAGACTTAAACGAAATGCACTTAGACGTGTTGAAAGAAATCGGAAACATCGGTTCGGGAAACGCATCCACCGCCTTATCCTCCATGACCGGCAAGGATATTATCATTAGTATGCCCGAGGTTAAAACCATGGGGTTCCAAGAGGCAATTGAAAAAAGCGGCTCTCCCGAGGAAATCGTTGCATCTGTTCTTGTTCGGCTGAAAGATGATATTTCCGGCATGATTTTGCTGTTAATCGAAACCGAGTTCGCCGAGAATATCTTAAACGTGTTTTTCGGGTCAAGCAACGTCGATTTGCTACAGTTAAACGAGGGTGATATTTCTGCCCTTACCGAAATCGGCAATATCATGAGCCATGCGTATATCAACGCCATTTCTACATTAGCAGGCTTGAACATCGGTGTCGAAACGCCCATGTTCACCGTTGATATGTTCGGTGCAATCATGAGCGTTCCGGTTATCGAGTTCGGCGAGGTCGGCGATAAGCTGCTTTGTATTGATAAAATTATTGAGATTGACGGAGTTAAAATGAAATCGCATATGCTTTTAATTCCCACCGTCGATTCTCTCACAAACCTCTTTGGAAAGTTGGGTGTTAGTTAAATGAATGTTAGTGTTGGTATTTCCGATTGGAAAATAAGTAAACCGCCCGATATTTTAGTAACGTATGCCCTTGGGTCGTGCGTCGGGATTTGCCTTTATGATAAGGTGCGGAAAATTGGAGGACTCTCACATATTATGCTCCCTGACAGCACAACCAGCGGAGCAGGGCAGGTCATTAACCGAATGAAGTTTGCGGATACCGCTATTCCCGATATGTATAAGAAAATGCTCTCTATGGGTTCAACCCAGAACAGCATTACCGCAAAAATCGCAGGCGGGGCTTTGATGTTTAACATTACCTCTGACCGTTTTAACATCGGTGACAGAAACGTCGCCGCCGTGAAAGCTGCACTCCAGACGTTGAAAATCCCCATTATGGCACATGATACCGGGCTGAACTATGGGCGAACGGTTTTCTTTGACCCGAATGACGGCAGTGTTAAAGTGAAGTCGACGACTATGGGTGAAAAAATATTGTAGAAAATACATAAATGGCAGTTCGTGTGAGCTGCCCTTTTTATTTGGTTAACGGGCGGACAGAGTCGTCCGCCCCTACGGCATTTCCCTAATGAGGGTTTCGACTAAAACTTCAGCTTCGTCGTATTCTGCCATCATGATTTTTCCCGATATGCTTTTGATAATCGCCGCAACATTCGCAGAATGTGCAATTTTCATCAGATTATCGACGCTTTGATAAATTTCGCCTGCGTCCATTTCTATAAGGGCGGTTTTTAGTTTTATTAACTCAGACTTATATTCCTCAAGGTTTATATCGCCATTACCCTCTTTAATCGGTTGACTGTGCTGTGAAACTGCCTCGTTGACCCTCTCTAACAGTGATTTTAACTCGTTTATAAATGCCTTGTGGTTGCTGTTAAGAAATTCGATGTTCTCAAGTTTGGCTGCCTCCTCTAAATCGCGTGCGGAACTTGAAATTTGAACTGCCCCTATGCTCGCAGTCGCACTCTTTAGAGCGTGAACGTATGTAGCGTATAACGAGAAGTCTTTAGCTTCTAAATAATCGTTTAATGCGGTTATTCGCTGTGTTCCGTCATCATAAAATGTGGCAAGCGTTTCTATGTAATACTCGAGTGTTCCGCCCGAATGGATTATCCCTTTTTCCGTGTCTATACCCTTGATTTCGATATTGCGGTCTTTTTTAACGGTTTCTGCCGCCTTTTTTTCAACAGATGGGCTTTGTTGTTTTTCCTTGGGCAGCCACGTTTCGAGAACCGAGTTTAATTGAACCGTGTCAATCGGTTTTGAAAGGTAATCGCTGAACCCGTGTTCTAAGAACATCTCCCTCATTCCGGAAACTGCGTTCGCTGTGAGTGCGATAATCGGCACTGTCCCGTAATACGGGTCTTCATCCGACAGAAGTGACCTGATAAGCATGGTGGTTTCAATCCCGTCCATACCCGGCATTCTGTGGTCCATGAAAATAATGTCATAGTCTTTTGATTCAATCGCTTCAATCGCCTCAGGCCCGCTTGAACATAATTCCACTTTCATTTTATAGGGGAGCATTAAACCTTTCGCAACCTTTAGGTTGGTGTTTATGTCATCTACTATTAGAATTTTTGCATCGGGGGCAGAAAATCTCACAATCGCTTCACTGCTCTCGTTGAAGCGGTAGCTGTTCGCCACACCGTTGAGAACATTCGCAATTGAGACGGAATATACCGGCATGGAAAGCGTGTTCAACCCTTTTTCGGTGATGACCTCGCCGAACTCTGTTAATATGATAACCTTAACGTCCTCGTTAAGCTGGGTGAATGTGGTGCGGTTTTTTTCAAACAGTTCGTGTGAGGTGAACACAAATGCATATTCGGTTTTGGACAGGCTTTCGTATAACTCGGCATCTGCGGAAACTGCCGTACACTCCACTCCGAGATTTTCAACGGCATTCACCAACGAGTCTGAATAAATCCCCCTGAGTTCATAAACCAAGACTTTCTTTTCACCGGGGTTGTCAACAGTTGCAAACGCTTTACGGTTTTTCACTTTCTGCGGAAGCGTTACTGTGAATATGCTCCCCTTACCGTATTCTGATTCGACTTGAATATCGCCGTTCATTACATTAACAAGACTGCGGGTTATCGCCAAGCCTAAGCCTGTTCCCTCGACGTTGCTGTTGTTAATTAAATCAAACTGCATGAAATCGCCGAACAAACTGTCTAAATCTGCTTTTCTTATTCCCCTGCCGCTGTCCCTTATTTCCATTGTGAGAACAAACACGTCCTCATCGTTCTGCGATGCTTGACCCGACATGGTAAACGATACGAAACCTTTCTCGGTGTATTTCACTGCGTTGCCTAAGAGATTAACTAAGATTTGCCGAATTCTTACCTCGTCACCGAACAGTTCGCTTGGGATATTACTGTCTACATTAACCGTAAACCCTACGGGCGAATCAATTATTCTCATTCGGATAATGCTGATTACGTCATTCAACAAAGACGCCAAAGCATAGTCTTTACTGACGATTGCCACTTTTCCCGCTTCGATTTTTGAAAAATCGAGAATGTCATTTATAATAGACAACAGGTTTGCACCGGCTTGCTTAACTGTTAAAATATGCTCGCGGGCGGCTGAAGAATCCTGCTCTCTTAACGCTAACTCGGTCATTCCGATAATTGCGTTCATCGGGGTGCGAAGCTCGTGGCTCATCCTCGCTAAAAAGCTGCTCTTGGCAATATTGCTCTGCTCTGCTTGTTTCCTCGCAGTCATTAATTCGGTTATGTCTACCGAGTGCTGCAGGTGAACCTTTGAGCCGTCAGGCCAGTCGATATAACAGTCGGCGTGGCGGATATGGCTTTCTAAATGGTTGATATACTCGTCCCACACGATGATTTGGTCGGGGTTTCGATTAAGCTTGCGGCAGGGGCAGAACTCGCACATCTCGTAACGGTCGCCTCGGAATACCCTGTAGCAGTATTGCCCGATTGCTTCATCACCCTCTATACCGTATGCGTCCTTCATTCGGTTGTTGACGAACAATACCTCACCCGTGTTCGGGACAGTTACGTAAATATACGCATCTATACTGTTGAGAATGTTCTGCAGGGTGCTGAGGGCGTTGTTCTTGACCTTGTCTGCCTCCTCTAATTGTGTGGTGGCTTCAAGAATATTTCGGGTCATGTCGTTCCTGACAAAAGCGTTGAATATCATTCTGCCCGCCGCACGGAGAATCTTCTCCTCGTTTTCGGTGAACAGCCGTTCCTCATGACAATCATCATAGGTGAAAAATCCCCAGAATTCATCGTTTGCGAATACAGGAATCGCAAATACCGAAAGGGTGTTCATGTCTTGATACAGGATTTCCCGCTCACTGGAGGACATGTCACTCACTAAGCTGTTTATGCAGAAGCCCTCCATAAGCTCCGTCTCCCATTCGGGCATGAACTCGTCATAAAAGAATTCTGTGATAAACCCGTCTGATGTCTTCGGGTATATTCCCCGTGTCCATTCGCTGGCTAATACGCAATACAACCTGTCTTCCCTTGTTTCGTTTTTCCATATGCAGACACGGTCGATGTTTATGGCTTCTGCCATTACCTCCATCGCCTTTAACAGGTTTTCTTCAAAGCCGATTATATCCGATTCCAACAAAACTGTGGATACTCTGTTTAATGCAGCGAGAAGCCGATTTTGATTGTCAATTTTCCACATCATCTCGTTATGCTCACGCATGTCTTGTATGTATATCAGCATAACGTCGGTTTCTTCGGTTTCTCCATAACTTACACGGACAAGCGTTACCACCGACGGTATGGGTATTCCGTCAGACGTTTGGTGAACCCACTCAAATGTGTGACGTTTTTTATCGTATGCAGTTTTAATATGTTCTGATGCCGCTTCGGAGGACAATCGCCCGTCGGGCTGGCGGTGAGGGGAAAGGTCGCGAACTAAGAAACCTGCGAAATTCTGCTTACCGTTAACCCCGAACAGCCTGACCGCCTCGTCGTTACAGTCGATAAAAGCAGAATCCTTATCGCAGACAAAACAACATATCGGCGACGTGTCAAGCATGACCTTTGTGCGTTCGTATGCGTTTTGCATTAATACCATTGCATTATTTAACTCGGTTAAATCCCTCACGACGCCCAATATGCCGATTACTTTTTCGCTTTTCATCAGCGGGGTTCGTATGGTTTCACAGAATTTCCGGGTTCCGTCGGGATAGGTCAACCAGTCCTTAGTTTTAATTGTTACTTTCTCGTCCTCTATCCTTTTTTCAATATCGTCAACATCGTCGGGGATACGGTCGGAAAACCCCTCAACCATATGAATAGTTTTGCCGATTAGCTCGGATTTACTGTATCCCGCAAATTCCTCAAAGGGGCGGTTACAGTCGGTGTACGTCCTGTTCAAATCCTTGCACATGATTAAATCGGGGATTGCGTCAAATATAGCGGAAATAGTAACCATTTCCCTTTTTAGGCGTATACGGGTTCTTATATTACGGATAAGAAACACGAATGTGACTATCATCATTATGAAAAATCCGCTGGAAATAAAAGACATATAGATGTTTCTGAATTCTGCTAACTGTCTTGAATAATCGTATGAACGGGCAACCCAGTCACGTGCGATTTTTTCGGTGTCTACTCTTTCTTGTGCCTTGCTCACAATTGAACAAAGGATTTCCTCGTTTTTGTTGAACCCGAAGCAAACCTCCTCAATCGGGGAATAGAAGGTTATATTGGCTTTATAGTCCACGTTTTCACGGTAGTTGGTTTCGTAAAGCAGAATATAGTCGAAGGTCATAAAAAGGTCGATTTTCCCTGTTTCTAATGCAATTAATGCTTCATTGTGTGTGTTAAAGCGAATGTAATCATTATCTTCGGGGAATAGGAAACGATACATGTCCTCGGCAATGGAATCATTTACTATTCCTACGGTGGAATAGGGGACTTGGTACATGTCTAAATCGGGCAGCTCCATTTTTGATAAAAGTGCGAAATAAGACGAAAAGTATGGCTCGGCTGCCCATATGAAATGCTGTTCACGTTCATCGGTTCGCTGAAGCTGAGATGAAAGTGATATTTCCCCTGTTCTGAGCATATCTAATGTTCTTGACCATGTCGTGGTTTCATCGGTCACTGCCTCAAACTGTAAGCCGGTTAAAAAACTGATTTCATTTAAAATGTCCGGTGCTATTCCTTGGAACTCGTCAAGCCGTTCGTCATAGAAGCATATCGGGTAACGGTCGTGTGATAAACTGATTGAGATTTTTTCATTTTCTGTGGTTATGCTTGTTATGTATTCCTTTTCCTGCGGGGTTAGGGTTTGATACAGTTCATGCCGTGCATACTCACGTTCACCCTTTTTATACATAGCGTGAAGCACCTCAACCCCTCCCGCCTCAAGGTATTTATTAAACACGTCAATAAACGGTTTAAGCTCGGGGTTGGCTGTTGTGAGTGATACCGGAGTATATACTAATTGGAATATATCCGCATAGGATATATAATCATAGCTTTTAAACAAATATGTGTTGACCGAATCTATGACAAAAGCGTCAATTTCTTCATTATACAGCATTTGGGCAACATCATCCGTATTGTATATGTCAACCGGTTCATACTCTAAATCGGGATACATGTTTTTAATTAAATCATCTGTAGCCGCTGAGTTCATAAAACCGACACGTTTTGAGTTAAGGTCGGAGGGTTGTTCTATTCGGGTTAAACCTTTCTTTGTAAGTGTAACCAGTGTACGCTCTGCAATTGGGGTGGTCATATAATAGTTTTCGCCTCGTTCAAGGGCGGGAGAAAGCTCGCCGGTGAAATCATAAATGTAACTGTCTAACCCTGACTGCAGCTCGTCAAATTCGTGGAATTCCTGAATAAATTCAACCTCAAACAAAGAAGACAACAGCTCACAAAATAATGCCGCAAATCCTGCATGAGTCCCGTCCGCAAGAACGAACGCCTCCATGTCAAGCATTGTGGCATATGTAAAGCTGTTGTTTTGAGATATGAGCCGCTCAATTTCGGCAATTTCTTCACCTGTTATTTCGGGGATTTCACGAAAGTTTTCTATAGATGTTATGTCAAAGGAAGTAGGCTTGTTTGATTGCACGGAACAGCCGACTGTATTAAATATTATGGTGCTTGAAAGCAATAATGCGTATATTCGCTTAACAGTATGCCTCATGCTGAACCGTTCCTTTATTGCTTGTGATAGGGTTTAATTCTGCCTGCCATGACTGTCTTGGTGATAACCCTTGTCACGTCGGGGCGGATTTCGGATAGTTTTATATTTACCTCGTGTGCATCATCAACCGTGCTGACGTGGACGAATACCGGCTCAACCTCCGCCATGACCCTTTGTGTGATTATGTGACAGCACTTGGGGCAGGCACATATGTTGAACCGTTCAAGGGCGGCACCTAATTGTTCGTTTATCAGCAGTGAAACAACATTTACCACCTGCTTTTCGCCTGCGGGTTTTGTATACCCTTGCTGAACCTGACCCTCCGGCAGCTTCAGTCCGGGAGGGGTGACACCGTCGGTCTTGAGCTTCATGTTCTTGGTAATCGCTCTGCGGCGGCGGTTTTTCTTGATTTTTGAAGCGTCCTTCAGCACATCTGCGTCGGAGTTTTTTGCGAATTGTTCTGCACTGCTGTATTGCTGAATGTTCGACAGTTCGTTGTTTTGGCTTTCTTCAGCCATATCCGGATTTGAGGGGGGGAGGAATACAGGGTTCCCCGGGGCTGTCACAAGCCGCATAACTTGTGAGGTTTTATTGGTTCGCAATATGTACCCCCCTTTTATAATTAATAATGAATAATTAATAATTAATAATGAATGAATAATTATTAGTATTATATCATGTGCAATATAAAAATGCAAGCCTATATGTTGACATTTTATTATTTTACAGCTATAATTAGTCTAATGCAAATCTGTTCAGAATTGTTGAGATTGAATTCTCCGATACCACAAAAGCACCCTGTTCGTTTAGTTCCCCCGTCGGTATGAAATAAGTCGCAGGGTTCACGCTGTTCTCAGAATTGTACAGCAGTGCCTGTTGATAAATGGTGTAGTCTTTAAAAGTCAGGTTGGTGTCGGCGTTGTTGAGAATTTTATTGAAAAGCTCCTGTATGCTCGCCCTTGCAAGCCCTTTACAGTGGTTGTTAATCAGCGTACACAGCGATGAACCCATTACTACAAAACGGTAATCCTCGTTTGCTCCGGGAACTGAGCTGAAATCCGTTATTGTAATATAGCTGTACAGCTCTGTAGCAGTGAGTGCTTGTGTTCCCGATTTGAATGAGGCTGCCCCGTCATCTATGTTAAACGGAATGTTCAAAACCGTGTCGCCTAACAGTGATGTGAAGTTTATAAAAGAAAGACGGTCGAATTTTACATAAAACTTACATTCTACCCCGAAAGTGTTCTTTATGCCGTTCATGACGGCTTCTGCCCCGCCTCTGTTATATGCGTCAACCATTGTTCCGCCGGTTGTTGTGCCGCCGTCAATTATTTTTGTTTGCGGGCGTAAAGGCACGATTACGATTTGCTCGGATTTCGGACGATAGTTGAGCAGCATGAACTGTTCCGGCGTTGCCCCCTGTGAGCGACTCATCATCATCAGTATAGTAACGTCAAGCTCCTCACCGGGTACATAATTGACAATGCCCTGATTGTTCATCATCGGTTGGGTTCTGTCAGGGAAAAAATAATCCCATATCCCGAGAATGAACATTCCGAGAATGGCAAACGCCGCCACAAAGCTGATAAAATAGATATACCAGTTGCTCCTGCGTCTGACATTTTTTTTATTTTTATTCGATACTGCTTTAGCCATATCTCCTCTTTTTCCACATAAAAATTATTGTCCCTTAATATAATAACACAAAATCTAAGAAAATACAACAGGTGACTTATGGATTTTTCTCACATGACACGGGCAGAAATAGATTTAGACGCTTTAAGCCGTAATATAAGCGGGATTAGAGCGTTATGCCCCGACAAAGAAATTATTGCGGTGGTTAAGGCGAACGCCTACGGACACGGCGACAAACTCATCTGTGCAGAGTTGCTTCGGCTGGGGATTACTAAGTTCGCTGTTTCAAGCGTTCTTGAGGCGGGGAGAATTAGTGATATTGTTCCCGACTGCGATATACTTATATTCGGGGCAACCCCCGAGGAAATGCTTTATGAATCCGAAAAGTATATTCAAACCATAGTCAGCCTCGAATATGCGAGGCGGCTTTCCGGGTTCGCTGTAAGAAGCAATAAAACTATTCGCTGTCATGTGAAAATTAACAGCGGAATGACCCGTTCGGGGATTGATACACTTGATGAATTACACGAAATTATGTCGCTTCCCGCATTAAAACCCGAAGCACTGTTCACCCATTTTGCGAGTGCGGACAGTCTTGAGGAGGGTGATGTGCAGTTCACAAAGAAACAGCAGGAAAAATTATTAAGCTTTGCAGAGCATTATAACCTTAAAACACATTCGCAGAATTCCGGCGGGGTGCTGTATCACGATGATTTTAAAACCGATATGGTTCGGGTTGGGATTGCCATGTATGGGCTTAGACCCAACACTTCCATAAAATCACCGATAACACTGTCGCCGGTTATGAGCTTTAAAACCGCTGTCAGCCAAATCAGAGAAGTTGAGACGGGAATTCCCGTAAGCTACGGCAGGACGTATACTACACCGCAAAAGCAGGTTCTTGCGGTTATCCCGGTGGGGTATGCTGATGGGTATTCACGCTCACATTCCAATAAAGGAAAAGTCTTAGTGGGCGGGGAATTAGCACCGATATGCGGGCGGGTTTGTATGGACCAGTCGGTGATTGATATTACCGGGATTGAGGGGGTTAGGGTCGGTGATGAGGTGTGTGTGTATTCCGACGCTCACAAGGAAACCGGGATTGAATATATCGCAGATACGCTCGGGACAATTCCATATGAGGTGACATGTGCGGTCAGTGCAAGAGTTCCGAGAATTGCAAAAGCAAAAAACGAGGATTAACATGAAAGTAGACTTCCACTCGCATATTCTGCCTTATGTGGACGATGGTGCACAAAATATCATCGAAGCCTTAGTGTTGCTCAAAACCTTAAAAGAGGACGGGGTCGATATTGTCGTGGCAACCCCGCACCTGTATTTAGACCGTGATTCCCCTGCGACTTTACAAAAAAAGCGGGATAAATCGTTCGATATGCTTATGGATGTTTGCCCCGAGAATTACCCTAAAATAATTAAAGGCTCGGAGATATATTTCAGCGGGATTAAACCAAGCACTGACCTTTCGGGGCTTCGACTGGGCGACACCGATTATATATTATTGGAATTTCCGTATTTCCGTAGATTAGACAAGGACTTTATTGATGAATTGAAGTATTATATTAATGCTGTTCCGTATAAAGTGATTTTTTCGCATGTAGAAAGATATTTCAAATACAGCGATAGAGAAACGATTTACGAAATACTCAAAATCGGCTGCCTTGCACAGGTCAACTGCGATTCCCTTTTGTTAGATGAGCCTCGTGAGTATACACTTGAGTTAATAGAACAAGGGTATGCCTTGTTCCTCGGAAGCGATGCACACAGCTTGAAATACCGCCCTCCTCGCTTTCGGGAGGCGGAGGCGGTCATAAGAAACAGACTCGGCGACGATGTTTTCGAGAATATGATGAAGGTGTCGGCTGAGGTTTTAGGATTTTAATATTTAAAATCAGGACAAAACTAAATATAAAGGAAACATAAAAACATGACAAAAGAGAAGTTAGACATTAAGAAAACGATGTTTCTGTCCGTGGGGTTCTTCGCATCGACGCTTGCGTGGAGCATTTATAACGCATTTGTTCCGCAGATTTTAGAGGGGTTCATCGCCAGTACCACCCTTATCGGGCTTATTATGACGATTGATAATGTGTTCGGGGTGATTTTTCAACCGCTTTTCGGAGGATTGAGCGACAAAACCCGCACCCGCTTCGGCAGGAGAATGCCCTACATATTAATCGGAATCCCCGTTTGTGCAATTGCATTTGCATTTATTCCGAGAATGACCAGCCTTTGGTCGCTTATGGCAGTTTTAATACTCTTCACCTTTGTTATGTCGGTGTGGCGTGCACCTACTGTTGCCCTTATGCCGGATATTACACCGGGACCGCTTCGTAGCCAAGCCAACGGGATTGTTAATCTATTAGGCGGGGTGGGCGGACTTGTTGCTTTTGCAGTGGGTGGGGTTTTGTTTAATGTAGGCGGCTTCCCCCTGCCCTTCTTAATGAGTGCGATTGTTATGATGTTAGCTGTTTTGGTTATGGCGTTGTTCGTTAAAGAACCGCCCCTACCTCCTAAAACAGACGAGGATAAAAAAGCCGAAAAGGTTAAGCTGACTAAAGATGAGAAAAAAAGCCTGCTATTAATCCTTTTCGGGGTGTTCTTCTGGTTCACCGGTTATAACGCCGTTGAGACGTTTTTTACCCTGTATGCCACGAATACGCTTGAAATGGGGGCAGGTGACGCTTCGATTACCCTTGCGTTGTTCTCGTTGACTTTTCTGATTTTTGCTGTTCCGGCAGGTTTCATCGGAGCGAAAATCGGGCGGAAAAAAGCAATTTTAATCGGGTTAATCGGCATTATAGTTTTGTTCTCGCCTATGATGTTCTTGGCTAACGTATGGTTAGTTCGGATATGCCTGCTTTTGGCAGGATTATGCTGGGCAATGATAAATATTAACTCCCTGCCAATGGTAGTACGGCTTTCCGGGAAAGAGAAAATCGGTACGTTTATCGGGTATTATTATTTCTTTTCGTTTAGTTCGCAGATTGTTTCGCCGATTTTGTACGGGTTTATACGTGACGTTACCGGCAGTTATAAGACGCTGTTTGTGTATTCGTGTATCGCTTTCGCCATAGCAATAGCGGGGCTGTTCTTCGTGAGGCACGGCGAGGACGAGGGAGGAGAAACTTCGGCAAAGGAGACGGCGTTGGAGGCGTTGGAAGAGTTAGGAGATTAGAGGAATTCAAAGTTTCTCTCCTTGTTAAAAAATCTACTCATCTAACATCAATTGTTCTCCTTTTTCTTTCAAAACCTTAATTTGTTCTTTTTCAATCTCAGAAATACCCTTAACCGGAGTAGGTAAATTTTCCGGCATTGTCCCGCTAACCCGCTCAATCGCCGACCGTACTTCTTTCCCGACTGTGTAATGCGTTGCGTTTGCCGCATCCAAACCTTGAACATTCTCTCGCCGCATTTTGCTCTCAGTCTGCGTAATTCGGAACAGATTCGCTGCCAATTCTTCACTTCCCATAAAATCGAGAATTTTGTCTTTTTCGTCGAGGTTTTTGCGTTTATGTATTTCTTTAACAGACAAACCGCCGTATAGCCCCATATAACCTGCATTTTGGAAAACAGCATATTCTTCATCGTTAATCAACCCTGCGTTTCGAGCGGATTCAGCAAGCATTTTGTTCCACTGCTTGACATCACCACGAATTACAAGTCTTTTGCTGTTCTCATCAAGTTGATTAAAGTGGTCTGCAACTTCCTGCCGACGTGTTTGAATGGCAAAATAGGTCTGACCCAATGCGATAATATCCTTGCGAGGGTCGCCGTTTTGTACAACTAAATAACAGGCATAGCGGGTGAGTTGGTAGTCAGAAATGTCTTTGACTGCTCCACTACCGATTTCAACCATTTTGCCAACGTCAGCAAAATGGTCTGAAACCACATTACCACTGTTTTTACACGAAAGCATTGCCTTATCAATGACCTTTGAAAAATTTCGCCATTGTGTATATTCCAAAGTTTCTTGCAAGTCTCGTGCTGACCAGTATTCGTTACCTTTTTCATCTGTTTTTTTGATTTCCTCAAAAGATTGGTATTCCTTTGCGTTTAATGCACTCATTTTTTTACATTCCTTTACAAAACACCGCCTAAACACACTGTTTAAGCGGTATTTTATTTTTCGTGGAAACGGCTGGACTTGAACCAGTGACCCCCCGCATGTCAAGCGGGTACTCTAACCAGCTGAGCTACGCTTCCGTACAACCCATTATAACAGAAAAAACAGATTTGTCAATACATATTTGACAGGTTCGACTTATTATGGTATAATTTATCTATTATTGTAATAGGGAGAGAAGAATGAAAACAGTATTCCGTTGGTTCGGCACAGAAAATGACAGTATCCCTCTGAAACATATTCGCCAAATTCCCAGTGTTGAGGGGGTTGTGGTAACTCTGCCGGGTTCACCCGTGGGGGCAGTTTGGGACGAGAACAGAATTGCCGATTTAAAGAAAACTGTTGAAGACAGCGGCTTGACAATGGAAGTCGTCGAAAGTGTGGAAATCCACGAGGATATTAAACTCGGCTCGGGAAAACGTGACGAATACATAGAAAATTATGCCGCAACACTCCGACTTTTGAAAAAGTTCGGGGTCAAGTGCGTTTGTTATAACTTTATGCCGGTGTTCGACTGGACTCGCTCGGACTTGGCGTATGAGTTACCCGACGGCTCGACTGTGCTGTATTATGACCAGAGCGAAATTGATAAAGTTACTGACCCGCAGAAAATGGCAGAGGATATGAAACGTGACTCTGACGGTGCGTATATGCCGGGGTGGGACGCTGAAAAGCTCGACCGACTTATCGAATTGTTTGAATTATATAAAAATATTGACGGGGAGAGGTTGTTCGTCAATTATAAATATTTCTTGGAAAAAATTATTCCCGTTGCCGAGGAATGTGATATTAAAATGGCAGTTCACCCCGATGACCCGCCGTGGAATATTTTCGGGTTACCGAGAATAGTCAATAATCAAAAGAATATCGAGAGAATATTAAGGGCTGTGGACAGCCCCTATAACGGACTGACACTTTGCACGGGGTCGCTGGGTTCTGATGAGAATAATGATGTTCCCGGTATTATCCGTTATTTCGGAGAAGTAGGATTAGCTGACAGAATCCACTTTGTTCATGCCCGTAATGTGAAAATCCTCAAACCGGGGCTGTTTCACGAATCGGCACATTTATCTAAAATGGGCAGTTATGACATGTATGCGATTATGAAGGCGTTGTATGACGTGGGGTTTGACGGGTATATGCGGCCCGACCACGGCAGAATGATTTGGGACGAAAACGGCAGACCGGGTTACGGATTATATGACAGGGCTATCGGTGCGGAATACTTAAACGGTATATGGGAAGCGATAAACAATTAATAATGAATAAGTAATAATTAATAATGCGTATATTCAAATCCGTCGCAAAGCGACACAACAATTATTCATTATTCATTATTAACTATTAATTATTTATTACGAAAGGTAATAAAAATGCAGATAATTAATCCGAAATTCGATGTTGAAAAAGTTAAAAAAGCGACATATGACCAACCCATATGGCTGCATTTCGGTGCGGGGAATTTGTTCCGTGCTTTTCCCGCTGTGTTACAGCAGGGATTGATTGAACGGGGATTGTCCGACAAAGGCATTATCGTTTGTGAGGCTTTCGATGAGGAGATTATCGAAAAGGTCTATACACCTTATGATAATACGCATTTGTCGGTTACTTTAAATGCGGACGGTACTAAACAAAAACGAATGATTGCAAGCATAACCGAGGCTCTTGCCGCTTCTGAAAGCTACATAAGACTTAAAGAAATTTGTGCTAAGGAAAGCTTGCAAATCATCAGCTTCACCATTACCGAAAAAGGCTATCAAAGCAGCATTATCGAGTTGGTTGCTATGCTGTGCCGTGAACGCTTTAAAGCAGGTGAATTGCCCATAGCTTTATTGAGCCTTGACAATTGCAGTAAAAACGGTGATGTTCTTAAAGCAGCACTGCTGTCTAAAACAACCGACGAGGAGTTTATTAAATACCTCAACAATTCGTATAAAGTCAGTTTTCCACTGAGCATGATTGATAAAATTACCCCCCGCCCCTCTGAAGATGTGGCAAAATCGTTAGCGGAGGAGGGATTCCCTAATACCGAGATATTCGTAACATCGAAGAATACATATGTTGCACCGTTCGTTAATGCCGAGGCAGTGCAGTATCTCGCAATAGAAGACAAGTTCCCCAACGGCAGACCCCCGCTTGAAAGAGAAAGTGTGATATTCTGTGACAGGGAAACCGTTGACCGAATAGAAGCCATGAAAGTCCGCACTGCGTTAAACCCGCTGCACACGGCTATGTCTGTGTTTGCGAGGTTGTTCGGGTATGAGTATATTTACGAGGCTATGCAAGACGACAGCATTAAACGGTTTATTATTCGGCTGGGGTATGGCGAGTTAATGCCTATGGTGGTTAATCCGGGTGTTATTGAACCGCTGAAGTTCATGAACGAGGTAATCACCGAGCGTTTCCCCAACCCGTGTATCCCTGATATGCCGGAACGTATTCTGTGCGACACCTCACAGAAAATCCCCGTTCGGTTCGGAGAAACCCTGAAAGCTTATGCCGAGAATGACGCTAAGGCTCTTTCAGAATTGACGCTTATTCCGTTGGTGTTTGCAGGGTGGTTGAAATACCTCACCGGTTTAAATGACAAGAATGAACCTTTCAAGCTGAGCCCAGACCCCATGTTAAATGAATTAACCGCACTTGAACCGGAGGAAATCCTCTTAAAAACCGAGATATTCGGGATTGATTTATACGAGTTTGGGTTAGCAGAAAAAATCCTCGATATGTTTGAAGAAATGAGTTCGCTGTCGGTGCGTGAAACCTTTGAAAAGTATATAACGTGATTATAATGTTTAATTTTAATAAAAATATAGAAACGGAGACAAATTATGCTGAAGAAATTCAAGTTCCCAAGTGACACAACGGACATTCTCGAAAACTGCAAGGGCGTCACATTCCCCGAAACGAGAGAGCAATTAGTTGAGCTGGCATTAGGCGGTAAGGATGTTTTCACGGTGGAATATGAGGTTGATGGTCAGCCAAGACAAGAAGCAATTATAACCCGCTGTAAAAACGGTGCGGTAATCAATTATACCGATGTGTATATGCGTAGGCGTGACCCCGATTGCTTAATCATAGGCGACAATAATCCGACGGATAAGCCGAGATATAAAGACAGATTTGGCACTGATTTTGAACCGGTTCGCAAAGCTACCTTTGACTGGCTTAAGCAACAGGAATTAATCGTTGTCCCTGTTATGGTGGGCGGCGACGAATACGGTTATCCGGCGGCGTTAATTGCTCCTAAAAATGCGGGGTTCTTTGCGTGCGGATTGGCAGACTTGCAGTATTTCACAAATATAGCCGAGTTTGACGGAGTTTTTGAACCTAAGGTTGTTATATATCTTGCACCGCCTTTCAGACACACACATTTCGACGGCAAGCAGATTGTTGTGCATAACCGCCACGGCGAAGTGTATGAGCTGCTTTCCTATAACCTTTATCCGGGGCCGAGTGCGAAAAAAGGGATTTACGGGTTCTTGCTTGACATTGGTGAGCGTGAGGGGTGGGTAACGGTTCATACCTCTGCTGTGAAGATTGTGACCCCTTATGAAAATGAAATTGTTATGATGCACGAGGGTGCTTCGGGCGGCGGTAAATCCGAGATGAGTGAGCATATTCACCGTGAAACCGACGGTAGACTGTTAGTGGGTGAAAACCTCATCACAAACGAGAAGTTTTATCTCAGGATTGAAGCTCCCTGCGATTTATACCCCATTGCCGATGATATGGCAATGTGCCATCCGAAAATGCAAAACGACAGTAAAAAATTAGTAATCAAAGACGTTGAGGCGGGCTGGTTCGTCCGTGTTGACCACATAAAAGAATACGGAACTGACCCGCATTTGGAAAAATCCTGCATTCAGCCGAATGAACCTCTTGTGTTCATGAGTATGCAGGCTCAGCCGAATTCCACCGTGTTAATCTGGGAGCATACCATTGATGAAGACACCAACAAACCTTGCCCCAACCCCCGTGTAATTCTGCCCCGCCGATTAATCAATAATATTATTGACACTACTGTTGAGGTTGACATCAGAAGCTTCGGCGTGAGAACTCCCCCCTGTTGTAAAGACCGTCCCTCCTACGGGATTATCGGGTTGTTCCATATTCTGCCGCCTGCGTTAGGGTGGTTGTGGCGATTGGTCGCTCCGAGAGGTCATGCTAACCCGAGTATCGTTGAGACTGAGGGAATGACCAGTGAGGGTATCGGCTCGTATGGGTATTTCTTGACCGGTTCGGTTGTGAAGCAGGCTAACCTGTTATTAGAGCAGGTACTGAACACGCCTAACACCCGTTATGTACTTATCCCGAACCAGCATATCGGCTGTTACGCTGTCGGGTTTAAACCGCAATGGATTGCCCGTGAGTATATCGCAAGAAGAGGCAGTGCAAAGTTTAAAGAGGAGAACCTTGTGAAAGCACGCTGCGATTTATTGGGGTATAACCTCAGCAGTTTAAAAGTGGACGGGCAATTCGTTAATAAAGCGTTCCTGCAACCCGAAACACAGCCTGAAATAGGGTTAGACGGGTATGACAAGGGTGCGAAAATGTTATCTGATTTCTTCAAGAAAGAATTAGCTAAATTCGACACGCCCGAGCTTAATCCGATTGGCAAAAAAATCATCGACTGCTGCATGAACGATGCTCCATTGGAAGAATATATCAAGATTATACCCATTAAGTTTTAGGTTGAGTTTTATCATTTTTTCTGTTATAATGTAAGCATGAGAAAAACAGTATTCGCTTTTGTGTTGGCGGCTGTGTTCGTAATTTCGGTTTCAGCGAATTGGAGCAGCCGCTTTACATACGAGAACCCACGCTCCATAATTATCACCCACCCAAACGAGGCAAGCCGTGTCACCACTTCGTCAAGAATGAGTATTCTCGGTGCGTGTGACCCGGACTTCCCCTTGTATATTAACGGGGTTGAGGTTGAACCGACTGTGCGGGGGTTCTTTACGGTTTATCCGGAGTTAAAAATCGGTGAAAACGTCTTTTTATTCGTGAATGGCGATAATGCACAGGAAATTGTGATAGTTCGCAATCACAGCGAGCCGAGTTTTCCCGAGCCGATTATATGGATGGAAGTCGAGCAGTATGCTCAGGTGGATTATGCTAATGTGTCCCGCTTTGCCGATTATGACGATGATAATAAAATGATGTCACCTTTAGTTATCGGAACAGTGTTTAAGATATTAGGCGAGCGTGGCGAAACCTACATAATTGAGGACGGCAGTTATGTTTTTAAAAGAAGCGTGTTTTTATTGGACTATTACCCTGATGAGCTTGAGGTTTATGAGTGGGAGGTTAGTGATTCCACCGCCACCTTCCGCATGAACATCAACGCTTTATATAACATAGAATTTCATGGGAATTCTGCAACTGTTACAATCAGTGAGCATGATTATGAAATTGAGCTTGATGATATAATTGTTGGGTATGAGGTTGAATTCAAGAATAATACAATGACTATTCAATTTCGTCACCCGCCGAAACAATTATCCGAAACAAGAGTCCTCATTGACGCAGGTCACGGCGGGTTTGACCCGGGTGCGATGGGTCCTCCGGGGGAATTCGGGGCAATGGAAAAACATTTCAACCTTTATGTGTCGGAAATAACACGTGATTATTTACTTAAACAAGGCGTTGAGGTGGTTTTCGTTCGGGAGGGTGACGAGAGAATAGATATTATGGACAGAATAGAATTCTTAAACGATGTTGATATTTCTGTCTGTGTGCATACCAATTCTGCACCGTTGAGCCACGATTTTTCTAAATTAAGCGGACCTTTGATGTTTTATACCCTTGATATGTCATTAGATGCCTCTGATATGCTTATTAAACATATTTCATCGGTTACAGAAAACGAGTATCACCCGCCGATTAAACAAAATTTTGCAATGGCACGGTATACGGGAGCCCCGTCTATGTTGTTTGAAATGGGTTTCTTGTGCAACCCCGATGACTATGAGCGATTACTCGATATTGAGTATCTCGATAAAATGGGGTTGGCTTTGGGTGAGTCGATTATGCTGTATCTCGAACAGGTGATTTCCTCCGAGGGAATGATTGTGTTACCGACGGAAGAGCCGGTTATAGATATTATTGATGAGCCGGAAGTGTTAATTGTGTTACAAAAACCTCCCGAATTAGGGGAGCTTGACTTGGTTGTAGCGTTGCCGGAGCAAAGCAACGACAATTATATAGTGTTCACTTTTTTAGCGGCATTCTGCATTTTCATCATAACAATGGAACCCTTAAGCATAAAGCGATTTAAAAGACAGGAGAAGAAACTATGAAAAAAACCAAGATTATCTGTACGCTCGGCCCGTCAACCGACAGCGATGAAGTCCTCAGAGGTATGATTGAGGCGGGTATGAACGTCGCACGGTTCAACTTTTCCCACGGGACTCATGAAAGCCACAAGGCAACCTTAGAGCGGCTCAAGCGAATTCGGGAGGAAATGGGCGTACACGTGGGTGCTTTACTCGATACTAAGGGGCCTGAAGTAAGGCTCAAGACTTTTAAAGAACCTCTGGTGACGTTGCAGGAGGGAAGCTTGTTCACTCTTTCCCCGCACGACATTGAAGGGGACGAGAAGGGCTGTTCCATTACGCATAAGTCGTTGGCGGCAGACGTTATTGTCGGCACGAGAATCTTATTAGATGACGGATTGATTGAACTGCACGTCCACGAAATTAAGGGCGAGGATGTTGTGTGCGAGGTCAAGAACACCGGGGTTATAAAGAGTAACAAGGGTGTGAATGTTCCGGGGGTCAACCTGAGCATGCCTTATTTGAATAAAAAAGACATTGATGATATAGTGTTCGGGATTGAGAACGATTTCGATTTTATTGCCGCCAGCTTCGTCAGCAAGGCACAGGATATTTTGGACGTTCGCAGAATATTGGACTCACGCAAGTGCGGTTCTATCAGAATTATTGCGAAAATCGAAAATTCCGAGGGTGTGGACAACATTAATGAAATCGTGAACGTCAGCCACGGAATTATGATTGCAAGAGGTGACATGGGCGTGGAAATCGAATTGTCACGCTTGCCGAGTATTCAAAAGAAGCTGATACATTATTGCTATAACATGGGTAAGCCTGCCATAACCGCTACGCAAATGCTCGAAAGCATGATGGTCAACCCCCGTCCCACTCGTGCAGAAGTAAACGACGTTGCCAATGCAATTTATGACGGTACAAGTGCGGTTATGCTAAGCGGTGAAACCGCCGCCGGGAAATACCCTGTCGAGACCGTGCGTACTATGGCGTCAATCGCCGTTCAAACCGAGAATGAGATTAATTACGGGCAACGCATGTACCGTCGGAGGGGTTCCGATATGTATCATCTCGGGATTGCTGACGCTCTGTGTCATTCCACCTGTATGACCGCTTCGGAAATTGCGGCTGACGCAATTATGACAATGTCACGTAGCGGTGAAACTGCACGCTTGCTCAGTAAATACCGCCCCGAGCAGCCTATATACGCTTGTGTAGTCGATGCTCATATAGCGAGGCATTTGTCGCTTTCATGGGGGGTATACCCGCTTGTTATGCCGCTGATGTCTACAACTGACGAAGCACTTAAAAAAAGTGAGAAATTACTACGCAAAGCCGGTTATGTCAAAAGTGGTGACATGTTAGTAATTGCGGCAGGACTTCCCGTAGGCGAGAGCGGTACTACAAATATGATAACTGTTCACCTTGTCGGTGATTCGCTCATCAACGGTTCGGGAATCGGGAAAGGTTCGGCTGTGGGGTATACCTGTGTTTGCCGCACCGAGGAAGAGTTGTTTGAAAAGTTCAAGCCGGGCTGTATCTTGGTTGTCCCCGCTACTACTAATAATATGTTAGATTATATAAGAGACTGTGCCGCTGTGATTACCGAGGAGACCGGTGCGAACAGCCACGCCGCCATAGTCGGGCTGACACTCGGTAAACCGGTGATTGTCGGAGCGATTGCAGCAACGAGGATTCTGTCGGATAATCTGCACGTTTCAGTGGAGGCGAGCCACGGTGTGGTGCATTTGTTAGAGAAGAAGGAGTAGTAAATCCATGAAAAAACTATTTTTAATTATAATCTGTGTTTTTATGTTAATTGCATCTTCAATAACGATTTTTATTCTGACAGCACCAAACACGAAGCCTTTGTATGGGAAATTCACGTATGCAAATGATGACGGTAGTGTTACAGCGGTTATTCTGTCTGAAAATACTATACATTTTGAAAACATTAAACATCATGAATATAAAAACCTCGAAAAAGGTGCTGCATTTGCATTAACTGCTGAACACATGCGAGAAAATAGCTTACCGTTAGAATTCGGCGATGAATTTGGTCAAATACAACAAGATTTCATGGAAAACATGGACTTCACCAATTTGTATGAGGGTAAGGAAATACGCATCACACAGGTGGATTATGACGAAACGAATAATTGTTATAATTACACGATAAATAATCCGCTTGATGGGTCTGCAGGAATCTTTTTATGGGTCGATGTCAGTAAAAGAGAAATGCACTTGAGCAGTATGGTTCTTACTTATTCCAAAAAATGAAATTAGGTGTTGACATGAGGGGCAATATATGTTATTATAATGAAAAGTGAGGCAGACCAAGTGACGGTCGCCCTCCGGATTAGTCATAAAATAACCGCACCTTTTGGACGAGAGGCGGTTATTTTCGTTTTAGAGAGTCTAATATGGACATAAGCAGATGTGCGTTTTCACACACAACATACAATAAAATCAGAAGAATATCCGATATTTCCATAGACATCACCTCCTTTTGCAAGGAGGACGACCGCCACCGTGTTAAGTCTGCCTCAGACACATCTGTGCCATATTATAATTATAGCACGATTTGTTAATTTCTGTCAAGTTTTATCAAACAAAACCGGCGTAACCATAACAGTTACGCCGATTATTTTCGGTTGCTTTTACTTCTCTACAAACGACTGACAGTCGGTACTTTGGCAATCGCTCGGATTTTTCCCGTGTGCCCCTACGATAATTTTCTGCAATGCACAATAGTTATCACTCGCACAGTGATTAACACAGTTATCAACTGAACATTCTATACTTTTGTTGGCATAATTTTTATCCATAATATAACCCTCCTTATAAGGTTATATTATTATTAACATTTACCGATAAGCTAATACATGGTTTTGCCTTCAATGTTTTCCCAAACTCTGAATAAACCCTTGCACTCTTCTTCACTGATTATTTCGATTTTGAGGTTTTCGCCAATATTGTTATTTTTAATATAATCGTAAATATACTTATCGTCGAAACCTGCTTTAGCTGCGTCAGTGTCCCTTGCACCATAATATAGCTTCTGGATTTTCGCCCACATAATCGCACCTAAGCACATCGGACAGGGCATACAGGTGGAATAGATTTCGCAGTCGTGCAGGGAGAACCTGTTCAGCTTCGCACACGCCTGCCGAATTGCCGCAATTTCTGCGTGCATGGTAGGGTCGTTAGTTGACAGAACCCGATTATGATTTGCGGCAATGATTTCGTTATTCTGAACTATTACCGCACCGAAGGGCCCGCCGTGTCCCTGTGCCATTCCGTTCATGGCTTCGTCAATCGCCGTCTTTATGAATTGGTTGTGCATTATTCTTCTCCCTTGCGGCTTTAATTCTTGCTGTCTTTTTTTGTGCTTTTTTAACTAATACAATTATCAGAACAGTTATCGGAACCCATATGGGTGAAGATACCGCTATTATAATCAGAACCCACTGTACAAATGTTACGATTACATTGATAACACCGACAAAACCATTTCTGATAAGATACCCCATGTCTTCAAATGTAAGTGCACTCCAGTCAATGTCCTTGCGGATTTTTTCGGGGTCGTTGGTCTGCCTTATATAAAGCGTTACCGTTGACATATCTATGAGATTGCTTAAAACCCTCAGCCGCCCTTCGACTGCTTCGATTTCTTCGGTGATTTGGTCAATGGTTCTTTGAATGTGTATAATTTCCTCAGCAGTTGCGGCATTTTCAAGGAGCTTGTAGTAGCTTTCCAATGAACGCCGCTTGGTTTCAAGCCGTATGGATAGGTCATAAAACTCATCGGTAACGTCCTCGGAATTGATTTGGGAATTGATGACCTTACCGTTGTCGCCGGCGTATTTCATAAATGTATCAAGATGTTCGGGCGGGATTTTCAGAGTTGCTCTAATCACCGACCAGTGTTCATAGTGGGTGGTATCGCTTGAAAACTCGTAGCCGCCTCTTGAATTACAGTATTCCACTAAGCTATCGTATAATACAAGTGCGTCCTGTGCCTCCATATCAAGTGAGGCGGTGCGGATAACCTTGCGTGACGGTTCTTGTGCGGACAACACATCGGACACTGTTTCATAATCATACTCGTAATCCGAGCCGGAAAAGTTCTGTAATATCCATTGCGTATCCGAATTGTTATACCCTTTGCCGGGCGAGGCAGATTCGGGGGAAGCATATCCCCCCGACATATTGTCGAAGGAAGCAGCACACGCCGTTAGGCTAAATATGCTTATCAGTGTTAATAGAATTGCTGTTAATTTTTTCATAATTTATCACCTCTTATTATATAACACAATATAAATATATAAAAAGTTGCAAAAAATGCAAGGGGACTTTGTGTAAAAGCCCCCTTGTAAACTTTTTAAGAATTAATAACTCATTGCCATATTAAACATGAACGCTATAATGTCATATATCCCGTTATCGTCAAGTGAGTCTGCCATGTTCATAAGGTTGGTTTCCATTTGGTCAGAAACCTCATAATAAGCGTCAGACCAGTAATCGTCCATATCCACGCTGTTGTTTGCGTTAAGCGATGGTGCGGGTTTACCGCTGTAGCCGGACTTCCATGTCATTTCCACTGTCGCAAACTTAACGCCGCCTACAATAAGGCTGCCGCCGAAATTGTCTTTCCTGAACTTTAATTCGAGTGAGAAGCTCTCCTCGTACATATTATCGGAAGCAAATGTAATCTCACCACCTGTGAACGCCCCGTCCCTGTCAACGGTAACGTCCTTGTAGTCTAAGGTACAGCTCATGGTTTTTATAACATATTCCCCTTGCCACCAGTCATATTCTTCATAGACGGTTGACATGGACATTTTACCGGTGGAAGAACCCCCGCTCTTATTTCCGGAATCGGTTACACGAACATATGTGCCGTCATAATAGGTTTCGTACATAACGTCTAATTCGTATTTCCCGCCTTTTTCAATATTGGCATAAGAGGCATACATCATTTTCTCGCCGTCATATTCAATTGCGGTGAACTCACGCTTAACTATATCTGCGCCATTAACGTAGACTTTCATTAATACAGTTCCGCCGTCTTCGCTCGGATAATCAACGAGGTCATATTTGATTTCATCAATTGCTTCACGCAGAATTTCGTCAATGTCAAAATCATAGTAATAATAAGGGTCGGATTCTTTTACCATTTCTGTGATGAAATCTTTGATTTCTTTATTATCAGCGACCGCTTCAAGGAAAGCAATAACTAACTTGCCGAACATCACATTGTCCATTTCCACGGTTGCAACGTCACAATTAACATTCATGCTCCCGATTGTAATTGCTACATCTTTTTCAACCGGTGCACCCTTGGTGAGTTCAAAATATTCCTGCCAAACAGCGTCTAACAGTCTGTCAACCGCCGCTTCGGAGGGTAGGTTCGGCATATCCATTTCTAAGGGTGAATACAATGACTGCATCATCATTGTCATATCGTCGGAATCAATATACATGCTTAAATATTTGTCTGCCAATTTCGGGATATACATGATTAATGTGTTACCGGATAACCACATATCCATTGCGAGGATTTCTTTATTCCCGTTTTTATAGGCGTAACCTGCGTACATGTCGTTGCCCTTGATTTCGGAATTAATCTCGAATACGGTAGGGTTAATCCGTGCAGGAACGTCAATCCCGCTGCCTCTCATAAGGTCGAGAATATAATCCTCCGGCGTGAACGAGAATACTAATGAGCCGCCCTCACCGTCTTGAATGGTCTGTGCCATTGCGTTAAACGAAGAATACATACGGGTTGTGCCTTTTACGAAGCTTTTTTCAGCCTCCTCATAAGGTACGTTAGCTATGACTTTATTGTCGTCCTTATCTCTGTCCCTATCCCTGTCTCTGTCATCATAGTTGCTTTCATTGTTTTTACATGCCGCCATTGTCAAAACCATAGCGAGCATAACAAAAACTGCTACGATTATGTATATGGGTTTTCTTTTGATGTTCATAATAGTCCTCCTTAAAAATAGAAAAATAACTTACCCGTACATTATATCACATAATACGGGTAAAATCAATATGGAAATTATTACAAATATATTACAGTTTACGGTGATTCAGATGATAATTCCGTGATAATTTTCAAGAAACTTTCAATATCATCGAATTCACGATAAACTGACGCAAAGCGGACATACGCCACATGGTCAATGTCCTTGAGCTTCTTTAAAACCATTTCGCCGATTTTCTCAGAGCTGACTTCCCTTTGCAGCTTGTTCTTGAACTCGGCTTGAATACCCTCTACCATGCTTTCGACGGTTTTAAGCTTGACAGGGCGTTTTACAGTCGCGCGCAGAACCCGCTCCGTTAATTTCTGCACGTCAAACGGTTCGATGGTGTTGTCCTTTTTTAACACCATTATCGGCATATCCTCGATGATTTCATAAGTCGTGAACCTTGATGTACAGTTCAAGCACTCTCTCCGACGGCGAATGCGGTTCTCGGTATGGCGTGAATCAATGACCTTGCTGTCATCGTGATTACATTCGGGACATATCATGTAGTGTACCTTCTTTCTTGTAGTTGCTGCTTTATTATAACACAATATGTATAATTATGCAAGCCTTTTACAACAATTTCTCTAATGTTATGATAGAATCCGCCAATTCGGAATAATCGCCATAGTTTTCACGGTATAACTCGACTACTGCATCACCCGTGTATCCTTGCAACTTCAACTCATTAAACAATTCCGCAAAATCGAACACTCCCTGACCTATGGGCAGGCAGTCCCTGTCTTCATCAGCGTCGCTTAAGTGTAAATGAACGATTTTGTTCCCTAAGCTCTTTATCATGTCATGTATATGTAAATCGCTCCGCCGTGCTTGTTTAATGTCAAGGACAAACTTAATTTCATCGCCGAGTTCATGCGACAGCATTTCTAAGAAAGGCAGTTTTCCGCTTCTGCAATAGCTGACGTTCTCCTGTGCTACGGTAATACCATATTCCTGCCCCGCCTTGATTAATTGATGAAATCGTTCTACATACCGCTCATCTGAACACTTCGCACTTGCGATTGCCCCGTGAATTACAAAGATTTTCGCCCCGAATTGGTTCATCAGCGAAAAGTATCTTTTATATAAGTCTAACATTTCGGTGACACGGCGGTCGTATGACGAGAAGATATGCACCGTTTCCATAGGCGAGGAAAACGGGTGGACAGATATAATGTTCATGTCATATTCTTTGATAATGCTCTTCAAATCGGAAAAAACCGCCCCCGATAATTCGGAGTTGCAGTTTAAGAATATTTCTGCATTTTTTACACCGAGCCTTGCAATTTCTAACAGAGCATCCTCTGTGTGCATGGGGTATAAAGAAGCTGTGGATACACCGATTTTCATAATTATCACCGATTATATATAACGGGTGGTATTAACCACCCATTATATTTATATTGTTATGCTGATTTCTTCTTTTCTTTGAATTCCTGCCACGTCACCCATAACGGTCCTGCAATATACAACGATGATACGAAGCCCGAGCCAATGCCGATTACAAGCGGGAATGCAAACGATATAATCGAGTTGACTCCCATAATTACAGCGACGATACATATGACAACCATAGCTAATGCAGTAGTTCCCGAGGTGTTAAGCGACCTTGTGAATGATTGAGATATACTCCGGTTGACAAGTTCACGACTGCCCACCCGCTTACCGAATAAACCTCGGTTTTCACGGATTCTGTCATATATAACTATGGTATCGTTAATCGAATAACCTAATATTGTTAATACTACCGCCATGAAGTTAGCGTCAATCGCAAATCGGAAGAATATAAACGCCGCAAACACAATCATTACGTTATTTAACAAAGCGACGATTGCAAACATTCCCGCTGACCAGCCGCTGATTTTCTTGAACCTGAGTGCAATATACAGCACCAATACAGCGAATGAGAATATTACCGCTACCAGACATTTTAAGAAGAAGGTTCGCCCCATTGTGGGATTAACGTCCTGCGAGCCTTCCAAAACCAAATTGTTCTCGGGGAAGGTTTCCTCTAACTTTTGCGAAAGCTCATATTGTTTTTCTGCAGTCAACCCCTCGTCCGAGGTGAATTCGATGGTTACGGTTTTTGTTTCTGATATAATCGAAGAGCCTAACTTAACATTAACCGTTCCTTTGCCTAATTCTTCAACTGCAGTTTTTACACGGGCTTCGTTAATTTCACCCTCATAGTTATAGCTGATTATTGTGCCGCCCTTAAACTCGATTGCAACCTGCAAACCGAATACTAACATAACCGCAACAGCTGTCACAAGCACAACGACCGGCGGAACGAAGAACCTTTTCTTATTGGCAACTGCATCGAAAATCTGCTTGTTCTTGTCTTTTTCCTTTTGCTCTTCATTCTTATATCCACCGTATAAAGCGGGATTTCTTAACTTTTTGAAGCGTGATATTGAATAAATCATCACCCTTGATGCGAATACGCCGAATATGAAGTTCAAAACTGCACCGATGACTAATGTGAAACCGAATGAGTAAATCGGTCCCGCCGTACTCGGCCCGAACATAAAGAATATCGGGGAAAGAATTTTTGCGGCGAAGCTGTCAGGTGTTCCGAATGCACCCATCAGAATAAATGCAATTATAATAAGCGTGATATTACTGTCAAAAATTGCACTGAACGCCCGCTTATAGCCGGACTGTAACGCACCGTCAAGTGATTTACCCGCCCTTAGCTCTTCTTTTATTCTCTCGGCAGTAATTACGTTTGCATCAATACCCATTCCGATTGATAATATAATACCCGCTATACCCGGGATAGTAAGCGTGAAGCTGTCCGCAAATCCGAAAAATCCGGATATTACCGCTAATGCACCGAACGCCTGCCCCGCTAATCCGAACACGGCTGCCATTCCGGGAAGCTTATACCGGATAATCATAAAGATTGCCATGAGGATAAACGCGATTATACCGGCAATCGCCATTGCATCTCTCGCACTTTCACCCAAGGACGGGTTAATTATGCTCATGCTGTCAGTTTCTAACCTAAACGGTAACGCACCACCGTTAATCTTGTCCGCTAAGTCCTTTGCTTCCTCACGTAAAAATTTTCCGCTGATTTGGGCACTGCCATCAACTATATGAGCCGAAACAACCGGTGCGGAAACACGATAATCGTCAAGCCAGATTGAAATGACTTCACCTGTTCCGACAAGCCTTCCGGTAGCCTCCGAAAATGCTTCTCTTCCCGATTGATTAAGGTCTAACGCTACATAATAATCGTCCTCATTGTATCCCTTAGTCGGGTCATACAGCGGTGTTGCTTTTGCAATATCCGAGCCTTGAATAATTATCGGCAGGTCAAGATATTCGTTTGTTCCGGGTCTTGCGTCACCCTCTCTGAATGTGAGGAGTGCCATTTCACCTAATTCCTTAACCGCCTCCTCAGGGTCAAAGCTCCCCTCGCCGGATTGCCACGGGAAACGCAGAATAATCCGCTTACTGTTATAGTCCGGATAGATTTCATAGTCGGTGATGTTCTTTGAAATCAGCCTTGTTTCGATTATTGACCTCGCCGCATCTATGTCGTCGTTGGTAACATTTTCAGCATAATCCGCCGACGGAACAAAGGTAACGTCCACTCCGCCCCGAATGTCAATCCCCCAGCGAATGTCCTCTACACCTTTTATCCATGTTGTGTGGTTATCCCCGTAATAAGTGGAGAAACCGGTTACGGTAAATACCGAAAATGTGATTATAAACGCCACGATTATAAAAAAATACGGCTTTTTTATCTTTTTCAATTGAATTTACACTCCTTAGTTTTTAAACGAAATTGAATATATACTATGACATTATAATGCAATTGTCAAAATTAGTCAAGTGTTTTTTTATTTTTATGTGCTTTAAATGCTAAAAACTCATCTTTACATCGGATTTTTGGTATTCCTCAGCCACGAAGAACTCTTCCTTTTTAATGCCGCATAAGCCCGCTACGATATTGGAAGGGACAACCGCGACAACATTGTTCAAAGAAGTAACGCTGCTGTTATACAGCCTTCTCGCCGCTTGCAAGTGCTGCTCAACATCTCTTATACCAACCTGCAGTTCCTTGAAAACGTCAGCCGAACGCAGCTCGGGATAACTCTCTGCCACTGCATTAATGGTCGAGGCAACACTGTCCATTTTAACACTCGCTTCGTTAAGCTCGGATATGCTCATGCCCTTGCGGAACTTAATTGTTTCAATCAGTGTTTCCCGCTCATGCTTCATATAACCTTTCGCAGTGTCAAGCATTTTTATGAGCATATCATGTCTTTTAGCGAGTGCGACCTCAATCCCGGATAAGGTTTCGTTCACTTTAATCTGCATGACCTTTAATTTGTTGTAGGTTTTAATAAACCCGATTATCAGCATTAACATAATTATCCCTATTACTATAACCCACCAATAACTTGATAACCATTCCATTTTTAATTTCCTCCTCGTTTTTCAAATAATGTTTCGTTTATTAATAATTCTTCAATTATTGCCGTAATACATTTCGCCTCACGGTGACACTGTTCCTTGAACTCCTCCAGTAAATTATTGCTGAATATCTTGTTTGACTTAAAATCAAACATATATTTATTGTTATTAAACGCAAAGTTCGCCTTTGTTCCCGCAAAGCATACCGAGGTGTCCGCTTCAACCGCTTCGTCTAAGTGGAACAGGAACTCCATAAAATGCGGGGTTAGCACGTAAAAAACCATATGCTGGTCTTCAGAAATAATGAAAAACTTCTTATTAAACTCGGTGCTGTCGGTGTTTATTGAAATGTGTTTGTCGCGTTCTTTCCTTGATTTCTGCTTTTGAAGTGTTTTTGCGTGTGCTTTTCCTCTGAACGTCCTATGTTTGAAATTGCGTTCCCTTAGAATTATTGCCCTTTCCAAAGGCACCTTGAAATCAAACGTCAGCCACTGCCCTTTAAATAGCGGAACCTTGTTACCGTTGGCACGCACATGGAACAATTCTGTGTTGGAAAAAGTGAAAGGAACATCTTTATACACCCCTTGTATCAAATCCTCCCCCTCTGCCAAGCTCCACCCCTCAACCATTATATTACCCTCACCCTGACAGCCTGTGTTATAATGCTTGGGGAAATATGTGATATTATCGAAATAACTCTCAAATATGGGCTTCATCACATTGTTTTTGATATATTCACGGAAAGCGAGAACCTTAGAGCCGACTTTTATACCCAATGTAATCACCAGCACAGATGATACAACACACATAACAATAAATACCGTAAGTATTGCCATGCCCGGTTTTAAGAATATGCTCAGTATCAGCAATAAAACCGATAAGCAGAACAAACCTAAACTTCCATTAACAATCCCACACCATATTCTTAAAGGAACAAGCTTCTTTTTTATCTCCTGCTCTAATCTTTCGTCTTTATTCATAATTATCTCCCGTTAATCTATTGATTTAAGCGACTCTGCCATGTTGACCTTTTTTAAGTAAAAGTGCATGAACGCCGACACCATAGTCGAAAAAGCAATTGTCACCAATGCCGCTAAAATAAAACTGAGCGGGTGAATTTCCCTGCCGAACATAACGTCATTAACCTCAGCTGTCTGAATTATAAACCGTGACAGGTATATTCCTCCGAACAACCCGAACCCCGTCCCCATAAGCGTGAGCAGGGCGTTCTCACGGAAGATATACATATCCACCTCAACATCGTAGAACCCGAGGACTTTCAGCGTAGCGATTTCCCGAATTCTCTCGCAGATGTTTATATTAGTAAGATTGTATAAAACAATCAGCGATAATGTCCCTGCCGCCGAAACCAATATAATTATTACAAGGTTAAGCATGTTTATCATGTCATCAAAGCCGCCTGCGAAATCGCTCATAAACACAGTCCCGAATACTAATTCCTCATTTAAAAGCCGTGCGGCAAGCTCATCATTATCCTCAACCGCAACACCATTGAAGAAAGCCACACCGTATTCAGGCATTTCCCCGAATAATTCATAATATTTGGATTCGGTCATTCGTATGTAATGCATTGTATAATTCTCGGTGATACCTCCGATTATGACCCTGACCTTCTCCGTTTCGGAGCGGCTGATTACCGCTTCACCGCCTACATCAATATCAAGCAGCTTGGCTAACTTTTCGGTGATAATCGCACCATTTTCGTTTAAGCTGTATTCCTCGCCGGTTAAACGATTTGTAAACGTGAAGTATTCGCCGAACTTATCGGCTTGCTCGTCTTTCACAACCGCCATAATAAATTTAATGTGCTGGTTATCTTTTTCACAGACCATCATTTTTTCCATTGCATAAATCAATTCACCGCCATATTCGGAAAATACCGCTTCTAACCTCGCCTTATCCTCGTTGTTCATCTCGTGGTCGATATATGTCCAACCGTCGTTCAGTATAATTTTCTTAAACTGTAATTCTGCAATATCCCCCACGCTGTTCCTCAAAGCAAACCCCGTCAGCATTAAGGCGGTACAGCCCGCTATTCCGATAACCGTCATAAGCATACGCCTCTTATAACGGAATATATTCCTCACTGTGACCTTGCTCGAAAAGCTTAGTCTGTTCCAAACAAACCCGATTTTTTCAAGGAACACCCGCTTGCCTTTTTTAGGGGCTTTCGGCCGCATTAACTGTGCGGGGCGTTCGGACAGTTCTTTCCGGATTGAAATATATACCACTGCTGCAATCAGCCCGCCTGACGCTGTTAATGAAATAATCGCAAGCCTTAAATCATACGGCATGAGCATATCGGGAATGTTATACATCATTTGATAGGCGTACAGAATTACATAAGGGAACAGCTTCATTCCGACTAATATACCGAATATACTCCCTAAGACCGCCGCACTCACCGCATAAAACATATATTTAAATATAATAGTGCTGCTTGAATAACCCAACGCCTTAAACAATCCAACCTGTACCCGATTTTCCTCCACCATTCGTGATACCGTTGTTGAGCATACCAACGCCGCCACGATTAAGAAAAAAAGCGGGAACGCTCTTGCTATACTCGCCACCCTGTCGGCGTTCTCCCCGTATTCCGAGTAACCGGGGAAACCGTCACGGTTAAATATGAACCAACCGGGTAAGTCGTTTAAGTCGTCGATTAACTTGGCTAAATCGGCATGGGCTTGTGCGATTTCTTCATCAGCTTCAGCGAGTTTTTCCCTTGCCTCACGCTCACCCTCAGCATAATCAAGCAAGCCTTGTTCATAATCCGCCAACCCCTGCTCATATTCGAGTATACCCTCTTTTAATTCGGTCATGGGTTCATCAAGCAGGGCTGACGCATTATCGAGTTCTCTCCTACCCTCAACACGAGCCGCCTCCAACGCTTCCTCACCTTGCAACAGCATCGCCCACCCATAATCAAGCTCCATGCGGGTTTGAAACAGCATTTCCTCCCCGAACATCATAACCGCCGCTTCATATTCAAGCTCAGCCTGTACCATTTCTTCTCGGTTAAATATAAGCTCCCATTCGCCGTTTCTTATTTCGCTACTATATTCAGCTTGTGCTTTATATAACGCCTCCCAGCCCTGTTCTATTTCAATCCATGCTTCATCAAGTAATTCCTTGGCTTTGTCTAATTCTTGCTTGCCCTCGTCTAACTCCCGCTTGGCGTCGTTGAGTTCCTCCTCGACTTCCTTTTTCGCATCGGCTAATTCTTGCTCGGCTTTGTTAAGCTCGTCATAAGCTTCTTCAATAATATCGTCCACATGACCGGCAATACGTTGTTTGCCCAATTCGTCTAAGTGTTCCTCTATTAATTCTGCGGCGTTAGTATAATCGTCGGTGTAGCTTAAATATTCCCGCAGTTCATCGAACAAAACGAAAATTTCCGTATATTTATCCAATGTGAAATTAACCTCGGGGATAAACACCGCATAACTAATCACACCCGCACCAATATTGGTATGCCCCCTCGTATCATCGCTCGGGAAAAGCACCGTGCGAATAATCCCCACAATCGTATATGTATCATTCGCCAGAACATCGTAAACGTCCCCGTCTTTACTGCCGTGTGATAATGTAATTGTTTCGCCGATTATCGTGTCCCTGTCGGGGGAATACCACCTCATGTCTACTATACACTCGTTCGGGTTTTCGGGAAGCCGCCCTGCAACAATCTCGATTTTATTTAAAGGAAAATCGTTCCCATCCGGGAGCGACATGACCCGAACAGTGTCTTCTTGCTCGCCTCTATGTAAAAACATGTCGCAATAATACGCAGGGTATATTATTTTGTCGAAGTTTAACTCCTTTATCGACTGAACGTCATCTTGGTCAAACCCGAATATCGAAACCAAGCGGAAGTCTGCCAGATTGAGCCGCTCATAATAATTATCCGCAGAATATCTCATAGAATAAGGAGAAGCGGTAATCCCTGCGAAAAAACCCACACCGAGAGCCGTTATCGCAAAAATCGACAAATAACGGCTTAATGAGGATTTTATCTCCCTGAACGTGTTCTTCCAGATTGTTTTATTCATGCGACTACCACTCTATCTCACTGACAGGGGTGGGTCTTTGGTTAATAAGTTCCCTGCTGACCTTGCTGTTCTTGAGCTTGATTACCCTGTCTGCCATCGGTGCAATCGCAGAGTTATGCGTCACAATTATAATGGTGGTTTGTGCCTTTTTACAGGTGTCCCACAATAATTGCAAAATCATCTTCCCCGTGTCATAGTCTAATGCACCTGTCGGCTCGTCGCATAACAACAGCTTCGGTTTTTTCGCCAACGCCCGTGCAATTGCCACCCTTTGCTGTTCTCCGCCGGAAAGCTGTGACGGAAAGTTCCCTGCCCTGTCAGACAATCCCACCTGCTCGAGAATTTCGTCTGCCGGAATATAATCACGGGAGGTTTGTGCGGCAAGCTCCACATTTTCCTTAGCGGTGAGGTTTTGCACCAAATTATAAAACTGGAACACAAATCCCACATCATGTCTGCGATATGTAATCATCTCACGGCGGGAAAATTCACTGATATTCGCACCGTCGACGGTTATGCTTCCGCCATCGTTGACATCAATCCCGCCCAACAAATTAAGAACCGTCGTTTTCCCCGAACCCGACGGTCCCAATATCATGGCAAGCTCACCCTTTTCTATTTGGAAATTAATCCCGTCAGCGGCGTTAATGCTCACTTCACCCATTTTATATGTTTTACGAACATCAGATAATGTTATGAACCCCATGTCACACTCCCATGATTGCGTCTTTTATTTCGGGATACCTCCATATTAATTCACGGCGGTTGAATATTCCGAAAACCTCGCCGCTCCCCGTAAACGAACCATTGTCCCACCAATAACACGGCACACCGTATTCACGTGCCATTGTGAAATAATACTTTGTCCATTCCACACGGAAATCGAGGTTGTCCTTATCCCTTGCACCGGTTTCCCCGAGGATTACCGGTATACCTTTATCTAAATACAACTCTTTTATATTTTCAAATAATTCGATTATCGGAGTGGTGCTTCCCTGTGCAGTCGCACTCCACTTACCGCCGCCGCCTGCGTTTAATGCAAAAGCCCATGGTGTGTATGCGTGAATTGACACGATAATCTTATCGTCATTTTCGGGAATTTCCAACGCCTCCATTGCCCTGCGTTCACTCGAAGCGGCATAAGTAACAATCATGAGATGCCTTATTTCGTTGTTCCCGCCCGAAGCACGGACAGTTTCAACAAAAGCGGCGTTCAAGCGATTAACCACACCCCACGCCTCCGCAGTACCGCCGTTCCACTCGTTGGGCGCTCCGAACCAGCGAGGCTCGTTCATTCCCTCGAAAATCAGCTTTTCATTATAATCGGCGAAACGCTCCGACAACTGCTCCCAGATTGCAATTAACTGCTCGGTATTCTGTGCTTCGTTTTCTTCATTCGGGAACAGCCAACGCTCATGGTGGGTGTTGAGAATACAGTACATGTCATTCGCAAGAACGTATCCCACAACCTCCTCCACCCTGTCTAACCAGTCGGGGTCAATTATATAATTCTCATCCATGTGCTTACCCCAAGAAACAGGCACTCTCACCGAGTCGAACCCCGCTTCCTTAATCACCATCATCATGGAATAGGTCGTTCTCGGGTTGCCCCATGACCATTCCGAACTCAAACCGCTGCCCCCGGTTGCGTCAAGGGTATTCCCCAAGTTCCAGCCGGCTTTAATTTCCTTAACTAATTCCATAGAGGAAATATCACGCATATCATGTTCTAAAGGGATATACGGCACGAAATTATCATCGGGGGGAGGGTTATACATTCCCCCGAGAGTGGTGCTGTCCTCCGGTTCATTATTCGTAAAACCTGACGAAGAGGAGGTTAATCCCGTTTCATCCTCGGGTGGCTGAGTAGGGCATCCGCATAACGTAATTGTAATAACCAATGACAGGATTACCGCCGAAATTCGCTTATTCATAAGTAAAAATTCTCACACTTTCAATTATTATTTCCTCAACAGGTTTGCTCATTTCACCTGAATCGCTTAATGTTACTTGAACCGCAGACACTGCATCAATCACGTCAAACCCGTCAACAGTCTGCCCGAACACGGTATACCCGCCATCGAGGAATGCTGTTCCGCCGTCTTGATATTTCTCGATAATTTCATCAGTCATATTCTCACGGAATTTCAAAAGCCTTAAATAATCTAAATACATATTTTGGAAATATTCCTGCCCGTGAATATTAAGCTCAACACCCTCAATATCTCTGTTGGTTTCTAATATTTCGGTTAAGATTTCCAGCACCTCTTTTATGTCGTCCGGATTATGCATTACGGGGTCACTTGCATTTTTGTTATTGACAATATAAAACTGCTGTGAGTTCCTGCCGCCCGCATTCGCCATGCACAACGCCCCATAAAAATGCCGCATATTATACGCTCGCTCAACCCCGAATGTATCGTCACCCGGATTAGACATTCCATTACCGAAGGGTGAACCGCCCTGTATCATAAAACCGCTCATTACACGGTGGAAGTTCTTCCCGTCATAATAGTTGCTCTCGGCTAAGTCAATAAAGTTCTGCACGGCAATCGGTGCAGATTCCTTGAACAGCTTTACAGTTATTTCCCCGAAACCTGCAATTGTTATTACCGCATATGTATCGCCGCTTTCGAGCTTAACCTCACCCAAGTTCCCTCCCGTCATGGAGGAATTGAAAATAAAGTCGTCAGTTTTCGGAACGGCATCGGGATTGCGGACAATTTCGGAGGTTTCTGTTGAAGCCTGTGCGTCTGTATCAGTTTCTTGTGTGGTTCTCTTGGTTTCGTCGTCGTTATTCCCCGAAGTTGTTGTCGTTGCACTGTTTGAACATGCTGTCATCATCATAATCGCTAAAACCCCTATTAACAGTTTTTTAAAATTACTACCTTTTTTATTCCTTGACATAAATTCTCACACTTTCTATAATTATTTCCTCAACGGGGAGGCTCCTTTCGCCTGCACCGTTATTGGCAACAGGAACAACTGAAATTGCGTCAATCACGTCAAACCCGTCAACAGTTTGTCCGAACACGGTATACCCGCCGTCAAGATGAGAAGCCCCGCCCTCTTTATACTTTTCGATGATTTCGTCGGTGATGTTCTGCCTGTAGTCTAAGCTTATCTGGAACTGTTCACGCATTTGAATATATTCCCTGCGACCGTTTTCGTCGAGCGGTCTGCCGTCAAAATAGATATTATTCTTCAAAAGATTGTTTACCGTGTCAATATCACGTTTCATATCTGCAACATTCCTCAGTGTCTGCGGATTTTTATCATTAACAATATAAAACTGCTGTGAATTCCTGCCGCCCGCATTCGCCATGCACAATGCCCCGTAAAAGTGCCGTGCGTTATAGGAAAGCTCAACACCGAAGGTAGGTTCATTAAGGTCGGATAACCCGTCCCCGTTTGGCGAACCGCCCTGTATCATAAAATCTTTGATAATTCGGTGAAGGTTCTTGCCGTCATAATAACCCTCTTCAGCTAATTTAATAAAATTATCGACGGCAACAGGGGCACATTCAGGGAACAGCTTAATCGTTATATCACCGAAATTCTCAATGGTTATAACGGCATAGGTGTCGCCTGATTCAATCACAACCTCGCCCAAGTTCCCTCCGGTTAAAGCTGTGTTATAAATTGAACTGTTTTCCTGCTTGCACGCAGTAAACGCTAAAACAAACATTAAAACTAATGATAATGATATTATTTTTCTCATGCCTTATCCTCGTGAATGGTTCTGTTTTCAATAATATACGATTTCAGAACTCTCAGCCTTGTTTTGTCGCCGCCGGTTTCAATAACTATGGTGTCAGAGCCGGGCTTAGCGTCAATCACTCTCCCAATTATTCCGCCCGAGGTTACTACCTCATCAGCTATCTCTATGCTTTCGAGCATTGCTTTCGCTTGCTTTTTCCTCTTCCCCTCAGGGCGGATAAGCAAGAAATAAAACAGCCCCGCCATAACTGCCAAGGGTAATCCGAAATTCAACAGCATTCCCATTAAACCGAGCGGTTCTTCCCCTGCGGGCTGTTGAAGCATAATTAAATAATCCATTTTTTACGTCTCCTTAAATATTTTGTTTTGCTTATTATACATTATTATTTAATAAAAATCAATTGCGAACCATATGACTTTCATATCCCATTTGAACAAACGCAGAAATAATCTTCTCTCTGTCACTTTCAGAAAGCGACGTCCCGTCCATACACGGGATAATTTCAAGCTCGCCCGCTTGATTTTCCACCTTGGTAAAGGAGGTTTTCACCAAATCAGCGAGGTCATCGGGAACAATCACCGCACCTCCCGTAGCCACCGATTCCGACTCTGCACGGGTAAATGTCACCACTAATTTAATACCCTCTAATGTGTTAGCGGCACGCAGAATTTCCGCACTTCCCACTGTATCTGTGCCGCTGATAATATCATTCAGCGACATTTCAAGCATAATATTCGCCCCCGGTGAGTTGCCCACTGCAAACATCACTAACTCTGCCAACGCCGAAAACCTAACGTCTTCCCCGGTAACATTTGCCGGGAAATACTGATTGTTGGCAGCCGGTAACCGCGGGAATACCGTGTTGGCATAAATAATATCGTTGAACCCCGCTTTATATAACTCCGAGGTTATTTCGGAGATATACGACTTAGTACCCTGTAAAAACGGGTTCGCCCACAATCGGGAATCGGGATTGCTTGCAGAACCGTCCAACCACCTGCCACCCTCGCCCAAGGTATATGAAACATTTTGAATAATCGAGGGAGCTAATTTATCCATTAATGTGTTAATACGAGCGATTGGCTTTAACCCCGCATTAACACACAATGAAGAGATTTGTTCGGCAGTAAGCGTTCCCGCTATAATACTCGTGTCCGCCAAAACCTCAATCTCACTTTTGTATAACAATCTGCCGTCACTGTCTTTCAACTCTATAACAACAGCATCAAATCCGTCACTTTTCGCTTTTTCAAGAAATGCCGAAAGGTTGACAGTGCTTGTCAGCACATTTGCGGGAGCATAAACAGACCTGCCTATTTCCTCGGGTATGGTTGAGGGTTCTTCCGGCTCGCCGGTCACATCGGGAGTTTCACTCGCCTCAGACGTTTCGGAGACATCGGTATGCGGGTTGTCAATATCAACCGGTTCAACCGGCTCTCTCCCCTCATACTCGAATATCGTCTTACCGACCGTGAACCCCACAAAAACAAGTGCACCCACCAGAACAAGCGTCAAACCCATTTCAACAACTTTTCTGAAACTGCTTTTCTTCTTTTTATAAAGGTTTTTAGACCGCTTAACCTTCTTACCGTAACCCCGTTTCGACATATCTCTGTTACCTATTCTATATTAATCACCCTGTTTGATACCCCACAAATGCGTATAACGCAAGTGAAAGCACGCCTACGTAAATAACCATTATCGGCATTCCCCTGAACGCCGCCGGAACTAACTCATTATTAAGCCTTGAGTGAGCCGCATAAAGCAGAAATCCCGCCACGAAAAAACCGATACCGGTTCCCAATCCATAACCGAGATAACCCCATATATCCGCTCCCGCCTGCGAACCAATGAACAACGCTCCCAAAACCGCACAGTTAAACACTGTGAGATGGACGAATTTCTTGATTTTCACAAACAGCTTATGGAAATACCGCCATACAATAATCAGGCTCGCTATATATATTATGCCTATGATTGCTATGTATAATACAGGTGCGAGAATATGATAATAGATGAACTCCCCCCACACCAAATCCAACGCCCATATAACAATTGAGGACAGCGACATTATATAACACAGCCCAAGGGTGAACCCGATAACGTGTGACCGCTTGCGTGCCGCATAAAGCAGTATATTTATTCCTAATGCTTTTTCAAAAACTGCATTTTGTAAAAAAATGGAAATCAATGCAGCAGATATGAAGTTAGCAATCATTGTGCCACCTCCCGTATAAGCTCTTGCCGCCGTCTCTCTTTTTCTAACTTTTTCGCCTTGATTTGCTTAGAACGGTTGTATAAAGCACGGAACAATCCCGCCATGACGCCCACTACGATTAACCCGCCGAACGTCGTTTCAATTGCGGGAATGTGGAAACCCAAGTCAACCGTCATCCACCCTATTCTGCCGTTCACGAATATGTCACGCAGCAGCCCGACTAATATGCACACCACGTTAAAGCCTGCAATATACCCTAACAGCTCCACCATCATTATATGAATGGGCCGCAGGCAAAACCGTGTTTCTGTTTTTGTGAGGATTAGCGGATTTACCGCAAGAATAGGCAGGTATAAGCCTAACCCCGCTGTCATCGCTTCACCGAAAACTAAAGTAACAAGCAAATGCACAGGGATAAGAACAACCCCCGCTATCAACGCATAAATAATCACTCTGATTGTGTATACTATTTTTTTCGGGATTAACCGACATATAAATATGCTGAAAAATGCAACAAGTGTAAACGCAAACGCCAAAGCCAAACCATTCTCAAATGTATTCGCACGGGCGGCTACGGGGGCGATTGCTATTCCGCTCATAAGAACAATGTTCTGGCGGATTAAACCGTCGGAAAGACGCAGATTACTCTTTTCCATGTGCCACCTCCTCAGGAACGGGTTCGGATTCAGACGATTCGGATTCAGGAGGGACGATGTGGGCATCGTCCCCTACAGACTCATCTATTATTACAATGTCTTCCTCGTCATCTTCCTCGGGAACGCCGATTTCCACAACGTCATCATCGTCAATAATCAACGATAACTCTAACGGGGTCAGCGTTTCGGGTTCGGGAGCTTCAACAATTACGGGAACATCCTCTTTCCGCTTAAACACACTTCCTAATTCCTTAACCCCGTCAACAAGGTTTTCTTTTATATTTATTCGGGCTTTGGCTTTTTTCTCTGCCCGCTCAATTTTCTTTAATCTGCGTTTTTCTGCCGCATTTCCCATTTTTTCTCTGAGTTTTGATATAACACCCTGCTTTTTTCGATTAATTTTTATGATTTTATTATCAATGGGCGGCATATTATAATCTTGTTGAACTATCACAATTTCCTGCGTATCGGATAAAGCGGGACGTACCTTTGCTTCGTCACCCGTCTTGGCTTTCTCCCTAATGCGTTCATACGAGTTTAAGCGGTTCTGCACAAACACCGCCGCATATTTAATCGAGCCGATTGTCTTCTTCGCCGCAATGTCACTACGCTCCGACATAGTGTTCACCAAAAGCAACGCAAACGCAGGCGAACCCTCCACCCTGCCGTATACACGGAACAGCACCACCAATACACCATAACCTAATCCGTAATAGATTTTCCCGAGATATGTTTTGGGAAGTGTCTGCGGGTCGTTCGCAAGAAAGATTAATATGAACAAAAAATACCCCGACACCAACACATTCAGCGAAGCCCGAACAACTCCCTCTTCCGCCGAAAACACCCCCGAAAATAACAAGGTTGCCGCTAAAACCGAACCCGTTACCACAGGTGACATTGACCGCCTGAACAAGAGGCATACCCCGCATACCAAAAGCACAAGAATATGTACCGTTCCCATTGCCCCCGCAAAATACCCCATTAATATATCAAAGGTTTCTATTTCATGCGGTGAGGTAACTCCCGTGAGCAGGGCGGGGCTGATTTCTCCGAAAACCGGAAGATGTTCGTGCGGTCTCGGGAATGAAAGCATATTATTGGGGTAGCATATTATCAGAAAAGCAAACGCCGTTGCCGTGGGATTAAATATGTAGTTGTCCTTTCCGCCGAATATATGTTTAATCCCGATAGTCAGTGCAGAGCCGAAAAACGCCATGGCATAATTAACTCCCGCAGGCATCAAAAGTGCAATGCACATTGCCGCTGTAAGTGTAGAAAGGTCACGAGGGTTATAGATTTTTTTCGACAACGCACAACCTAACATGTCCATCAAAACCGCACCCAATAACGACACACCCGCCATAACAGCAACACGGGGCCCGCTGTTCCAGAACCCAATAACCGCCAACGCAAAAAGACACAGAAGCTGCTCGAAATAAATTTGTGACGGTTTAATTGGCTTAATTCCCTTTTTTACGGGCTTATTCCCGTTGTTATCGGGAATTTCGTTTTCATAATCGAATTTATCTATTATATTTTTATCCATACAAAGGACTACCTCATCATATTAATTATATAGTGAATAGTTACTAAAAATAATTACTAATTTCCGACAGGGGGCAATATTTAATGCAGATAGACGTTTTATCGCAAAACACACTTAAACTGACTTTGAGCCGGCTTGATATGTTCGACCTTGATATTCGGTATGAAAGCCTTTCAGGGAAAAACCCGGATACCAAGCGATTGCTTTCCCATGTCCTAAGAACCGTAAAATTAGATAAGAGTACCGGAATTGACTTCTCGGGCGAACGCTTATTTGTCGAGGCGTTCCCAAGACCCGACGGCGGCTGTATGCTTTATATTTCCTGCCTAACCGACGAAAAGCTGAAAGCCCCGGAAAAAAAACCAATCACACAAATCCGCAGACTAACCCCCAAAACTCGACTGTCAGACATCGACGTTCCCGCAAGAGGTATACTCTGCCGTTTCGATAATCTCGAAACGCTTAAAGGTGCCTGTGCAGGACTTTCGTGGCAGCTAAATCTGGGAACCGCCCAATTCACAAGCACGCTTTACGGCAACGGAAACGAATACCGTTTATATATTTCCGGGGAAACCCCTAACAGCGTCTTATCGGAATACGGTGAAATCATCGAAAACGAATTCGCATACACTGCAGAGCATTATACCCTGCTTATCCCCATTAATGCCGTTGAAAAGCTAACCCAGATTCTTTAATGCAGACACAGCTTTTTTCATGTCCGGCGAGCTGAATAAATAAGTTCCCGCAACGAGAACATTCGCACCCGCTTCAATAACCGACGGTGCGGTTTTTTCGTTTATGCCGCCATCCACCTGAATATCGACATTGAGGCTTCGTCTGTCCATCTCAGCCCGCAACGCCCGAACCTTGTCAATCGTTTCAGGAATGAACGCCTGCCCGCCGTATCCGGGGTCAACCGACATAAGGTTAAACATGTCCACCATTTCTATGTAGGGGAACGCTTCTTCAATATCTGTATCGGGGTTAAGTGCCAAACCCGCTTTAACGCCGAGATTTTTTATCCGCTTCAACGCTTTTTCGATGTTGCAGTCACTCTCCGCATGAATGGAGATGATGTTACTCCCTGCAGCGGCAAAAAACGGAATAACCCGCTCGGGTTCAATCACCATCAAGTGGGTATCAAAAACTAACATACTCTTAGTCCTCAGCGACCTGATAACAATATCGCCGATTGTCATGGGGGGAACAAACACACCGTCCATAACATCAATATGGAGCATGTCCGTGCCCGCCTGTTCCGCCTTTGCAACCTGTTCGCCGAGTGCGGATAGGTCAGAATTTAAAACCGAAGCTGAAACTTTTATCATTTTTTAATCCCTTTTAATCCTTATAAAATAAAACATTCCTATATATTTTACATTAATAAGCGAGTTTAGTCAAGGTTTTCTTGCTTTTTTTCTTTTTTTATTATATAATATAGGAAAATATTAGGAAAGCTTAGGAAAAGGTATATATGTTCTTCAATAGAAAAAAGCCGCAAATGAGCGGGATTAACTTCATAATATGCGGGTTAGGTAACCCCGGAACACGTTATGAGAATACCCGCCACAACTGCGGGTTCATGATAATTGATGACCTCGCAAAAACACATAATACCGCCGTTAAGAAACTGCGGTTCAAGTCATTAACAGGCGAGGTCAGCATTAAAGGCGTAAAGTGCCTGTTAATGAAACCGTCTGCATACATGAACAACAGCGGGCAGTCCGTCACCGAGGCTATGCGGTTCTATAAGCTGCCGCCCGAGAAAGTGCTGATTATATGCGACGACGTTAACTTAGATGTCGGGATTATTCGTATTCGGGAGAAAGGCAGCGATGGCGGGCAAAAAGGCTTGCAGAATATTATATACCTCAGCGGAAAAGACGACTTCCCCCGCATACGTATAGGTGTAGGTAAGAAACCCCACCCCGACTATGACTTAGCTGACTGGGTGCTTTCACCGTTTTTGAAAAGCGAGAAAAACGCATTAGAATTCGCATTAGGCAACGCCGTTAAAGCGGCAGAGATGATTGCATGCGGGAATATTTCCGAGGCAATGAACACTTATAACGGAATAAAACCCGATAAATAATTTAACCGTCAATCTGCACAAAATATACGTTGAAACTTTGGTAAAAAAACCGCCCTTGTGCGGTTTTCTTTTTTGTGTTACGATAGGTACAGGAAACAATATCCAAATAATAATATATGGAGGAAATATTATGAACTACGGTTACTTCGACGAGAAAAACAAGGAATACGTCATCACCAAGCCCGACACCCCTTCCGCATGGGCGAACTACTTAGGCTCCCCCGAATACGGTGCGATTATCTCTAACAACGCAGGCGGCTACAGCTTTGTGAAATCCGGTGCAAACGGACGGGTCAGCCGTTACCGCTTCAACTCGGTGACAACCGACCAACCGGGACGTTATGTCTATCTGCGGGATTTAGACAAGGGTGACTTCTGGTCAGCCTCATGGATGCCCGTCGGTAAATCGTTAGACGATTATAAAACCGAGTGCCGCCACGGAACGGCATACACCGTTATCTCCTCCGAATACGATAATATTAAAACCGAATCGCTGTATTATGTCCCGAAAGGGAAAACATATGAGGTATGGCGTGTAAAAGTAACCAACAGCGACACCAAGGAACGTAAATTAGCTGTGACAGGTTATGTCGAATTCACAAATGAACCCAATTACGAGCAAGACCAAGTGAATTTACAATACACCCTGTTCATTTCCAGAACATACTTCAAAGACAGCTTTATAAAACAAGTCTATAACGAAAACTTCAAAGACCCTCGCAAGGAACGCTTCTTCGGATTAGCGGGACAAAACGTGTCGAAATTCTGCGGCGACCGTGACAAGTTCGTGGGGAAATGGAGAGGGTATCAAAACCCCATAGGAATAGAAGCAGGGTTAAACGGCGACTTAAACTACTGCGGCAACTCATGCGGTGCCCTCCAATCGGATATTATTCTTAAACCGGGCGAAACCAAGGAATTGATTTATTTATTAGGTGAAAAACCCGAAGCAGAGGCAATGTCTATAATCAATTCGTATAACAATTCCGACGTTTGTGAAAAAGAGTTAAACGAATTAAAGAATTATTGGCATGAAAAATTAAGTAACCTGCAAGTAAAAACCCCCGACGACAAGTTCAATAACATGGTTAATGTTTGGAACGCCTACCAGTGCTTTATCACATTTATATGGTCACGAGCGGCTTCGTTCCAATACTGCGGGCTTCGTAACGGATTCGGCTACCGTGACACAGTGCAAGACATTCAAGGGATTATTCACCTTGACCCGGAAATGGCAGTTCAGCAGATTAAGTTTATGCTATCGGCACAGGTGACTAACGGTGCAGGTCTGCCCTTAGTGAAATACACACACAATCCGCCCAACGAGGACAAACCGGGCGACCCTTCCTATGATGCCGAAACCAAACACGACTCCTACCGTGCAGATGACGCATTGTGGCTGTTCCCGACGATTTATAAATACATCACTGAAACAGGAAACATCGCATTTTTAGACGAGGTGGTTCACTTCGCTAACGACGGTGAATCGGGTACTGTCTACGACCATCTCAAGCGTGCGATTGACTTTTCGATGAACAACTTAGGTAATCATGAGCTCCCCGCAGGTCTGCACGCCGACTGGAACGACTGTCTGCGTCTCGGTAAAAAAGGTGAATCCACATTCGTGGCATTCCAGTTATACTACGCCGTGAAGCTTATGAAAATCTACGCCGAGGACAGGAACGACACCGAATACGTTAATTACTTAGACAGCCTTTTCACAAAGCTGAACGGTATATTCAACAACCACTGCTGGAACGGCGACCGCTGGATTAGAGGGTTCATGGAGGACGGTAAGATTATCGGTCAAAAAGGCGACCCCGAAGCGAGCATGTGGTTAAACCCGCAGTCATGGGGTGTAATTTCGGGTGCCTCCTCCGAAGAACAAGCGATTGCTTCAATGGACAGTGTTTACCGTGAATTAAACACGCCTTACGGTGTCATGGTAATGTACCCCGCTTATGCCGAACACGGTATGCACGGTGTTACGTTAATGCATTGTTTCAATAACGGCGTTAAAGAAAATGCAGGAATTTTCTCACAACCGCAGGGCTGGGTTATCTTAGCGGAATCGCTGTTAGGACGCGGCGACAGGGCTTATGAATACTGGAAGGAAGCCGCCCCCTCATCTTATAACGACAACGCTGATTTGCGTGTGCTTGAACCTTATGTTCACGGGCAGTTCATCGAGGGTAAGCAGTCGCAGTTCCCGGGGAAAGCACATGTGCATTGGCTGACAGGAACAGCTTCCACAGTAATGGTGGGGACAGTTGAGGGAATTTTAGGTTTACGCCCCGAATTAAACGGGCTGGTGATTAACCCGTCAATCCCGAGCGAATGGAAAGGCTTTGAAATGACAAAAACATTCAGAGGGAAAAAATTGAATATAAAGGTCAGCAACCCGAACGGCTCACAAAGCGGTGTAAAATCTGTTACTGTGAACGGCGAGAAAATCGACGGCTTGTTAATCACCGAAAATGTTTTAAAAGATGTGAATGATATTGTAGTAGAAATGTAGGGGTAACATAAGAACCCGCCCTTGCCGGGCGGGTTCGGATTATTCAATAATTGAAGTTAAATCACGCTTGCCATGAACTATTCTAAGTATATTTATAGTCTTTGTGTCATCATCAGGGACATACAATATCAAATAATCCCAAACTGTCGCAAAGCGAATTTCTAAAGAGGCAAGCTTTTCGTTATGATGTTTAGGATACAAATATGGATTTTCGCAAATTAAATTCACTTTTTTCATCATAAGCTTTATTAAACGCTCAGAAATTTGAGGTTCTTCTATTTCCTCGATATAATATGCAATTGCACCCAATAAATCCGTTTTTGCTTCAGGTGAATATTTATATTGAAAATCCATATTTTCTCCTTATTTCCTCAAACATTTCTTCTCCCGAAATCATTCTGCCTTCTCGCATGCTTCTATACCCCTCCATAACCATTTCCACAAGCTCTTCTTCATTCTTGAAAGTGACACTCTCCGGTGCGGGAAGCCTCACCTCATAGGGTATTCCCCCAACAATGCTGATTTGGTGTAAATACATATTCACCGCTTCGGAAATAGACAGTCCGAGAGCTTCAAGCGTCTTTTCTGCTCTTGCTTTAACTTCATCGTTTACACGAATATGCAATATTTGGTTTTTAGTCATTATTATCACCTCATAATTTATTTACATCTATATTGTATCACGTTTTTAACACAAAGTCAATACAAATCAGAAAGGATTTCACCATGACCTTTAAACAACGTGCCGAAAAATTAGTCTCACAGATGACCGTCGCCGAAAAAATGTCACAGCTTCGTTATGACGCACCTGCCGTCGAACGCCTCAACATCCCCTCCTACAACTGGTGGAACGAGGCTCTCCACGGAGTGGCACGCTCAGGGGCAGCGACGGTATTCCCCCAAGCAATCGCAATGGCGGCGAGTTTCAACAAGTCATTAATCGGGGAAGTGGCAGCCGCAATTTCCGATGAAGCACGAGCCAAGTATAACGAGTATAAACAATTCGGCGAAAACAAGGACACGCAGATTTATCAGGGACTGACATACTGGTCACCGAATATCAACATATTCCGTGACCCTCGCTGGGGACGGGGACACGAAACCTACGGGGAAGACCCCTACTTAACCGGAGTTATGGCAGTGGAATTTATTAAGGGACTGCAAGGTGATTTGGACAACCCCGGTTACAAATACCGCAAAATCGACGCAACGATTAAGCATTTCGCAGTCCACAGCGGGCCGGAAAACCTCCGCCACAGCTTCAACGCTGTCGCAAATGAAGAAGACCTGCGTGACACGTATTTACCTGCGTTTAAATATTGCATTGACAACGCTAACCCCAGTGCGATTATGAGTGCGTATAACCGCACGAACGGTGAACCCTGCTGTGCTTCCAAAACATTAATCTGCGATATTTTAAGGGGGGAGTGGGGGTTCAAAGGCTACCACGTTTCCGACTGCGGAGCAATCTGCGACCTTAATAAAAACCACCGTGTCACCGAAACACAAGCCCACAGTGCTGCTTTAGCTGTGAACCACGGCTGTGACTTGAACTGCGGCTCGGCATATCAGTCACTTCAAGCGGCGTATGCAGAGGGGTTAGTAAACGAGGAAACAATTACCAAAGCCTGCGAACGCCTTTTTGAAGCACGGTTCAGATTAGGAATGTTCGATGACGACTGCGAATACGATAATATTCCTTATGACGTTGTCGAATGTGACAAGCACATTCAATTAAGTCTAAAAATGGCACAAGAAAGCATAGTCCTCTTAAAGAATGACGGGATACTCCCGCTGAAGAAAACAGCCGGTTTGAAAGTCGCCGTAATAGGTCCCAACGCAGACGATAAGACAGTTCTGCTCGGGAACTACTTCGGCAGACCGTCGAATTATACCACATTCCTGAAAGGCATACAAAATGAGGTCGGGAGGTTCAGCGGGAAAACCCGCTATGCTTATGGTTGCCACGCCTACAAGGACTTAATCGGTGAATGGTCAGAGCATCCCATGCGTGAGGCGGTTCTCGCCGCACGAAAAGCCGACATTGTGATTATGGTTATGGGGTTGAACCCGCTAATCGAGGGGGAGGAGGGTGACGCCTATAACGAATTCGTCAGCGGCGATAAACCCAACCTTGATTTACCGAAATCACAAAGAGAATTATTCGAGGAAATCAAAAAAGTAAACACCCCGATTGTTTTTGTTAATGTTGCAGGGAGCTGTATAAACCTTACAGAGCAGGACGCTCACTGTAACGCAGTAATCCAGTGCTTTTACCCCGGAGCAGAGGGTGGTCAAGCCCTTGCCGACGTTATTTTCGGGAACGTGTCCCCATCAGGGAAATTACCGGTCACGTTCTACAAAAGCACCGACGACCTGCCGCCTTTCGAGGATTACAGCATGGTCAACCGAACCTACCGCTATTTCAAGGGTGAACCGCTGTATAAATTCGGTCACGGACTGTCCTACACCACGTTTGAAATTACAGGAAACAAAATTAAAAACACCGGCGATTATGACGGTGCGGAAGTGTTATTGTATTATGATGAGCGAGGCTGGTTAAAAGGGTCCGAGAAAGTGTTCCTGAAAAAGGGCGAGGAGAGGGAGGTCATGGTTACATGAGAAATCTCAGAAGCATTAGGAAAATAGGTGAGCCGGTCAAGTTCGGGGTTTTCTCAAGGACAGAGCTTATGGACGAGGTTGACAAAAAACCGAAAACGAGCCTCATGGACGTTAAATCGGCGGCTGTCACGCATAATTGCCCGAACTGCACTGCCGAATTGAAGTTCAACGCCTCAACATGGGACTATGACTGTATATATTGTGACAGCACTTTCAGAAGAAATCAATTAAGATAGAAAAAATGAATAAACAAAACCGCCGGCTTAATGGCGGGTGTTGTAAAACAAGTTAAACGGAGTAACCATTTAGGCTGCTCCGTTTGTTCACTAAATATACTTGACAAAATAATACAAATTGTGTATAATAACGACACAGCACGGATACGTGCTTACGGAACTAAGGTTCCGGGGGCAGGCTTAACACGGGTGGCGGTCGTCCTCCTTGCAAAAGGAGGTGATGTCTATTGAAAATATTGGATTTTCTTCTGATAATCTTGTATGTTGCGTGTGAAAACGTGCAACTGCTTGTGTCCTTTATAGAGTCAATAAAACGAAAATAACCGCCTGCCGTCCAAAGTAAGCGGTTATTTTTAGTCGCAAATCTGAGGACGACCGTCACTTGGTCTGCCTCTTTCCATTATAATATCACACATTCTCTTATTTGTCAACCCCTTTTTTGTCAACCCCTTTTCTTGAAAAAGCCGAGCAGCTGTGGGCTACGATTGTGGGGTTTGGGGCTTCGCCCCAACAAGCAAAACAGCACGGCAATAATCGTGCTGTTTTAATCAGCTAATGGTGGGAATCGAACCCACAACCTGCTCATTACGAGTGAGCCGCTCTGCCATTGAGCCACATTAGCTTAGTATATTGCAAAATTTACCCCTTGCAAAATATAAATAAATATGTTAGAATATAAGGCAATATAAATAATACACTATATCCATATGTTTGTCAATAGGGGTTGATTGTTATCGTTTTACGGAAAAAACCTGTCGAAATCATCTTAATAATACTATGCTGCGTTATGATGCTGATAACGCTTTTCCTGCTTGGAATGTCGGTTTTTTTCACCTTCGGGAAAGGCTCACCCAACCTGTTCGGCAGTAATGTTTATTTAGTTAAAACCGACGCTTTCGAGTTAATCAAAGCCCCCAGTGCAATTGTCGCCGAGAAAATCGCACCCGCCGATATTCGGGAGCATGATATAGTCATATTCACCCTTGTAAACGGGCATAAGGCAATCGGTGAGGTGAGGGGAATTAACGCCTCTGACGAAACCGAAACCGCTTACAAATACTTCACGCTCGCTGACGAAACGGGGGAGGAACACATCGTCGCCGAACACCTTATCGTCGCAAAAGCAATGAAAGCAAGCACAACATTAGGCTTGATGATTACTTTTGCCTCCTCACCTGCGGGGCTTCTTATCATCGCCTTTATTCCGTGTGCGTGTGTTCTCGTTATGGAAATTGTCAGACCGGTTTTACGCAAACGCCGTGAAAAGGAAGAAATTGTCCCCGTTAACAAACAAGACGAGGTGCCGACTTACGTTCCCGTGTCTGCTTCAAACGGCGTTAAGCCCAACTCTGAAGCGGCGTTACGTGCGTATAAAAAAACCAAAAGCGATAATTATTTATCTGAAGCGAAAGAACCGCAGTTATACCCGCAAAAAATCCCGCTCGCCAAACCCAAAACCAAGCCCGCACAAACCGAACCTCTCTCCAGTGCAAAATTAGCCGAGGCAATCGCCGCCGTAAACGCAGAGCGTAAAACCGCTCCAATCCCCGAGATTAAACCCGAAGAACCTGTAAATTCATACACACCGAAACCCACTAATAAAAATATAGAAGATATTCTTGCGAAATACTCAAGGCAGAAAGGAAGCTGATTATGAAAATGAATAAATTTATCCGAAGCATAACAACCGGTTTAATTACCGCCGCTATGATTTTTTCAATAACCCCGCTTGTTAATACACAGGCACAAGGGGGGAGGGATTTCGATGCGGAGATTAAGGCACTTGAGGAAAAAGCCGCCAAGCTTGCCGCCGACAATAAAGCCCGTGAGGGGAGAATAGAGGACTTAAAAGGTGATGTCGCCCAGCAGAACGCCTACATAGCCGAAGTAAACGCACAGATTACCGCCATTCAAGAGCAGATTGACGCATACATAGAACTCATCAACGCTAAGGAAGACGCTATTGACGATATGCGTGTCCGCATAATAAATAAAGAAAAAGCAATCGAAAAAACAGAAAACGAAATCCACGATAAAGAACTGAAAATATCAGTTCTTGAAGCGGAAAACGAAGAAAATCTCGAAAAATTCGGACAGATTATTAAACAGATGTATATGAATTCCGATTCAGATACATTCACCCTGCTAATGGGTAGTATTGACTTTTATGACCTGCTTGTCCGCACCGAAATGATTAAAAACATCTCCGACAAAAATACCGAGTTCATGGACGATTTGTTAGAAGCCATCAAGCGGCAAGAGGACGCAATCGAAGAATTAGAGCAGGATAAAGCACAATTACATATCGAGAAAAACGACCTTGAAACACATAAAAAGAATTATGAATTTGAACTGTTGCAGCTTGAAACCGCAATGGAGGCTATCACCGAGGAAATCAACCGCCAATATGCCGAATTATACAAATTAGCGGCAAACCGCGACGAGTTAAATAAAAACATCAACAATCTCAGACAGGCAATATCTGCAAGTAACGCCGAAGTTGAAGCAATTAACCAAGCAGTAGAAGAGTTAATCAAGGAGAAACAACGGGCGGCTAATCGACATAACTACTCGGCTGACGGGTTCATCTGGCCCTTAGACAGTCAGTTCAGAATGATTACCTGTCGCTTCGGCTGGGATGCGTGGCGGGGCGGAATGCACTACGGCGTTGACATAGGTAATGCCGGAATTGGCGGTGCTCCCATATACGCCATGCAGTCGGGAACAGTCTTAAAATCGTTCAACAACGGTGCGTGGAACGGCGGTTACGGCAACTATGTAATCATCGACCACGGCGGCGGTGTGGCTACTTTATACGCTCACGCCTCAAGTGTGACCGTCGTGGAGTTACAGGAAGTCACCCAAGGTCAAATAATCGGTTATGTGGGCAGAACAGGCTGGTCTACCGGAAATCACCTGCATTTCGAGGTGAGAATCGACGGTAAAGCAGTCAACCCATTGGATTATCTGTAATGCGTATTCTTTCTTTAATCGAGAACACCTCCTCAAACAGGAAACTCCACACTGAACACGGCTTGTCGTTTTTCATCGAGTTAAACGGCAAGAAAATCCTTATGGACGCAGGTCACAGCGAAAAGTTCATCAAAAACGCAGGGCGTATGCGTGCGGACTTGAAAGAGCTTGACGCCGCCATAATCTCACACAACCACTTCGACCACACAGGCGGGTTGGAGGGGTTGTTTAAGATTTGCCCCGACATAAAGGTATTCGCAAAGAAGGACGTTGCGGGGAATTATTACCGCAAAATCGGAATACTCAACCTTGTCATATGCTGGAACAAGCACTTTTTGAATAGGCACAGGAAAAACTTCGTGCTGTTTAATCAGTTTCAGGAAATATGCGAGGGACTTTATGTAATGGGGTGCGAGGTTCATAACGAGGATAATATGTTACGTGACAGGCGACTGCTAAAAAAAGAAAATCGGAAATACGTTCCCGATGACTTCAAGCACGAAATCTTCGCAGTTGCGTTCCCTCACACAGACAAGTCAAAGGGCTGTGTGGTTATATCGAGCTGCTCCCACTCGGGAATTGTGAATATTCTAGAAACCGTGAAACAAACATGGACGAATTCCCCGATTATCGGCGTTGTGGGCGGATTTCACCTGAACTTCACGGCAATCCCCGACGGCAGCTTCATAAAAGACTTGGCAGAGCAATTGCAACGCCTTTCACAAGGGTGCATCTACACCTGCCACTGTACGGGGGTTAAACCCTATGAACGGCTCAAGGAATATATGGGCGACCAATTGCAATACCTCAGAACAGGCGAAGAATTAAACTTTTAATGAAAATATTAAAATATTTTTAGATTTTGTTGCTTTTTTTGTAATAATCATGTATAATGTTGTAATGAGTTACATTTATCACACATAATTTAAGGAGATTGTTTATGAAATCACCAATGACAAAAGATGAATTAGTCAGGCGGCTGAAAGGCACATTGGAATTTGACTTTCGCATAACTCCCGACGAAGCCAGTGCAAAACAAATCTATAAAGCACTGTCAAAAACCGTAGCTAACTATTTGAAAGAAAAACGCCGTGAGTTCCTTATCAAGAATAACTCGGCAGGGATTAAACAGGTGTATTACATCTCGATGGAATTCCTTATGGGGCGTTCGCTCAAAACCAATCTCTTTAACCTCGGCTTAAACGAAGTCGCAGAAAAAGCCTTGAAAGAAGTCTTTAACCTAAAACTAAACACCCTTTATGAAGAAGAACCCGATGCAGGTCTCGGAAACGGCGGTCTCGGCAGGCTTGCGGCATGTTATATGGACGCAATGGCAACCTGCGGATTTTTAGCAACAGGGTACTCGATTTTATACGAATACGGGATTTTCAAACAAAAAATCGTGGACGGCTGGCAGGACGAGTTGGCAGATGACTGGTTGCCCGGCGGCGAAGTCTGGCTTAAGCCCATTCCCGACCAAACAATCGAGGTTCGGTTCGGCGGAGATTTACATGAATACTGGGACAATGAATACCATAACATTTCACACGTCAACTACCAAAGCGTAAACGCCGTCCCCTATGATATGTACGTTTCCGGTTATGACAGCCCGGGTGTATCGAAATTACGCTTGTGGAAAGCGGAAAGCCGCAATTTCAACATGACCTCGTTCAACGCAGGTAACTACGAACACGCCGTCAACGACTTGGTGGCTCAAACAATCACTAAGGTTCTTTACCCCAACGACAACTATTTAGAGGGTAAGGCACTTAGGTTAAGACAGCAGTATTTCATGTGTGCCGCCTCAATCGGCGATATAGTAATGCGGCATATGAAAACCTACGGAACGCTTGACAACCTCCACGAAAAAGCGGCAATTCATATTAACGATACCCACCCGACACTTGCCATTCCCGAATTAATGAGAATTCTGCTTGATGACTGCGGCTACAGCTGGAGTAAATCATGGCATATCGTGCAGAACACCTTCGCATACACAAACCACACTGTTTTATCCGAAGCCCTCGAAACATGGGATAAGGACTTACTTCAAGCAATCGTACCGAGGCTGTTCACCATTATTTGCGAGATTAACAACCGTTACTGTGCGGGACTTTCTAACCGTATGGGCGATTCCTCCAAGGTTGAGAGAATGTCGATTGTTTCCGGCAACAGAGTGAAAATGGCGAACCTGTGTATCGACGCTTCACATTCAGTGAACGGCGTGTCAAAGCTGCACTCGGATATTATTAAGGAATCGGTGTTCGTCGACCAGTATGAAGACAAACCCAATAAATTCAAAAACGTGACCAACGGTATCGCCTATCGTAGGTGGCTGTTGCAGTCGAACCCCGGATTGACCAATTTGCTGTCTGAAACAATCGGCGTAAAATTCAAGAAAGACGCTTCCGAATTATCTAAGTTTATCCTGTTTGAAAATGACAAGAAGGTGCTTGATAAATTAGCGGCAATCAAAAAAGAAAATAAAGCTGCTTTTGCGAAATATGTCTCGGACACTATGGGGATTAAGCTAAACTTAGACAGTGTTTTCGACGTTCAGGTAAAACGCCTGCACGAGTATAAACGCCAACAGCTTAACGCCATGAACATCATTGCGGAATACAACTACCTCTTGGAAAATCCCGATGCCGACTTCACCCCGAAAACCTACATTTTTGCGTCGAAAGCCGCTCCGGGGTATTACATGGCGAAGCAGATTATCAAACTGTTATGGTGCTTGGGTGAGGAAATTCGTGCCAACAATAAAATTAATGAAAAATTAGCAGTGGTGTTCCTTGAGGATTATCGTGTCACCTTATCGGAAATTCTTATGCCGGCAAGTGAACTGAGCGAGCAGATTTCCTTAGCGGGAACAGAAGCGAGCGGTACAGGTAACATGAAGCTCATGCTTAACGGTGCCCTCACCATAGGGACTTATGACGGTGCAAACGTAGAAATCCACTCACAAGTAGGCGACGAGAACATTTTCCTCTTCGGAATGAACGCACAAGAAGCAGGTATCATGAAAGCCAACGGATACTCGCCGGAGGGATATTACCAGAACAACCCCGTCATAAAGGCAGTTTTAGACAAGATGTACCACGGCGTAAACGGAGCGGCGTTCAACGAATTAGCACACAATCTGCAGAAGGATGACCGGTATATGTGCCTCGCCGATTTCGACTCCTACAAAAACGCCCAAGCGAGGGCGAGTGCGGCATATAAAGACACCTACCTCTGGAACAAAATGTCAGTTGCGAACATTGCAGGTGCAGGTATATTCTCGGCAGACAGAGCGGTAAAAGACTATGCTGCAACAATATGGAATTTGATTTAATACTTTCAATTTAATGCAGTGTATAGGGCGGGGTTTACCCGCCCATACAAATATAAGGAGCAGATTATGCCTAAACCAATCCCGATTTTCGACAGCTTCAACGATTTCTATAAAACACCGTTCGGGGCAGTTAAACAACTGTCCCCCTGCGAGTTTACGTTGAAGTTCCCACGGGTCATGAATGTCACCGAGCCGAATATAGTTATGTTCCGCCCGGGGTTCAAGGAAAAATATGTCGCACTTGAACCGGCTGACGATACCGACCCGATGTACATCACCTATTCCTGCACCTACACCCCGCAGGACTTGGGTGTCCACCACTATTATTTCGCAGTTATGCAAAACGGCGTCCGCAGCTTCATCAAACGCAAATCCGCTAACATCGGTGCGTTTGACGGTACGGAGCTTTTCCAATTAACAGTATATTCACCTCAATTTACCACACCCGACTGGCTCAAGGGCGGAATAATGTATCAGATTTTCCCCGACCGTTTCGCCAAATCGGATAACGTCGATATGCCGCCTATTCCTATTGACAGGACAATTCATACCGACTGGAACCAAACCCCCGACTGGCGTCCCGACAGCCAAGGCAAGGTGACAAACTCGGACTATTTCGGCGGAAACTTCAAGGGTATAGAAGAAAAATTGACCTACCTTGCGTCATTGGGTGTAACCGCAATATACCTCAATCCTGTTTTTGAGGCTCACGAAAACCACCGCTATAACACAGCGAATTATGAAAAAATTGACCCTGTCCTTGGCACAGAGGAGGACTTCGTTGAATTATGTGCCAAAGCCAAACGCCGAGGAATCGGCATAATCCTTGACGGGGTGTTCAGCCACACCGGAGCGGACAGCATATACTTCAACAAATTCGGGCGATACGGTGAACGTACAGGTGCATACCGTGACCCGGAAAGTGTTTACAAAAGCTGGTACTCTTTTATAAAATACCCGCATGAATACGAGTCGTGGTGGGGTTTCACCACACTGCCGAACGTCAACGAAAACGATGCGAATTACACCAATTATATTTGCGGTGACGGCGGAATTTTACAAAAATGGTTAGACCTCGGTGCGTCCGGCTGGAGGTTGGACGTGGTTGACGAGCTACCCGACGAATTCATCGACGCCTTAAACAAAGCGGTTAAAGGCAAGGGTGACGACAAGGTGATTTACGGTGAGGTGTGGGAGGACGCTACCACCAAAGAAAGCTACGGTGTCCGCAGGAGATACCTAATCGGTGAACAGCTCGACAGCGTGATGAACTATCCGTTTAAAGAGGCTATTCTGAATTACGTGAAATACGGAAACGCCGGCGAATTCACAAGCGGTGTAATGACTTTACTGGAGCATTACCCGAAGCCGTCCTCCGATATACTGATGAACTTCATTTCCACCCATGATATTGAGCGTGCAATTACACGTCTTGCGGGTGAGGAATTAGGCAATAACGGGCGTGAGTGGCAGGCAGAACGCTACTTATCCGATAAAGATTATGTATATGGTGTTGCACTTTTAAAATGTGCAATGGTTCTGCAATTCTTCTTGCCCGGTATCCCCTGCATATACTACGCCGACGAAGCGGGACAGGAGGGGTATAAAGACCCGTTCAACCGCCGAACCTACCCGTGGGGGCGTGAGAATATGGATTTAATTCACTTCACGGAGGAGCTGGCGAAAATTCGTAAAAGCTGCCGTGCTTTTGAAAAGGGCGAGCTGCGTATTATCGAGGCAGACGAAAACAAGGTAATCTTCAGCCGAATCGATTATGAATTAGGGGAAGCAATTACAATATATCTGAACCGCTCGAGATATTCCGCAAGGTTCAAAATCGAACCTGCCCCCGGAAAATTAATCGAATTTCAGCTCATGCGGTCAGCCAACCGACAAAAAGAAATCGGGCATTTGCAGGTATCACCGTATGACTTTGCGGCAATGAGGTTTATGATTGAGGCAGACGGTACACCCACCCCGATTAATTACAGTGATTTAGAAGTAGAAATGTAGGGGTGACCCTTGGTCACCTACAACAAGGAGAATACATGTTCATAACAGTAGACGGGCCCGACGGCGTGGGGAAATCCACAATCGCAAACATGTTGGTTGAATTAATCAATGAGAAAACCTGTTCGCAAAAAGCGTTATACACCTGCGAACCCACCTACTCCGAATTGGGGAAGAAAATCCGTGAAATTCTGAAAAACTCCTCCTCAGAGGAAGCGTCGGAACTAACCGCAATGTTCGTTGAGGACAGGAAGTGCCATATCGACGAAATCTCCGACTGGGTCAAAAACGGCAGAATTGTTGTCTGCGACAGGTACAAATATTCCACAATTGTTTATCAGCATTTGCAAGGTGAAGCAATCGATAAATTACTTGACATGAACCGTGAATTCACAGAACCCGATTATGCGTTTATCCTTAACGTGAAAGATGTCGAAACACTTAAAAACCATATCGCAAAACGAGGAATCGAGCTTGACTTTTTTGAAGCAGATGAAAAGAAAATCGCCGACTCTATAAACCTGTATAACAATTTGAAAAACTATTATAAAAATATAATTTACATCAATGCCGAGCAGGAATTAGAAAATGTTTTAGCGGATATTTACGGTTGTATATACGAATGATAATTAACAGCAATTCATATATTAATAGTGTTACTAAATCAAAAAAGCGAGGACACCATGTATAACAACATATTAGAAACAATCGGGAAAACCCCATTAGTCAAAATTAATCATATTAACCCCACTCCCTCAGTACCTTTATACGCTAAGTTGGAGGGGTTCAACCCCACCGGAAGCGTTAAGGACAGGATTGCCTTGAAAATGATTGAACAGGCAGAGGCGGACGGACTTCTCACAAAAGACAAGACAATCATAGAAGCCACCTCGGGAAATACCGGTATCGGGCTTGCTATGATTGGGCGGGTCAAGGGGTATAAGGTCGAAATCGTGATGAGCTCGGCGGTATCTGTTGAACGCAGGAAGATGATTGCGGCGTTCGGGGCTGATGTTATTCTCACCGCACCCGAACTCGGGACAGATGGTGCAATTATCAAGACCAAGGAATTAGTTGAAGCAAGCCCCGACAAATATTTCAATCCCAACCAATTCACAAACGTCCATAACTGGGTCGCACATCACAAAACAACTGCCGAGGAAATATGGGCGGAAACCGAGGGGAAAATCACCCATTTCGTGTCAGCTTTGGGAACATCGGGGACGTTGATGGGAATAGGCAAGTTTTTAAAAGACAAGAACCCCGACATAAAAATCGTTGAGGCTCACCCGGAATTCGGGCATTATATTCAAGGGCTGAAAAACATGGAGGAGGCAATCGTCCCCGAAATATATGACCCGTCTGAAATTGATATAAGTATTCTGATAAATACCGAAGCCGCTTATGCTAAGGCAAGGGAAATCGTCGCAAAAGAGGGGATTTTCGTAGGAATGAGCAGTGGTGCGGCGATGATTGCGGCAGAGAAAATTTTAGAAACGCTGACAACCGGTTTAGTGGTAGTCGTCTTCCCGGACAGGGGCGAGAAATATCTCAGCACAACTTTATTTGAATAATAAAAAACGCAAAACGCACACCGGAAATTAAAACGGTGTGCGTTTTTGTATTTATTGTACTACCTCTATTGCTTATAATGTATGCTTAGTATTCATTTCGTTTAATTTCAACACTAAGTCGGCTATTGTTTCCTCCGGTGAGTATTTTTCATATTTAGTATCAGATAAAAATATCACGGCAGCGGGGCGTTCATCTTCAAAATCAACCTGTATTGCAAGGATTTCTTCATATTCATCTTCGTTATCCCGGCAGCTTTCAAGGGCTTGAGATATACCTTTTATCTCATTCCACGAAAGTACAATTTCACGTTTATAATATCCAATTCTGCTCGCATAAACGTAAAAATGTATTCCTTTGTCGTCTGCTGATAAAACTTTCGTGTATTTGTTTTGTTGAAAGCTGTAAAATCCCGCCCATATAACCAAAGCAGAACAAGGAGTCATAACGATGTGTATTACGGTAAAGCCGTCTTCCAGATAACCGCCCCACATACCAAGCACAAGTACTAATCCAATAATAACAAAAACCATGCCCCAAATAATATTACTTCGTTGTACTCTTTTTTCTAATGGTACTATCAGCGTCTCCATAATGTATTACCTCCTGCACAATGTTTATAATTCACCCCATTCTAATTTCAGTACATATTCCGAATTAACGTCTTTTCTTTCCCAATACTCCGCTCGGATTACTAAACCGTCATTAAAATAAATAGTGAGAATCCCCGTTAATTCATAAGGGTCAATGCCAAAAATAAAATTAGGGTTTCTGAATTTCACATGAAAATGTATTTCTTCGTCAATGATTTCATTTACTTTTGGGTCGGGCAGCAGCTCTAATATTTCCTCATCGGTTTTGCTTTCAAACCAGTTTGTTTCAAACAACCACAATGTCATGTTATATCTTTCGGGGTGATAGCCGACATCATAAGTCCCCCACCTGTCTGAATTCAAGGGCAAAGGATTTGAGCCAGAGCAGGCAGACAATAGAAAAATGCCGATAAATAAGAATACTTTTAATGAATTTTTATTTGTTTTTACCATATCAACTCCGTATTTTTGAATGATGTCCGATTTTTGTACAGGATAGTATGCTTATAATGCGAGCATATCTTTTTGAAAAACACCGTTGCAATCTCTATAAAAAGCAGAACCATAATCAGAATATAAAAACGGTATAATATCCGGGTCATAATTTGCTATTGTGTTTAATGCATATATCCCTATATTTTCAACATTATCCATATATTCATCATTTTCATCGCCTGCTTGAAATCTCCAACCGCTGTCGATGTCGTTATCGGGTTCTTCTCTATACATATAACCAACCTTACAGCCGTCAACCGGTATCCTGTCAGTAGCAAAGCAGCCTTCCGCATACTTCCACCGGAACAATTCTTTCATATCTTCTGCTTTTATAAACCATTTTTTATCCCTCATAAACTACCTCTCATTATATAAATACCACCTCTTTGGTTCTATTGCTGTGAAACTCCGCTAATGCTTATAATGTGCAGAAGTTATTCACACATAACCACATAATAAAATTGTTTCCCGCCTCTTTCTTTATGGTTATTCCAGTCCTTTTCAAGTTCGCTCTTGAGCTGTAAAGCATAATCAAAATCAACATTACGTTTTTTACAATGTTCTGTGAGAATTCTATTAGGTATATCTAAAAATACCACAGCCTCACATTCTAAAATAACACTACAAAATAACGGTTGTCCTTGTTGAATTTTTATTCTCTCGAACATGATTTTATCATATATTGTTCCAATTTCTTCTGTCCACGGCACTTGTCCACAAAAAGTAATTTCTTCTGCTGTCATACACTCGCCGAGTAATACATCAACATCTACACAATACGGTATTTGTTTTATTATTGTGGTTTTTCCTGTACACGTTGTCGCTAATACACAAACTCTTTCATTTTTATGTTTTTCAAATATGGCTTCTAATGTATTTATCGTATCACTTATTGTAAAACTGTTTACCATCATTAACCTCTAATTATATAAATTCGCCCCCTGTGGTTCTATTGCTGTGAAACTCCGCTAATGCTTATAATGTTGTGTTGAATTATTATTATTTTGTAAGAGCTTTTTTAGCAATGTTCCACTTTAAAAACAAGTTTATATCATCAATTGAATCAATTATACGCCCCTTATGTTCAACACACTCATTAAGCAATTTTAATAAAACCGGTTTTACAATGTGTTTTTCAAGTTTTCCTTTTGTTCTCGCTATATATGAAAGCCCCAATGCGGCATTAGCACGTACATTCTCATTATTATGGTTCGCTAATTCAACGCAAATGCTTTGAGCGTATTTCCAGTTTATATGATACTCTCCAACAGAAAGCGGCAAGATTATAAGTTCATCAATCGTACCGAATTGGAGTATTCGCTTTATTTCTTCATCATTAAATTCCGATAAAGGTTTATATATTTTATCCATTGTCCTACCTCGTATTATATAAATGTTGCAAAAACTTATTAAATGTGTCGCCGCATTGTTCGTGTTCTTCGCTCACAATTGATATGGCAGGAAACGCTATTATCGAAGAATCTTCAGTCCTCTTATCAAAGGCATAATATGTGCCGCCACCATCCGAAGCAAAGCACACAACAGGCTTCGATTCATTAAACAGACAAAGCGTTTCATCTGCGGCACTTATTTCATTCAATTTCATAGTTAGTTCAACAGACCAAATTTGTAGATATAAATTACCAATAAAACCTTCCGCTCCGTTTGAATTTAACATAAATTCTCTATATTCAATAGGAAGACAAATACCAATTCTTTGTTCAAGTATCTTTAAATTGTCTTCAGTTGCGGGAGGTTTTAGTTTCAAATTTTTAATAAATTCATCTATTTGATTGCTCATTCTGTGTTAATCTCCCTAATATAAATTCCACCCCTGTAGTTCTATTGTTCTGAATCTCTGATAATGCTTATTAGGCATAGTTAATTATTCTCTTTTTCCACGATATACGGCTTAAACATAGTGATATTACTCGGACAACCGGCATCTTCATCCTCTAAAACAGTTATTTCGCCATTAATGTCCTTTAAAAGTACATCTCCCAACTTTGCCGATTGCTTAAATTCATCGAATGTGTCGCAATTCCACCCATTATCCCAGGGACGTTTACAATCATCGCCAATGAAAAAAACCGTGTCAAAAAATTCACCTGTCGAACGATTAAAGTCGCTTGCGATTCCGAGACGATATATTTTGTCGCTATACTTTATTTTCAAATTTAGGACAGGTGCATTAATGTCCATCAGCTCTTTTATGTGTGCGAAAATGACAGACACAGGAACTATTGCCACTTTCTTTTGTCGTTTTTTCCAAAACATATAAACCCTCCACATTATATAAATTCTATATAGTTACCTACTCACCCATTATATCATAAATCAACTTGAATTTCAAGCTGATTTATGTTATAATAGTAAAAATGCTCGATAAATCGTAGAGCGTGAATTTATATTTGGGGTAATAAAATGGGAACGGATAACAAAACAGGATGGGAACGCGAAAACCGAAACCACTTTGACGAAATAGCTGTGAGCTACGATAAATATCGGTGGGATTATCCCGCCGAATTATTTGCTGATGTTATCCAATATACCGGGGCGGGAAAAAACAAGCGTGCCATTGAAATAGGTGCGGGTACAGGGAAAGCTACAACTCCTTTTCTTGACGCAGGTTACGCTGTGACAGCTGTGGAAATGGGCACGAATATGACAGAGTTTTTATTAAATAAATTTAATGGATATAGAAATTTCGATGTAATTACATCTACTTTTGAAGATGTTTCATTAGAAAACGATAACTACGATTTGATATATGCCGCTTCTGCTTTTCATTGGGTGGACGCAGAAACCGGTTGCCCAAAAGTTTTAAGATTGTTAAAAAGCGGCGGAGTGTTTGTACTGTTCCGTAATAATGTGTATAGACAAAAAGGCAATATTATAGCTGATGCCATTGATGAGGTATATGAAAAGTATTATTACAACCATTACCCTCGATATGACAGACCCGTTGACTTGTGTAAAATGACCTATGATGACTTTCTAAAACCCGAAGAAATACATCGGGGCTTTCGTTTTAACAGCTTAGAACAATTTGGATTTACCGACATAACGATGAAACTGTATAATGGTTTGCGAATTTATAAAGCTAACGAGTACATAGCTCTTATGGATACAATGTCCGACCATCGAGCCATACTGAACAAAGATAGAGCAGCTCTTTACAAAGGTATCAAAGAGGTTATATTACGAAACGGCGGTCAGTTGGATATGAAGTTTATTTTTCAGTTATACATGGGAAGAAAACCGTAAACTTAGAAAATAAGCATTAGTTGTAGTACGATAATCACAAAAAACGCACTCCGTTTTAATTTCGGTGTGCGTTTTAGTTTTGTGGTTTTCCTTTTCACTATCTCACAAACACATATGAATACTCGGTGTCCTCCCGTTCAAAATACCAATCCATAATATGAACCCACTCACTCACTTCACACATCGCCATGAAACTAAACGCAGAGGTCATGGGTGAAAAAACAACATTTACAATCGCCGCTGTTTTCCAAAATATTTCGTCCCCATTTATTAATAAATCTATTCCCATTGAACCGTTTACCGTAGTAATACTTTTAGGGTTCATTGTAAGCGGGTCACAAACTAAAAGCACAGCCGTATAATATTCCTGCCAAAACTCGGTTAAGCTGTCCTCGCCATGCGTTTGTGTGTTATTCCATATATCACTGCGTTCAGACCAAGGTTCGGGTGGGGTTGCAGGATTATCGGGGTCATCAGACATTTGAATTGGCTCGAATATCGTTCCGAGTGTTGGCACGGGAGTATAATACCCGCTTAAATATAATTCATCGTTGTATATTACCATTTGAGAAAAGTTATACTTTCTCCCGTTATCGAAATAATAGTATGAACCCTTTGAAGTTACAACGGCATTCCCCCCGTGACCTGTTCCGATAAGGGCGAACCAATTGCCATCGTAAATAATTCCGGATTCAATCCATGCACCTGTTCCGAACATGGTTGACATAGCCTGCCTGTCGATTATATTCCCGTCATAGTCATACTTAGTAACCGTTACCCGTCCCGAACCCGAGGTTACACCCGAGTAAAGAAAATCACAGGTTAAACCGAAGATATATATTCCTGTTTCATCGCATTGGATTTTGAAATAACCCTCCTGCTCGCTTTCACCGGGGGAATACCTCTCCCAAACAACCTGCTCGTTTGAATCGATTAACGCAACATACCCCAATGTATAACCGAAAGTATACCCACCCAATTCATGTTCCTTATAGAAATACTTGGTACCCGCAAACACTGTGTAATCATTAACACGAGTTATATCATTCATAATAAAATCCTCGCCATGATAATCGAAAAAGTGTTCCTTCCGCCATTCTGTCAGATTATCGGGGAGAACATCGGGAATCTCAATTTCATGCACAGTTGAATTAATACTAAATTGATAATCCTCGGAAGTCCAAAAGTTGGTGGTTCTGTCGGAGTGGCTCATCCATATATTGAAGGGTTCAGTCTGCTCGGGAATGTCGTCAACAGGCGGCGGTGCTTCACTGAATATAGGAAGCTCATTATTATTAAGCACAGCGAACATAAACGCTCCCCCGATTATTAAAACAAGAGCGGCACATAACGGGACTAACTGCAACGCATAATTGCGGGATTTTTGTGAACGGGCATACGGGTTTTCGGGAAGCGGAATTGTATCTAATTGTTTAAGTGTTTTTTTAATTTTCATGATAATTCTCCTTTAGTTTCTGTAAAGCACGCTGGTATTTCTTCTGGGCGGAAGAAACAGAAATGCCCATAACATCGGCTATATTTTTGTAGGGCAGCTTGGCATAAATGCGATAGATGATAATTTGCCGCTCGGTTTCATCAAGTCGACCGAGCATGTCGAATACTTCTAAGTGTGTATAATCGTCATTAATTGCGATATTTTCATCTAACTGTTTATCAAAAGACACTGTCGCTTTACGCTTACGAATAACATCGATTGCGATATGGCGGCTCATGGTTAAAATCCACGCCTTAGCGTTACCACCGGAATAACTCGGGGCATAATTCATAATTTCGACAAAGGTGTCCTGCAGAACATCCTCAGCGTCTTGATAATTCCCCACAATCGCATAAGCAGTGGAAAAAATCAATCTCGCCGCTTTGTCATATATTATAGAAAGAGCGTCATCGTCACCTCGCGAAAGTGCAATAACCGCTTTTTCTAATTTCGACATACCGCTCACCGCCCTCTAATATACATAGCGTTTTATAAGTTCATTTTCGGACACTTGACAAAAATAAATTTAAGTGTTATAATAATTGTACATTGTCAATTGTAAATTGTCAATTGTTCGTCCGGGGTCGCAATGGTTTCGACGGGGATTCCGAACGGCGTTAAGCAAGCGGAGTGTGCCATAATCTCCTTAATCGAGTGGCATCTAAATTTCAAACGCTAATAATAACACTTTAGCAGCAGCTGCCTAAACGGCACTGCCGTTCGTACTAAGAGCACCGCGGCTTAATACGGGCGTCAAAACAGCGGTCAACTTCCTAAGTGAGAGCCTTGCAGCTTAGAAAGTATCAAAGGGCTACCGAACGTCGGGTTTGTTATTTGTGCCGGCGTAAGGGAAATTCAAACGAATGACTAAGCTTGTAGAAAGATTCCGGGACGGGTTTTCGGACGCGAGTTCAATTCTCGCCGACTCCACTATCCTAAGAACAAAAAACCTTGATTTAACTCAAGGTTTTTCTTTCCATTCTTAAATTATATTGTAAGGAAATGAAACGGTGACAAATTGTCACCAACTGAAAACGCTCGCCGCAGACAGCAAAAAAGCCCCCGGAAGGGGCTTGATGTGGGGAATCAAATAGATTTTAATTTTGAACTCTGTGATTCTTGCGATTGATTTCACGTCCTGCGTTTTCTTCTGCTATTTGTTCGGGAGTAACAAAATATTCTTTCACAATGACATCTTTTCCGTCCACTCGACGAGTAACGCCTATTCTGCAACCATTTTCACGCAAGCGTTTAGCACGTTCGGGGTTTCTAAAGAATTTAGATAAATCGTATTCTCTTTCCATTATACTATACCTCCATAATACAACTCAATTTCTTGTTTATCGGCTTTTCGGGCTGAAATCAACCGTACAATTTCTGTATTTTCCCTTTCACAGTAACAAACCATAAGCAATCTGTTCACTACGCTTTCACCTATGGCTATAAAGCGTTCCTCGCTATAAGAGTGTTCATCGTCGGGATAAAGTAGAATGAACTCGTCATTAAATACCGTCCACGCTTCATTAAATGAAATCCCATGCTTTTTTATATTTATCTCATTTTTATTCTCGTCCCATATAAAATCTTTTTCATCGTGCATAAATCATACCGTCCTTATTTGTATTATACAACAAGAACATGATGTTGTCAACCAATAAGCTCAGCTAATTCAAACATTTTCTCCACGGTGAACCCGTTAAACTCTGCGAACACACTATCCCCGTCCCCCGCAATAGTATCATCGTCATTTACCATTGCAGAATAAAACGACCAAATCCCAATCCCGTCGGCGACCTCCTCGGTGGGGAAAAGGAATGCCAAGTATCTTTCTCCCACCTCAAAATACCCCTGCTCCCGCCCCCATGAAACTGCGGTAAACTCCCCGAACACGGGCGAATCTAATGTATACCTGTACATTTCGTCGTCGATTTCTGCCACGGATAATACTGTTATTTCAGCTAAGTCATAACCGAAACGCAAGGTTTTCCCGAAATTAGAAATCAATATATCGAAATTCGCATCTGCCGTTATATCCAAAAACGCCTCTGCAACCACACCTGCGGTTTCCCCGTCGAACTGGTTGAACCCGTAATACCGTGAGTGCGACCAAATTAACCCCTTGTCATCTACCTCGAACAAAACATCATTGTCACCCATAATATTCCACCAATCACTACCCTCCCAATCGAAGCAGTCTAATGCAAGGAGATACACGCCGCCCCTGCGTAAAAATATAGCGTTATACCCGTCAAAGTTATAACTATACTGATTAACCTCAATAATCTGCGGTACCTCGTCCCCATTGTCCCATACATTTGCAAGAACCTGCACGGTTGAAATCTGCCGTGTTATATAACCCTCTCTCCCCTCCTGAACCAACCTTGTATCAAGCACCCGAACAAACGCAAACGCCCGAGGAGAATTATACGTGAAGAAGTCGTGCAGTTCATGATATACATGTCGGTCTGCCATTACACCGGACTGAACATCACCTAAACAGAAATCGTCCACAGGCAGCCCGAGAATGGACGTGTCAGTTAAATCATAATCAACCGGAGGCTGGGAGGAAAACAGCGGGATTGCATAAACCAAACCCGCAACCAACAAACAAACAGCGGCGGCAGAAACTATTAACCTCATGCGAAAGGTTGTAATTACGGTTTTAGATTTTTCGAGTTTGTCAGAATCGGCCTCTGCGATTTTCTCATCGCTTACGTTACCGATTGCCATATATATTTTTTCATTAAAGCTCATGATATACCCTCTTTCTCAAGATGAATTTTTAATTTTTTACGGGTTCGGAAAAGACTTGATGTAACCTTACTCTCACTCACAGAAAAACGCTCGGCTATGCTTAAAACAGAATCGTTATACCAATACCTACGCATAAAAAACAGCCTGTCATTTTTTGAAACGCCGGACAAAAATTCGTCAATCGCTTTTTCTAAAACTCTCATATCGACTTCACTTTCGACACTACTCACAGCGGGAACACAATCGTTCAATTCACTTAACAGAAGAGCGGTTTCGTCGCCGCTACGTTTTTGAACCTTTCGGGACTTGTATTTGTTAAGCGACACATTTCGGGTAATTCTTCCGATGAACGACGAGAATATAGCGGGACGGTTCGGCGGAATAGTATTCCACACGTTCAGATACGCATCGTTAACACATTCCTCTGCGTCCTCACGATTTTTCAAAATGTTCATCGCAATAGCGGTACAATACGCTCCATACCGCTTAGCCGTTTCATCTATTGCAGACTGGCAACGCTTTTCATATAAATCGAGTATTTCAATATCAGTCATAATTCCTCCCGTATTTTTGAAGCTTCATACATAAAGACAACAAAAACAGAAATCCATTGCATTATCTTAATAAATTAAATAAAAATTCCCCGACTACACAATCGGGGAACATTTTTCACATGTTTCACAAAACCACCGGCTTAGCCGTAAACTCTCCCCCGCACACCCTATTCTTCTCATAAGCCAACGCAAACACGTTAGAGCAGCGTTCTTCTAACAACGCCTGCCGCCTTTGATTATCCCCATGCTTCATCAAAGCAGAAAGCGATGTATCAATCGGCAAGGGGCAATCCTTCGCCATAGACAGGATTTCCCGCCCTTTCTCGTTCATTCCTAAAATCCGGACATACTGCGGCATAAGCTTCACATCACTGTTGGAAATATCCAAGAAACAGCACATCACAGCCCGCCTAATCCGAGCTAAGGTATACCTCTTTGTCTTAATTAAGAAATACAGCTCGGGCAAGCTCTTCGCCGCCCGAACAGCCTTGAATATTCGATTTTCCAGCCCGCTTTGAACATTCGGGGCTTTTTTAATTTCCTTGGGCGACATCATTCGCAGCTTTGCCAAAACCGCCGTTTCCAATCGTTTAATATCGGCATAATCCCCGCCCTCCTCCAGCATAATCTTCCTCAGCTGTGAAGCACATAATATACCGTCTGTATTTTCAGAAAACTCGTCGTGACCGGAACCTACTCGCTTAACCGTAAAAGGCTTAATGCGTGAACCCGCCTCATTTAACGCCTTAACATATTCCACCCCCAGTGTATTATTCGGCTCGGTAAGAACCTCAACAACGTCCTCGGTGTAATAATTTTCAATCGTCTGCTGTAATGCCATGGGATAAGTCAACCCCTTTTTCATCAAGGCGTAAAGCTCCTCAGTATCCTGTGCATAATGCACCGCACCTGCCGCCTCCTCGATTAACTCTACCTTACCACACTCGCTCCCGAAGCTGAGAATGTCGACACAACCCAGCGAATTTACAATATGCACCGCCCCCGAAGCGAACTGCTCCGCACTCGACAAAGCGAACGCCACCGGCAACTCGACTACTAAGTCAACCCCATTCTCAAGAGCCGCCTTAGCCCTGATATGCTTATCAAGAATAGCAACATCACCCCGCTGAGTGAAGTTTCCGCTCATCACCGCAACAACATGTGTCGCCCCGGCAACCTCACGAGTCTGCTTAATGTGATACTTATGCCCCTCATGAAAGGGGTTATATTCCGCAATAATCGCCGCAATTTTCATAAAAACCTCATTTTTTTCCATAATTTGACAAAAAATTATCACCAAGGACTTGATTTTTTCATAAAATAGTGTATAATAATATAATTATTATTACAAAAAAACAAAGGAAAACAACCGATATGAACATATTAGTTATCAACGCAGGGAGCTCTTCACTGAAGTATCAATTGATTGAAATGACCAATGAACAGGTGATTGCCAAGGGTCTGTGCGAACGTATAGGCATTGACGGTAAAATTATTCACACCGCACACGACGGCAGGAAGTTAGAGGAAGAGTGCAGCTTCCCCACCCACACCGAAGCCTTTGAAAAAGTTGTATTCGCTTTAACCAAAAGCAGTGCGGCGGTTATATCGGGTATGGATGAGATTAACGCAGTAGGACACCGTGTTGTTCACGGCGGCGAAAAGTTCAGCAAAACCGTCCGCATAACTGATGAAGTCATCAAAGCTATTGACGATTTTAAGGAATTCGCTCCCCTACATAACCCTGCAACAGCGTTAGCGTTGAGTGCGGGTATGAACGTCATTCCTGCAAGTGTACCGCAGGCGGGAGTTTTCGACACTGCTTTCCACCAAACAATCCCCGACTATGCTTATATATACGGTATACCCTACGAGTGTTACTCAGACTACGGAATCCGCAAATACGGTTTCCACGGAACCTCTCACCGCTTTGTAACAGCCTCGCTTGCCGAAAAAACCGGGCGGCTCTTACGGAAAATGAAAATCATTTCCTGCCACCTCGGAAACGGCTCGTCCATAACAGCGGTTGACGGCGGCAAATCTATGGACACCTCTATGGGCTTCACCCCGCTTGACGGGATTTTGATGGGAACACGTTGCGGCTCTATTGACCCGTCGGTGGTGACTTATATTCAAAAGAAGTTTAACTTCACCCCGCAGGAGGCGGACGATTACCTTAACAAAAAATCAGGCTTATTGGGCTTGGGCGGTTTTGCAGACAATCGCGAAATCTGTGCCGCCGCCGAAAAAGGTGACGAACGTGCAATCCTTGCAACAGCGGTTCTGCGTTACGGAATAAAGAAATACATCGGTGCATATGCGGCGGTCATGGGTGGAGTCGATGCCATCATATTCACAGGCGGAATTGGTGAAAACGCAACCGACATTCGCAGGGACGTCTGCTTAGACATGGAATTTCTCGGGATTGATTTTGACGTTGACAAAAACGCAAAGTCAAGGGGCGAGTTCACCCAGATTACTAAAGAGGGCAGTAAAACCCAAGTCTGGGTTGTCCCCACGAACGAGGAACTGCTGATAGCACGTGACACAAAGAAACTGTTTAAATTATAATATGCAGACAGCATGGGCGGGTTAAACCCGCCCTTTAATTATTCCCTAATTACATACCTTTCGTCAGTCCGCCCATTTGCCGAACTGCTGCCTCAAGGTGTGCCACACCGCCTTTACTTTCAGCCATAGCTGTCATAGCGTCCATGTGCTTTTGATGTGCGGCATTAGCGGCTGTTTCCTCTTCCTCCTTACGCTGTTGGAACTCGTTCCAGCGTTTCATATACTTATGTGCAATGGCGGGAACAAACCCGTCCTTTTCTTCTTTCGACTCGGCAACAGAGGAGAAATATTCACAAATATCCTGATGAATAATAGTAAGCATTTGTTCAGCAACGAACTTGTGGGAGGCTGAAAGCTCTTCGCTTTTCAAAATTTCAAGAGAAAAGCTCAAAAACCGCTCAAAGTTAGAAATCTTCAAGAAATTGCAAACAGTCACCACACTTGAATAGTGGTTGCTCGAAACAATAAATTCATCTTCATATTGAACCTCACCCTTAAGCAAAGCGGCGAGCTGCTCCTCCGAAACCGAGTTAACGCCGGAAGCCGATTCCACCGTCTGCAAATCGGGCAACTGCAACGCCTTTTCATAGGCGGCAACAGGGAACGACCTCTTACTCACCGAACGAATATTCTTGGTCATCTTCGATTTAATCTCGGCATAAGCGTATGGCTTAATATATCGGCGGGAAACAAGAAAGCGTTCTAATGAATTATCCGGAAGCATATCTAACGGAATTTTAATAAACGGGCAAGCCAACGCAATAATCTTCGGTTTTATTCCGTCGTCATCTTCATTATGAGAATCATAAATCACATCACTAATCGGCTCAATCACAAGACAGCGGAAATCCTTATCGTTGAGCAGACACGCAGTAGCCGTGTGGTGTCCCTCAAGAAGCACAGAAAACATCCCTGCGATGTGATAGGCGACACCGCCCAATTGTACACCCATGTTCAATTTATCAGACTTGATGTTCATTTTATTCGGCTGATAGCTTGCAACTTGGTCAGTGGGAACGAGGAAACACGGTGAATAGTTACCGTCCCCGATTGCCGCATTCCTGTCGGCACTTCCGAAAACCTCTCTGCGGTTGTTATAGCTGTTCCAGAAGAACCTACCCTCCCCGTCACTTTGAATCATTCTCGATTCATGCACGACATACAGCCCGTCGGGGAGCAATTCCAAAACCGGCATAATCGAGCGGGACAGCCCCTGCTTATCAATGAAATAGTTTTCCCCGACCACCGAAAGGCGTGTTCTGATATACTCCGAGCATCTTTCTGTGCTTGAAATCTGCGTCAAAAACTTATTTGCATACGGGTCATGGAGGTTCTGCCACCCAATACTGATGATGGGTTCATTTTCCACATAGAAAATATCAGTAATGGCAGACGGGTCAGACCCGAAACGGAACACACCGATTTGCCCCATGCCTCGCGTAACGTCCGCAAGCAGGAACTCTCTGCCTTTTATATTCATGGTGGTGGTGACAACAACGGGATTCATAAACTCACCTCACGTGATTGTATTATTTCTGTTGTAATCGGTCAGCGATAAAATCGCCCACTTCTTTATGTTTGTTTTTCGGGAACAGGCGTTTAGGGAGCCAAAAAACTGCTTGTTTATCCTTGAAGACTATGTAGGCGTGGTTGGTTTCGATGAAGAAAGCGGACTCGTTCCAGCTTATGATGTTACAAAAGTCATAAACCTCACTTTCGGCGGCGATGAACCCATCCTCGCATATGACAAAGGTAATATCCTCCAAAAGTGCAGGGTCTTCTTTTAGAATTCTGCTATACAGCGTTTTCGCCGAAAAAGCACACAGCAGGTATACAACCATAGACGTAGCCCCTCCCGCAAAAAGCGAAATAGGGATAAACTTAATCAGGTTGTTGAGAACCTCCCCCCAAAGAACCCACATCAGAACAAAAGCGGCAACCGTCGCAATGGGGAACACAGCGATAATCAGCTTGTCGAAGCCGGAGTTCAACAATACCACGTTAGCGTTGTTGACCTCTTTTTCGGTATATGAGCCGACAGCGACATATGCATCTCTCGGAACCTCACACCCCGTACAAAGGGTTTTAGGCGGCAAAATCCGCTTACCGAATTTATAATCGACATTAGGGTTAATGGATATAGCCCCCTCGATAATCGCCCTCGCCCGAATTAACTGCACCGGGTCAGTAATCAGCGATTTCGGAATGACATAGCTTTTCACCCCCGTATTAAGGGTGAAATCCGCCTTGTTCTCGCTAACCGAAACAAGGTCAGACCATTTGTAAATTTCAGGAACGTCCGAGCCTTTTTCGTAAACCGAAAAGAAGTCGGATATGATAAATGTCTGTTTTTTCTCCCGATAGTGGATTTTCACCCCGGGTAGAGATTCATAAGCCAAAGCAACTCACCTCGTTAAAAACTCGTAATTTTATCAATTATATCACATTATAAAGAAAAAATAAACCCTTTTTATATAAAATTTTATAAACACTTGAAAAAATGAAGATTTTGGTATATACTTTATACGAAAGGGGTTGATTATATGTTAAATGCAGACGGATACTTTGACGGAAACACAATAAGAACCTTTGACAGGGTCACTGCCAAGAAAAACCAAAAGGTGGTTATAACCTTTCTTGATGAATTTGTTGATGAACCTGTTTTAAGGAAAAAGACTGCAAGAGGGATATTGAACGAGTTTGCAAAAACAGATATACCCAACATTGAGGATTTGGAAAAAAACGCTTGGGGAAAGGCGGCAGAGAAAAAGCATGAAACTCCTTGACGCTAATATTTCCGCATTTAATATAAAACAAACCGTTATTTGATTGGCAACCTGCCATCCCCTCTTTGTGAGGGTAGGGGACGCACACCCGGGCGTCCCGTGTCGGCGAAGCCGACGGGGTGGTTTTGGTACAGACTGCTTGCTTTTTGCTCGTTACAAAATTAACGGCGATGAAATATACACCTTTGATAAAGACCTAATTAAGATTATAGGGATGTAGATTGTTATGAAGAAGATATTATCAACATTTCTCACCGCAGTAATGCTTATAACCCTATTCGGGTGTCATTCCACAATCCCCGAGGGCTGGAACGACGATACTGCCGTGCAAGAAACATCAACAGAACCCGCAACCACAAAAATAACAACCGTTCCCGAACCTGTCCCCGAACCCGAACCGTTGCAATTCTACCCTGCCGCCGACCCGAATGAAAAGGGGAGCAACACCGACGGGGAGTGGATATATTTCAGCATGTACAGTTCAAATGAGGAAGAACCCGGCATATACAAAATGTCAACAGACGGCACTCAAATAATAAAGCTGACAGACAACAAAAGCTTTAACATCAATGTAATCGGTGACTGGGTTTACTCGGGGAACATGAGCGATGGAATATTCAGAATGAGAACCGACGGCACAGAACTCGATTTAATTGTAAAAGGAAGAATTGCCGATTTAATCGCCGTAGGTGACTGGCTTTATTACATTGAATATTTCTATGAAGCCCCATATACTGAAAGCCGACAATTATTCAAAATCCGCACTGACGGAACAGAGAAAACGAAGTTAAGCAAAGATTTTATCTGTTATATCCACATTGAAGATGATTTGATTTATTACAGCACTATACGTGATGTTTATAAAATGAACACCGACGGCACGGACGTAACACAAATCAACGGCGATGAATACGATATTTTCCTTAATTTTATAGTGTCGGACGGCTGGATTTATTACGAATATGGCGGCTCCGGAATGTTTAAAATGCGGCTTGACGGTTCTGAACTGACACAAATCCCCGTCAGTAGAAAGTTAAAAGGTTTTGCCGTAAACGGCGACTGGATTTATTATATACTGCGTGACCAGTGCGGAAGCTCCCGCGACGGTTATCTTTACAGAATGAGAACTGATGGCTCAGACAAAATGTTTTTAATTACTGATGATATAATAGAGGATACGGGGAATATAACAGGCGATTGGCTTTTTTATATCAATTGTCTTGATTATAACTACGCAGACAGAACGTATAAAACCCGAATCCACAAACTCTGCCCCGACGGGTCGGACTGGCAACCCTTTGAAGGCTTAGATTATTTAGATTAAAAACCTAAGGAGAACAAAAAATGGCAGACAACAAAAAAATGGTAGAAGAAATCACCTCGCGTGACGTTGACTTTGCGAAGTGGTACACCGACATCGTAAAAAAGGCAGAACTCATCGAATACTCCGGCGTAAAGGGCTGCATGGTAATCCGCCCCTACGGTTACGCAATTTGGGAGAATATCCAGAAATCCCTTGACAAACGGTTCAAGGAAACAGGTCACGAGAATGTCTACATGCCTATGTTCATTCCCGAAAGCCTGCTTAACAAGGAAAAAGACCATGTGGTAGGCTTCGCTCCTGAAGTCGCTTGGGTGACACACGGAGGGAGTGAGGAACTCACCGAACGGCTCTGCGTCCGCCCGACCTCAGAAGTGCTGTTTTGCGAACACTACGCAAATGTGGTAAAATCCTACCGTGACTTACCGAAGTTATACAACCAGTGGTGCTCGGTAGTGAGGTGGGAGAAAACTACCCGCCCGTTCCTAAGGTCACGGGAATTCCTGTGGCAGGAGGGGCATACCGCTCATGCAACCGAAGAAGAAGCGTGGGCAGAAACCGAAAAAATGCTTGACGTTTACGCAGACTTCTGTAAGGAAGACCTCAACATGCCGGTCATAAAAGGCAGAAAAACCGAAAGTGACAAGTTCGCAGGGGCGGTTGCGACTTATTGCATTGAAGCACTTATGCACGACGGAAAAGCCCTGCAAGCGGGGACGTCGCATTATTTTGGGGACGGGTTCGCCAAAGCCTTTGACATCACTTTCACAGATAAAGACAATACCATAAAGCACGTCCACCAAACCTCATGGGGAGTAAGCACCCGCTTAATCGGCGGAATAATTATGGCTCACGGTGACGATAACGGGTTAGTTCTCCCCCCGAACGTCGCACCGGTTCAAGTGGTAATTATCCCGATTGCTCAGCATAAGGAGGGGGTGCTTGACAAAGCGAGAGAATTATTAGAACGGCTCAAAAACGCCGGCTTCAGAGTCAAGTTAGACGATTCCGACAATGCCGCAGGGTGGAAATTCGCTGAATACGAAATGAAAGGTGTACCCTTACGTTTAGAAATCGGGCCGAAAGACATTGAACAAAATCAATGCGTAATCGTCCGCCGTGATAATCGTGAAAAGAGCTTTGTCTCCTTAGATAATCTCGAAAATGAAGTAACTCAAACAATGCAGAAATTCGCAGACGGAATTTACCAAAAATCCCTCGATAATATCAAAAACCGGACGTACACCTGCACCACCATGAACGATATTATTTCAGCAATTGACAAGAACGGCGACGGCTTTGTCAAAGCCATGTGGTGCGGCGAGGAAGCCTGCGAGGACGAGGTAAAGGACAAAACCGGTGTAGGCAGCCGCTGTATTCCATTTGACCAAGGCGGCGATGTTCCATCAAACAAATGCGTATGTTGCGGCAAACCCGCCGACAAATTAATATACTGGGGAAAGGCGTATTGACAATTGACAATTGACAATTGACAGTTGACAATTAAATTAAGGAGAAATATTTCACATGACAACAAAACTATACAACGCTAAAATTCTGCAAAAAGACATGACGATTATTAACGGGGAAATCTGCATAAAGGACGATACGATTGCCCGCATATGCAACGACGACGGGTGCGAGGAACACTGCACCCCCGAACAAAGCATAGACTGTCAGGGTAACCTGCTCATACCCTCTTTTAAGAACGCTCACACCCATTCGGCAATGACGTTTCTGCGTTCACGTGCTGATGACATGCCGTTGTTGCAGTGGCTTCAAGAACAGGTCTGGCCCCAGGAAGCCAAGCTGACCGCCGAACATGTCCACTGGTTTACGAAACTCGCAATGCTGGAGTACATTTCCGGAGGAACAACTGCGGCATTCGATATGTACTTTCAGTTAGACGCAATCGCTTCTGCGGCGAATGACATGGGGTTTAAGATGACCATGTGCGGCTCAGTCATGGATTTTGACGGGGACGATGCAGTGCAAAAAATGTGCGACAATTACGAGAAATACAAAAACCAAGGCTTAGTCGATTATAAATTGGGCTTCCACGCAGAATACACAAACGGCATTAACAATTTAAAACTTCTCGCCGAAGCGGTAGAAAACTACAAAGCCCCGATATATTGTCACATGTCCGAAACCAAAGCAGAGCATGACGGCTGTTACGAACGCCACAATAAATCCCCCGCAGTATTATTTAATGAATTAGGCTTGTGGAAATTCGGGGGAGGAGTTTTCCACGCAGTCCATGTAGACGATACTGACATATCAATCATGGCGAAGAATAACGTATTCGCAATTTCCAACCCCGGCAGTAACTTAAAATTGGCGTCGGGAATTGCCCCGCTCACGAAAATGCAGGAGGCGGGAGTGAATATTGCATTAGGTACAGACGGAGCGGCGTCTAACAATGCCTTAAGCATGTTCCGTGAAATGTATTTCGCCTGCACCCTACAAAAAAACCTGCTTGATAATGCCGCCGCCTGCCCCGCCGATAACGCACTTCGCTGGGCGACGATGAACTCGGCAAGGGCGTTCGGGTTAGACGATTGTGACTGTTTGGAGGCGGGCAAAAAAGCCGACATAGTGATGATTGATTTGTGCCGTCCCGCAATGCTCCCCCATAACAATCTCATGAAAAATATAGTATATTCCGGCGACACAAGCTGCGTAAAAATGACAATGATAAATGGAAAAATCGTATACCAAAACGGCGAATTTTTGACAAGCGAAAAAGCCGAAACGATTATCAAAAAATGCCACGAATTAATGAAAGATTTCGATTAAATGAATCTCCCGGATTACGTTAAAAACATAATAAATCTATTACAATCGGCAGGGCATGAAGCCTATGCCGTAGGCGGTTGTGTCCGTGACATGCTCTTAGGATTAGAACCTGCTGACTACGATATAACCACCTCTGCCACCCCCGCCGAAATGAAGCAGGTGTTCGCCGAATTCTCCACCCATGACACGGGATTGAAACACGGTACAATCACGGTAATGTCCCCCGCCTGTAGGGGCGGACGACCCTGTCCGCCCGAAAACTCGCCCGTAACCCCGGTTGAGGTTACCACCTTTAGAATAGACGGGGACTACACCGACAATCGCCGTCCCGACACGGTTGAATTTACCCGTAATCTCAAAGACGATTTAAGCCGCCGTGACTTCACGATTAACGCAATGGCGTATTCCGAAAAAACGGGAATTATCGACTATTTCAACGGACAAGAAGACTTGCAGAATAAAACAATTCGTGCAGTGGGCGACCCGCACAAACGCTTTAACGAAGATGCACTCAGGATAATTCGTGCATATCGTTTTTCCGCAGTATATGGGTTTTCGATTGAACCCGAAACTGCCAAAGCCGCCGAAGAACTGCGACACCTAATCCACAATATTTCAGGGGAAAGAATTGCACAGGAATTAAATAAAATCGTCACCGCTCATTTTAAGAAAGACAAAGTCGATTCCCTCGCTTTGTTTTTTCTGGATTTGAATTATAATGAAGAAAAAACTCGAAGAATTCTGCGAAAGCTTAAATACGACAACGACACTTTTTATAAGGTAATCACACTTATAAAACACCACGATTTAATTATCGAACCCGACAAAATAAACATCAAAACACTGCTGAATAAATTCGGGGAAGAAATGTTTTTTCGATTGGCAGAACGCAATGTAGGGGACGCACACCCGGGCGTCCCGCCTGCCCCGAATAAAACAATTGAAATCGCAAAATCAATCATAGAAAACGGCGAATGCTATTCACTGAAACAACTCAATATAAAAGGCGGCGACTTAGTCGAATTAGGCTACAAAGGGCGGGAAATCGGCGAAAAATTAAATGAATTACTGCAAATGGTAATTAACGAAAAATGCGAAAACGACAGGGAGAAATTATTATATGTCATCAATGGACATTGGAATTGATTTGGGTACGGCTAACATCATAATAACAATGGGCAGAAAAATCATAATAAACGAACCTACCGTCGTGGCTTACAACAAGAAGAAGCAGGAAGTCATGGCAGTGGGGCGTGATGCGTATAAAATGATTGGCAGAACCCCGGAATACATCGTCGCAGTCCGCCCACTGAAAGACGGCGTAATCTCCGACCGTGACATGACCCTGTTAATGCTCAAGGAATTTATCAGAAAAGCCAGCCGAAACCTTATGATAAAACCGCAGATTATCATATGCGTTCCGAGTGCTGTTACAGACGTGGAAAACCGTGCTGTTGTTGATGCGGCGTTAGCGGCAGGTGCGAGGAAAGTATTCCTGATAAAAGAGCCGATTGCCGCACTAATCGGGGCAGGGGTAGACATAAAAAAACCGACCGGCACAATGGTGGTTGACATAGGCGGCGGAACTGCCGACATTGCGGTAATATCCTTTAACGGAATTGTAAAAGCGACATCTTTAAAAATGGCAGGCACCAAGTTTGACTCTGCGGTAATTAAACATTTTCTGCAAAAAGAAAAAATCCTAATCGGCGAAAAAACTGCCGAAACCGCAAAAAAAACCGTCGGTAATGTTTTTGAACCCGACAGCGATAAATTAATGATTCTAAAAGGCAGAAATGTTGTAAAAGGCTTACCGCAAAGCTTAGAAATATCTGAGGTTGATATGCATGAGGCGTTAATCGATTCGGCGATGGACGTGGTCAACAAAATTAAATCCGTTTTTGAATCCACTCCCCCCGAATTAGCGGGTGACATTCTCGAAACAGGGATAATCCTTACCGGAGGCGGTGCAATGCTCAAAGGCTTAGACAAGCTTATTGCATGGCACACGGGGGCTTCCTGCCGTTTAGCGGACAACCCGATTGAATGTGTCGCTCACGGTGTCGCAAAAGCGTTTGACTTTGCCGACGAATTATTAGACGGCTTTGAAAAAGTATCAATGTACAAATACAAGTAGGGGCGAACTGTGTTCGCCCGCAATGTATAAATATAAATAATCATTCCCAATTATTCCATACATTTTGAACGTCATCATTATCCTCCAACATTTCTAAAAGTATCGTCATTTTTTTTACTTGCTCTTCATCGGTTAATGTGGTATAAGTAGACGGTATCATTTCAATTTCAGCAGAAAGAATTTTATAATTCCTTTCTTGCATATACTCGCTGACCTGCCTTAAATCATTAGGCTCGGTTTCTATTTCTACATAATCATCGAACTCGGTAAAATCAACCGCACCCGATTCAATTATGTCGTCCTCAAGCGTATTAGTTTCAGACGTTGTTTTTTCATTTTTTTCAATAATAACAATCCCTTTTTCCGAAAACATAAACGCCACACAACCCGCTGTACCGAGGTTTCCGCCATACTTATCGAAATAATGCCGAATTTCCCCTGCCGTGCGATTGCGATTATCGGTAAGACAGCTCACCATAACAGCAACTCCGCCAATCCCATACCCCTCGTACAGGCAGTTTTCATAATCGTTTTTCTCATCCCCGCCCTGTGCTTTTTTAAGCAATCGCTCAATATTTTCATTCGGAATGTTGTTCGCTTTTGCTTTAGCGATTAAATCCTTAAGCCGTGAATTATTAGCGGGGTCAGCACTGCCGGTCTCCCGAATACATACTAAAACCTCACGTGATATTTTAGTGAAGACCTTCGCCCTCGCCCCGTCTTTCTCGCCTTTTTTCCTTTTAATCGTGCTCCATTTTGAATGACCCGCCATATTCTCTGCCCCCCATAATAATCTAATAACCATTATATCATTTTACAGAAAGAATGTCAAACATAATGACCCTCAATATTGTTTTAGCCCAGCCGCAAATTCCCCAAAACACCGGAAACGTCGCCCGCACCTGTGCCGCCACCGGTGCAAGGCTGCATTTGATAAAACCGTTAGGCTTCACGATTGACGACAGGAAAATGAAACGTGCGGGATTAGATTACTGGGACAAATTAAACGTAACGGTTTACGAAAGCTTCGATGATTTTTTCAGCAGAATTAACGGCGAATTATTCTTTTTTGAAACCTACGCAGAACGTAACTACACCGAGGTGGAATACGAGGATAATACCTGCTTAATTTTCGGACGGGAGGACACGGGTCTACCAAAAGAGCTATTCCAAAAATATAAAAACAGCTACGTCAGAATTCCAATGCAGGCGGGACTTAGGAGCCTTAATATGTCTAATAGTGTCGCCGTCGGTGTCTACGAAACACTTAGGCAATGGAACTTCCCCGAATTAGAATAATTAAACACCGAAAGGATTATATAATGCACACTAAAGAAACCCTAATCGCCGACTTACAAAAAAGCGGCATAAACCCCACCGGAACTCTGCACGTTCATTCCTCCATGAAAAGCATAGGCGAATGTGAAAACCGTGCCGACACGGTTCTCGATGCGTTCATCGAATTTATGAGAGACGGTCTGCTGATTTTCCCGACCCACACATGGAGAAACGTCGGCGAAAACAACAATACCTACGACCCGATGACGACCCCGTCCTGTGTGGGAATTCTCACAAATATATTCATGAAGCGTGATAATGTAATTCGTTCGCTTCACCCGACACATTCTGTTGCGGCAATCGGAAAGGACGCACGGGACTACACAAGCGGGGAAGAACAAAGCCGCTCCCCTTGTTCGAGGAACGGTTGTTACGGTAAGTTATATGACCGAAATGCACAAATTCTTTTCTTGGGTTGCGAGTTAATTCGCAACACGTTTATTCACGGTGTCGAGGAATGGAATAAGATTCCCAATCGTTTGGGTACTGAACCGCAGGAGCTTTTCATAAAAACCGAACAAGGTCTGCTCCCCTGTCCCCAGCACCGCCATTATTTCGCCGATGGTGATATATCGCAAAACTACGGTAAAATGGAGGTTGCGTTTATTGAAAAAGGTGCAGCGAAATATGTAAAAATCGGTAACGCCCACAGCATTCTCGCAGATGCGGTGAAAATGGCAGACTTAGTCACCCACTGTTTAAAAAAGAACCCGAACATATTCGCTGACGACACAGAATTACCCGACGACCTCTGGTGTGATTTTTAACGGGAATTAATAATAACAATCCTGCAACCAGTTTTTGGGATTATCATTAATATAATTCCATATTTTTATATATTCTTGTTCGTTTCTAATAATGCGGTCATGGTATGAACGCTGCCATATTTTTTGAAATCCCATATCAAAACACATTCTTGTTGTCACAGATTTAAAACCTTGCACCACCTTATGTAGGGGCGGACGACCCTGTCCGCCCGAAAGCAGACCCTGTCCGCCCGACAAACCTATGCTTTCAATAGTTATTATTCCGTGAATGTGATTTGGCATTACACAAAATGCATCAGTTTTTACATTTGCATAAACAGAATTAACTGTATCCCAGCAATCATGTATAATTTTACCAATTTCTGTCATTTTAATGTATGGTTCATCTTTTGGGCGGACAGGGTCGTCCGCCCCTACGAATTCACCAAACAAAGGTAATCTTTTTATAGAACATATTGTTATAAAATACATTCCCTCTGATGAATAATCATACCCTTGTAATCGGATGATTTTTCTTTTTGTCAGTTCATCTCTCATATCTCACTCGCCACTAAATCCCCCATCATCTTACACCCGACTACGGTTATCGAATCGTTTAACTCTTCCTTACACACAATATCCGCCGTCCTATACCCACGCTTGAGAACCCGTTCAACAGCGTCCTCTATATTAGCGGCTTCATCAACCATCGAAAGTGACAGCCTCATCATTAAAGCCGCCGACAAAATCATAGCAAGCGGATTAGCAACATCACGTCCCGCAATATCAGGTAAAGACCCGTGAACAGGCTCATACAAGCCGAACCCCGAGCTGCCCAAGCTTGCAGACGGTAACATTCCCGGTGACCCTGTCAATATACCCGCTCCGTTAGATAATATATCGCCGAAAAGGTTTTCAGCAACAACAACGTCAAACTGTGACGGGTCACGGATTAACTCTGTAACCGCTTCCACCAATAAATCATATAAAGGCACATCGAGATAGTCCGAACCCCTCACCTGTTGAATGATTTCACGCCATAATTTTGAACTGTCTAAGGCATTCGCCTTATCAATGCTGATGACCCCTTTACCACGCTTCCGCCCCAGCTCTAACGCCAACCGTGCCACCCTTGAAATCTCATAATCGTTATATTTCATGGTGTCGTATGCGGTTTTATACCCCTCCTCATCGGTAAACGTCCTACGCTCCCCGAAGTATATTCCGGAGGTTAATTCCCGAACGATAATCATGTCGATTTTCTGCTCGCTATTTTTCAAAGGGCACGCCGAAATCAATGCAGGGTGAAGCTTAACAGGGCGAATATTCGCAAACAAACCTAACGACATTCTAAGGTTCAAAAGCCCCGTTTTCGGGCGTAAATGCTGCGGGCTGAAATCCCACTTAGGGTCGCCCACTCCCCCTAATAAAACAGCGTCACTTTCCCGACATGCGTCAATGGTTTCCATAGGCAGCGGAATTCCATACTCGTCGAGTGCCGCCCCTCCCATAAGCTGATAATTATACGACATAACATGCCCGTATTTCCTTGCGATTTTGTCGATGACTTTAACCGCCTCAACAACTATTTCCCCACCAACTCCGTCACCTTTGATGACGGTTATTCTTTTGTCCATTCTGCCACTCCTTTATGTCATACTGTAGGGGCAGAACGTAAGAGTTTGCGTGCAAACTCCTGTTCGCCCGATTAATTTAACGCCTTTACCAGCGGGCGAACGCAGTTCGCCCCTACGTACATGTCATATTTTCCTTAACGTAAACACCGTCGCATAATGCTCTATTTCAAAACTCTCGGGTAATGTTTCGAGATATTGCATATGCTCCTTATTAAAATCCTCACGTTCCTTTTCAGACAAACCCGACGCCCCTATGCCACGGCATGACAGCATTCGCCCGTGCCAGCTCTCCCGTGTGAAAGTCAAAGGAACATTAAAACACGAAAAGTCAGCCACCTCAAACAACCCCGCCGCTTCCTCCGGTAAAACCTCGGTATACCTTTTCACACTATGGTCAGACCAATGCGGGTTGTGCTTAAGCACAATTTTCTCACTGGTTGCCGCAATTTCAGAATCCTCAACCAACCATATCATCGACAGCTTACAAAAGTGTCCTCCGTCTTTCAAAAACCGGTGAATTTTCGGGAGAATGATTTTTTTATCAAAATAAATAAAACATTGACAAGCACTGACAACATCAAAATGCTTATCGGGGAATTCCAACTCTTCAGCGGGGGAAACAATGTATGTAATGTTCATACCCGCTTTTTCAGAAAGTCGTTTGGCATATTCAATCTGATTTTCAGAAATATCTGCCCCGACAAACTCCGCCCCGTATTTATACATATTTCGGGGAAACACCCCCGTCCCCGTCCCAATGTCTAATACCCTCTGCCCCTTTACGCACAATCCCAATTCGACTAACCTTTCATACACTACAGGCGGATAAACATCTCGATACTTTGCATAATCTTCAGACGCACGCCCCCAGTCGAAGCCCCTCCCGCCGTCGATATGTTTTTTAATTATTTCCATGTGCGTTCTCCTTATACAGCATATACTCCAACGAATCGGTTAACGCAATTATGCTCGCACTGATTATATTATCAGAGGCACCGACAGTCGTCCAGCTATGTTTCCCGTCGTTACTTTCAATCAGCACCCGTGTAATCGCCGCCGTATGAGCCGACCCGTTGATAATCCTCACTTTATAGTCGGTCAACCACATTTTCTTTATAACAGGATAAAACATCTCCAAAGCTTTCCTCAACGCCTTATCAACCGCATTAACAGGACCCTCCCCCTCGTCGAAGGCAGTTTCAACCTTATCGCCCACCCGAATTGTAACAGTTGCTTTCGCCAAAGCCGAAAAAGTCGAAACAATTTCAAAATCCACAATTTCAAAAAACGGCGTGAACTTCCCTAATTCTTTCAGAACTAATAACTCAAAGCTCGCATTCGCCGCCTCAAACTGATACCCGTTATGCTCCAATGATTTTATTATATCGGTTAATCGTATAATTACCTCGTCGTTCTTGTCGAAATCGGGAATGATTTTTTTAATTTTCGATAACAACGCCGACCGCCCCGACACCTCCGATAAAAGAATGTTCCGTTCATTCCCGATTTTCTCCGGCTCGATATGCTCGAAGGTTTTCGGGTCTTTTGCGACCCCGTCGATGTGCATACCACCCTTATGGGAAAACGCACTCCCTCCCACATAAGGCAGATTGCGTGCAAGCCGAATATTCGTCACCTCCGCAATGAACTGTGCTGTCTCTGTAAGGTGGGGCATAGCTTCCTCGGGAACACAAGCATACCCCAATTTCAACTGCAAATCGGGAATCAGCGTGGATAAGTTTGCGTTGCCGCAGCGTTCACCAATCCCCACAAACGTCCCTTGAACATGAACTGCTCCCCTGCGTACCGCCGCAATAGAATTAGCAACGGCACACCCGGTATCATTATGGCAATGAATGCCGATTTTCGTATTAGTTATACCACACACGGCAGACGTGATAAATGCAATTTCATCGGGAAAGCATGAACCGTTGGTGTCGCATAACACGATTGTTTCAGCACCTGCTTTCTCGGCGGCAATAATAGTATCAACAGCATAATTTTTATTCGCCTTATACCCGTCAAAAAAATGCTCTGCGTCGAAAATAACCTTCTTATTTTTCCCCACAAGATACTTAACCGTGTCGAATATCATATACAGATTTTCCTCAAGAGTGGTCTGCAAAATGCATTCGACATGAAAATCATAGCTCTTCCCGAAAACAACAATATAATCGGTTTCAGCAGACAATAAAGCATTGCACCCCTCGTCCTCCTCCGGCGAAAGACCTTTTCTTTTGGTTGAGCCGAACGCAACTAATTTCGATGTTTTAAGGTTCAGTTTTTTCGCTTCATGGAAAAATTCCAAATCCTTAGGATTAGAGGCGGGGGTCCCCGCTTCAACAAAATCAATCCCGAAATTGTCTAACGCTGTAAGGATTTTCAGCTTGTCCTCCACAGAAAAGCTGACACCCTCACCCTGTGCCCCGTCCCGTAATGTTGAATCAAATATTTCAATTTTCATAAAACTATTATACTATCAAACACATTAAAATGTCAAGTAGGGGGCGATGCCCACATCGCCCCCTACTTTTATAACGCCCCATTTAAAAAACTTTTACTATTTTTATATTACCCTGCTATTCTCGGTTCAATTGTTTCGGGTAAAGCTACTATGCCGACTGTGGTTTCTGCGACGGGATAATCGTCGTCGACGTTATACGGCGGGGATTCATAAACGACATACTCTTCGTCCCCATAATCGTAACCCCAATATTCCTCGGGATACTCTTCGTAATAGTTGTTCCAGTATTCCTCCCATTTCCTGTAATACTCCTCATAGTCGAACAATACCAATTCCTGAACAACACTCATATCGCTTAATTTTGCGGAAACTATCATATCGGGGGAAATCACATACAGATAATCGTCGATATACAGTCCTCTTTCAAAGCCATACCAGCTGTAATAACGGTCATAGTTCGGCTTATCTATTTCACCGATTAACTTAAACCCGGACGAATCATATGAGAACATCACATATTTTTGATAATCCATTCCGTCCCCACCGTAATAGGTGTACGGGAATGCGATGATATTTCTCTCGACAGAAATCAAGATTGACTTGTGGTCGTGTTCTGCGGGAGTCCACATCCATGACCAGCTGCCCCATTGGTCGGTGATTACGGGAGCTTCTAATACGTATGTGTGCAATTCAGAAAGGTTTTCATTATCCGAAACATTAAACATCGACAGCTTCAGTCCGGTTCTTGTGCCGTCTTCCTCGTCAGCGTCAACGCCTATTCCGAGGAGGAGACCGTCACCCCATTGGTGCAGATAACGTGAGAACCCCGGGATTTTCAACTCGTCTAACTGTTTAATGTTGCCGGGGTCGCTTAAGTCAAAGGAGAACAGCGGGTCAGTAATAAAGAAGGTTACGATATATCCAATATCCCCTGCGAACCTTACAGACTGTACCGACTCGTCCCCGCCGATACCGTGTACCGAGTCAAGAATTTTCATGTCCTTGTCAAAGGTATACAGTGATGCACCTAATGAACCCCAGTTGCTCCACCAACCCCAGTTCCAGTCCCATTCAACCTCGTCCCACTGCTCTTCAATGTCAACCACTGCAGTAGTTACAGACGTTTCAGACTCTGTCATAGGTTCATTAATTGCAATTCCGGCGTCAATTCCAATATCGTTGCGTGCTTGAACATCTTGCGGTTCACCATCGCCGGTATAACCCCACACCTGAGTAACAAGGCGTAATATTCCTTTGTGTTCGTCCATATAGAACTGTGTTCCCACATTACCCCTCACCTTAGCGGAGGCGTTGAACTTGACATTGCCTTTGTTAAGTGCGAATTTATTAATAACTGTGTATTCTTCCCAGTTCCAATCGTTTATTTCATCATAAGAATATCCGGTTACATAAATATTATCGAATGAGGAATATACGATATGCGAGGAACCCAAGTTCGCTTCAACATTAATGCAGATGTTACTGCTGTTTACGTCTAACCCCGCAATAATGGTATACTGAACCTCGCTCAGCTGCTCCGGTAAAACAATGCTGCTCGGTGCAACGAATGTCTTAACCCCATTTATGGTGTATGACGGGATATAGCTGTCTAAATCCTCAGCAACTAACTCGCCCATTCTCCAGCCCTCGGGATAGTATGAGCTGACAAGGTAAACGATGTTGTCAATCATGCGTGAGGAATTGTAATACCCTTTTTGTGAGAACGAGGATACAGGGTTATTGAAGCTGCCGTTAACGTCATAAACCTCAACAATGGTATTCACATCATACCAGCCCCACCAACCCCAATAATATTCGTTACTTATTCTTGCCTCGGGGTTTTCGACATAAGTATTGTGGTTCCATATGACAACCAACTTGCCGTCGTATACAAGCATTTCACGGGGATAAGCGTCCTCATATTCGATAGAGGCGATTAACTCCATATTACCCTTATCAACTCTAACTACGTTGATTTTGGGCTCGGGGTGGCTCATTGCGACGAATATATGCTTACCGTCGGTTTTAACAATATCACCCTCTTGAATTCCGTCAACCTGATTATTAGTATCGGAATAATCGGCGTCTTTTTCGTCTCCGCCGCCTCCCATAGCCATTTCACCGGATGTTACAGATTCGGCACGTCCGGCGTCGTTATCTGCCATATCCATTGAAACGGAAGTAGTCATAGCCGGGGAAACCTCATTTTCTTCAGCCATATTCATGACTGCCCCGTCGTCCATTCCGTAATTGTTGTAGCCGCTCTTGGCTTGCAGGGCTTTAATCATCTCGAATATCTCGTTATAATCGCTCGCCGTATGCACACCGGAATTGCCTAATTGGGTGTCATTGACCACCTCCGGCGAATTGCAGGCGGCTAAGGTAACAAGCATAACCCCTGCCACAAACATAGATATAATGCGTTTTTTCATATTTAAAATCCTCCTTTAAGAATTCGTTGCTTATCTATAACACAGTCTATGTAAGAAAAAGGTTGCAAAAAATAATTAATTTTTTATGTACATTGATTTTTTTGTAAAATTATGGTATACTGCATGGGATATATAAATTTAAGGAGATACTTCTAATGGGCGTAATAATCACGGTTGCCAACCAAAAGGGAGGCGTTGCCAAGACTACTACAGTAATAAATCTATCAGCGGCATTAGGACAAGCCGGAAAAAAAGTATTGGTAATCGACCTTGACCCGCAGGGTAATGCCACTACAGGCTACGGAATTCGTGCCAATGAGAAAAAACAGCTTAAGCTCACAACATACAATGTTATAATGGGGGAATCCCGCCCCGCCGAAGCAATAAGAGAAACCCGTTTTAAGAATGTCAGTCTTATGCCGGCAACGCAGGAGCTTGCAGAAGCCGAAATCCGTTTACCCCGCTTAGAGCAGAAGACGCTTCAATTAAGAAAAGCAATCCTGCAAATCAAGGATGATTACGACGTTATAATCATAGACACCCTGCCGTCCTTAGGTGTGTTAGCCTTGAACGGTTTAGTGGCGTGCGACTATATCATAATCCCTATGCAGTGCGAGCCGTACAGCTTAGAGGGGGTGGCAGAACTGTTCGCCACGGTCAAGCGAATTCAAAAAAGCGTAAACAAGTCGCTGAAAATTATGGGGATTGTGTTCACCATGACGGACAAGCGGTTGACAGTCAACAGGGAGGTTATCAAGAAAATCCGGAACACGTTCCCGCCTAATGTTATTTTCAAAACCGAAATTCCCCGCAATGTCAAAATCGCAGAGGCTCCCAGCCACGGAGAACCGATTATATACTACGAACCCACCTCGAAGGGTGCATTGGCATATTACGCTTTAGCTAAAGAGATTTTTAAAAAAATATAATCTCTTATATAATATATAATTATAATTATATATTATAATTATTCATGCGGGCGTGCGTGTCACGCGTGCGTATTATAAGGCAAGGGGGTAAAAACCCTTGTTTATCATTACATTTTTAAGCATTTTATGACATTTTTTGCACTTTTCTGCTCAATTTCAATAAAGTTAACAGGAAGCGAAATATCCTCCAACCGATGAGCGTCAGAATTGTGAATAATCCTGCATTTATTTAAATAGGGATACTTTTTCTTCAAATCCTCAATTTCCCCCTCATAACCCTGCCGACAGTCCTTCTTGCGGATTTCCACACTACCGTATCCGTAATCGTCGGGGACATCTCCGAGAACGCTTAACAGCCCCCACGATTCCCGATTAATATGTGCAGGGATGATTGCCCCGCCATATTTGTTCACCTTTTCGGAAAGCTCATACAAGGGGAGCATAGTAGCGGGTGCAAGCCATATCGAATCCTTGCCGATTATATTATCGTTCTCGTCCATTATAAATTGGTTACCCATGTTTTCCTTATGCCGAATATTCATGCGGTTAGGGAGTACAACCTCCTGTTCAAATTCAAGAGCCGCCTGTAATTCTTCAAATAAACACAGGGTATGGATTTCCTCGGCGGTGTTCAGCTCAAGCCCGGCAATCGCAATTATATTCGTCTGCTCTGCCGCTTTGAAAAAAGCGGGGACGTTTTTGCAGGTATTATGGTCGGTGACTGCCACAACGTCTAACCCCACCATATTAGCTAATAATGCAATGCTCCTCGGGGTCATCTCGTCATTAGCACAAAACGACAGGCAGGAATGAATATGTAAATCATAAGATACTTTAATCATAATAAATCATTTATCCTTTTTGCCGCTTCAAACACAGGGAGCGGTGTTTTTAATATAGTAATGCCTTGCTGCTCGGCACGGGATTTCGCCATATCATCGAGCGGCATATTCTCGGCTAAGACAATGCATGACATATCCGCCAAAACCGCCACGGCAATGCTGTTGACCCCGCCCATAACAGTCACCCATGCACAGTCCGCCCTTGCACTGCCCATCACCACGCTTAATAAATCACAGCAGTATACATTGGTTATTTCTCTTTTGAAATCCTCGGTGCAGAGTGAAAATTCACCGCCCTCGATTAATTTTTCTACAGTCATATTATCCCCTTGTCAGGTTCAGTTTTCTCAGGTCGTTTTCCTCAGAGAAATTCACCACGTTATATATGAATAAAATCTGCTCATATTCCTCAATGTCGATAAACTGCCGAACATCAACATTGATATATCTCATATCAACAACAGTAATCCGCTTATAATGATTAACCAGAAAAGGTATCATTGCGTGGGCGTAGCTGTCTTTAAAAATCAACAGGGACTTGTCGTTGTTTTCCAAATCGGTGACTATATCCATAATCGGCGAATTCATTCCCAAAAAAACGGCATACTTGTCTTTCACATCGAGATATTCACGGAAATACAGCGTATCATGTTCGGTTATTTCTAAGCCTGTATTAACGGTTAAGGTCAGCTCGGGGGGTTGAATTCTCGACGGGGTATAAAACGAGATAATGTCGGGGGCAATTCTGCGATTAAGCGTTTTGGAATATAACGTACCGAGGAAATTCGACGAGGCATGCTCTATATTAAACCAGCCCGGCTCAAGCGGTGCAAATTCTAATCGGGCGGCGGCGGCATAATACCCCCAATATGCCCCGTAGCTCGTCCAATGGTGGTCAGTTCTGTAAAAAATATAACTGTCCCGATTTTCAAAAAGCGGTGTAAGCACATCAACCCCGGTGATATATTCTAATGAATTGTAACAATGCCTGATGAACATTTCTTGATTTCCTGCCCCGGAATTAGGCGGCAGAGTATCTATATATAATTCTTGTGCACTCGGGATTAGCATAAAGCTGACGGCGGCGTGCGGGTTGCGTTCGGCGAACCCGTCCATAGCGGTTAACACAGCGGTCACCCTCTCCTCATCATAACCCCGCCACACCTGAACCAACCTCTCCTCGGTGACGAACACATCGTTAATTTCTGATTTCCCCTGAAGCATTTCAAGCTCGTTTTTTAAAACAATCCATTCCTCACGAGCGAAGAACCTGTCTGCGAACCAGTCGTCGAATGCGTTCATAAACCGACGGTCTTTTATATTGTTTGACCTGTCGTTGAAGAAGTTCTGCACAAAGCCCTTGAAATCGGGCTTAACAAACCGTGAGAGGAAACGGTTCTCATTTTCCGAGAACGGCATTTCTTCATTCGGCATAAGAATAAACGACGTTATCGGCAGGAACAGAAATATCCCTGCGAATAATGTTACTAATATTCTCTTGTGAAGATTCTTCATGTGATACCTCGTAGGGGCGACCTGCGGTCGCCCGCTTGACAACAATTTGTTTCCGGTTTATCGGGCGACCACAGGTCGCCCCTACATTTATTAAAAATTAAAATACAGGAACGGGTTATACCCTGCATTAACAAGATATGCCGCCGAGAAAACAAAGATTAATAATATAACAGGAATTGTCCCGTAATTTATAACTGCGGGGAATTTCTTTTCCAGCCAGTTTTTCCCGTTTTTGAATATGTCGGTACAGGCGAATATACAAATTGTGAAAATCACAGAATAGTTCATTATTAAATATGCGGCTTGACTGCTGATTATTTCACCGCTTCCCCCGACCCCGAACATTGCCCCCATATACAGCCACGCAGTCGGCAAATCCGGTAAGCTGAACAGCACCCACCCAAGAATTACAAGGAACATGGTATATGCCATTGATATACCCACAGGAAGCTTTTCCAAGAATTTCCCGAGGAACAGTTTTTCAACAATTATTACCACCCCGTATAAACAGCCCCACACGATGAAGTTCCAAGCCGCACCGTGCCATATTCCTGTAAGCAGCCATACTGTTGCAAGGTTAATCAACGTCCTTGAAATTCCCTTGCGGCTCCCGCCCATCGGGAAATACACATAACTCTTGAACCAGTTTCCCAAGGTCATGTGCCACCGCCGCCAGAATTCCGAGATACTGCGTGAGGTGTATGGGTAATCGAAGTTTTCCGGAAAGTTGAAACCCAGAATTTTCCCCAACCCGATTGCCATGTCGGAATATCCCGAAAAGTCGAAATATATCTGAAACGTAAACGCTAATATCCCCACCCATGCCGCTGTTACAGATAATTGTGAAATTTCCGTGCCTTTGACAGTGTCCCACAGCATTCCGATATTGTTCGCTAAAAGGACTTTTTTACCTAACCCGATTATGAAGCGGTTAATCCCCTCATAAACCATGTCAAGCTTTAACTTGCGGTTGTCAAGCTCTTTTGCAATATCCTCATAACGGACAATGGGCCCTGCCACGATTTGCGGAAACATAGTCACGAATGCCCCGAAGTTCATCGGATTTTTCTGCACTTTTATTTTGCGTTTGTATAAATCTATGGTGTATGACATTGTCTGGAACGTGTAGAAGCTTATACCTATGGGGAGTGGCAGGTCGATATTAAATAATTCCTGCCCGACTAATAAATTGATATTATGTGCGATGAACCCGCCATATTTAAACAAACCTAACAGTGACAAGTTCATGACTATTGAAACGATTAATCCCAATTTACGAAGTGCGGGTTTATTGTCGAATTTATGAATAAACAGCCCCGCAAAATAGTCCATAAACGTCGATAAAATCAGAATGAATACATAAAACGGCTCACCCCATGCGTAGAAAATCAACCCGCTGATAAATAAAAACGAGTTACGCAAAAATTTGGGGACAACAAAGTATGCCAGAAAGAAAATCGGCAGGAATAAAAATAAGAATGTTAAACTTGAGAATACCATTTTTCATATTCCTTTATATCGTACAGATTAAGAACATTAATTAATTGTGCGGTGGACAGGTTTTCGGGCAGGTTCATTTGTTTTAATAACGCCTTGCGTTTTTCGGCAGAATTCGCAGAACCGATTAAACCGTCATCGAATAATCTTTCACGGGTAATGGCGGGGTTGTTCGATTTGTTATCGGTTTTGAATTCGGTGAATATTTTCCGTAAAACATCGGCATTTGTGTCCTCGACTTCGTGTAAATTCGGAACGTAAATATCAATAATTTCACAATCCTTCGGCAAATAGTTTTTGATATAATTCCTGATTTGCCGACCCGCATTATCCGAATCGGTTAATATGATAATTCCGGTTTCCTGAGCGTATCGTTTAATTAAATTAAGCGTATGCTTGTCCTTATAAATCCCGAAGCCGTTCACGGGGATAATCACAGCGTCGATTATATTTTCAAGGACAGCTTTGTCATAACGCCCCTCGACTATGATTGCCTGTTTTATTTTTAACATAACATCAATAACTCCGCAATTGCACGTTCCATAATAATCCGCTCGTCAACACGGGAGGATTTTAATTTATAATCGGTATCACATAAAACAATAACGCACTGCCTGATTTGAACAATCGACTGGCGGGAAACCGCCCCCATCGCCTTACCGACTGCCCATGCACGATTTTTCGGATAGTTGAAATCGCTGACAATTTCTGCTGCGGTTCTGCCGGAATTGATTCCCAATTTCGCACGGTAAAAATCGATAAATGTGATTGACAACGCCGACATAATATTAACAGGCGGGTTTCCGAGGGAAATTAACTCGTCTAACAACCGCATTGCACCTGTTCCACGCCTTGAGGTGATTTCGGCGGCAAGTGCGAACACTCCCGCTTCGAGCTGTTTTGTAATAAGCAGCTCAATTTCCTTTCGGGTGATTTCACCTGAATAGTTCAAATAAGCACATAATTTATCCGTTTCGTTGCCGATTAATGTGAGGTTTCTAAGGCATAACCGTGCGATATAGGAGGCGTTGTCTTTCGAGATTACACAGCCCAACCGTGCGACACGTTTCATAATCATGTCGGCGGTTTTCGCCTCAGTCATCTTCTCGAATTCGACGGTATTTGCGATTGCTATAACTTTCTTAACTTTGGCTTTTTTTATATCTGTTTCAAACCCTGTTATGCTGATGATGATTACAGTAGTTTCGGGAATGCTTGACAGGATTTTCATAAGGTCATCTAATGCGGCATTATCTAATTTTTCTATGTCTAAATCATTTATAACAACTACCCGTTTTTCTGCGAATACGGGAACGGCTTGTACACTTTCGTTTAATTGATTAAGCTCGGGGTTGCCCGAAAACTTTATTAAATTGAAATCGTATTCCTGTTCGGTTAAGCATTTTTTCAGAATTCGTGTGGTATATAAATCGACAAGATACGCCTCTTTCCCGTAGAGGAAATAGAGGTTTTTAATTATATTTTGCTTGAGTTCCTTTGAAAGGGTTTCTTCATTCATAATTGTTTTCCTTTAATATTAACATAACCGGTTCGTAATACGGGCTTAGTTCATAATCATATTCAATCAGCATACTTTTTGAAACATACACAACATATTCGCTGTTGAATTCCCGCTTGTTTCTGACCCAGCCGCTTGCGATGATTATATTTGCACCGGAAGCGAGGGAATTCCCTGAACGGGTGAGCAGTATCATATAATCGTCAATAGTAATCAGTTGTTCGTTTTCACGGACATCAAGAGTAAATCTGCCGTTAATGTCGTAGGTCGCTTGGTCTAATTCGGGGAGGTTTATGGTGTTTTCGGCGGGCTTGCTTGATGTTGTTATAATCGTTTCGGTATTGCTTTGCCGAATGATTACCTGTGCGTGAACACTGTCGGAATGGATTTCTATATATGTTCGGTCAGCCGAGAATAAGTTATATGTGCAAATCATAATTGCAAGACAGCAAATAGTAATTACAGCGGATTTTGCAGTTTTAACGGGTTCTTTGTAAACAATCCAAATTACCGCAATTGTGACGACTGCAAGAATTAACCAGTAATTTATAAAGGCATAGTCAAGTGAAACCCACGCTTTATTTATTGAGCCGAGAGTGTTTATAATGCCGTTCATAATTCGTGACATGACGCCTGCGATAAACAGGAATATTTCTGCGTGTCCGCCGAATATCAAGAACAGTACTAACGAGCCTGCCGCAATCGTGAAAAACGGTAAAAATAATACACTTGTTATGGGTGCGAGAAGACTTGTCCCCTTGAAGAAAATTGCGGCGGCAGGAAGTACACAGACAGCCGCACAGGTAGAAGTTATAAGCTGTTCGATTATGACATTAAACTTACGCTTTTGTAATAACGTAGGAGCGACTACTCCTACCCCGTATGTCCCCGTAAACGACATAATCAGCCCCGCATCGTAGCAGGCATACGGCTCAAAGATTAATATTATTAACAACGCAAAGCCTAATGAATTAAACACGTTTCCTTTTCGTAAAAACACCTCGCCGCTGTAAACGATTATCAGCATAATCGCCGCACGCAAAAACGATTTTGTCATGTTGAAAAATATCGCTAAAACAATTACGGTTATCAGTAGAAATATAAACTTAACATAGCGGTTTTTCCTGAACGGTGTAAGTGCGAAAACAAGCAGAAACATATGGGTAATCATCGTCATATGCAGCCCCGACACCGCCGTGTAATGTGCCGCACCCGCTGTTCGTATATTGTCGGAAAGGTCATCTGACATAAATGACTTATCGCCTAAGAAAACAGCACATAATAAACCGCCATTGTCATTTGGGAACGCTGTCATTATTTTGCTTTTGATGTAGGTGTTATAATCCCGAATATAGTGAACAGGGGTTTTGTTTGCAGAATTAACTATTGTTACATCTGACACAGCCTCTGCCCCCAATAGAATTCCTTTAGAATAGTTGTAGGAGCGTTCCGGAAATTTAGCATTGTCACGTAATCTAAAAAGCACTGCCTCGAATTCGATAACGTCGCCGTGATTTGCGTCGGTATTTTCAGCGAACATAACAAGGTTTACCCGAACGCCGCTAATTTCGGTGTTTACTTGATACGAAGCGGTGTCACGGGAATGACCTGTTATGTCTGTAACCGCCCCTGTAACGTGAACCGTCTGCCCCGCTAATTCGTAGACGTTCTTGTGGATTATGCCGTCGAACAGCCAAAACGCCATTGCAATTACGAAGAAATAAAACAGTCCGATGACTGCGGCTTTATTTTTAGTTTTACTGAAAGGTTCTATATTCATAGTGTTGTATTAATTCACCGCCTGTTCCAAAACCACCCCGTCCGCTTCGCATCCACCCCTCCACGGAGGGGATGACAGGTTGCAAACGAAAAACCATCTTTCCGTCTTGAAGCGGGCAATTCCCCTCTTTGGAGGGGTGCCCGTAGGGCGGGGTGGTTTTGGTAAAGGCAGAAAAAACGATTTCGTTGATTTATTACATGTCCGTTTATCAATCCTCATTTAACGCAACCCGAAGTCGCCTAATTGACCGCCGCCGAGCAAGTGGAAATGCAGGTGTCTTACGGTTTGTCCGCCGTGTTCTTTGATATTAGTGACAATCCGCCAACCCTTATCAAGATTATACTCCTCTGCAAGGTGTTTCACGGTTAAAATCAGCTTCCCGATTAATTCGGTGTGCTCTTGATTTAGCTCATCCGCACCGTCGATATGCTTCTTTGGAATAACTAAAATGTGGACGGGTGCGGCAGGGTTAATGTCCTTAAACGCCAAGATTTCCCCGTCCTCGTATACTTTTTCTGACGGGATTTCGTTATTTATAATTTTACAAAATAAGCAGTTGTTCATAATAGCAATCCTTTATTTAATTTATAATCTATTAATTATATCACGGGTTAAGTGAAAAGTCAATCGATGATATAGCTGTGTATGCGGTTGAAAAAGCGATTTGCAGATTAAACCCGCCCGTAAACCCTGTAACGTCGATGATTTCCCCCGCGAAGTACAGCCCTTTCACCAATTTCGACTGCATGGTTTTCGGGTCGATTTCCTTGACCGAAATACCGCCATCGGTTATGACTGCCTCCTCAATCGGGCGGAATGATTTTACGGTCAATCGAAAATCCTTGAACAGTGATATGAGGCGTTCACGTTCCTGTCGGGTAATCTCGTTAACCCGCTTGTCGGGCGGGATTTTTGAACGTGTTATAAATAATTCAATCAGCTTTTCGGGTAATAATGCGTTAAGCGAGTTTTTGAACTGCTTGTTTTTGTTTTCGTTAAAATCCCGCAGTATACGTGTGTCGAGTTTTTTCTCGTCAAGGGCGGGCTTGAAGTCAATTGACAGTTGATAATGGATAGTTGACAGTTCGCTGATATACGAGCTTGCACTGAGTACAAGGGGTCCAGATACGCCGAAGTGGGTAAACAACATTTCGCCTTGCTCGGAGAATACCGCCTTGTTGTTTTTCAGAAGTGTTAAACGGACGTTTTTGAGTGACAGCCCCATTACGGAGCTGCAGTCCTCGACGGTTTCCAGCGGGATAAGCGAGGGTTTCAGCGGTGTAATGCTGTGACCGACCTTTCGTGCCATTTCGTAACCGTCGCCGGTTGAGCCGGTCTTAGGGTAGGACATGCCCCCTGTTGAAATTAGGACGTTTTTAGAGTAGTAGGTGGCGGTTTCGCATTTCACTCCCGTAACCATTTGCGGGCGACCGCAGGTCGCCCCTACAGGAACGCTCTCGATTATAAGTTCCCTCGCACGGTCTGTAACGATTTCGGCGTTGAGATGTTTTTTTAATGCATTAACAACGTCCCCGCTTTTGTCGGAAATTGGAAAAACCCGCCCACCACGTTCGGTTTTGAGCGGGACACCAATTTCTTCAAAAAAAGCAATCGTGTCATGAGGGGTAAAGCGGGACAATGCACCCCGCATAAACGCAGAATTCCTCGGGATATTAAGAAGAACCGTTTCAACGTCACAGTTATTAGTGAGGTTGCACCTGCCTTTCCCCGTAATCATGAGCTTTTTCATAAGGGAGGTGTTGCGTTCGATTATGAGAATTCGCTTGTGCTTTGAATTAAGTGATGCGAATACCCCCGCCGCACCTCCGCCGATTATAATTAAGTCGTAAGTGTTCATGGGGGTATTATAGCATTATAATTCGATAATTTCAACCCCTGTGTAGTAATATTTCAGGATTTCCTCAGGGGAATACCCCCTCCCCGATAAGACCTCCGCACCGTATTGGCTTAGTCCCACGCCATGCCCGAACCCTCTCGTTTCAATCGAAAAGGCGTTGCCGTTGTAGGTTATTTCAAAGGCAATCGAACGCAGGTTGAACATTCTCCACATGTCCCCTCCCGATAAAGGGGTGCTACCCGCTTTAAGCGACATGACGTATCCGTAATCGTTTTTGACGACATCGGTGAACCACAGCGAATAATCGACGGGCATGGTCAGCGTTTTGTCGTATTCCAACAACGACAGCCGCATATAATCGGTCGTCATTTCGTTGGTGCATAGGTAATGCTCATGCTCTCTGTCCCACGAGCTGCCGACACTTTTAAGATACGGGTAATCCCTCCCCCATACTGTGCTTGCGGTGTTTGTGACCCCCGAAGAAATGCTGTGGTATACCGCATAAATGGGTTCACCGGAATGGAGAATTACCCGCTTTGCACCGTATTCTGCGGCACGCCTGACCCTGCTGTAATATGCGTTGTATTCGCTCCCGTAATGCTCCCTCGCTTTCTCCTCGGTGAAAAAGGGCTGGCATTCGGTGGGGCTGTCGGACAGTGCTACGCCTGAGGCGATTAATCGCAGGGCGTAGGTATGTGCGGCGATTGCCTGTGCTTTTAAGGCGTTTTCGCTATAGTTCACAGGGATTTGGGCAAAGAGGCAGCCGGTTAAATAATCAATGACCGACATTTCCAAAATTTTGCCGCTTTCTAAGAGTATTGTAAATTTTTCCGGGAAAGAAGCGGCATTGGGTGCTTGTGCCGAGATACTCCCGAGTGGCAAAAACGGCACGGTGAACAGCAAAACCGCAAATACCAGAATAATTATGACATATTCTCTCATTATTAAAATTCTCCTTGACTATTCACTAATATTTATGTTATAATCTATTTATATGTTTATAAATGAAAATGAGGACAACCCATAATGAAAACCCTGTCGAAAACCGCTGTTTCTTTTGCAATATTGCTTCCCCTGTGTTTTATAATCCGCTATTTACAGTATTCCACGGTGATTAAACCGGAAAACGGTTTCTTTATCTTAGATGGCGGCTTTTTAAGCATGGCTTATTATGTCGCTTTTGCCGTTTCGATGGTCTTGTTCGCTGTTTTGGCAATATTCGACAGGAAAACCAATTGTGGAGCGACTCGAGGGGGCGTTAAGCGGTTGACCTCGGGTTCGGCGAGCTTTGGCGGAATAATCCTTGCGGCGACGGGATTTCTATATGCTTATGAGGGGGTAATCCTGTTCCTGAGCGGGAATCTCTTCCAAACCGCTCTCCTTGTCGGGGTGGCTTTGTGTTATATCGGCATAGGGGTTGTGATTTTTTCTAAGAAGAGGCTGCTGCCTTGGTGTGCGATGTTGTTTATTCTGCTGGCGGGATTCCATGTATTCAGTGCCGGCAGTGAGTTTATGACCCGAATTTACATTGCCAACTTGTCGGCACGGTTAATAATTTTGATAATTCACTTAGGTTTGGCTGCGTTTTTCCTTTCCTGCGGGCGTGCGTTCCTGCGGGCACAGACAAAACGCTCCCCAATATTCATGTTAATATACGGTTATTCGGCTTGTCTATTGGTTTTTTCGGACGGGCTGGCACGAGTGGCTTATGCTTTCACCGCCGACGTAAGTGTGCGTGACGTTTTATTAAATCCGAATGTGGAAAACGGCTTTTTAAAGCCGGAGCTGTATTTCTTTATACAGGGACTGGCGGTTCTTTGGTTGATTTACGCATTGTCTGCCAAGAAAACCAAGAAGTCTAAAAATTCTAATAAGAATAATAAAAGAGGGGCGTACAGTGAAATTGATGAGGTGTTTACTCCCGTTGCGGAGCGTGAAAGGACATACAAGGATATATTTGACGAGTTCCCCTATGAAGAAGATGACGATGAAAAAACCTTTGATGAATTTCCGGACGACAGTTATGAAGAGCAGGATTAGGATTGCGGTTATGTTAGCGGCGGTTTTTCTCTTAACCGGGTGTACGCTGACTGTTCCCGCAGAGGACTTGATTTCCCCCCCTAAGCTCACTGACGAGCAGAGCGAGATTTATCGTGCGTTGACCAACAGCAAAGGGATGGGAATTACTCTAAAATACCCCAAGGCGGGGGAATACCGTTCGGCGTTTGTGTTTAGGGAGGAAAAACCGTCACAGGGAGTGGTTTTTTACGAGTCGTCGGGATTAGTGGGAGAACCCGCAGTGTGGCTGGCTTTTTTAGAAAAACGCAACGGCAGGTGGGAATGTACATATGAGCTGTCATTTTTCGCAATGGACATAGAAAAGGTGGAATTCTCGACCTTAGGTGACAGTGACAGGGAGAATATAATTATCAGCTATTCGGTACTCAGTGCGGCGGAAAAGGGCGTCAGCGTTGTCGCTTTCTCGGACGAGGGTGTCCCTGAGGAGGTTTATCGGTTAGACAACTGCCTGTATTATGAAATTAACGATTTTAATAAAGAAAACCATAACAGCCTTTTTATTATCCGGCAAGACCGTGCGGCAAGGCTTTCCGAGGCGTATGTCGCCGCATGGAGCGAGGACAAGTTCGTGACGTTGGGCAGAACCGAGCTTAATCCCGATGCGGTGGAGTATTTGAAGATTATACCGGGGTTTGTTCGTGAGGAAGTCCCCGCATTGTTTATTGAATATCTTAGGGCGGACAACTCCTGCAACACGAGCGTGATAAGCTGGGTGGGCAGCCGATTAAACAATTCGGTGTATACCGAGAATGAGCAGCTTAGGGAGGAAAATCTAATTCTGCTTGATAAAAGACCCAACAGCAATACCACACACGCTTATTCACGGGACGTAACCGGTGACGGGATAATCGAGGTCGGTGGGAATGCGGATTTCCCCGGGTATGACTTGGCAGTGAGTATGCAGGAGCGTGTGCGTGCCGTAATCTGGTACAATATTAACAGCTCGGACAGGCTGATACGGCTGTGTTATTCTTATTTAAGCGTCAACAACGATTATATTTTTATTTTTCCCGATGAATGGGTCGGCAGTGTGACGGTTACGGTCAGCCATGACGGGAACGAGGTTATATTCTGGGAATACAATCCCGATTTCGAGTCGGTGCATGATGTTACGACACAGCTATTCAGCATAACCACTTTGAAGGACACGGTGATAGAAGTTTTTAACGACAGCTTAAGCGTTGACGAATTATATGAAAGGTTGATAATATTTTGAAAAGAATTCTTGTTTGTGAGGACGAAGACGCCATACGTGATTTTGTGGTAATCAATCTTAAACGTGCGGGGTACGACGTTACCGACGTAAACAACGGTGAGGACGCAATTAAAGCGTTTGAGCAGGCGAACGGACGGTTTGACGTGGCATTGCTTGATATTATGATGCCGGGAATGGACGGCGGTCAGGTCTGTAAGCTTCTGCGTGAAAAAAGTAAAAGCCTCGGGATAATCATGCTTTCTGCAAAGGCACAGGAAATGGACAAGGTAAACAGCCTTATGACGGGGGCGGATGATTATGTAACTAAGCCGTTCTCGCCGTCGGAGTTAGTCGCACGGGTGGACGCAATTCACCGCAGAGTGTCAATAACCCGCCCAATGGAGGAAGCCGAGCAGGATATTTTTTCGGGCCCGTTTAAGGTTAATGTGAAAAGCCGCACTATATCGAAAAACGGCGAAGTCATTGATTTGACGCAGGTGGAATATCACATATTGGAATTTTTTATCAAGAACCGTTCTGCCGCATTAGACAGGAAAAGCATTTTACAGCATATATGGGGTGACTCATATTTCGGTGATGACAAAATCGTTGACGTGAACATCAGGCGACTGCGAATGAAAATAGAGGACGACCCGTCGAACCCGTTATACATACAGACTATATGGGGGTTCGGTTATAAGTGGGGAGTGGCGGACAATTGACAATTGACAATGTACAATTGACAATTACTTAATTGTTGGGAATGATTTTATGGGGAAGAGAAGTATTGCTACGCGGTGGTTTGTAAATAGCTTTGCCGTGGTTGCTGTTATTTTAATAATCGTGGACGTTGCATTGTTTTTTATGCTCAGAGCGTATTATTACAGTGCGGTGGGGAATTTTCTGCAGTCTGAAGCGGGGATTGTTGCAGGGGTTTTGACACGGTATTACGAAAATGCGGGGTCGGTTGACCCGAATGAAATTCGCCGCTCTATTGAAGAATTCGACAAGAAAAATAAGATGGAGCTTATGGCGATTAACACAGCGGGGCAGGTTGCACTGACCTCCAGCGGGTTCTCCCCCCACGGGAGTTATGACATGCCCGATTATCGTGCCGCCCGTGAAAGTGTTTCCGGGGTGGGCGAATACATAGGCAGGGGCGGCTCAAGCGAGAAGTATATGGCAGTCACTGTGACATTACCGTCAACCCAAGGAAGTGATTTCAACGCCATAAGAATGGTGGCTTCCCTTGAACAGGTGGACGCACAGATTTACACTATTACGCTGGCAGTCGGCGGGTTAAGTATTGCGACGTTGCTTTTGCTTTTGTTTTTGGGATTGTATTTTATTCAGTCAATTGTTTCACCGTTAAGACAAATCGGTAATACTGCACGCAGGTTCGCAGGCGGGGATTTTTCGGTGAGAATTAACCAAACTAAACATGAGGATGAAATAGGCGAATTATGCCGAGTGTTCAACGACATGGCAGACGAATTAGAAAGCTCCGAGCAAATGAAAAACGACTTTATTTCCTCGGTTTCTCATGAACTCAGAACACCGCTCACCGCTATTAAAGGCTGGAGTGAAACAGTGTTAGAATTGCAGGACGGGGACACCACTGAAAAAGGTATGCGGGTGATTATTGCCGAGACTGAACGGCTTACGGGAATGGTGGAGGAGCTTCTCGATTTTTCGAGAATTCAAAGCGGCAGATTCCCGCTTCAGATGACGAATATTGATATTATTGCGGAGTTAACCGATGCGGTTATGGTGTATACCGAGCGTGCTAATCGGGAGGGGATTTCGCTGAATTATGAGAAACCCGTTGCCTCTGTGTATATTATGGGGGACAGCAACCGAATAAGGCAGGTGTTCATAAATATAATCGACAATGCGATTAAGTATGGCAGAAAAGGCGGAAGCGTTACCATATACACCGACACAGGCGAGAAGTTCATCACCATTACTATTGAGGATAACGGGTGCGGTATATCGAAATCGGACTTGCCTAAGGTTAAAACCAAGTTCTTTAAGGCGAACCACACTAAGCGTGGGTCGGGGATTGGGTTAGCCGTGTCGAACGAGTTAGTGGCAATGCACATGGGTAGGTTGGATATAGAAAGTGAATTCGGTGAGGGCACAGCAATAAAAATAACACTGCCGTTAGCTGAAAGAAACGCGGAAGTGTTAAATGAACAATTAACGATTATGTAGGGACACGATATATCGTGTCCGAACAGAAAGGCAATATACATTGAAAAAGAAGACACACAAATCAAAAATCGGCGGACAAGCATTATTCGAGGGTGTGATGATGCGTGGCTTGGACAAGGAAGCTATGGCAGTTCGCCAAAAGGACGGTTCAATTTATATTGAGGAAAAACCCGTCCCCGCCAATAAATGGTATCAGAAAACGCTGTTCATTCGAGGGGTTTTCAACTTCATTTTGCAAATGAAAAACGGTTACAGTTATCTGATGAAGTCGATGGAAAAGTCGGGTTTCTTAGACGAGGATGAGCCGAGAGAAAAGTCAAAAACTGAAGAGGTTATTGACGTTTTGCTTGATGTGGATGATGTTGAACCGATTAAAGTAAAAAGTAAAGCGGGGGAAACGGCAATCGGAGTTATCGGAATGATATTGGGAATTTCAATTGCGGTATTATTATTTATGTTCGTGCCCGCACAAGGCTTTACATGGTTTTCGATGTTGTTTGAGGAGGATATTAGCCGTTATCAGCCGCTTTTCGAGGGAGCAATAAGGATTATATTATTCGTGGTTTATATGTGGGCTATATCGCTTATGAAAGAAATCCGTGTGACTTATGAATACCACGGTGCAGAGCATAAAACCATTGCCGCATATGAAGCGGGGGTTGAGCTTACAATAGAAAACGTCAAGCAGCACAGGCGATTCCACCCACGCTGCGGAACGAGCTTCTTATTTTTGGTTCTTGCAATCAGCATAGTTTTTTATTCGGTGCTGCAGTTCTTTTTACCTGTCAGCAGTGCCGCAATTGTAGATTGGCTCGGCGTTCATACCATAATAGCTAATATAATAAGAACAGGCGTGAAGTTGTTGTGTCTGCCGTTTTTGGTGGGAATAACCTACGAGGTTATAAAATTAGCGGGGCGGTATGACAGGAACATTATTATGCGGATTATCTCGGCACCGGGGCTTGGTATGCAACGCTTAACCACCCGTGAACCCAGTGAAAGGCAAATAGAGGTCGCAATCGCCGCAATGCTCCCTGTAATTCCCGCTGATAAGGAGCAAGACCGTTGGTAAATATCGAGAATATTCTGCGTGAGGGCGGCGTTGAAAATTATAAACAGGAAGCCGCTTGGATTATAAAATATTCGCACAATCATGAGGAAATTGCACGTCGGCGGATTACCGGTGAGCCGTTACAGTATTTACTCGGGGAATGGGAGTTCTACGGTTATAGTTTTAAGGTGGGGGAAGGTGTTCTGATTCCACGCCCCGAAACAGAATTGTTGGTGGATATTGCAATTCACAATGCACAATTCACAATGCACAATTCCTTGGTTTACGACTTGTGTGCGGGGAGCGGTTGTGTGGGGATAACTCTTGCTAAGGAAACCGGCTGTTCTGTAGTTGCTGTAGAGAAGTCTGAAGAGGCGATTCATTATCTTAAACAAAACGCAGAATTAAATAAAGTGGATATTACAATAATACAAGATGATGTTCTGAACCCCGTAATGCAGTATGAAATTGCAGATTGTGTTCTTATTAACCCTCCGTATTTGTCGAAAATAGAGATGACCTCGTTACAAAAAGAAGTAACTCATGAGCCGAGAGAAGCATTATACGGCGGGGAGGACGGGTTAGATTTTTACAGAAAAATCTATCAATTATGGGGAAATAAGGCGAGATTTTTTGCAACGGAAATCGGTGACGGGCAAGCGGAAAGGGTTATGCGGTTTATGCCCGAAAACTCAGTGATTGTCAAGGATTTTAATAATATAGAAAGAGTAATATATTCAATAAAGGAGTAACACAAATGGCAAAGAGTAAAGTTTCAAAAGCACCACCCGTTAAAGCGGCATCGGGGGAAGAAAAAAAGAAAGCACTTGCTTCTGCAATTGCACAAATTGAGAAAGATTTCGGGGAAGGCTCGGTCATGTTTATGAGTGCCTCGAAAAACCGCATGAACATAGAATCCACGCCTACCGGTTCGTTGAACTTAGACCTCGCTCTCGGAATTGGCGGACTGCCTAAAGGCAGAATTGTCGAGATTTACGGTCAAGAATCCGGCGGTAAAACAACGGTATCCCTTCATGCAATTGCCGAGGCTCAGAAATTAGGCGGGACTGCCGCATTCATAGATGTGGAGCATGCCCTTGACCCTGTATACGCTAAGAAGTTAGGCGTGAATGTGGACGATTTAATCGTGTCACAGCCGGACATGGGCGAGCAGGCGTTCGAGATTATGGAGCGTTTGGTTCGTTCGGGGGCGGTTGACGTAATCGTTCTTGACAGTGTTGCTGCAATGGTAACAAAAGCGGAAATTGACGGCGAGATGGGCGACACTCACGTAGGACAGCAAGCACGATTAATGTCGGCGGCTTTGCGGAAATTGACAAGTGTGCTTTCTAAAACAGGAACAGTTGCAATATTTATAAATCAGGTTCGTGAGAAAATCGGCGGCTACGGCAATCCCGAAACCACACCCGGCGGACGGGCTTTAAAGTTCTACGCTTCTGTTAGAATTCAGGTAAGCAAAACCAGTGAGAAAATCATGAACGGTACCGAGCAAATCGGCGTTCGCACGAGATGTAAGGTGGTTAAAAATAAGGTTGCACCGCCTTTCAAAACCTGCGAGTTTGACATGATATACGGGACGGGAATTTCTAAGGTTGGAGAAATTCTTGACTTAGCGGTGGACTTAGGGATTTGCAAAAAGAGCGGGGCATGGTTCTATTACGGGGATATGAGGCTGGGGCAAGGGCGTGAAAATGCCAAGCAGTACTTATTAGATAACGCAGACTTGATGAATGAAATCGAGGTTAAAATCCGTGAGAAATCTGATGAGATTGACATGACCGCCGACATTACGGAAATCGCTGCAGAGCATGTTCCTGTCGATGAAGCAGCTGCACCCCCCGCTCCTGTTTCCAAAAAAGGCAAGAAGTCAATACTTATAGAGGGTAGTGAGAATTTCGAGGAGTTCTCGCCTGATGAATTATGATAAAATATAATACCGTGAAGGTCGGGTTTGTTTCATTAGGTTGCCCGAAGAACCAGTGCGACGCTGAGTTAATGCTTGCGAAAATCGCTAAGGCGGGGTTCGGATTAGTAAACGAACCCGGTTTAGCCGATGTTGTGATTATTAATACCTGCTGTTTTATTCAATCGGCTAAGGAAGAAGCCATTGAAGAAATTATGGAGGCTATTCATCGTAAGTCTGACCGGCTCGCCGCCGGAGGCAAGTCCTCACATAAAATAATAGTTACCGGTTGTTTAAGTGAGCGTTATCGCCAACAGGTAGCTGATGAGTTCCCCGAGATTGACGGGGTGTTAAGTCTGTCGGCGAATGATGACATAGTAGAAGCGATTAACAGTGTTTTGCTTGATAGAAAAGCAATAAGCTTGGGTGATATTTGCAATCATAATATGGAGGGGGAACGCTTGTTGTCTACCCTGCCGCATTACGCTTATTTGAGAATCGCCGACGGCTGTGACAACAATTGTTCTTATTGTGCTATCCCGACGTTTCGTGGGAAGTTCCGTTCAAGAGAAATCGAGAATATTTTACAAGAAGCACAAGGCTTAGCACAAAGCGGCGTTCGGGAGTTAATCTTAGTTGCACAGGACGTGACCGCTTATCCCGATTTACCGGAATTGTTAAGACGACTTTGTAAAATCGACAATTTAAAATGGATTAGGCTGTTATACTGTTATCCGGAGAGGATTACCGACGAGCTGATTGAAACCATTAAAAATGAAGAAAAAATCGTCAAATACATAGACATGCCCATTCAACATTGTAACAAGGATATTCTTAAATCCATGAATAGGACGGGTGATGAACAGAAAATATGGGACTTAGTCGCAAAGTTAAGAAACGCTGTCCCCGGTATTGTAATCCGCACGACTGTGCTTGTCGGGTTTCCGGGGGAAAGTGAGGAACAGTTCACCGAGTTAGCCGAGTTTGTGAATAGTGTGCGGTTCGAGCATTTAGGGTGCTTCGCCTATTCTGAGGAGGAGGATACACCTGCCGCAGCTATGCCGGAACAGGTTGACGAAGAAGAACGGCATAATCGGCGTGAGATTATTACCGAGCAGCAGGAAATCCGTGTCACCGATTTCCTTGAAGAATTAGTCAATCGGGAATATGAGGTAGTTGTCGAGGGGTATGACAAATACTTCGAGATGTATTTCGGACGCAGTTATATGTATGCTCCCGAGATTGACGGAATGGTGTATTTTTCTTCTAAGTCGAAACCGAAAATCGGGGATTTTATTAATGTGAAAATCAACGAAGTGGTGGACAATAATCTTATAGGGGAGCAGGTATGAGGTTATAACCACCCCGCCCTATGGGCACCCCTTTCCGCAGAAAGGGAAGACCTCACACGGAGAAACCACCCCGCCCTACGGGCACCCCTCCACGGAGGGGAATTATGGAGGCGTAATGCGTAATATAGAGAGTTACAGCAATCTTCCGTTTAATCCAAATTTACGTGAGCGAGCAAGAGAACTGCGTAAAGCAGGTAATTTAAGCGAGGTTTTAATGTGGAAACAATTTCATAAGAAGAAATTTAAGGGATATGACTTTGACCGCCAAAAAATAATAGGTAATTATATTGTTGATTTTTATTGTGTTGATTGCTCAGTTGTGATTGAAATAGATGGAAGTTCCCACGATAATAAGGAAATATACGATGGCGACCGCAATTCTTTTCTTGAAAATTTAGGGTTGACTGTTATTCATGTGTCGGCAAAAGATGTCTTGAATGATTTGAATAGAGTCATGAAAATGTTGAACGAACACTCTGCTTTACAAAACCCGATTTAGATTGTGTTTGTAACCACCCCGCCCTACGGGCACCCCTTTCCGCAGAAAGGGAAGACCTCACACGGAGGGGAATTTACGGGGGATTAATCGCACACAATTCCCCTCTGTGGAGGGGTACGGCGAAGCCGGGGGGTGGTTTGTCACCAATTTACAATTAGGAGGAATTGCATGAACCGTGAAAAAATATTATTTCTGTTAAGAAAAATTTTGATATTATCCTTGATATTTTACAATGTCGGTTTTGTGGGAACTGTAAGAAATTCTATATGGCTGATTATTGCAATAATTATTGCAGGTGAGTTTATAATTCCCGAAAAATCAATGGTTGATTCAAAAGTTTTCCGTTGGTTTAACAGGGTTAAAGTCTTTTCGGTTTTGATTTTTTTCTTTACGAGAATAGGGTTATATGTATGGTGGTTTACAACCGGAATGTTTGCTGAAGAATATGACTATGCTTATGCAGACGGAATATATAAAAGCAGTTTTTTACTATACGCTGTAGCCGCTTTAACTGTTGTTTTCGTTGCGTTGTACTTACATAAAACCCGTAAAAGAAAAACAGCAAACAGCATAAAGGAGGAATTGCATGAACCTTGCGAATAAGCTGACACTTTTCAGAATAATCCTTGTGCCCTTTTTCGTAGCATTTATGCTGATTGATGAAATACCGTACAATTATTTATTAGCATTGATTATATTCGCTGTGGCGAGTGTCACAGATTTTTTAGACGGGTATATCGCACGAAAATATAACATGATTACCTCGTTCGGGAAGTTCCTTGACCCGATTGCCGATAAGGTTTTAGTAGTCAGTGCGTTGGTGTGTTTTGTAGAATTAGGCTGGACGGGGGCGTGGGTTGTCGTTGTAATTATTGCACGGGAATTTATTGTTTCGGGAATTAGATTGGCGGCAGTCGAAAGCGAAGACAAGACTGTTATTTCTGCGGGGTTTTTAGGTAAGCTCAAGACGGCGGTTACTATGGTTGTTATATGCTGGTTTTTAATAATCATGACAATATATTTTGATTTTAAGATTAATTATTTTGATATTTCACCGGATTTTAATATGGCAATAGTCACAACAACCAGTGTTTTAATGTATACCTGTGCGTTTTTGACAGTGATTTCCGGTGTTCAATATGCTTGGCAGTATCGCCATGTTTTTAAGTCGAAAAATTAAATTAACATAAAAATTATGAGAGGAATTCTTATTATGGAAAACAAATTTTGTACACAATGCAGTACGCAGGTGGCAGGCGACCTTATGTTCTGCACCGAATGTGGTGCGGCACTCCCCGAGGCTTTCGAGCCGGTAGAGGTTGTTGAAGAAGCGGTAGAGGTTATTGAAGAGCCAATTGAAATTATCGAAGAGGCTGTTCCGGTAGTTGAAGAACCTGTCGCAGTAGTAGAAGAACCGATTGAAATTATCGAAGAGGCTGTTCCTGTAATTGAAGAGGCTGTTCCTGTAATTGAAGAGGCAGTTCCTGTAATCGAAGAGCCTGTTGCGGTAGTTGAAGAGCCTGTGGCAGAACAACCCGTGGCTGTGGCTGCTGCAGAGCCGATAATTATCACGCAGACCGAAACCATTAAAGAAACTGTAATTATTGAAAAAGAAGTCCCCGCTCCTGTGGAACAAAAACCCGAACCTGTTCCTGTAGTTGAAGAGCCTGTTGTAGCAGCAGAACCGCCGCAGGCGGCAAACCAGCCAGTGGCTGCGGCTACTGTATTTGCTGAACCGGAAACATTTTCACAAACCCCTCCCACAGTAGAGCAATCGGCGGCAGGTGAAATAATAATCAACAACATAGTCGCAGAAGCTCCCGAAGTTCAAGGGGCGAAGAAAGTCAAGCCCCCTCAATCAATCGGGAAGAAGATTCTTATTGCATTAGTTTCGGTGTTGTTATCGCTTATTTTGATTTCCGGCGTAACGGTGCTTCAGGTAAGCGTGATTATGCGAATGGTGGTAAATAATCCGTCAACCATTCAAGCGATGGTTGACGGTATTGACTTCACCGATATGAAACTCCCACTGCCTATTCCCGATGTTGATTTAGGCGGCGGTGAGATTTTGTCGGAAGCGATATTTATGGTAATCGACGATTATTATATTGAAACATTCGACATTTCAAAGGAAAATATTGAAGATTTATTACAGAGCGATTTAATCAATGAATATATCGGTGAACTGCTTTATGATAACATTAATTACTTATTGACGGGGCAGGGCGACGGGCAGATTATCGATGCACGTGAATTAGTAAAGTTCATCGAGAATAACACTGATGAGATAGAGGACATTACCGGTTACAGAATAAAAACTGAGGATTTAGACGATATTCAAGACGTGCTGAGAGACACGCTTAAGGAATTAACATGGGACGATATAATTGATGATGTTCCTATGCCGATTGACCTTAGCGGGGTTCGCAGAATCTTCTCACCTGTAACGCTGATTGTAATTATTTCGGTTGTTGTTGTGCTTATGGCTGTGATTGTTATTATTCATCGCAGAAAATCCACCGCTTTAATATACTGCGGTATATCCTGTATTCTTTCGGGGTTAAGCGTGGTTATTGCCGGAGCAATGTCAAGCAGTGTGTATGCGATTATTAATTCATCGCTCAGCGGATTAATCGAATTGGACGAATCGTTTATCGGGGGAATTCTCACCGGAATGAACAATACTATTTTGGCGACGGGAGCGATTACGGTCGGCGGCGGAGTGCTGATTATGGTTGTTGCAATCGTGTCACGCTCGATTAAGAATTCCATTGATAAAAAAGTAGCAGCAGTTTAATAGAATAAAACAAAAAACGCCGGTTGTTAATTAACCGGCGTTTTAACTATCTTTACCTTAACCCAATCTCTCTGACTTCATCGAAATCGCTCAGTTTGACCGAGATAATCTTGTGGTTTGAAATGATGTATATATATTCCCCGATGAACAACCCTCTTTGGAAATCGTATTCCTTCCCTGTTCTTTCGATTTCACCGATAAGCGTGAACCCTGCCGTTTCGTGATACGAAAATACTGCATAAGCATTCGTGCTTGCATAAGACCAATAATGGTACGGAACGGCGATAATGTTCTTCTCCGGTGAAACTAAAACCGCTCTGTGCTCTTTCTCGGTTATGCTGGTTGAGTTTGCGTTTCCGAATGCCAAGACGTGCCTTTCGGAGAGCTGTTCGTTATTTGAAACGTCGAACATCGAAAGCTTTAAACCTGTTCTGCGACCGGTAATTTCATCAGCGTCAACGCCCACTCCGAGAAGCCGTCCCGCACTCCACATGTGCATATAACGGGAGAAACCGGGGATTTTTAACTCGTCTAATTTCTTCGGATTTTTCGGGTCGCTCATGTCGAATGCAAACAACGGGTCAATCTGCCAGAAGGTTACGATGTAGGCAATCTCGTTGTCAAAACGAACCGACTGACACCTCTCCCCCTTGCCTATTCCTGTGACCACCGACAGCAGCTTTAAATCCTTGTCTAAGGCGTATAACATGGTGTCTAATTCAAACGATTTTTCTGCAACCACTCGTAAGTTACCTTTGTATTCGTCCATGTAAAACTGGTTTGTCACCCACCCCGCTATTCTGCATGAAGCGGCGAATTCCACATTCCCTTTGTTAAGTGAGAATTTGACTATGTCGGTGTTCCCGTCCCACGTGAAAAAATCGTAGATTCGTTGGGCGATATAGAGGTTTTCATGCGAGGAGTAAACCACATCCGCTCTGCCGAGGTTTGCTTTAATCGAGATTTGCATGTCTGTTTTGCTGATGTCTAACCCGGAAACAACCGTGTATTGCGTGTATTGAAGCTCGTCGGGAACGATTATGCAGTTCGGGGGAATGTAGTTCTTTTGACCGTTAACAGTGTATGACGGTACGTAATAATCGTAATCGTCATGTGTGAAGTCGTTAGAGTAAGGCAGAGAATATGAGGTCACAAGATAGACAATCGAGCCTTGCATTCTTGAGGAAATATAACTGCCTTTTTGTGAATATGAAGCTGTCGGTTTGTCGAAAGCTCCCGAGGTTAAATAAGTCTCAACAAGTAAGTCGCCACCGCTTGTACTCTTGTTCCAGAATATGATTAGTCTGTCGTTATAAAGCTGCATTTCTGCGGGGGTGTAGCCGCTTTTTTCTAAGACTGCCAGACGTGTCATTTCGCCGTTTTCCGCTTTAATTACCGACACTGCATTACCTAAAGAAACATATATGAGCTTGCCGTCGGTTTTAACAATATCACCCTCGTCAATGTCTTTGATTTGGTTATTGGTTTGAGAGAATTCGGGTGAGCTTGTCGTTGGGGAATCGTTGTCACCCCCCGGAGCAGGGGCGGTGGGCATCACAGTAGGGGGCATGGGATTGGCAATGCCGATAGCGGCATCGTCGGTCGGCAATCCGTAATTGTACCGCAAATGCTCTGCGTTTTTTATCAATTCATATAATTGCTGATAATCGCCTAATACTTCTGCCACCTCGGGAACGGGTTCTTGCGGGATTACCGGAGCGGGGGCGGTTGTAGAAACTGTTGGGGTGGTTGCGGTTGTATTAGCCGGTTGGTTGGTATCTATGGAGGTTGCTTGTTCCGAGGAAGCCACTGTAGCCGGCAAATCCTCTGTAGCCGGCAAATCCGACTGTGACGGTTCATCAGTTGAATATACCGCAGTGTCACTCGGTAGGGTAGAGAGAATAGTATCGTTCGGGTCATAGGTCAGTGAATTGGTGACTGCCGCCACTACGATTACGAGTGCCGCCGCACCCGCTAATGCTGCACCGTAAATCGCTGTTCTGTTGAGAAAGCGTTTTGCCGGTCTTTTTACAAGAAGCCCCTCAATGTTTTCGGGGAGAAGAGTTTCAGGGACATCAGCCTCAGTCATATGCGTATATAATTCTTTATTAATGTTGTTCATATTGTAATCTCTCTTTCAATTTTTCTTTGGCTCGTGCAATTCGTGTGCGGACGGTGTTGTGGTTCATTCCGGTGAATACCGAAATCTGCTTACTCGTGTATCCGCATATTATTGACAGCGAAAGAACCAATTTGTCTTTGTTGTCTAAATTTTGAAGCTCGAATTTAATATCGAAGCTGTCATGATTGGGTTCGGTTGCTTCCTCACCATATGTAACCTGTTCTCTCGCTTTGATGTATTCCTTGAACTTGCGTTTGATTTTCGCTGAGAGAATTTTCATTATCCATGCCTTAAACGCCGTTTCGTCACGCAGCGTCCTGATTGTTGAAAAAGCGTCTAACACTGTTTCGGAGACAACGTCCTCTGCGTCTGCCGAATTTTTTAAGGAATATAATGCGACGTGATATAAGTCTTTATAAACCGCAGCGTATAACAAAGCGAACGCTTCGGCGTCGCCTTTCACGGCAAGCCCGACCGCCTCATTAAAATCATAATCGGTTTTGTTTTCGACTAAATCAGTCATAAGAATTAATTCCTTTTTTGAAACACGTTTCTGTTAAATAAGTGTAAAAAATCCGTGCTTTTGTTTCACGGATTTAATAAATATTTTCTGCTTTTTTGGTTTGTTTATAAATAGTAACGTAGCTGTCGTATCTGCTTTTGTGAATGTTTTGAGCAACCTCGCACCCCTCTTCCCCTGTGTGGGTGCATCCGTTGAACTTGCATTTTCCGATAAGCGGTGCGATTTCCCGGAAATACAGTGCGATTTCTCTTGAGGGGATTTCTCCGTAAAACTTACCCTCAACTGTGGAAAATCCGGGGGTGTCGGCAATGTAACCGCCGCCGGGTAATTCATGCAGCTGAACCGTTCGTGTGGTGTGCTTACCTCTGCCTAATTTTTTGCTGATTTCGGCGGTGGGTAGGTCTAATCCCGGAATCATACGATTAAGCAGGCTGGTTTTTCCTACGCCTGTGTTCCCGATAAGAGCGGAGGTTTTGTTTTTTATATACTCGTTTATTTTCTCGATATTGTCGTTTAAAAAACAGGTGAACCCTGCCTCTCGATATACGTCAAGGAGCAGGGCTTCTTTCTTGTCAATTTTTGTAAAACACAGCACGGGTTCTATCCCTTTGCTTTCAAGGATAACCGTAAGTTTATCAATAATTAATGCACAGGGGTTCGGCTCGCAGGATGACACCGTAATTACTACGCAATCCAAATTAGCTAACGGAGGACGGACAAGCTCATTTTTTCGCTGATTAATTTCTGCGATAAACGGCTCGTCGTTTTCGTATTCAACCGTTACATAATCGCCGACGTAAGGGCTGACATTCTTTAACCGAAACAGCCCCCTTGCACGGCATGATATTACACCGTCATCGGTTTTGACCCCGTATAATCCGCCAACCGACGAGGTTATTATCCCTTGAGTTTTACTCATCGGCAGGTGATTCGGGTTCGCTGCTTTCGGCAGTGGAGGTAGCAGTTGTGCCGCCTCCGGGGGTGCTGATTTTACTGAACACACCCATGTCGAGATATACCTCTCGTTTAGTAGGTGTTTCTTTGGTAAAGTCGATTTCATAGGTGCAGAACAACGCTTCCTCGCCCGTCGCCTCGCATCTTATTCTGATAGAATACAGCTTTAATCCCTCGTCCTCAAACTCCCATTTAACTTCCTTTTTTATCTCAACATTTTGCTTCATAGAGCCGACGGGTGCTCCCTCAACATACCAAAGGAAGGTGTAATCCCCTGTCCATCTGTCTGCTACAGTAAACGTAATATTGGATTTTCTGGTTGCGGGAGGTCCGCTGCCTATAACTACTTCAACCTCTGTCCAGTTCGGCACTTCCTCAAACGGTACTATGCTTTGACTGAGAACCTTACCCCTGTCTTCCTCGGAGCTTTCTTCATAGATTTCTATGAGTTCGATTCTGTATTCGTCTGCACGAACCCTTGCACTGGTTATATTCAATCCCAGCATATCGGGGACATTTGTTATATCGGATTCCGGTGCCCCTAAGCTGACAATAATTGTAATCGGGTCGCCTTTTTCTAATTGTGAGCCGGCGGGCGGGTCTGTCCGAATGACGTATTCCTTGGGGACTGTTTCACTTTCAATAAACGACATTCTTACAATCAAGCCTGCGTTTTTCAATTCCTGCTCTACACTGACCGAATGGTGCGGTCCCGTCAAAGCGTAGTCGGGGACGTATACCACGTTCTTTCCCTTGCTTACAACGATTTTTACGGTGGAATTCACTTTTATGTTTCTTCCTGCCACGTATTCCTGCTCCATGATTATACCTTTCGGGTATTCTGAGGAGTATTCCTCTGACGGGTCAAATATAATCCTGTCACCGTATAAGTCGATTGCTTCTACATAAGACATTGACACGAGATTAGGCATTTGAATGTCACTGCCGGGTCTTATCGGCCCGTCCGGCCCTCTGCCGCTCGGGTCGGTGATGTTTCCGACAATCATATAAATCAACCATGCCGCAAGAATAACAAACACCGAGGCTACTGCGAATAAAATAGGCAGTAGAGGCGAACGCCTTTCGATGATTTCATCATCATCATATTCTTCATCGTCGTCATCATCGTATGCCACGGTGACGGCAACAGGTGCTTTCTTTTGCTGGGGAACAGGTGCGGGAGGCGGAACTGCTTTCCCCACCTTGTTGAAATGTTTTGTGTTTCCGTCAGGTGTGAAATATTTATAGTCGAACACAACACTGGGGTTACGCTCAAATTCCCGTAAATCGCTCACCATTTCGCCGGCTGTCTGGTAACGCTTGGGAGGCTCCTTCTGCATTGCACGAAGTGTAATTTCCTCTAACCCTTCGGGGATAGATGAATTGATTTCTGCGGGACGTTTCGGGTTTTTGTTGGTATGCATTAACGCAATTGCCAATGCGTCATCCCCGTCAAACGGTTTAACGCCGGTCAGCATTTCGTATAGCATAATCCCCACCGAATAAAGGTCGCTCCTCTCGTCGGTAACGTCTCCCCGTGCTTGTTCGGGGCTGATATAGTGGACAGAGCCGATTGCTTTTTCGGATATGGTTTTGTCGATTTCTCGATTGAACCGTGCAATCCCAAAGTCCATCACCTTTATCGCACCGTCCGGCAGAAGCATGACGTTCTGTGACTTTACGTCACGGTGGACTATTCCTCGGTCGTGGGCGTGCTGGAGAGCTTTCAAAATCTGCTGAACGAAACCCAACGCCTCTCTCCATTTGAGGACGCCTTGCTTTTCGATATACTCGGTGAGTGTTATACCGTCAATGTACTCCATGACGATGAACTGCACGCTTTCGGTGAAGCCCACGTCAAAGATTTTGACAATGTTCGGGTGTGATAAGAGTGCGATTGCTTTCGACTCGTTGCGGAATCTGCGGAGGAAGTCCTCACTGCCTGCGAATTCGTTTTTGAGAATTTTTACCGCAACAGTCCTGTCCTCAGCTGTGTCATCAGCTCTGTAGATTTCTGCCATGCCGCCTGAGCCGATGAGTTCAAGAAGCTCGTATCTCCCGTCAAGTTTTACGCCGATGTAGTTATCCATAGATAAATTCAACCCTTTCGTGCACAGTATTCCTCTAAATCCTTACGTTTTGTTTCAACGGGCGAACGCAGTTCGCCCCTACAGTACAATTAATGCCGCTGTGATGTTGTCACGTCCGCCGTTTTTTATTGCATAATTCACCAAAAGCTCGCAAACCTTGTTCTTGGGATTGTTCACGATGATTTCAGCGATTTTTATATCGTCACCGTATGAGTGAAGCCCGTCTGAGCAGAGAAGCATTATGCTTTTTTCCTGTAAGTCTAACTCGAAATAATCGGGTGTGACGTTCCCCTCTGCACCGATTGCACGTGTTATTGCGTTCCTGTCTGGGTGGCGTTTGCTCTCCTCCTCGGTAATCCTGCCCTCATCTATAAGTGTCCTTATATATGTGTGGTCTTTGGTAATCTGTTGAATGTTGTCGTCGAATATATGATACGCCCGACTGTCTCCCACGTTGATTATATATGCCCGCTCGTTATGTACGATTGCGGCTACACAGGTTGTTCCCATACCGTGCTTGCTTGAGTCAGAAATTGATTCGTCATAAACTAATGAGTTCGCCGCAATCACCGAGGTTATCATAAGATTGCGAATGGAATTTCGGTTAATATCGTCACGGAAGCCACGCTTAAACCTGTCCGCCATGAAGTCAACCGTCATCTGGCTCGCAAGACTTCCCGCATTTTCACCGCCCATGCCGTCACATACTATGACCGCAACAGCTTCGTCACTGCCCTCGTTCAAAACATCTGTCCAAACACGGTCTTGGTTTTCTGAACGCTTTTTCCCTATGTCTGTTTTAGAATAAACCAGCATAATTTATAATTCCTTTTTATCGGGAGAACACAGTTCCCCCCTACGTAATTGCCCGCAAGCGGCGTTTATGTCTGCACCTAAGGTTCTTCTTACGGTGACGTTTATGTTTTCTCTTTCAAGAACGGTGGAAAAGGTTTTGATTTGTTTTGTGTCAGGCGGGCGAACGCAGTTCGCCCCTACAGGGTTTATGGGAATAATATTAACATGGTATGAACCCTTTGGTAACTTTTTCAGCAGTTTCGCAAGTTCGTATGCATTTTCCTCAGTGTCATTAACTCCATCAATTAATGCATACTCATAGCTTATTCTGCGGCGGGTAATTGTGAAATAATTCGCACATGAGCTTAACAGGCGTTCTAAGTTATATCGTGCGTTAATGGGCATAATCGCCGTTCTGTCTTTGTCGTTGGTTGCGTGGAGCGAGATTGAAAGCGTTAAGCCTAATTTTAACTTAGCAAGTTCGTCTATTTCGTCTGCAAGTCCGCAGGTGGAAAGTGACACATGCCGTAAGCTCATCGGTAGAATTTCTAAAAACTTTTTCACATTGTCGAAGTTATCTAACGGTTCGCCAATTCCCATGACGACAACGCTGTTTATCTCTTTTTCGGCTCGGTATATTTGTAGGAGCATTTCGCTTGGTGTAAGATTTCGGACAAAGCCGCATTGTGCTGACATACAGAACCTGCAGCCCATTCTGCAACCAACCTGCGAGGATATACATAATGAATTCCCGTGGTTGTGCGACATAAAAACCGTTTCAATGCAATTGCCGTCGTCAAGCATATATAGATATTTTACCGTATCATCTATGCTTGATACAAGTCTTTTTTGCATATTTAGTGATTTTATACAAAACTTTTCTCTTAATTTTTCTCGTAATTGTTTAGAAATATTAGTAATTTCGTCAAAATCCGATATTTTTCTTATGTGAAGCCATTCGTAAATCTGTTTCGCCCGATAAGCGGGTTCGCCGAATTGTGCCAATTCTTGCTTTAATTCGTCGAGGTTTAAAGATAAAATGTCAATCATTTTCTCACCATAACCGCTGTGAAAAATCCGTCGCCGCCGTCCTCGCTCGGGATAACCGTTCGTTTTTCCGATAAATCAAACCTGTTGTTTTTCAGAAAGTTTTCGATTACGTCGTCATTTTCACGCTTGCTTAACGTGCAGGTTGAATACATTAGCACACCTTTGTCTTTTACGTAGCGTGAGCCGGTTTGCAGAATTTCGCCCTGTATTTCCGGCAGGCGAATAAAGTCGGCTTCGGGCTTGTATTTAATTTCGGGCTTTCGCCTAATTACGCCTAATCCCGAACATGGTACATCGCATAACACCCTGTCGGCTTTCGGAAAGTCGGGATTGTAAACCCGTGCATCGTTTTTATGAACCTCGATTATACTTATTCCGAGGCGGGTTGCACCCTGTTCAATCAGCTTAAGCTTCTTTTCGTGAATGTCGCAGCTTATAATTCGCCCGGTATTGTTCATTAATCCCGCAATGGTAAAGCTCTTCCCGCCGGGTGCTGCACATAAGTCTATAACTGTTTCGCCGGGCTGCGGGTTCAATAATTCGCAGGCTTGTTGTGAGGATAAATCTTGTGTGTATTGTGTGGGCGGGAGAACACAGTTCTCCCCTACATGATTTTTCCCTGTAACAACAAATTGCGGAGGCGGTAACAGGCTCGTTTCTAAAATCTGTAAAGTCGCCTGCTCGCCATATTCCTCCTGCCATTTTTTAACCAACCATTCGGGGCAGGAATATTTTATCCATAACGGGAGAACACAATTCTCCCCTGTATAGCAGTCCGTGTTTTTTCGCAAAAAGTTTCGCAAAACCGCATTAACGAACGATTTCGCTCGTTTCGGGGAAAGCTCGACGGTTTCATGCACTGCAGCACTTTCCGGAACGGAATCCATGTATATAATTTGGTACAAGCCCATTCTTAAAAGAACGGCTATATCCTGCTCGGGCTTGGTTTTAGTGAAGCTTGCGATTATATAATCTAAGGTTATACGGCGTTCAATAACCCCGTAAAACAGCATGGTTGTGAACGCTTTGTCACGTTCATCAAGGCTTTGCTTTTTTAATTCGTTGTTGAGAATTAGGGATGAATATGCACCTTTTTCCATTTTTCTAAGAAGCTCATAAGCGGTTTTTCTTGTGTTTGTTTTCATCGTCTGCGTGTTCTCATAATCAGCCTGAGCATTTGCATAACCATGACAATCAACGAGGCAAGGTAGGTTAATGCCGCCGCTGTAAGTGTTTTCTTCGCCCAAGTGATTTCTTCACCCACGAGATAACCCTTGTCGTTTATCATGCGAATGGCTCGGTTAGAAGCGTCGAATTCTACAGGAAGTGTGATAAACTTGAATACTACCACTGCTCCGAAAAGAATAATCGCAATCCAGATTAATTGTAACCATTCCAAAAGAATTCCTGCAATCAGAACAAACCCCCACCCTTTTGAGCAGATGTTCACCACCGGGAATATCGCCTGTCTCATTTTAACAGGGAGATACCGTTCGGCGTGTTGGACTGCGTGTCCCACCTCATGCAGTGCGACACTGATTGCCCCCACACTGTCTTTAGAATAGACCGCCTGTGACAAAGCCACTGTTTCGGTTCTCGGGTCGTAGTGGTCGGTGAGCTCTCCCGCACATTCTGTCACGGCTACTTGAAAAAGCCCGTTCTCGTCAAGCGCCTCCCTCGCAATTTCTGCGGCAGTGCGTCCCCCCTGTGTGCGGAATTTGTTATATTTATTGAAAGTGACCTTAACCATAATCGAAGCGATTATGGAAAAAACTATTGCGATTATACAAAGAAAATACCAAATGTCCATTTATTTTATCCCTCTTAAATAATCCTCGGATTTCATGCGTTTGCCGTTCTCGGGTTGTATTTCGGTAAGTGTGATTTTATTACTGTCACCGCAGGTGAATGTCAGCCGTGTGTCGGAATTGTCAAGAACCGCTCGGTATACCTTGAGCCGCTTACCGTCAACAAATGTATACGCACACGGATAATCGGCAAGCCCTCTTATAAAATTATGGATTTCTTTCGCTGAACGTGTGAAGTCGATTTCACATTCGCTTTTTGTGAGCTTTTCTGCGTGAGTGGCAAGCGAGTTATCTTGTTTTGTCGGTGTTATCGAGTCTATATTGTCAAGTGCTTTGACTATGAGTTCTCCCCCTGTTTCGGCAAGAGCGTCGTGCAGCTCGGAGGCGGTCATGTTATCGGGGATTAAAACCTCCCCTTGTAAGAGCATGTCGCCGGTGTCCACCCCTGCGTCCATTTGCATAATGGTGATGCCCGACCGGGTTTCACCGTCCATAATACAACGGTTAATCGGGGCGGCACCCCTGTACTTCGGGAGCAGGGAGGCGTGTACGTTTATGCACCCGTATTTCGGTAAATCGAGAACCCCCTGCGGTAATATCATTCCATAAGCGGCTACGACTATGCAATCGGGGTTATATGATTTGAGGATTTCCATTGCCTCGTCTGTTTTCAATGAAGTCGGCTGAACCACGGGAATGTTGTGTTTTAACGCCAGCTCTTTCACAGGAGAATATGAGATTTTCTTCCCCCTGTCACGAGGTTTGTCCGTGCGTGTGTATACGGCGGTTATGTCATGCTTTGAGTTTATTAACGCCTGCAGTGATGTTTTTGCGAAGTCCGGCGTTCCCATAAATATAATTTTCATAATTTATCGTTTCTTTTTCTTTTTCTTGTTTCGCTTGCGGAAACGGGCGGCTTTGGCTTTTTCGATTTCCTGCTCGTCGTCAACCATTTCGTCAGCTATGTCGGTGAATATTATTCCGTTGAGGTGGTCGATTTCATGGCACAGTGCAATTGCGAAAACCCCGTCTGCATCTGTGTTAAACTCCTCACCATATCGGGTTTGTGCTTTTACCTTAATTCGCTCGGGGCGGACAACATAACCCCATTCACCCGGGGAGGACAAGCACCCCTCTAATTCCCTCTGCTTGCCTTTCATGGAGGTTACTACGGGGTTTACAAACTCGTATAACTCCCCGTCCATTTCAATGAGGACAACACGCCTTAATATACCAATCTGCGGTGCGGCAATCCCCACCCCACCGAACAGCTTCATGGTTTCCTCCATATCGTCGAGCAAGACCCACAGCTTATCGTCAAAGACAGAAATTTCTCTGCTTTGTTTTTTCAGCCCGTCTTCCCCGAACATAACAACTCTTCTTGTCGCCATTAATTCCCCTCCTAAGCACCCTTTTTGTAAAAAAACAAGGGTTTTACAAAACAGCTATGATATTATAACATACATTTTTAAAAAATTCAAGAAATATTTTTTTGTTTAGAATAATATAATAAGACGAGGTGATAAATATGACTACAAGAAAATCCGGTCAGCCCGCTTCACGGAGATACCGTGCATACATAATCGCTGTGATTTTCGGAATGGTGGCTTCGGGAGTGGCTTTGCTGCTGTCTGCCCTGATAATCTATGCGTTGAAGCTTCCGAGCTCCTACGGTGGATTCTTCGCCCTTGCTTCTTATGGGGCGGGGTGCTTGGCAGCAGGGTTTACTGCGGGGACGTTAAAGCGGCAGGGTGGACTGTTTGCGGGGATTTTTGCGGCGTTTTTGTTTTTACTGCCCATTGCGTTAATCGGGTGGTTTGCGGGTAGCTTCACAGGGGAAGCAGCGTTAAATAAGGTTATTGTCACGCTTTTGTGCGGGGCAGTAGGCGGCGTTATCGGGGTTAATCGCAATAACGGGTTTTGACGAACAATTAACAATTTACAATTGACAATGTACAATTGATGTGTTAAAATAATGTAAAACCTTACAAAAAAGGAGATATTATGAAAAAACACATCAAAACCGTGACCGGTCAGAGCCTTAAAGAAACAGCGGAAAAAGGCGGCTGCGGAAAGTGCCGCACTTCTTGCCAGTCGGCGTGCAAAACCTCGTGTACCGTCGCCAACCAACCTTGTGAGCGTAAATAATGTCATGCATACATAAATTTCAACAGGGGGACGATTATTTTATAATCGACCCTGTTTCGGGTGCTGTTCATGTTGCGGACAAGTTAGCTTATGACGCATTGGACACGTTTAATTTAAATGGTGAGTTAACCTCGCCCCTACATTCCGAAATATATGAGTTGTATAAAGCGGGGCTGTTGTTCAGTAAGGACGACTGCCACGCTTATGCTGACCTCCCCCCCGAAACACCGTTAAAGGCGTTGTGTCTGCATGTTTCGCACGACTGTAACCTGCGGTGTGAGTATTGCTTTGCCGAGACAGGCGGTTATGGCATGAAAAGGGGCATTATGTCGCCCGAAACGGCAATTAAAGCGATTGACTTCCTTTTCGAGAATTCGGGAGAACGGGTTGACTTGGAAGCCGACTTCTTCGGGGGAGAGCCGCTCATGGCGTGGGAAACAGTCAAGGCGGCTGTCGATTATGCCCGTCGAAACGAACAATCCCGAAATAAGAAAGTCCGCTTCACGATTACCACGAACGGGTTATTATTGGACGATGAGAAAATCGAATATATTAATCGGGAAATGGTCAACTGTGTCCTCTCGCTTGACGGGAGGAGGGAGGTTAATGACCGAATTCGCGGGAAGAGTTTTGATAAAATAGTTCCGAGGTTCCAAAAACTCGTCGAAACCAGAACTAATCCGGGGTTCACCGATTGTTATGTTCGGGGGACGTTCACGGCTTATAACCTTGATTTTACCGAGGATGTTATCGCCATGTCTGAATTGGGTTTTCGCAACATTTCTATAGAACCGGTGACGGCTTATTCAAATGAACCATATGCCATAACACACAAGCACTTGCCTCGGATTTTTGAAGAGTATGACCGCCTTTATGAGTTAATCAGGAGCGGTGAATCAGGCGTAAATTTCTTCCACTTTATGATTGATTTAACGGGAGGGCCTTGCATAATTCGCAGATTGCGGGGTTGCGGCAGCGGAAACGAATACGTTGCGGTTACACCGGAGGGGGACGTGTACCCCTGCCACCGATTTGTCGGACACGAGAATTTTAAAATGGGTAATATTCATAATAACTGTCAACTATCAACTGTCCATTGTCAACTGTTTGCAGGGACGCATATTTACAGCAAGTCCGATTGTCCCGACTGTTGGGCGAGGTTCTATTGCTCGGGCGGCTGTAACGCTTCGTCTTATGAATGTTTCGGTGATGTTAAGAAAACCGATAGTAACAGTGTGGAATGCCTTATGATGAAGAAGCGGTTGGAATGTGCGATTGCCCTAAATGCGTTAAAACAGGAAGACTTTTCCGTTTGACTTTTCCGTTATATAATGTTACAATATGTTTATATAATTTACATAAGTAAGGACAAAGCATGAAAAAACCATTGATTTACATAGCGGCAACGGTTTTCTTAAGCATAGTATTAGGGGTAATCTCACGGCTTTCCGTGGGATTTTCCGACTGGTATTCGGTGAATGTTTACCGCCTTGCGGTGAATATATTCGCCAGAATTTCCGGTATTTTTCCGTTTTCGGTTGCAGAAATTCTGATAATTTATCTTGTTCCTGCTTCGATTGCGGCAATCGTGATAATTATTATCAAGGGTGTCAAAACTAAGGACAAGAAGCGACGTGCTTTATTCGGGTTGAAGGTGTTCATGGGGACACTGTGTACCGCTTCGACACTGCTTTTACTTTTTATTATGAACTGCGGAATTAACTATAATCGGCGGGAATTCCTGCATGGCGAGAATGTGGACATTTCTCATATAGGCGACGAGGAATTATGGGTGATTTTCAACATTGTGCTTGATGAATTTAATGCTGTTTTACCGCTTATACATACCGACGAAAACGGTGCGTTTGTTCTTACCGGTGACTTGAGCAAGTCTGCCCCCGAAGCCATGCGTGCCGCCGCTAAGTTATACCCGTCGCTTGATACATATTACCCCCGTCCTAAGCCTGTAATAAACTCGGAAATTATGTCGCATTTTACAATTCTCGGAGTCTATTCCCCTTATACGATTGAGGCGAATTATAACAACGCCGCACTTGACAGTGAGAAGCCGTTAACCGCCTGCCACGAATTGGCTCACTTAACTGGGTTTATGCGGGAGGATGAAGCGAACTTCATTGCGTTCATCGCTTGCCGTGAAAGTGGTGACCCCGAATTGATGTATTCGGCTTATCTTAATATAATATTCAGATTAGCTAATGCTTTTGACAGCATTGATTATTATTTGGCGGCTCATGACCTAATCCCCGAGCAGGCACACCGTCAGCGGGAAATGCAGTATGATTATTGGTGGAAGTATTTCTATCGGATTATCGAAACGGTTGATGAGGATACGGGCGAGGTCATTGAGATAATCAAATCCGCTCCCGCCTCCGATATTTCTGAGGAGGTAAATGACGCTTATCTGAAATCGCAGGGAATGGGTGATGGTGTTAAGAGTTATGGGAGAGTGCTGGATTTAATTATCGCATTTTATATGGAATAATACACAACAATGGAGGAGGACATTATGAAGATTAATAAGTTTAAGGTAACGGGGAGCGACGGGTTCAAATTAAGCGATTTTTCTACAAAGGATACGCTTGGGTTTGAATCAAGGGAAAGCGTTCAAGAAGCGTTGGAAAAAAACATTTTAGAAATCGCCGAGCTGCAGTCCAAGTTATACGCTGAGGGTAAGACGGCGGTGCTGATTATTTTCCAAGCGATGGACGCCGCAGGTAAGGACGGGGCAATCAACCATGTTATGCGAGGTGTGAATACGCAGGGGGTTGACGTTCACAGCTTTAAACAGCCGTCGGCGGAGGAGCTGTCGCACGATTATTTATGGCGGGCGGTGAAGGCTTTACCCGAGCGTGGGAAAATCGGGATATTCAACCGTTCTTATTATGAAGATGTGCTTATTGTAAAAGTGCATAAATTATATGAAAAGTTAAATGTCCCCGACCGCTGCAAGGACAAGGACGTGATTAAAAGGCGTTATAAGCAGATTAAACAGTTCGAGGATTATTTATGGGAGAACGGAATTGTCACCGTTAAGTTTTTCTTGAACATTTCTAAGGAAACCCAGCGTAAACGATTCCTTGAACGTATTGACAATAAGGACAAAAACTGGAAGTTTTCGGACGCAGATATAAAAGAACGCCAGTTCTGGGACGATTATCAAGAGGCGTACCAGTCGGCGATTGCGGCAACATCTACCGAGAGAAGCCCGTGGTATATCATTCCCGCAGATAAAAAGTGGTTCTCCCGTGCGTTGATTTCTAATGTTCTGCTCGAGGTTATGCGGGATATTGACCCTAAGTATCCCACCATTTCCGCTAAGCAGGAGGAGATGTTAAAAGACAGCAAGAAGAAGCTGACGAAGGAAGAATAAACTATATTTAAAAGAATAACCACCGAACCCGGTCTGTCCGTGTTCGGTGGTTTTTGTTTCACCAAAACAACCTGTTATTCATAATATAGTAGAAACAATCCAAAAGAAAGGTTACATACATATATATGAATAATTTTATTTTCTTGGGCGGTGACCTGAGGTTTATTTACGCCGCCTCAAAATTAAATAAAACGCACGACTGCTTTGTCTACGGGTTCGACATGATTCACGACGATACCCGTGTCGAAACAGGCGTTCCGCTGTTACGGCAAATCAGGAGATGTAATAATGTGGTTCTGCCTCTCCCTGTCAGCGTTAACTGCGATTATATCACTGCACCGTATTCCTCGGAGGAAATGCCGTTCTCTTCAATTGTTAAGGCGATTGAACCGGGCGGTACTGTCTATTGCGGGAAAGAATGTCCGGCACTCAGGGAGTTTTGCGAGAAGAGGGATTTGACTCTGATTGACTATTTCGAAAGGGAGGAATTAGCTGTAATGAACGCCGTTTCGACGTCTGAGGGTGCGATTGAAATTATTATGCGGGAGCAGGCGACAACCATCATGGGCATGAACATTCTCATCACTGGCTATGGCAGAATATCGAAAGTGTTGTCACGTTATTTACATAGCCTTGGGGCGAATGTTACCGTGTGTGCGAGGAAGTTCTCCGACCTCGCATGGGCGAGAATTATGGGGTGTTCAGCTGTATTATTAAGTGAAATAGATGACTTGTTAAGCAGCTTTGACACGGTTGTTAACACCGTGCCTGCACAGATTTTTGACAGGGAAATGCTGCTTAAATTAAAAAGCGATTGCTTAATTGTTGACCTTGCCTCAAAAACCGGAATATCCGATATGGAATTGGCGAAGAGTTCGGGGGTTAAGGTCATATGGGCGTTAAGCTTGCCCGGGAAAGTTGCACCCATTACTGCGGGACACATTATCGCCGACACGATTTTAAACATCATTGCAGAAAACGAGAAAGGCGGTGAGTTGTAATGAACCTTAATTTTCCGACGGGAACAAAAATCGCATACGCCTTGACCGGCTCTTTCTGCACGTTCGAGCAAACGCTTGAACAAATGGAGGTGCTTGTTGCAAAAGGGGCACAGGTTATCCCGATTATGTCTGAAACGGCATACTCTACCGACACACGCTTCGGTAATGCACGGGAGTTCCATGAACGCATTAAACGTATATGCTATTGTGAAATTATTCATACGATTGTCGGGGCTGAGCCGATTGGTCCAAAGAAAATGGCAGATGTGTTAATCGTAGCTCCATGTACGGGGAATACTTTGGCAAAGCTTGCGAATTCAATTACCGACACCTGCGTAACTATGGCGGTGAAGAGCCACATCCGCAATTCCCGCCCTGTTATTCTTTGCGTGTCTACTAATGACGCTCTCGCCGGCTCTGCTAAAAATATCGGTAAGCTTATGAGTACAAAGCATTACTATTTCGTTCCGATGAGGCAAGACGATTATGCGGAAAAGCCCACCTCGTTAGTGGCAGACTTTTCGCTAATTCCCGAAACAATAATACACGCTTTAAACAATAAACAGCTTCAGCCGGTATTGTTCTGAAACATTGGTTATCTCATTCGGGTGGAGAAATTTCAAAAGATGTGTCAATTCCTGCGTAAAAGTCGGATTTTAGTATGGCGTATTGCTCTGCCCATTCCCAATTACCCATAACAAAACCGAGGCTTTTGTATACAAGGAAATAGTTTTCCGTTTCACCTCTTATAAAGGCAGTGTAAGGTATTTCAACCCAAGTGTCGTCCTTGAGATAGAACAACTCATAATCATTGTTTTCATAGTCAAATTTAGAATAGACGAATAAGGTGTTATCGGCAATTTCCATCCATTTAACATCATAAAATATGATTTCTTTTTCATGGGTTTGCAGGTGTTGTTTGTATAAATTATTGTCAACCAAGTAATAGCCATAATCGGCGATTATGTTCACGTATGCCCGCGGTATATTATT
>Ga0123356_10000020_pt1 | contig 177064 bp, 154 predicted proteins | sample TergutEmb28metaG_2_FD_92546 | JGI IMG/M metagenome (GOLD analysis project Ga0123356, IMG submission 92546) | Embiratermes neotenicus P3 segment gut microbial communities from Petit-Saut dam, French Guiana - Emb289 P3 | ecosystem: Host-associated > Arthropoda: Insects > Digestive system > Gut ... | reverse complement strand
TGCCAATCCACCTGCTCGTACAACCTTGATTCCTTTTCAAGTCTCATCGGTCATACTTTTCTCTCCCCTTCCCTAACGCCTGTCTCCTTTCAAAAACAAGCTTGTTGCCAAATATCACTGCCGAACTACCTAAAGTAGTCAGGCTTAGGAACCATATTGTGATTCCATGCCCGTTATATGGGCTTTCTTGTCTAATTGTGCAATCCAGCATTTTTGTCAATACATGATTGATCAACTGCCAAAGATTACATGCTCAGGCAAGCTTTCAGAAGATACTATTTCCATAAGTACTTTGTCAAGTACCCTTGGAAAAAATAACCACTTTTCTCGTTTATTAAAAACGCATGGAAATACGCCAAACATCGCCATAGCAAATGTGGGCGTGCGTTTTTTCAATTTGCCAATGTCAAGCTAGGTCGACATTAACCTTTTGAAGTTTCCGAACAAATCCCGGTTAATTGATATCCTGTAAACAATATAACAATTTCAAAAATCTTTGTCAAGTAATTTTGAAAAAAATTGAAAATATTTTCAATTTTTTTTTACGCTGCCAAAGAACACTGGACAACCAAACCGACAGTTACCGGAATGGCCAGGTTGTCATAATCTTCCAGAGGCAGAGCCTCCACGACCATGGCTGTAAAGGCTGCAATAAAAGCAATGGACATACTGCCGGAAACTGCATAAGCGCCGATTAAAACCACAGCAAAACAAGCCAGGGAGCCCTCTACGCTTTTTCCTGAAAGAAAAGCGGGGCGCCATTTCCCAAAGAACTTCCCGGCAAGGCTGGCAATACCATCGCCGAAAGCAAGGGCATAAATTGCAATAGCTGCCGCCACAGACGGGTACAGAAGCAATGCAAGAAGAGCGCCCAAGCCAAGAGTCACAGGCCCCATCACAAAATGATCAAAATCACGCGGTCTTGATGCCATTCTCGTGATGGAAGATATAACAGGAACCTTTACGCCTGAAAGACGCAGGTATTCCATCAATGTATATCCTAAAGTCCCAATCATAAGTACGGCAATTGTTGCCGTTTTATTAATAGCTGCCATAGAAGGAGCAAGGGCTATTAAAAAATGGATAGTTTTTCTTAGGAGCTCGGATCTTAATTCAGCAACATCCCTCTCCATGGGAATAACTTGCACAAAAAAATTGTTAATTGCCCTATCCATGCCACTTATATAGCAAGAACCGTGCCAAGATAAAATAAATCAAAGTGTTTTATCGTAAGTCTATACCTAGTATAGAGTTACGTAAATACCGAAGCTCAATTTAAAATTAATTTCATAAATAAAAAATAATTATGTATAAAAAATCATACAGATATTATACAAAATTTACTATTTTACAACGATTCTGGCTTAGGCATATAGGTTATATCTGATTTTTTCGACCATTTTTGCGGTGCCAAAATGGTACCGCAAACTTGAAGTACCAAAATGATGCTTCAAGTTTTCCCATTCATCATTGGTAAGCTGAAACATAAAATCATCCGGAAAGCGCCTTATATTTCTTTTTACAGTACGATTTAAATGTTTAACTTCCACCTCGTACAGGTATGCTAAGTCGCTGTCAAGCATGACTTTTTGCCCGCGAATTTCGTAAATCATTTTTTGAATAGGAAGCAACTCGTTTTCCATAAATAATATATCTATCACAATTACTTTACGTGCGTCAAGCATATTGGCGAAAAAGACAGCCCGTTTAAGAACTGTCTTAATGTGAATTGGTTGAGGTTTTTTATCTCGCCGAAATGCAGAGGTGTAATTCTTACAGTTGACTTATCAATACTACGGGATTAAAATTATGTAATTTTGACGGTGGGAGAGACCATTTAAAAGGAGAAAGTTATGTATTCTGAAAACGACAAACCTCAAAAGACGAATATTTTCCGGACTTATTTGGATTTCGTCGACAGTACCAGATTCTTTACAACCCCATTCTCATGGCTGTATCTTATTGTCGCATTGGCGTTCCTTGCATTGCCGGTAATGATTCTGGCAAGCGGAATCAGGTGGGAAATTTTTGATTTGGGAGGCACCTACACATTAGGATTTATCCTTGTGCTGGCAGCCTCCGTTGCCGCTGCAATTATTGCGTTTATTGTTGCCTGGAACGGCAGAAAAAAAGTCAGCACAGATAAAATAACCATCGGCTTAATAATCGATTCAGTTGCTGATCTTTTGGCTGTTTCCATTAAAGCCCAGGCTCATTTTATTGGAGTCTTTGGCTTCTTCGGAGGCCTTTTTGCTTTGCTCTTCGGCGGGGAAATACTAAGTTTACTTGGCATTGATTATGCTGGTGTGCCGCTTATGATCGGCGCATTGCTTTTGGGCTACGGAATGGTATGGTTTTCCAGGTTGTTTAAATTCCTCTTTGCAAAAATAGCAAAGATTCTGGTAAAGGTAATCGTACAAATTTTCAAATTTGTTGTTTTACACGCCATACCTGTCATCTACAACTTTATCGCCCACATTGTCAGGCAGTTGTTTGACTATATATTCATATTCATCCAGGCTCATGTTGACTATCTGGTCAATAGCTTAAAAGTTCTTATCGCCCTTGTCGCACGGCTTGGCAGATTCCTGCTTGCATATGCGCGTTCACCTTTCAAAAATAAAGATTATAACGACGCAAAAATCACTTATAACGAATAAACGGAGGACATCATGGTGTCATTAAAATCAGGCTTTCCGCTGCTGGAAGACGAGCGTTTGATTCTGGAAATTGAATCAAAGCTCTATATGACCAGCCCGTGGCTGCCTCTGCGTTTTATATGGGGAATAATACGTCCTTTTTTACAGATACTTGGATTTAAAAGATCGGGGTATTTAATTGCCACAGACAAACGTTTTATAGAATTTTATACCCAGACAATTTTTTGGCTGATTAAATTCAGAAAATATTCAGAAAGCATCTCCCTGAAAAAGATTAAAGGAAATATTCATTGGGTAAAAAAAGGAAGATTCCTGTTCTTCTGCCGGGCATATCAGGTGTGTTATAACAGGCCATGGTGGCGGGTTTATTTCATCCTAAAAGGCAAGGAAGAGGACGATGCCAATAAAATTATCAACCTTCTGAACCAGGCGGTTTGTTCCGCTCAGACAAGAAGAGCAGCTAACGCATTTTGATTTAATGAAAGCCGGATGAGCCAGCCTTGTCCGGCTTTTTATGTTAATTTAAATTCTGACACTCAATCGTAGTGACAGTTATCAATTTTTTTTCTATAATTTTAATCATGAAGACAACAACAAACCACTGGGCTGACGATGCGGCAGCAAAAATTATTTTTGAAAAAGGCGATAAGGAAATCTACACTTGCGCGTCCGGGATTACGCCTTCCGGAAGCGTGCACATAGGAAATTTCAGGGAAATTATCTCTGTAGAACTTGTGGCGCGCGCGCTGCGCGACATGGGAAAAAATGTGCGTTTTATTTATTCGTGGGATGATTACGATGTGTTCCGCAAGGTTCCTGCAAATATGCCAAAGCAGGAAGAGCTGCGAAATTGCCTCCGGCTTCCCATCACCATGGTTCCCGATCCCTGGGAAAGAGATTCCAGTTATGCCCGTCATCACGAAGTTGATGTGGAAAACGCCCTGCCAAAGGTGGGAATTTTTCCTGAGTATATCTACCAGGCCGAAAAATACCGGTCTTCACTTTATGCCGAAGGTATCCGCAAGGCGCTTGAAAAGCGTGATGCGCTAAGAAATATTCTGGATAAGTTCCGCGATGATGATCACAAAATACAGGGAGAATGGTGGCCTGTCAGCGTTTTTTGCGAGAAGTGCAATGCAGATGAAACAGAAATCGCAGACTGGGACGGCGAATGGATTTTGAGTTACAAGTGTAAAAAATGCGGCGCTGCAGAAAAGCTCGATATAAAAACTGCAAAGGGTATCAAGCTGACATGGCGGATCGATTGGCCGATGCGCTGGGAATACGAAAAAGTCGATTTTGAACCGGCCGGAAAGGATCACCACAGCCAGGGCGGAAGTTTTGATACCGCAAAACATATATGCAAGGATGTGTACGGACATGATGCGCCTGTCACTTTCCGCTACGATTTTATCGGTACAAAGGGGCTTCCCGGAAAAATGGCATCGTCCTCCGGCAATGTAATTACTCTTGATGATGTTTTAAATGTTTACACGCCGGAAGTTGCGCGTTATCTCTTTGCAGGGACAAGGCCGAATACGGAATTTTCAATTTCCTTTGATCTTGATGTAATAAAAATATATGAAGATTACGACAAGACTGAGCGAATCGCATGGAAAATGGAGAACGCAAAAGACGAAGCGGCATATCAAAAAGAAAAACGCATTTATGAATTATCCCAGGTTAGTATTGACGGCAGAACGCCGCGTATGAAAGACGGGGAAGAACCTTATCAGATTCCGTTCCGTCATTTATGCAATTTAATCCAAATCGCAGACGGCGATACCGGCAAAACGCTTGCAGATATAGGCAGCGATGTAATAGCGCAGCATCAGATGCCGGCTTTAAAGGCAAGAGCGCAATGCGCAAAGTACTGGGTTGAAAATTGCGCTCCGGAAGATTTCCGTTTCCGCCTGCTGCCGGCAGGCGGCACACCGGGACGCGAACTTTCAGATATTGAGAGGAACGCGGTTCGCATTCTGCGCGATGATGTTATAAATAGAATTGAAGAGTTTGCAGATGACAAGGCATGTTCATCTGCAATTTATGCTGCGGCAGAAAAAGCGCAGATAGACAGCAAGGCGCTCTTTGGCGCAGCTTACCAGGCATTGATAGGCAAGGAACAGGGGCCGCGGCTTGCCAACTTTTTAAGAGCAATAAATAAAGACAGACTGCTTGGCATTCTTAAAAATTACTAGATGCTGTTATTATTCATTTTCCGTGTAATATAAGATTGGCGGCAGTTCCGGATAATACCGCCACCTAAGTTTTTTATCCGTAGCGGAAACTTTTTTAAGCATCACATTGTTTTTTATCAGAGCAGCCTCGGCTTCTTTCGGAATATTTTCATCGGTGAATACGCCGGCAATTTTATCAAGCTGTATCAGCTCAAAAGTCCCGCGCTGATGAAACTTTGCAGCTTCTGTCAGAATAAAAACTTTATTGGCGCATTTAGCAAGATTTATTGCTGTTTCAACACGAAGATGATCTCCTCCTGTAAAACACTGTCCCGGAACAAATCCATTTGTACCTATAAAAAATTTATCTGCAAAAAAACTCTCGGCACAGGTTGTTGTCATTGGCCCGACTACAACCTGGGAATCCGGCTGGAAATATCCGCCCAAAAGAATAATTTTGATATTCGGCAGATGACATACAAAATTGGCAATAAAAGTAGAATTGGTAATTATAGTTACATTATTTCTTACAGCGGCAAGTTCCTCGGCAAACAGCGCGCAGCATGATCCGGATTCCAGCATTATGGTTTCGCCTTCTTCTACTGTCTGCGCTGCGGCTTTGGCTATCTTTCGTTTGATTAAATGGCTAAAGGCCATTCTTTTGCCTGTATTATCCGCTCCGTCAAGACTGACATATCCATGAGTGCGTTTTATGATACCGCGTTTTTCCAGATGATCCAGATCTTTTCTGATTGTTACATGAGAAACATTCAATAGCTCAATAAGCATAGAAACTTTCACAGTTCTGTGTGCTGCCAAAATATCGAGAATCATTACTTTTCTGTTCATCTTATATTTCCAAAGACTTACTTTCTATCTTCTCTTTTACATATCCGGCAAACTCGTCAAGCTTCATTGCAGGAAGCTGGTTTCCGCCGCGAAGGCGTATCGATACTGCGCCTTCATCAGCTTCGCGCTGGCCGACAACAAGCATGTACGGTATCTTGCGCGTCTGGCAGTTGCGTATTTTTGCATTCATGCGATCATCGCTCAGTTCTGCCGTTACGCGCAAGTCGAGCGACTTCAGTCCGGCGGCGCACTTTTTCGCGTAATCGTTAAATACTTCAGAAACCGGAATTACAGCTATCTGTTCAGGCGCAATCCAGACAGGGAAAGCGCCGCCAAAATGCTCGATTAACACTCCGAAAAAGCGTTCCAGGCTGCCCATTAGAGCACGGTGTATCATGTAAGGCCGTTTATGCTGACCGTCGGTATCGATAAAAGTCATGTCGAAACGTTCAGGTTCGTTAAAATCAAACTGAATTGTCGTCATCTGCCATTCACGGCCAAGCACATCTTTTACTTTTAAATCGATCTTAGGACCGTAGAACGCGCCGCCGCCTTCATCAATTTCATAGGAAATACCTTCTGCTTCTATTGCCTTGCAAAGACTTGTCTGGGCAGCATCCCACCGGCTCTGTTCGCCGACACTTTCTTCCGGCTTGGTTGCAAGGTAGGCCTTAATATCATTAAAACCGAAAACCTTCCATAAACCGTAACTAAAACGAATAACCTCGCGTATCTCGCTTTCCATTTGATCCGGTGTACAGATAATGTGCGCATCATCCTGGGTAAAACCGCGTACGCGCAGAAGGCCGTGCAAAACGCCGGAGCGCTCATAACGGTATACAGTTCCAAGTTCCGCCCAGCGAAGAGGCAAATCACGGTATGAGCGGCCTTTATTATTGTAGATCATTATGTGAAACGGACAATTCATGGGCCTTATATAATAATCCTGTTTGTCTATTTCCATGGGACTGTACATGCTTTCATTGTAAAAACCAAGGTGCCCCGATGTTTCCCATAACCAGCTTTTTCCGATGTGAGGTGTAAAAAGTATCTCATAACCGTTTCTGTAATGCAGCTGCCGCCAGAAATCTTCGATTGCAACTCTCATTCTGCCGCCGTTCGGATGCCAATAGATAAGGCCTGCGCCGGCTTCTTCATGCGTTGAATATAAATCCAGTTCCTTGCCTACGCGGCGGTGATCCCTTTTTTCAATTTCCTCAAGAAATGCAAGATAGGATTTTAAATCTTTGGGATTTTCCCACGCTGTTCCGTAAATACGCGTAAGCATGGGGCGTTTTTCATCGCCGCGCCAGTAGGCGCCTGCTATACTTTGCAGCTTGAATGCAGATGAATTGATTTCTCTTGTGTTGGCAACATGCGGCCCCTTGCAAAGATCAAACCACTGTACATTTCCGTCTGCGTTTTGATTGACAAAAATACAAACCTGCGTATCATCGTCTGTTCCCGGTAAATCATTTATAAGTTCTTTTTTAAAAGGTTCATCTTCGAACCGCTTTAACGCATCGCCGCGGGTTAAAAATAATTTGATAAAATCCTGACGGCTGTCGATAATTCTTTTCATCTCAGCTTCGATGATGCCAAGATCGTCTGCTGTTATTGGCCGCGGCAGAAGAAAATCATAATAAAAACCGTTTTCAATTGAAGGGCCGATTGCGGTTTTTGTTCCGGAAAAGAGTTTTACCACAGCCTGCGCCATGATATGACTCACTGAATGACGAATTACAGCTAATTTTTCATTAGCTTCTTTTTGTTTGATGTCTGACATGAGCAAAGGTTAACATATTTCAACATTTGAGTCTATTGCTGTCCATCCTTCAATTATATATGATGTGTTTAATGAGTATAGAACTACTGGCTCCTGCCGGTTCGCCTGAAGCGCTTGATGCAGCTATCGGAGAAGGCGCAGACGCCGTTTACCTTGGGCTTAAGGATTTTAACGCCCGTTTAAGAAGCACCAATTTCACATACGCGCAATTCGAAAGCTGCCTGCGTTCTCTGCGCCGTATGGGTAAAAAGATTTATGTTACTGTGAATACGGTTTTTGAACAGCGGGAAGCCGATCGCATGTATCAGTTATTAAAATACCTTGCAGGCCAGGGGCCGGATGCCATTATAGTGCAGGATTTCGGCGTTATTGCAATGGCCAAAGCAGAGTTTCCTTCGCTGCGCCTTCATGCTTCCACACAGATGAATATTGCCTCCGCAAGAGGGGCTAACGCTCTTTCGCGTCACGGCGTTTCACGCGTTGTACTTTCGCGCGAACTTTCCCTTGAAGAATTGCGAAGTATAAAGGCAGAGTCAAATCTTGAACTGGAAGTCTTTGTTCACGGCGCTTTATGTATCAGCGTTTCAGGCATTTGTCTTTTTTCAAGTTTTCTCGGCGGCAAATCAGCAAACAGGGGAATGTGCACCCAGGCCTGCAGACGATTGTACCGCAGGCTGGATCATGAGCAGGCCTATGCTTCCGGAGGATATTATTTCAGCCCGAACGATTTACAGCTTTTGGAGCGTGTTCCGGACTTGGCGTCTGCCGGGATAAAGGCCTTAAAAATTGAGGGGCGCATGAAAAGCGCATCTTATGTCGGGGCGGTTGTTTCAGCTTACAGGCTGGTTACAGATGCAGTATTAAACGGCGATGAAGATGAAATAAGGCACAGCATTGAACAGGGACAGAAAATTTTGCGTAACGATTTTGCGCGCGCAAAGACACAGTATTTTTTTAATCAGAGCTCAAAAACTATTGACTGGTTAAATCCGGAACAGGACGGCGGTACCGGCATAAGCCTTGGAACAATTTTAAAAGTAAAAGGAACAGGTGACGACAGATGCGCGCTTGTTACTCTGCCGCACGGATTATCGTTATCGCTGCGGGATTCTGTGCGCATACACCGCAGCGATGATTCAGGAAGAATTTCTCATAAATTGATTTTCATTAAGCCTGAAGGCAGCGGGAAGAAAGCCGGCTGCTGGATTTCAGCGCCGCAGGGGCAGATTGGAGATCACGTTTACCTTATACAGACAAAAGAGATGCGAAAACGGTACGCGCCTGTGATTACAAAGGTGCAGGGAGGAAGGGGACCAGGCAGGGAGAAAGCGCCGTTTCCGCCTGATCTGCTTAAAAGCAAACTGCCTGCAAAGCAGACTGAATTCCCAGAAGGGCTTTATGTTGCGGTTTCAAAGCCGGAGGATTTATATATTGTACAATCTTCCCGCCCGCAGCGCGTGATGCTGACACTGTCACGAAAGAACGCAAGACAATTGTTAGCCGGCAATAAGGCCGATGGCACGCAGAGTAAACCCCTGCCGTTTAAACCATCTGAAATAATTTTAACGCTGGACCCGTGGTTTCCGCAGAGCATAGCAGGTTATGAAAATGAGGCTGCATCAGATGAAATAAAAAAACTTGCCGGAAAAGGGTATAATCAATATATTATTAACAATCCCGGACACTTTTCGATGTTCAAAGACCTTGAAAATATTAAGTTAATTGCAGGGCCATTTCTTTATATGTTTAATTCATGGTCGCTTTCATTTGTTGCATCATCATTTTCCGCAGGAAAACAGAGTCTTAACGGTTTTATATCGCCGCTTGAAAACAACAGGCAGAATTTAATTCTTACAACAAATCCGGAACCAGGGCGGAACAGGACGGAACATAAACATTCAGCCTCACGCAATATGCCAAGACCGGCTGCAATTTCAAATATACTGCATTCAAGATTTTTTATTACAGTTTTTGCATGGCCGCCGTTATTTACCGTAAGAGCTAACCTTGACTCCATCCTCAATTTTAAGACATTTGCAGATAACATGAATGAAACCTTCAAGATCGTTACGGGCAATGAGGGCTCCGTTGTATATCCGGAAAAATATTTTTCCATCATTGATAAAATCCCGTTTTTGGAAAAAGCGGGATTTAAGCGTTTTATAATCGATCTCTGCGGAACAACACTAAAAAAATCAGAGTACAAGGATCTGATGAAAGCGGCCTGCGAACGCGCTGCGCTGCCCAATTCCAGCCGCTTTAACTGGAAAGACGGTTTCTATGCAAATGAACGAACCTCACAGTCAAGTGACCATGAGGTCCGCTGACAGAAAATTCCGCCTGATAACTAAAATATTACGGTTTCAAGCTCTTTCCCTGCCGCTGCCAATACAGGTTCTTCGCTTTCATCACCGGAAAATTCGTCATCGTAGGCAGGTTCAGATGCCTGTTTTGTATCCCTCTTAAACTCAGGACGAAACTCCACATGTTCCGCAACGATTGTCACTCTTGAATGCGGTTTACCTTCAAGATCATTCCAGCGGTTCTGTTTAAGTCGGCCGACAACGCGCACGCCGCGGCCCTTCTTGCCTTTCGAATAACAGGCCTCTGCCAATTTTGACCAGGTTTCTACATCGAAAAAAGACACCTCCTTTTCAAAACCCGTATCCTGTTTATAGTAGCGATTCGACGCAAGACTCATTGTGCAAATTTGCGTCCCTTTGGTTGTGGATCGAAGCAGAGGGTCTCTCACCAGATTGCCTTCGATTAAGATAGAATTGAGGTTGTTCATTTACATCCTCCTCTGTAAGATCCGGCAGCAGTCTACCGCCGGCTAATAATTTTTCATAAGAAAAATTATTAGATACTATATATGGCGTGCTCCTGCGTGGCGCTTTAGTGAAAATGAAAAATAATTGAAAATATTTTGATAATAATTGCCTGCGCTATATGTAGCGTGGTTTTGCTTTTAAACTACACTACAGGTAGCGTACCTTAGGTAGCATGCTTTTTGATTAGATCAATAAAGATTTCGCCGTATTTTTCCAGCTTTACGCTGCCAACTCCGTTTATGGCGGAAAATTGAACTAAGGAAACAGGCTTTTTACAGCTCATCTCCCTTAATACAGCATCCGAGAAAACGATATAAGCAGGAACTGCTTCCTTAACAGCGATTTCCTTACGGAGTTTTCGCAGCTCTTCAAACAAAGCAGTGTCAACACCGGCAGAGGATACTTTTTCTTTTTTTGCAATTGTATTAACCGCAGATAAATCCATATTTTTTGGAGAGGATTTTCTTTCTTCCGGAAGCATCATTAAAATGCGTTTTTCTTCATTAAAAATATCTTTTGAGTTTCCTATAACTACTACAGGGTACTCATCATCTTCCGTGCGCAGATAATTATCGCTGATTAAAAAATCCATTATTAGCCTTATGCGATGCGCACTTGTACCGGATAATACACCCCATGTACTTAAAGTGTCAAAACCAAAGCGGCGGATTTTTTCGCTTTTACTGCCGCGCAGAATATCGATTATCATTGTCTTTCCGAAATTGCGGCCGCGTTCTTTTAAGCGGTATACACAGGAGACAATTTTTTGCGCTTCTTGGGTAACATCAATTTCCCTGAATTCCTTAAGGCAGTTTGAACAATTGCCGCAGCTTACAGGCGACTGCTCTCCAAAATAGGCAAGCAAATGGCGGCGCAGGCAATCGTTTCCTGCAGTGTAGAAAGTCATTTGTTTTAAAAGTTCGAGTTTATGCGCCTGCAGATCATCATTGGCTTCTTCGTCATCTTCGCTGCGGGTAATGAGGTACTGATTAATTCTTACATCCTGGCCATTGTATAAAAGAATGCAGTCTGCAGGCGCGCCGTCTCTGCCTGCTCGTCCCGCTTCCTGATAATAGCTTTCAATATTTTTCGGCATATTGTAATGAATAACAAATGATACATTGGATTTATCTATTCCCATGCCGAATGCGTTAGTTGCAACTATAATATTTTTACGATCGTAAATAAAGTCATCCTGATTTTTTTTGCGTTCATTGTCGTCCAGTCCGGCATGGTAACGCGCCGCTTCATAACCATGGCGGACAAGCAAATCGTAAATTTCTTCTACCGCCTTGCGTGTGGCGCAATATATAATTCCGTTTAGGTTTTTTCTTTTTTCCAGGCACTCAAACAGCGCGGTTTTTTTATCACCAGGTTTTTGAACTTCAAAATAAAGATTGGGCCTGTCAAAACCTGTGTTTATTGCAAAGGGATTCCGCAAAGCAAGCAGTTTTTGAATATCTTCACGTACTTTTACAGTTGCTGTTGCGGTAAAAGCGGCAACAACAGGACGCGGTTTAATAGATTTAATAAAACCTGCAATTTGCAGATAACTTGTCCTGAAATCGTGCCCCCATTGTGACACGCAATGCGCTTCATCCACAACTACAAGGGGCAGCCTTGTTTTTTCTATAAACTGGGCAAGGTTTGCATTTTGCAGTCTTTCCGGCGCAATGTAAAGCAACTTGACCCTGCCTGTCTGAATTCTATTTACAGTATCAGCATATTCCCTGCCGCTTAGCGAACTGTTTAAAAACGCAGCCTCGCATCCGCTCTTTTGCAAAGCAGTAACCTGATCTTTCATAAGAGAGATTAGAGGTGAAATAACGATTGTCATCCCATCCAGCAAGAGCGCTGGTATTTGGTAACAAAGTGATTTTCCCGCTCCCGTCGGCATCAGAGCAAGCGCATCTTTTCCGGCCAGAACAGCATCTATCACATCCTCCTGCCCGGGACGAAAAGACAGATAGCCGAATTTCTCCTTGAGTACTGCATGCTTGTCCGTCATTAAATATGGCTCTCCCTGTACATTTTTTAATTATTTAGACGAGTTTAACATAGAAAGCTTTGTCTTTATATATGGCGCGGATGCGATTTGGTAGCAGCTGCTACCGTTATAATTGCTTGCGGATATTATGTATGGAACGAAAAGCGGTTTTCCGCATTGTTTCGATTGATTTTTCTATTACTGCCAGGGTTTCATCCTGATACTTTAAAGGAATTTACACAATAGTACAGAGCGGCGATAACATGAAAATAATTATTCCCGATGGCTTTGTTCCGCGGCAGTGGTAAGGCGCCGCGGCAACAGCTGCCGCTTTTTCCTGGTGTTGTTATGCGTCATGCCTGCACCACAGGCAGCGTAGTCATAACATTTTTCACGGAACTATCCTGATCGCGCTCCTGCCTGGCGCCGCAGCCTGATGTCTTTTTTTGCTTTTTTAATCAACTCAAACGGCTTTTAATCAGTTACTCCCTGCATATAAATTTGAAAAATTTCTTGCTGGGCCTTCCAAATATGCCTATCTTTGTATATATAGAGGAGAAATTAAGGGGGGAGAGGTATAAATTACCCGTTTTTAAGAGAGGGATTAAAGAAATTATTTATGAGTACTTTTAATCTTATAAACATATTTCTAAGCGTTTTTTGCGCTGTTGTCTGCATTACTTGCTTTTTTATTGTAGTAACAGATGAAAGCGTAAAAGGTAAACGCAGCCGGATATATTTGAGTTTAATTTTTACCCTTTTTGTGATGCTGTTATCTGATGCGGCGGCAAACGGATTGCAGGGCAGAACCGGTATAAATCCCTATCTGATGATTCGTGTTTTAAGCATAGCTTATATTTGCGGTCCAGTTATGCTGATATTCCTTACCCGCCTTATCATAGTAATTATCGAAGAAAAAACAGTTGTTTCAAAAGCGGCTGTTTATGCGTCTTATGCGGCAATCGGCACTTGTATTTTAGATATTGGGTTAATTGCTGCTTCGCAGTTTATACCATTATATTTTTGGGTAGATGAACATAACCGGCTTATCCGCCATCATAACTGGAATATATTCACACAAACCATGGCTTTTGTCTGTATGCTTATCGACTTGGGCATTCTCATTGCTCATAAAAAATATTTAAGCAAAAGGGAATATATAACAATGATCGCGCAGATTGTAATTCCCATATCTTCGGTTTTAATTTTTATATTTTTTGTGGATTTATCAGTAGTAAATTTTGCTGTAACAATTGCTGTCTTGCTTTATTTTGGAAACATTCAAAGCGAACTGCGCGCTAAAATAAAACAAAAAGAACTGGAACTTATTAAAAACCGCATTGAAATTATGGTTTCGCAGATACAGCCTCATTTTATATATAATTCATTATCTGTAATAAAACATCTGTGCGATACCGATCCGCAGAAAGCAAAAGAAACCGTAGTAGAATTTTCCAGTTATCTTCGCAGCAACCTGGATTCTCTGGCTCAAAACAGATTAATTTTATTTGAAAAAGAATTAAGCCATACGGAAACATACCTAAAAATAGAAAAAAAACGTTTTGACGATTTCTTGAACATCGTCTATGACATAAAAACAATAAACTTTATGCTTCCGGTTCTTACTTTGCAGCCGATTGTTGAAAACGCCGTTAAACACGGCATATCAACAAGGAATGACGGAGGCACGGTAACTATCCGCACAGAAGAAACCGCAAATGATTATCTTATAACCGTAACTGATGACGGAACAGGATTTGATAACGCCAGTTTTGAATTCGAAAAAGAACGCAGCCATATTGGAATAGATAATGTCAGAAACCGTCTTGCCGCCATGTGCAACGGCAAGCTTGAGACAGACAGCAAACCAGGTTACGGGACAACCGTTATTATTACCATTCCGAAGAAATAACCGAATAAGGAGGAAATTGTGAATATAATAGCTGTTGATGATGAAAAATATTTATTAAAGGACATAGAAAAGGCAATCAGAGAAGCTGTTACAAGCGCGACCGTAAAAGGATTCAGAAAGCCAAAAGACGCGCTGGAAGTTGCAAAAGGTAATAATATAGACGTAGCGTTCCTTGATATAAAAATGATCGGCATGACCGGTCTTGAGCTGGCAAAAAAGCTAAAAGACATTAACGGCAATACCAATATCATATTTGTAACAGGCTATTCCGAATATGCCATTGATTCATATTCCATTCCGGCAAGCGGATACATATTAAAACCGGTAACAAAAGAAGCAGTATTAGAAGCAATGAAAAATCTGCGAAACCCGGTTGAGCTAAAATCACAAAAAAAAATAAAAGTTCAGTGCTTTGGCAATTTTGAAGTTTTCTGTGACGGTAAACCTCTGTATTTTTCCAGGGCAAAGGCAAAAGAAGTTTTCGCATATTTAATTGATCGTCAAGGCGCTTTTGTAACTACTGCAGAGATTGCATCTGTAATATGGGAGGTAAGAACATATAAAAAAAATCTGCCGGATCAAATACGGGTTATCATTTCATCATTGCAGAAGACGCTCAGGGAAAACTGCGCGGAAAATATTATCATCAGAAAACATAATCAAATTGCAATAAACAAGGAAAAAATTCAATGTGATTATTATGAATTTTTAAAGATGAATGCTTCCGCTGTCAATACTTATACCGGAGAGTATATGTCAAATTACAGTTGGGCGGAAATAACAGCAGGGTATATGCAAAATAGATCAAAATAAATCTTAGTTTGTTTCGCTCTTGTTACGCTTTTGTTTCATTCTTGTTACGCAGGGGTATGTATATTTTGTACATAACCTTGCCCGTATGGGCTGGTAAATTATCGGGATTACCCAAAACAGGGAATCGCAACAAGGAGTGTTTTATGAAAAACACAATTAAGTTATTCAGGATTGGCGGTATGGATGCCGCTGTTATCAATGTATTAAAATTAGCAGGGATGCTAATTTTAATAATGGCAATAGGATTTTCAATGGTTGCCTGCGATGATGATGACGGCACTTGCACTCACAGCTTTAGTAAAGTTATAACCCCGGGTTATGAAACAGATACCTGTACAAAATGCGGAGAGACAGGTAAAAAAACATTAACACTTGAAGTAGGCGACACAGGTCCTGCCGGCGGAATAATCTATTATGTGAATACTACCGGATTTATCGTGACATTCGATAACTCAAGAGCGCACTATCTTGAAGCAGCTCCTGCCGATAGTAAATTTTTAGGTGTTGCGTGGTCGTTTGATATGGAAAAAAATATTGCCGGTACTGCAGGGAATTTCGGCAGAGGCAGGCAAAATACTGCTCTGATAACTGCTGCAGATGATTTTGCAACAGCAGCAGCAGTCTGCATTGATTACGGCGTAGATACAGATTTTAATGACTGGTTCCTGCCAAGTACCGGTGAACTAATGGAAATGTATAGTGTCAGAGCAACGGTATCAGGCCTTCCGACAACTGGTCATTACTGGACTTCGGTTCAGCAAAGTGTTAATCAGGCAATTTTAATAGATTTCGGCGGTGTTAGCGGTTCGGGACAGATTGCCGCCAAGTGGTATCTAAGTGGAAATGTCCGCCCTGTTCGGGCTTTTTAAGGGTAAATCACGCCTCGCGCCTGACACCGCCATCTAGTGTCAGGCGCCGCTATTTAAAACCGCAGTCTGACTGCGATTCTTGCGCCAACCACCATGCGGTTGTGATCATCAATGTCGTGCATGTATATGCGGTATTTTGGCGTTGGGAAACGGACATCTTCTTTTTCAAGCCAGTTCATGGCGTATAACCATGTAACAGAAGGCCCTGCAAGAATATTTAATCCGCCGAAATTTAATCCCATGTATAAAACAAATTGAAGGGCATTATACACTGTATGAGTGTTAAAATCCTTCCATTCGTTTAAGGATAATATACTCATTTCTGAATTTATAAAGAAAACTTTATTTATGCGATGCATGGAGCCGATTCCAAATCCAAAGCCGGCATTATATCCTGACAAATCATCATATTCAAATTGGTTAAATGAAGTTATAAATGATGTATAGAATTTTTCAACGCCTGTTTTAAAACTAAAATTGTATGTAAAAAATTCCGAAAAGCCGTATTCAACAGCTCTGAAGCCATCCTTTCGAACTATCGATATAAAACCAATTGGTACACCCTCATTATAACTGTCCGCATAATTTATAAAGCCAAACTGTATGCCTCTCCTTACTCCCCTGCCTGCAACATTTATATATCCAACCTGTGCGCCTTCAAGCTTGCCTGCTGTTGAATTTACAAAACCCACTTGCGTCCCTTGAGTTTCTCCGGAAACAGTGTTGACAAACCCGGCCTGACAGCCGAATAAATCATTTCTCGTTGTGTTAATAAAACCACCCTGTACTCCGAACAAACCATTGGCGGCTGTATTAATAAAACCGGCCTGCCCTCCGGATACAAGTCCTGCTGTTGTGTTGACAAAACCTGCCTGCATTCCGTTAAAATCACCTGTGTTTGTATTTACAAAACCAGCATGAAGGGTTTTATGGTTTCCTACTCCCCAATTAACAAAACCAATTACCGGAAAATAAAAGGGCTCATTGACGATATTAAAAAAGAATGTGTACAAATTATTTCCCGGCTTCGAAACTGTATCATCATCATCGTTATCGCCCCTTCTGCGCGTAGGTTCGGCCCTTATCGAAGTAAAATTATCGCGCGTAACCATGACGCGTCTTCCTTCGGCAAGCGTAACTTCGGCGCGCAGCAAGTCATTGCCCTGCTGAAGCGTTACGTGATACAGGCCCGGTTCAAGCCCCAGTTCCAGCGGGCGTACCATTTTTGTAAGTTCAACAATAAGATGATCCCTGCTGTTGCGTATGGAAATCCTGCCTGTAAGGTTTTCATCAAACGCAATTCCTGCCGATGTTTGACTGACATCGGTAAGCACAAGATCTCCTGTACCGCTTATCTGGATATCGTAGCTGGGATGCTGAGTGCCAAAAAGAGATGTTTCCGTACGCGCGATTGTTTCCGCATATGCAAAACGGTAAAGCTCATTGAGCGTTACGCGCCCGTCGCCTACAGAATCGGCAGCTCCGCGAAGACCTGCAACAAGCGAATGCGTAAAAAAGGACGCGCCGATTCTGTCAGATTCCTGCGAAGCCTCGTTAGCTGAACTTGACGTCAGAAAAGCGTAACCCTCTGCAGTAAACGAGCTGTCCATAAGAAAGGGTAAAGTTCTTTCGCCGCCCTTCAGCCTTGTAAATGCGCCTGAAGCGCAGGAATCAAGAATAACAATACGCATATCGGAAGGAATATTGTTAATGCGTTCACGCAGATCCCTGTATGTATATTTTTCGCGGTTTAAAAGCAGCCCGTCTTCATCGGAATGACCAGAATAGTAAAATACAATTTCTGTGCGCCTGTTTGTTCCCCTTGCGCGCAGCACCTGTTCATGCATGGCGTCTATGCGCCTGTTAATTTCCCTGACAGTCGGCTCAACAAGAAGAATGGAATCTGTATATGCAATTCCTCCCATTTCGGTAAATACATTTGACATTGAACGGGCGTCTGTAACCGCATAACGCAGGGTAACGCGCTCTCTGCCGCCGTTATTTGAACCTATAAAAATACCGAAACGGCGCGTGGTATTTTCCGCCTGTGCGGCAAAAACCTGAGCTGATACAGTAATAAAACATATAATTCCATAAATAAAAATTTTTCTTGCATTCATATAGAGTACTCCTTTTTATGTAACTGCCTTTCACTATTCTTTTATTAACGTAAATACTTTTAATTCGTAATCACTGAAAGCTGCTGTTCCAATTCGCAGCGCATCCATAGGATTATCCTCAATTAATAAAGCAAGCTGCCCTGCCGTACTCAGAACATCTCTGATATCGACAGGATCATCTCCTGCTACAAAAAAGAATATTTCATAATCCGGAGCGTCATCCAGCGTAAAAGCTTCTTCCAAAGGTACAGCCCTGCCTGAAACAAGTAAAGTGCTTTGCCACGGCGTATACGGATAATGCATGGTAACATACGCTCTTCCGTCAATCGAAAAAATTACTCCGTACTTTTCAGCGCCCGACACACGGTAAACAAGCTGAATAGTATTTCCCTCGCTGATTCCTGAATTGTCGGAAAGCCTTACGCTTTCCCCGGATACATCTTCCCTGACGTATACGCTAAGTTCTATAGAGCCGTTGTCGGCGGAAGCGCCTTTCATCCTGTCGCCGAATTCTGTCTGGGCGGAATTATTAAAAATAAGTAAAGGAAGAGATATAACAACTACTAAAGCCGCAGCGCAAATGCCAAGGAAAGCTGGATTTATCCTGCGCAAATTGCTTCTTAATGATTTACGCTGCACTTTCTTTTCATCGCTGCGAATTATATGATGTTCCGGAAAAAACTTGTCCACAGGAAACTGCCGGAAAAAATCATTGTCTTTGCGATCCAAATCCGCAAGGGCGGATGCAAGAGTTTTATCATGGGCAAGAGCTTCATCTATTTGCGTTTTTTCCTCATGGCTTACTTCGCCGATATGATAACGTTCCAGTAAAAAGGCTGAAATATGAACCTTGCTCATAACTGTTCTCCTTCCCCTTTCAATTTGAATTTTGCGCGGGCATTAAATGCAAGCAGCCGTTTTCTTACGCCTGAAACTGACAAGCCCATCACATCTCCGATTTCACGTAAAGTCATATTGTCTGAGTGATACATAAAACAAATAGTCCTTGTGGATTCAGATTCATCCAAAAAAATCGCATCCATAAGCATTGAGTTCTCTACCTTCTCATATTGAGGATCAATCGAGCCCTGTTCCGGCGGCTCTTGTTCCGGCGCTGAGTGAGACTGACTGTAGTTGTAATTTTTCTGCCGCTTCCGCTGCCGAAGCCGGTTCAAACAGGTGTTGGTTGCAATTGTATAAAGCAAACTTGAAAGAAACTGACCGTGAAGCCGTTTTTGAAACCGCAGCAGACTGACAAATACATCCTGAGCTGCATCTAGCGCTTCATCTTCATTCTTCAGCAAACTTGAACACCTGCGAAAAACCATAGGTGCATATTTCCTATAGCAGTCTTCAATGTCTATATTCATAACTCATACTAATATAACAACAATGAATTAAAAATATGCACTTTTTTGATCAATTATTTACTTTTCATAACTAACCTGAATTTAAAAATACTATTTTTACTTGACAATTATTTTAAAAGAATTTATACTTGCAGAATATGTTCCGGATTCCTGCGGCCGGGCAAACAAGCAAAAATATTTTACGAAGGGGGAAGATGTGACGATAAGGATATTTCATATAAGCTAAAGCCGCATACGGCCGGTCTGCACTAGCAGTTTCCTGATATTAAAAAGGAAATTGTATAGCCGGGCAGCTTACCTCCTGAATCCATTCAACGGTAATGAGCCTGATCACATTAATACATGTGATTAGACATGCTAAAAAAGTCGAATATGCGGTTTTCTCATAATTAAGTCCCAATATTGACTGCTGGGAATCAATGTACAGGAGAATTGTATGTTCGTAAGCATGAACATTTTTGATCATTTTTCAGATTTAAATCAATTTGAATATCTCAATCTTTTATGCCCTCATGAATTGGGCTTGTAATTCATAACGGAGAAAATTCAATGAAATTGCCTATAAAAGGCGGGCGTATCGGTATGGTCGCTGCCGCGGCGAATGAAAGAAAGGCAAGTTTTGCGCTTTGCTGTCTTGCTACGTTTGGAACAGTAACATTTGGTTTATTAAATCCGCAGATAATACGCTACACAATTGACTCGATAATCGGGAAGATACCTCTTGATGCGCCTGCATTTGTATCCCGCCTGATCAATTTTATGGGCGGTATTGATCTGCTTCGCGAAAGGCTCTGGATATGCGCAATTTTTATCGTTGCAGCGGCATTGTTAGCTGAAATCTGCAACCTTATCCGCAACTACACAGCTTTGGAACTTGGCGAAACTGTCGCATGGCGGCTTTTGAATACCCTCTACTCTCATATTCAAAAACTGCCCTGGAACTGGCATGTAAAATGCCAGACAGGAGATATTATTCAGCGCTGCACCACGGATGTAGACAATATCCGGTTTTTTATTCAAAACAATTTAAGCGAACTTATAAGGACTATCTGCGTCTTTACAGTTGCTGTTGTAATGATGTTTTCCATGGATGTTTTTATGTCTTTTATATCGCTGTCGATAATACCTGTTATTTTTACTTTTTCCTTTTTCTATTTCCGCAAGGTCAGTAAAAATTTTGCAAGGGCGGATGTCACAGAAGGAAACATGCAGTCCGCTGCCCAGGAGAATTATACGGGAGTGCGGGTTGTACGCGCATTCGGCAGGGAAGCTTATGAAGTGGGAAAATTCAAGGAAAGAACCCAGGCTCATGCAAATATCTGGATTGATATTGGAAAGATGCTTGGTAAATTCTGGGGAACAGGGGATCTGCTGAGCGGCTTGCAGCTAACGGTTGTTATCGGCGCCGGCGTATACCGCAGCGTTCAGGGCGAATTATCGCCAGGGACATTTATTGCCTTTTACGCCTACTGCAACTGGATGATCTGGCCCATCCGCGAGCTTGGAAGAATATTATCTGATACTTCAAAAACCCTTGTTGCAGCCAACAGGATCCGCGAAGTGCTTGCAGAGGAGCCGGAAATTGATCCGCCGGATGCGCTCTATCCGGAAATTAAAGGTGAAATCAGCTTTAACAGCGTAAATTTCTCCTACGGCGACAATCATGTGTTACGCGATATTTCTTTTACTCTTAAGCCCGGAGAAACCATGGCAATACTTGGAGCTACAGGATCGGGAAAATCGTCGCTTGTTCACCTGTTAAGCCGCCTCTATGATCTTGAAGAAGGCAATGGAAGCATCACTATCGACGGCATCGATATAAAGCGCATTGCACGTCCTCATTTGCGGCGGCATATCGGGCTGTGTCTGCAGGAGCCATTTCTCTTTTCCAAAACCATACGCGAAAATATCGCAGCTTGCCTGCCAGGAAACTTTAATGAAAACAACCATGACGATGCAGAATTGCACAGCGCCGCTGATACTGCGGCAGTGCATGATACAATCGAAAACTTCAGCGATGGTTACAATACAATTATCGGAGAGCGTGGCGTAACGCTTTCCGGAGGCCAGAAACAAAGGGTTGCAATCGCAAGGATGCTTGCAGGAAAACCTCCTGTAATGATCTTCGATGACAGCCTCTCGGCGGTTGATACTGAAACTGATGCGAAGATTCGCTCTGCCTTAAAGCACCGGGTGAAAGATGCGGCAGTTATAATAATTTCGCACCGCATATCGACTCTGATGCAGGCCGATAAAATACTGGTCTTAAAGAACGCAACAATAGAAGATATTGGCTCTCATAATGAATTAATCGGGCGGGAAGGCACATACCGCCGTATATTTGAAATGCAGGCAGCAGGATGCGCCTGCGAGGAGGAATAGTATGTCTGATTACGAACAAGGCTCGTTAGAAGATATAGATTATAACAAACCTTTGTCATTAAAGATTTGGAAAAAAATGTTTCCGTTTGTCGCAACAGAAAAAAACACGCTTATACTTTGCGTATGTTTAATGTTTGTTGTAGCTCTTATCGATATAATTTTTCCGCTGTTATTGGGTTATGCGATAAAAAATAATATTGAACCCAGAACAGCCAATGGAATTTGGGTATTGCTTTCAATTACAGGCGCGCTTGTAATAGTTCAGGCTTTAATTGTAGTCATCTTTGTTTCCAAAGGCGTAAAAGCGGATTGCGGTATTTGCCGCGCGCTGAGAAACTCTGTTTTTACCCACCTGCAAAGGTTAAGCCTTACCTATTTTAATAAAACTCCTGTGGGCTACCTTATGGCGCGCACAAACTCCGACACAAGCCGCATCGGAGATTTAGTTGCATGGGGGCTAATTGATTTTACATGGTCAATTTTTTACTGCGTCGGCGCTGTAATTGCAATGTTTATTGTTCACTGGAAAATGGCAGTTATTACATGCATTACAATTCCAATTCTTGCAGTTATTACATGGCTTTTTCAAAAACGGATTCTTGCAGTTAACCGCGTTATACGCAAATTAAACTCAAAAATGACCGGAGCCATGAACGAGGGAATTACAGGGGCAAAAACTGTAAAGGTAATAGTTTCGGAACAGCAGAGCCTTGCAGAATATTCTGCTATTACATCCGAATACAGAAAACACGCAAACCGCATGGCAAGGCTTCGCTCGGTATTTATTCCCATGACTCTCTTTGTCGGTTCTTTGGCAACAGCGGCCATTTTAAGTTACGGAGGTTATGAGATTATTTTCCTTGGCGCCGAGCTTTCTGTTCTTGCAATATTTCTGCAGTATGCAGGCGGATTCTTCTGGCCGATTCAGAATATCGCGCGTATTTTAACAGATATTGTTTCCACTCAGGCCAATGTTGAGAGAGTCAGCAGTCTTCTTGAACAGGACCCCGGCATCACGGACAAACCGGAAGTAATCGAAAAATACGGAGATATTTTTGCGCCAAAAAAAGAAAATTGGGAAACAATAAAAGGCGATGTCGAATTCCGTGATGTGACATTCAGTTACCCGGGTTATAATAAAAAAATACTGGAGAATTTTAACCTGCGCATTCCTGCCGGAACATACGCAGCCATCGTAGGAGAGACAGGCGCCGGTAAATCCACTCTTGTAAATCTTGTATGCCGCTTCTTCGAGCCGACATCAGGTGAAATTCTGATTGACGGAAGAGATTACAGGGAGCGAAGCCAGCTCTGGCTGCACAGCGCGTTCGGCTATGTTCTGCAGAGCCCTCATCTTTTTTCAGGGACAATAAGGGAAAATATCCGTTACGGACGGCTGGAAGCAACTGACGAAGAAGTTGAAAAGGCGGCTGCAATTGTTCATGCGGATAAAATTATTGCCAAAATGGAAAAAGGTTTTGATACAGAAACCGGGGAAGGAGGAGACAGGCTTTCAACAGGAGAGAAGCAGCTTATCTCATTTGCGCGTGCAGTTCTTGCCGACCCAAGAATATTCATCCTTGATGAAGCGACAAGTTCCATTGACACCGAGATGGAAATGCTTTTACAAAATGCAATTCATACGCTTTTAAAGGGACGCACAAGTTTTGTTATTGCGCACAGGCTTTCTACCATCCGCAATGCGGATGTAATTCTTGTAGTGGATGACGGAAAAATCATCGAACGCGGAACACATGCGCAGCTGATGAAAATGCGCGAGCATTACTACAAACTTTACACAAGGCAGTTTGAGGCAGAAGTTGAAGAGGAAGCGTTAAGAAGCGCTTAAGAGCGCCTGCCGGATAATTTCCGATCCTGTATTAATTGCCAGGCGCGTTTAATACTGAGAAAAAAGCAGGCTTTGCGGTTAAATCCCTGTCGAACAAACAGGGATTTCCCGTAGAAAGCCAGCTATTGTGATCATCAATACCCCACATGGTTACACGGTATATATAATCCCTGTATTCATAGAACAACTTGAATAAAGACGCGTAAGTATTTGCCTGAGCCAAAGCTTGCCGGCTATTCATAACAGAGTCTTTTTGATTTCCGGGATTGTAACCGGCGGTACTAATATCAAGTTCTGTAATGGAAATTTCAAGACCTGTGGTAATAAAGTTTTCTATGGACGAACGAACATCATTTACATTAATATTTAATCCGTAATGACCCTGCATTCCAATACCTTCAATAAGGTTTCTTCTGCCGCCTGTTTCCGCTCTGTATCTGTTATTAATGTCATTAACCATATTCACTGTAAGCTGAGCTTTATTTCTGTTATTTAAGCCGTAATCGTTGTAATAAAGTTTCACACCCGGATCAATTTCCCGTGCTTTGCGGAAAGCCATTTCAATATAATCCGCTCCCAAAGCTGCAAACCATGGATTACCGGATGAGCGCACACAGGTTCTCCAGTCTGTAGAAGCATTAACGTTTTGGACATTATCCCTGATTGCTTCGTTTACTACATCCCATGTTAACACTCTTCCCCTAAAATGATTTAAGACTTGAGTGATATGATTTTCCATATTAGCGGTAACTTCTTCTCTTGTACCGGCAGTCATCCATGCGGGAGTTTGTTCATGCCAGACCAGAACATGCCCCTGAACTTCTATGCCATTTTGAATCATCGTGTTTACCATGTTATCTGCTATTTCCCATCGATATTGACCATCTTTTGTTAAAGGAGCCAGCTCAAGAGGTTTTAAAGCGTTTTCCGCTGTTACCGCGTTAAAGTGATGCGTTAAGATTTTAAAGTAATTACCTGTCATATACACAGGATTGATAATTGCACCAATACGGAAAGCGTTCGCATAAACCGATTTAAGAGAGGTTAATGTTAGATCCGGATTAGGATTGGGAGGAGGAAGAACCTCTGTGCTTTCAATTGTTATATTAAAATTGTCAATGTAGTAAATCGTATTTTCGGTGTTATTAAACCAGTTAGTTAAATAAAGGTAAGGCAATTCAGCAGCAGGGATAATGGAAATTGTGCCTCTCATTGTATGCCAAACACCCGGCACGGCATTATTAATAATACTTATAGAAGGATAGCCGGGATTATTGTTAATCTGCCAATTAAGGCTTCCCATTTCTCCCTGTCGTTTAACATCAACGGAAAATGTAATTTTTATTGGTTTGTTTTTATATTTTTCAAGGGAATACATAGCTATCCCCCAATCAACAGAAGCGCCGTCAATCTTCATAACATTTTTTCGATTATCTTCCGGAAGATCGGTAATTTCATAAGGGCCTGTACTGGATAGCGCTATATATCTATTTTTTTCAAATCCATTAAATATTTTTTTGTTAATATTTGATAAATTAGAACAATTAAAAAACAGCAGCATAGAGCCAAAAAATAAAATAAAAATAATTATGTGTTTTTTCATAAATACCGCCTTTTGCAGGACCTTTGAGCGTATTAACGATAATTTCTTTTTTTATTTCAAAATTATACATATTTTTAGACCCTTATGTCAAACAAAAATGCATATTTTTGGACAGTAATGTATAAATTATCTGTCTGACATCCATGTTGCATTTTACACAAGTCTATATATACTTTAATGGCCGGCTGGGTAAAATTTATTTTATATTGAGGAAAGAAAATGCATTCATTCAAAGATGACTACTCTGAACTTGGACATGAAAGAGTATTAAACGATTTATTAAAAATATCCAGAAAGCAGCTTGCCGGCTACGGACTGGACAGCGTATCTGCAGAGGCAAGAGAATTAATAAAAGATTGTTTTTCGCTTGGAAAAGCGGACATTCATTTTTTGACAGGCGGAACGCAGACAAATCTTGTCCTTGTAAATGCAGCCCTTTCATCCATCGATGCTGTAATAGCTGCTGACACAAGCCACATTCTGGTACATGAGTGCGGCTCAATCGAACATAACGGAAATAAAATCTTAACAGCAAGAAACAGCGGCGGGAAACTTCTGCCTTCAAATATTGAAACAATTTTTAATGAGCATACCGACGAGCATATGGTAAGGCCAAAGCTTGTATATATTTCCCAGTTAACGGAAAAAGGGACTGTTTATACAAAACAGGAATTAAAGGACTTGTTCGGCATTTGCAAAAAACTCGGACTTTATTTTTATATAGACGGCGCAAGGCTTGGAAACGCGCTTGAAGCTGACAGCGCCGATACAAAGCCGGAAGACATGGGAAAATTATGCGATGCGTTTTATATCGGAGGAACAAAAAACGGAAGCCCCTTAGGTGAAGCTCTCTGTATAATTAACGAAAACTTAAAAAACGGATTCCGCTATTACCTCAAACAGCACGGCGCGCTGCTTGCAAAGGGCGGTCTTATTGGCAGTTGTTTTAAAACGCTTTTTAAAGACGGCCTGTATTTTGAACTTGCAAAACACGCCAACAAAATGGCGCAGAAAATCGCAAAAGCTCTTGTTGAGAAAAACTATGAATTAAGCACCTGCTCGCCTGCAAATATAATTTTTCCAATTGTGCAGAACGGGAAAATAAAGGAACTTCAGCAATATTTTAATTTTTTAACATATGAAAAGGTTGATGAAAAAAGAACCGTAATCCGCCTTGTCTGCAGCTGGGCCACAACTGAAGAAGATACTGATAAATTAATTGCAATGTTATAAAAAAAACGCCATGTTAAAACATGGCGCCGTTTTTATGTTATTTTCTTTCACTCATCGGAACATAGGATTGCTGTTTAGTCACGGATTTATACGCCGGGCGGATAATCTTTCCGTTGTTTACAAGCTCTTCAAGCCTGTGAGCGCTCCAGCCGGCAATACGCGCAACGGCAAACAGCGGCGTGAAAATTTCTACGGGGAGATCCAGCATACTGTAAACAAAACCGGAATAAAAATCAACGTTTGCGCTGACACCCTTATATATCCTGCGAACCTTTCCGATTATTTCCGGAGCCAGTGTTTCTACCTTTGAGTAAAGCATGTACTCATCGTTTCTGCCCTTCTCTTTTGCAAGCTGCTCAACAAACTGACGGAAAATAAGCGCGCGGGGATCGGACAGCGAGTAGACTGCATGACCCATGCCGTATATAAGACCGGAGCGATCAAAGCCTTCCTTGTTGAGCAGTTTTTCCAGATAGGTTTTTATCTGATCATCACTGCTCCAGTCGGAAATATTTTCTTTCATGTCACGGAACATCTGCACAACCTTAACATTCGCGCCGCCATGCCTTGGGCCTTTTAAAGAAGCAAGAGAGGCAACAACTGCGGAATATGTGTCGGTATGCGAAGATGTGACAACGTGATTTGTAAATGTAGAGTTGTTACCGCCGCCGTGTTCGGCATGAAGCACAAGGGCAATATCCAAAATACGCGCTTCAAGCTCTGTGTACTGCGAATCCGGGCGAAGCATGTGAAGAATATTTTCTGCGATGGATTTTCCTTTTTGGGGCGGATGAATCATAAGGCTCTTATTTTCGTGAAAGTGCGCAAATGACTGATACCCGTAAACTGCCAGCAGCGGAAACTGGGCAATAAGATTCATGGACTGCCTGAGAACGTTTTGAATAGAAATATCATCCGGGTTATCATCAAAAGCATAGAGAGTTAATACACCCTTGGAAAGAGAGTTCATCATATCCTTGCTGGGAGCGCTCATTGTTGTATCGCGTACGAAGTTATCTGGCAGCTCGGTATGTTCTTCCAGCATGGCTGTAAATTCCGCAAACTCGCTTTTGCCGGGCAAGTGGCCGAACAGCAAAAGAAAGCAGGCTTCTTCAAAACCAAACCGTTTTTCTTTCAAAAATCCGTCAACAAGATTTTCGATATTAATACCGCGATAATAGAGTTTGCCTTCGCATGGTACAAGATCGCCTTCCTGCATTACATAAGAAATAATTTCGGAAATTTCCGTAAGTCCTACCAGCACGCCTTTTCCGCTGATATCCCTTAAGCCGCGTTTTACCTCATACTTTAGATAGAGTTCATTTTCTATCATTCCCTGCTCAAGCATGAGTTTTGAGTACTTCTCAATAAATTTACTTTTTTGTTCGTTATTCATAAGAAAATTGTATACCCATTTATCAACTTAATCAACCTTCGTATTTTGACACGCATATTACAGGATAGTTTAATCCCTGAGGTAAAACGAAATATGGCTTGCGTCAAACCAGCCTGCGCCGGACCCGGCTTCGACAAGAAACTTTGCCTCGAACATATTTGTGCCAAGGGGCAGCCCTGCTTTCTCCCATTCTTTAAAATGCTAAGTAATTGAAATTGTCCCTGACTGGCGTGTTGATTGGCGTACGCTGAAATATTGAGGGAAGGGATTTCTGTGGCCTTCGATATTTCCTGAACCTGCCGGTCTTATGGCATGGTAAATAAAGTACACAGCGCCGTCTACGGTAAACTCACCTACTTTTCTTGCGCCTCCGCCAATTCTGGAAGGTGTAATTACTCCGCTGGAATACCAGTCTTCCACGATGTACCATTCAATCATCGGGTTTCTTGACCAGCCGTAAATTCCTATATAAGAAGTTCCTCCGGCAGTACCGTTCCCGGATCTTGTAAATTCAAAATCACAAAAGACATCTCCGTAATACGTGTAGGGCATGCCCCGATTCCAGAACAAACCAACACGGCCCAGGAAAACAACAGGATTATTCCATTCCGCCCTGAAAGCGCCTCCGCCTCCGTAATTTGGACCGTACCATATAAGCCGGTTGTCATTTCCGCTCTGGCTCCAAATTTCATAACCATAAGGCGTACCCGGCAATGCTTTGTTTCCATTTGAGTTGCCGGAAAAAACCATTCCGCCGTTTCTCTCAGCCTTCCTTTCAAACTCGTCTAATTTTTCTTTCTGTCTGGATGTTGTACATGCGCAAACCGTCAAAATGATAATGCATATTCCTGCCAGGTATTTTTTCATTGCTTTTCTCCTTGCGTTTACTATACCAAAATATATATGAATAAAATGAACTTTTTTGCTGATTTTGATTGACTGCTGTTAATTTTACATGTACTTTTAAACAGTGCCTGAAAAACTCAAATCAGAGCCTTCCGCTGCTCCGGATCCTGAAAAAATGTTAAATGAAATTTCTGCCGCTGCCGGGATATGTATAAATGAGCGGGCAATACTTCCCGTATCTGCTCTTGTATTTTCGAAGGATCTGCTTGAATACTGCAAAACCAATGCCTGCGGAAATTACAATAAATCATGGACCTGCCCTCCGGCCTGCGGGGATATCGAAGAACATAAAAAGAAAATTCTTTCCTGCAAAAAAATGCTTGTTTTTACAACAAAACACAATCTTGATGATTCTTTTGATTACGACGGGATGACAAGAGGAAGAAAGCTCCATACCCTGCTGACAACAAGGATAAAAGACGGGTTTGGCGGCGCTCTTGTTTACGGAGCGGGATGCTGTCCTGTCTGCAGCAGCTGCGCATTCCCGGAGCCCTGCGCGTTTCCGGACAGAAGAATCGGCTCTATAGAAGCTGCAGGCATCGATGTAACACAGCTTGCCGGAGCGGCGGGTATAGCTTACAACAACGGAACAAATACAGTTACATATTTCACTATAGCGTTTTTATAGAAGACAAACATCAATTTAACAAATATTTGTCACTAGTACGCTATATATGGTGTATTCTCCCTGTCAGCGGCACTATAAAAAACCTGTTGCTGCTACCCATTTATTAACAAAAATGTTATAATTTGATCAGGAGCGAAACATGTCAAATTACTCTGAAATATTTAGTGAAATATCTGAGCTGCTGCAAAAGGGAAAGGCCAGAGATATTATTGGTTCTGTGCAGAAGGCTCTTGATGCCGGAGCAGAACCGGCGGATATCCTGCAAAATGCCCTTATGGACGGGATGAATATTATTGGCGGAAAATTTAAAAGAAATGAAGTTTTTGTGCCTGAGGTCCTGATAGCTGCGCGGGCAATGAACAAGGCTACCGAGGCTTTAAAGCCGCATCTTGCCAGGGCCGGAGTTCAGCCTGTCGGCAAAGCGATAATCTGTACTGTTAAGGGCGATCTGCACGATATCGGAAAGAATCTTGTAAAGATGATGATCGAAGGCAAGGGTATCGAAGTTGAGGATCTTGGCGTTGATTGCGATACGCAGTTTGTAGTAGACAAGGTGAGGGAAACTGATGCGAAGGTGTTATGCCTCTCCGCGCTTCTTACTACCACAATGGCAGCTCAAAAAGATGTTATAGATGCGCTAAAAGAAGCCGGTATCCGCGACAGGATAAAAGTTATGGTAGGCGGCGCCCCTGTAACCCAGGGCTTTGCGGATGAAATAGGAGCTGACGCGTATACGCCTGATGCTGCAACTGCAGCGGAAGTATGCCGCGAATTTTATGCATAACTGTGATCATTATTCACGAGACGACCCCGGAAGCGGTCTGCAAAGAATCTCTGCACATGAATTTAGTATAAAAAAAGAATTTAGCAGCTGGAAATCCTGGCGCACAAATGACGGGCGCATTCTTCCCAACAGTAAAAGCGTTTTCTCCCTGATAGACAATCCGTTTGGAACAGGCGAGCTTATTCTCTTATCAACATATTTTGATCCTGATATATCCGGAAGATCATTCGGCGGCTTTGGAATAAGAGCGCCTGTAAATCCTGCTCTGGATGTTAATTATCATACATTTGTGGAATTTGACTTATACTACTCCATGAGCGCCTCAGACAAATACATGAAATTTGAAATCTGGTCTACAAGCACAGGAGGCGCAGGCAGCCAGGATAATTCCGGTTCCCAGGGAACAAACCGGACGCCGGTTTTCATCCGTTCTTCGGATCTGGAAGGCGCAAATCTTTTTAACATTAATCACAGATGCGGCTATTATAACGATGAGACCTGGTTTAAGAAATCATTCAGCGCTGCCATTCCTGTGCCGGATGCAAAATGGGAATATTTGAATATCGATTTACACACAGAAACTGATGCATTTGTTAACGGCGGCCTTCTTATGATCGGCAACATCAGGATTACAAAACTGGATCCCTGCGGAGTGCCAATCCCTGATGTAATAAATACTGAAAAATATAATGAAGTAGAACCAATAAGAAAAAAATATAATAAGGATAATGGATATTTTCTTATAGGCACAGAAGGAACGGAAAATTTTTCTTCCGGTTCTCTTGGCGGTTATCATTATGAATTATTTGTTTCTCACAGAAACTTAAAACCGGAAAGGCATTTAAGAGCGCCGCTCTGGCTGAAAAATAAATATCCCGGCTTTTCATTTTTTCCTGAAACAGACGGCCCTGAATGGGAGCTTCCTACAAAATATTATCTTGATATAAGAAATGCAGGCTGTTATAAACTGCACGGACATTGTCTTGCATGGATTAATCAGGCTCCCCCGTGGATGTGCCAGATAATACCGGAAAACATCAAGTACAGGCAATGGAACTCAAGCGGCCTCTTTTATACCATCGGGTATAATTCCAATGAACCGTTTTTAAAAGTAGACAGGGAAACGGCAAGAAGAATTTATTTTAACCATATCATGTACGAAATGCGGCATTTTATGACCACCGATACAAGATACGATTCCAGTGAAGAACGCGGCATCATTCCCTTTCATTCATTTGATGTCGTTAACGCAGATGTTCACGAAAGCCGGCACAGTTTTCTTATTTATAAAAACGAAGATGAATGGAAGACCTCTTTAAAACATGTTTCATGGCTTATGGCAATGACAGATAACGATTTCAGCGATATACGCCAGCATTATATATATCTGCTTTTTAAATTTGCGCACATTGCAGTTCCCAATGCGCAAATGGCGGAAAAATATAAAGAGAGCTCAAGCCTGATTCCTGAATACATGAAACTTGATAATCACGATAATAACGGCAGCATCGACGCATTTATTTGCGAAAAACCGCCGGTTTTAATTTACAACGACTATGAAATTACCTCTCAGTCCAAAGCCAGAATAATTTATAACATGATAAAAGAAATTAATGCGGCATGGAAAACAGATCCGTTTTATGACGGAAGGAATTTGATTGAGTGCATGGGCATTCAGGGGCATGATACGGTCAGCCCGGCCTTAGCCAGCCAGAATATGCAGGCGGTTTCTCTGTTTTCAGGCCTTATCGATGAAGGTTTGCTCGATACTATTTGCTTCTCTGAAATTGATTTAAGGCAGCCGGATACTGCTCCGGGCGGAAGAGCGCTTGCGCCGGATATTATGAATCAAAAACAGGCTGATTCCATCGGGTATCAATATGCTCTTTTATTCAAGCTGTTTGAAAAATATAAAAATTATATTGATCATGTGATAATATGGAATCCCTTCGGTTCAGGCTGGGGAAACAGTTATGTGCTATTTGATCATGAAAAGATGGCAAGCAGGGCGTATTACGCTGTAATGGATCCCGATAAATTCATCCGCGGACATTCATACCTTGACAGTTATTTTGACGGCGAATACGAAAAAATAACTTCTGCCACTTAACTGCAAAAAAATCAGAACTTCATGTTATGCGTATATGCCGCTATAAAGTATTTGTCGTAAGCAAGATCAACAATTTCTGCGCATGAAATTACATCACGGCAGCGCGGAAGGAAAGCATCATCCGTTAAACTTTCGGCAGCGCCTTTAAGGCTTAAGTTTCCGCAGACTATTGCCTTTGATGCAAATTCACGGGGAAGAAGCCCTGTCTCTGCGGCGCTTTCCGGGTTCAGATGTTCTCCCATTCCTCCTGTAATATAAACATCTTTTATTTTTTCCAGCTCTGTTCCCGACTTTTTGCATAAGAGTTTTATTCCCGAATAAATTGCAGACTTTGCCAGCTGAAACTGGCGCACATCATTCTGAGTGACTGTTTTATTATCTCTTACGGGGAAACCGTTCTGTGCAAATTGAGCAGCTAACGCGCCTGTTTTATCAATAACGGCGCTGCGTTTCATTTCTGCGATTGCATCAATAAAATCGGCGGCGTTTAGGTTGCATGAGATATCCGCTCCTTCAAAACACGGCCCCGCTGCGGTGGAACAGCATAAAAGCTTTTTCCTGCTTTCATATGCTGCGTCTTTTTTTAAAAGGGCCATTTCTCCATTTGTTCCGATGTCGATAAAAATTGTGTTATCATTCTTGTTTAATATATCAATACAGGTTAATCCCGCCGCAATGTCCGCGCCGATAAAAGCGGAAATCCCCGGCAGCAGAATTACTTGTTCTGCAGAAAGTAAAAGTTCTTTTCCTTCAAAGCGCCGCTCTTCCAGAAACTCAGGCGTATAGGGCGCGCTTCCCATTTTTGAAGGATCAGCGCGGCAAAATAGATGGAGCATTGTTGTATTTCCGCTAACAGCGCATTTTTTTATGCTTAAGAGATCATGTTTGCAGATAAAGTGCTGCAGTATGCCTTCAGACTGATTATTAACAGCGGAAAAAAGCTCATTTGTTTTTTTGCTCTGCGCCGCGCTGATTCTGCTGATTACATCCGCGCCGAAACTTCGCTGGCTGTTAAGAACAGATAGTGTATCTACAGACTCGCCTGTGTCAAGGTTTACAAGTTCCGCCTGAATGGTGGTTGTGCCGATATCAAGCGCTATGCCGGCATGCCATTTATTTTTTTTTAATGCCATTCAATAAAAAAAATACACCGGTTCATTATTATTGTCAACATTTAACGGAAAAAACGGTATATTGAAATTTTTTAATTATTTATATATATTGTTAATCCATGACACATCAGCAAGCGATTTTACGTTTAAAAGAAGGCAATAAACGGTATGCCGCAGGTACGCCGCAGAATACGCCTGTAACAGCTGCGTTACGTGAAGATCTATTTATTAACGGCCAGTTTCCATATGCTGTGATTGTCGGCTGCTCCGATTCCCGTACGCCTGTTGAATTGGTTTTTGACGCAGGGCCCGGTGAACTTTTTATTGTACGTACAGCAGGCAATGTAACCGGCCCTCTGCAAATGGGTTCTGTTGAATTTGCAATAACACAGTTAAAAGCGCCCCTTATCGTTGTGCTGGGGCATCAGCAGTGCGGCGCAGTTATCGCAGCGACAACCAGCGGCAATTACAGCACATCCCTGCAGGCAGTTTTAAACGAGATACGCGCCTGTGCGCCGGATGTAATTGGCAGCGATCCGGCTGTAATAGAAGATGCGAATATAAAATATGTGTTATCTAAAATTGCAGTCAATCCCTATGTTTCAAAAGCTATAGCGGAAGGACAGGTTTGTCTTATAGGCGCAAAATACTCGCTTGAAACAGGGATAGTTTCCTTTTTTGAATAATCAATCAGGGTTTACAGAGGTTCCAAATATTTTTATTCAATGATATATTTTGAATCAATGAAAAGAAACATGCTCCGGTGGCTGGACGAACAAAAAGCCGCAAAAATAAAAAAAGCGCTGCCTGTTTTATCTTTCCCATGCATTCAGCCTATGGGTATATCCGTTAAAGAATTAATATCAAACAGCGGCACACAGGCAAAGGGCATCAAGTTAATTGCAGATAAATGCGACTGCGCCGCGTCTGTCAGCCTTATGGATTTATCTCTGGAAGCGGAATGCTTCGGTTCCAGGATTATATTTTCAGATGATGAAGTGCCTACTGTTACAGGCAGTATTATTACCGGTATGGAGAGCGCGCAGAAATTAAAAATCCCGCCTATTGGTTCAGGAAGAACATCTGTTTATTTGCAGGCAGCGGAAAAAGCCGTGCAGATGATTCCGGACAGGCCTGTTTTCGGCGGAACAATCGGTCCTTTCTCCCTTGCAGGGCGTCTTACAGGCGTGTCAGAATCAATGATTTACTGTTACGAAGAAGACGATATGATGCATTTGATTCTTTCAAAAGTAACGGATTTTTTAATCTCTTATATTAATGAATATAAAAAGACAGGCGTTAACGGCATTATAATGGCGGAACCGGTTGCCGGAATGCTGTCGCCGGATTTGGCGCACAGTTTTTCAGAACCCTATGTACGAAAAATTACTGAAGCAGTGAAAGATGAGAACTTCATTGTTATTTATCACAACTGCGGTAATTCAACAATTCAAATGATAGATTCAATAATTGCAACAGGAGCGGATGCTTTTCATTTCGGCGATGCGATTGACATGGCAGAAATGATGAAACTTGTTCCGGAAAATATTTTGGCGATGGGTAACATTTCTCCTGCTGTTCAGTTCCGCGGAGGAACGCCGGAATCTGTCAGGCAGGCAACACTTGAACTTCTGTCACAGTGCGGCAAATATCCCAATTTTATGATTTCATCCGGATGTGACATTCCGCCGCTCTCACCCTGGGAAAACATTGAAGCGTTTTTTTCTGCTGTAAAGGAATATTACTTATAAAACAGGAGGCTGTTTCCCGCTGTATTCAACCAAAAAGCGCAGCCTCTTTTCGCTGCCTGCATCATCTGTGTACTTTATAACAAGCTGCGGCGGCAAATAGTTAAATAATTTCTTCCACCATTTTGTTTCTTTAATGTACTCGGATGATGTAATTTTTTCGCGGGGAATAAAAATTGTTTTTTCTTTCGGCGCAGGAGACTTTATAAAACTTGTAAAAGCATCTATCCAGCTATTCTGCGGAAAATGATGAAAACGAAAACCTCCGGATGAAGTTATGACAAGACCCCAAATACCGCTCCATTTATTTTTATCAAAATTATCCCAGCCTGATACATACTTTCCAAGGCCGCGCGTCAGAATTTTTTCACCTGTTTTTTCTTCGTATTCCTGCCAGAAATCATCATATCCCGGTTCCGGCGCTTTCTTTCCCAGCATCAGCTTATCGTCCTTGTCGCAATAATATCTATACCCTCACCTGCCCAGTTCGAAATAATAATATCGCCGGTTTTTACCGGGAGCCGTATCTTCATTTTATAAATATCGTCTAACAGCGCAGGAATTTTTTCCCGCGGGCAGGGAGATACAGTCTTAACAGGCACGCGCCTTACCGCTCCTAAGCTGCATGATTCTTCAATATTATTTATTGATGCAGTAGCTGTTACTGTACGTTTAGGCGCGCGGATTTCTTCCAGCGCATAACTCTCTCCGCGTAAACATTTATTACCCTTAACTGACATGTCATTTACTTCCAGAGCACAGCCAACAGGACATACAATACAGGTTAAATTATGCATAATACCTCAATTAATACTGAATTCCAGAACCGATCCGGAATTAATATCCAGTCCCTTAAAATCACCGGCGCTCAATTTAAAACTGATCATTTCCGAAGGCTGGACATGCCTTTCTTTCACTCTGCGGATAACATGATCGCCAAGCCGTACTTCCAGAACAGCATCGTTTTGGACAACCATGGAACGCATATAAATAATGTTTTCCCTGTCAGGTGCAATCCGCGCAGGGTTCACATAACGCACATGAGAGCCGGCTCTTGTATTTAACTGCAGAGGCGGATGCTCCCCGCGAAGCCACGAAGCTGAATAACGTCCGGCGCGCCTGCTTTCTTCGCAGACCCAGTCGACAAGATCATGAACATGAAGCACATTACCGCAGGCAAAAACGCCTTCCATATTTGTCATGAGAAATGAATCAACAAGGGGGCCGTTTGTTACGGCGTTCAGCTCTATGCCTGCAGCCCTTGAAAGTTCATTTTCGGGAACAAGACCCACGGACAACAGCACTGTATCACAGTCTATACGAAAACTTTTTTCCGGTACAAGCCTGCCGTTTTCCATCGGGGTAACTTCAACTGCTTCAACGCGATCATTGCCGTAAAGGCAGGTGGTCTGCGATGAAAGGTAAAGCGGAATGTTAAAATCATTCAAGCACTGAACAATGTTACGCATCAGGCCGGCGGGATAGGGCATGATTTCTACAACTGCTTTTACCTTGCAGCCAACCCAGCTCATGCGCCGCGCCATGATAAGCCCTATATCGCCTGAACCTATTATTACAACTTCCCTGCCGGGAATATAACCTTCTATATTTACAAGGCGCTGCGCAAGTCCTGCGGTAAAAACGCCCGCCGGCCGGGAGCCTGGAATACGTATGTTTCCGCGGTTTCGCTCACGGCATCCCATAGAGAGCACAACCGCGCGGCATTTTATTATCATTGTGCCGGACGGAGAAACGCAGAAAAGTTCTTTTTGCGAAGACTGCGTTTGAGCATCCGCAAACCGGATTACAGTCGTATCCAAAAATACTGTAATCTTTGATTTTATTACGCGGTTAATAAAACGCTCTGCAAACTCGGGGCCTGTAAGCTCTTCTTTAAATTCATGAAGGCCGAATCCGTTATGGATGCATTGCATTAATATTCCGCCAAGGTGATCTTCCCTTTCAATTATTGCGCAGGAAAAACCTTCCGCTTCCAGTTCAAGCGCCGCTGCCATTCCCGCTGCGCCGCCGCCGATTACTACAGCGTCATATTGCAGATTTTTCATAAGCCGGCCGCCAGTACCCGGCTTTTTGCGCCGTGTTTTGTAACTTCATCATATGATAAACCGGTTTCCCTCATTATGATTTTTATTATTTTATAAGTGCAAAAACCGCCCTGGCAGCGCCCCATCTGCGCTCGGGTAAAGTACTTTATTCCGTCTAAGGTAAGGTGCCCCAGCCGGACAGCCTGCACTATTTCAGCTTCGCTGACATTTTCACAGCGGCAGACAAGATTACCCCATGCAGAATCTTTTTCTATAAGGCCGTCCAGTTTGTCTATATCGTCTGCAAGCATATCCCTTGCGCAGGGATGGCTCTCAACGCATGGATCCCATCCGTGTTTTTCTGTTAGCTGCAAATCCATATCAACAAGAATGTTTTTTACATACTCGGCGATTGCAGGGGAAGCCGTAAGCCCGGGGCTTTGAATTCCGGCTACCTGTACAAAGGCCGGCGCTTTCTTCGACGGAGCAATAAAAAAATCATCTTCAAGGCCGGTATGTCCGTCCGGACAGGACTCCAGATACGGGCGAAGCCCCGCAAAGGAAGTAATAACATCGTTTTGGCTAAGAGACGGAATCATGGTTTTTCCGGAAACAAGTATTTGCTCAAGATGTTTTGCAGTAGTAGAAAAATCACCCTTACTTTCAGCCTTGTCTGCGGTTGGGCCGACAAGCACTGTTCCCTCTACTGTCGGAATAACAAGCATTCCCTTGGAAACAGCAGTCGGAACCGGAAACACCACCCTTGACGGGCAGGCCTTTGTAAGCCTGTCCAATAAAAAGTACTCGCCTTTTCTTGCGCCTATTTTAAATATTTCAGCGCCGAATAATTTTGATACTTCGTCCGCAAAAAGCCCTGCAGCATTTATCACATAACGCGCTTTTATTTCCCTGTTTGCGCTGTCATTTATTATCCAGTAATCTCCGTTTCGAACCGCTTTACTTACTTTAAAATCCGTAAACAGTTTTACGCCGTTTTTTAAAGCCGACTCAACAAGCGCAAAAACAAAGCGGTACGGTTCAATAATCCCGCCGCCCGGCGCATAGAGACCGCCGGCAGTATCCGCGGACAACTTGGGTTCGATTTCCAGAATTCTCTGGCGCGAACAGAGTTCCATCCCGATAACTTCGTTCTCTACTCCCTGCAAATATAAATGTTCGACAATTTTCATTTCGTCACGATGAAGGGCGGCGACAATAATCCCGCATCTGCGGAAGGGAAAATTAAGCTCCCGCCTGAGCTGGTCAAACATTAAACTGCCCTGCATTTCAAGGCGCGCTTTTAAATATTTTTTATTATGATGAAAACCGCCGTGTATTATCCCCGAGTTGGCCTTGGAAGTTCCAAATGATACATCGCTGTCTTTTTCGAGAATGGCGGTTTTTATATTATAGACAGAAAGGCGCCTGGCAATATTTGCCCCTGATACTCCGCAGCCAATTACAGCAGCATCAAAAAAAGAATTATCGTCTTCAGAACATAAATCAGGCTTAAATTCCATAATAATATCATATAGCCTAATTTAGTTTTTATCTATATAATTAAATTATGAAACAAATACGAAAGAGGCTCTTTATAGATGTTAGGACAAACGCAAAGGAGCGGGAAAAATTAATAAAGCTTGCTGTAGAAAATGAATGTAATACGCTTGTCTTTTCTTTTAATGACAGTATTTTTAAAGGCAATAACAAAAATCTGAAATACATGAAACTGGCAAGGCATTATGCGCTAAACATTGAAGCGGGAGGACATGATTTGTCTTTGCTGCTGCCGAAGTCCTTATTTTTGTTTAACCGCGATTTATTCAGGATGGAACAGGGAAAACGCAAAATGTCTTTTCACTTTTGTCCGACCAATCCAAAAACTACAGCCATCATTTCAAAACGCGCGCACCGGTTATTCGGCCGTGTTCTGCAGACAGTAACAGTTCCGAGGTTTTTCCACCTTCTTCCTGAAAATAATCATGAATCTACCTGGTGCCAGTGCCCTGCCTGCCGCGCTTTTCGTCCTGCCGAGCAGTATTTAATTGCTGTCAATGCCGCCGCAGATGAACTTGCAAAGTATGATCACGAGGCGCAGCTTTTATATGTCGACTTTGATACCGAACCTGAAGCAGCGCGCGTAAAGCCAAGAAAGAACATGTGCATATGCAGCTACTCAAGGACACCAGCCTTGTAATAGTTTTTTAACTGTAAGCTTGAGTTATCTTATATAATATTGAATGAATGCCTGCCCGCGCGGACAGGCATTTTTTTTTGTTAGCGGCGGCGCTTGGACAATAAGACAAGACGAATTAAGTTTGCAATTGCAGTAAGCGCAGATGCGATATATGTAAGAGCTGCGGCAGTTAAAACTCTTTTTACGCCTTTAAGCTCATCTTCACTAAGGACATTATTACTGCGAAGGATCGCTATAGCCCTGTTGGAAGCATTAAACTCTACAGGCAGTGTAATTAAATAGAAAAGCACAGCTCCGCTGAAAAGAAAAATACCTGCATTTATTAAAATGGGAAAAGAAAGGAAAAGACCTGCTACTGCCAGCATTGGGCCGAACCGCGAACCGATATTCGCCACAGGCACAAGCGTACCGCGCAGAACAAGAGGGCCCCAGCGAGTTGCATGCTGAATAGCGTGTCCCGCTTCATGAGCCGCAACACCGACAGCCGCAATTGACGTAGAACCGTATACGGGCTCCGAAAGGCGCAATTTTTTGTCTTTAGGAGAGTAATGATCGGTAAGCTGGCCGCCTACTGCTTCAAGCTGAACATCATTTATATTATTTGATTTTAACAGAAGCGCTGCGGCATCTACTCCTGTAATGCTTCTGGAGCATAATATTTTTGAATATTTGTTAAAGGTGGATTTAACCATAAATTGCGCTCCCATCGATAAAAGCATTGTAGGTACAACAAGCAATAGATAGTACTGATCAAACATCTGTGGTATTTGCATAATTTACTCCTAATTTTAATCTGAATAAAACTGTTCTTTATTTTTAGTCGTTGGCGGACTTCTGCGTATAGTATACTCCATTTTAGCCGGAGTGGGAACATCACTTATTCTTGCCGCGCGGGAAAGCATCTCTTTTTGAACACGGAAACGTTTTTCTCCTTCTGCAGGAGATAAAAATGCCCACTTGCCTTCGCTGTCCAGAACGGAAGTCTGGCAGTTATCACGAAAATAATCATTGAGGATTTCGATTAATTCCGTACGAAGCCCCTCATCCTGAACCGGAAATAAAATCTCTACGCGCTTTTCCAGATTGCGCAGCATCCAGTCGGCGCTTGCAAGATAAAGCTCTTCCGCGCCGCCGTTTGAAAAGTAGTAAATACGGGAATGTTCAAGATAATGATCTATAACGCTTATTACGCGGATATTTTCCGATACTCCGGCAATCCCGGGAATTAATGTGCATATGCCGCGGATACACAGCGATATTTTTACTCCCGCCTGCGATGCTTCATAAAGAGCTTTTATAATATCAACATCCGTTAATGAATTCATCTTTGCCATGATCTTTGCAGGATACTTGTACCTTGCCCTGTTTGCTTCTCTTTCTATAAGTTCAAGAAAGCGGCGCTTCATCCCCATGGGAGCGATTGTCAGCCTGTTCATTCTCTGAACGGAGGAATAGCCTGTAAGCATATTGAAAATCAGTCCTGCGTCATATGCAATGTCATCGCGGCAGGTAAAAAGGCAGATATCTTCGTAGTATTTTGCTGTTCTGTCGTTGTAGTTGCCGGTAGAAAGATGCACATAACGTTTTACGCGATCATTTTCTCTGCGCAGAACAAGTGATATTTTTGAATGTACTTTAAGATGTGAAAGTCCGTACACGACAATTACGCCTGCTTTTTCCAGCCTGTTCGCCCAGGAAATATTCCGCTCTTCATCAAACCGCGCCTTTAATTCCACAACCGCCGTTACATGCTTTCCGTTTATTGCCGCCTGTTCAAGGGCCCGTACAACCGGCGAAAAAGCGGAAGAGCCTGAGTGCAGACCAATTCCCGGAATTGCGCCGCCTGTTCTGTAAAGCGCTGTTCTAATCGAAATAACCTGGGGATCAGATGCTGCTTCCTGAAAAAAACGGACAACAGGATCAAAGGACTGGTAAGGCAGATGAAGCATTACATCACCCTGGCTTATACGTTCCCAAACAGAAGTCTCCTCATTAAAGTCCGCAGACTTGTATATCTTCCATGGTTTTTCAATCATGTCTTCCAGGCTTGCGACATTTGCCAGCTCCATAAAATCTACAGGGTTTATGGGACCGTCAACTTCATAAAGATAATCGTCTGTAAGCGAAAAACGCCTTGCAAGCTCATCCCTTAATTTATCGCTTCCTGGTGAATATACCATTCTGACAACATCGGCCCTTCCCCTGTCTTCCAGAACCTCAACCATTGCTTCAACATAATCTTCATCCCTTTGTTCATCTACAGAAAAATCCGCATCGCGGTTAATTTTAAACATCATGGTTTCTTTTACGCGGAAACCCGGAAATAGATACGCTCCCCATGTAACAATTACATCTTCCAGCAGGGCAAGCCTGAGTTTTTCATTTTCGTCGTTAGCTGCAACGCTGTCATATTCAGGGAGCCATATAAGCCTGTCAAGAACGCCGGGCAGCGGAACAATAATTTTCAGTTCATCCGTTGTCTTTTCTTCCGCGCTTTGCTCAGAAGGATAAATTTCAAAACCGCTCTGCGCCCCCGGTGTGTTTACAGGCTCATGTTCAAGCAGGAAGGCGGCATTAAGGGAGCGGCTTTCGATAAACGGCATGGGCTTGTCATCTTCCAGCCGCAGCGGCGTAAGAACAGGATATATCTGTCCTACGAAAAACGAATCCAGAAAATCAAGCTGGGGAACAGACCATTCTTCGGGGCGTAAGAGCGACAGGCCGTTTTTTGCCAGCCCCGGAAATATTTCATCGCGCAGGCATTCGTACTGCCTGTTTATTATAGAATGCGCTTTTTTGGAAATTGTTTTTAATTGCTGTTCAGGAGTTAATCCGGAAGGGTCAATAATTTTTCCGGGGTCTGTTTTTAAAAGACGTTTTAATGCGGCGACCCTTACCATAAAAAATTCGTCAAAATTGGAAGTGACAATTGACAAAAAACGCAGTCTTTCCAGCAGAGGCATTTCTTTACGCAGCCCTTCATTCATTACGCGCTCGTTAAAATCAACCCATGAGAGATCGCGCGCTATATAAGGTAATGCGTATTCATTGCTTGTTTCTTCATTACTCATTTATTAATCAGCTCCTTGATCCTAATTCAAAATCACCTTATATCCAAATACATCCTGAAACATCCCGCCTTTTTCTTCAATGCCCATAAGTTCCAGCGAAAGATCGTAGACCTTGCCGACATGAAGAACAACTGTTTCCGGCCGGCGTTCAACTGTAATATTTTTTATCTGCTGCGTATGACCCCGATCAAGCGCATCTGCAACTCTTAATATCGAAGCCATTTTAAATACAAGAACGCGCTCTTCGCGCTGCAGCGTCATAAAATCGATATCAGACTGGGTTGGAGGATCGCCCCTGTGACAGTTAACCACATTCGCAATAATCAAAAGCTCATCCTGATGCAGTCCGAAAATTTCCGAATTGGCGATAATGTACTGTCCGTGTTTTTGATGCCCTGATGTTTTTATATAGGTTCCGATGTCGTGTAAAATAGCTGCTGTTTCCAGCATGATGCGGTGACGGCGGTTCATACCGTGCTCTTTTACAAGCGCATCAAAAATTGTCATGCAATGATCCGCAACATGGCGGCCGTGAGCTTCGTCAAAATGGTATTTCCGCCCGAGGTTTACAGCGGATGCAATAATCTGCGAAAAGAATTCATTCTGCAAGGACGAATCAACGCCGGAGACAAGATCAATAAGATAACCGTCACGGATTGTTACAAGCGGAACAGCGACATGTGCGGCTCCCGTACGTTCCATAAAAAGTTTAAGCACAAGAAGGCCCGGAACAAGCCCCTCGGCATCAGCATAGGAAATTCCAAATTGATGTATGCAGTCTTCTATGCTGTAATTGCGCAGCGTTCCGACAAATTTAAGAAAATCTTCGCGTTCTATAATACTGCAATTTTCGTTCAGTTCCTTTCCAACCTTGTTTGCAACAAGACGCGCATCTGCGCCGGCGGCAGCCACTGTTCTGACATGGGCAAGATCCATCTGCATATTTAGAAGGCCAAGCGTGTTTCTGATATTTTCATTCAGATAGCGCTCATATAAAATACCGGTGCCAAACCCGCCGTAACCTGCTGTTGCAAGACGCGACTGCTGATCAATAATAATTGTTCCCATCTTCAAACTGTGAGCCGAAACCATCTGTCCGCGGCGCAGAAGCATGATTTCCGTTGAGCCGCCGCCGATTTCTATTATCATGGAGTTGGCGCGCCAAAAAAGAGGAAGATCCTGCTTTAATGCAAAGCGAACAGCAAGGTACATAAGCCTGTTCTCTTCGATACCTTCAACAATTGAGAGGTTAAAGCCCGTTTCCTGCATAACGCGATCAATAAAAACATCTCTGTTACGCGCAACACGAAGAGCGCTGGTAGCAATAACGTGTATGTTGTTATCTGCAATGCCCCACCCTGCCAGAAGTTCGCGGTAATTCTGCAGGACGGAAAGGCACTCAAGCACCGATTCCCTTGAAAGCACTCCCGAAGTGAACACATCGCGCCCCAGAGAAACCGGACGCGTAGCGCGATCAAGCACCCGCCACTCGCCGTTGGTATAAATTTCAGCGACATGAAGCCTTATACCGGTAGAACCAATTTCAATGATTGCGGTTAACGTGGCATGCTTGTCATTAATCATGGCATTAAAGCTTATCAATAAGAATTGAACATTTCCCGGAAGGAATCGGCAGTGTTTTTTCCTTTACGCCGAGAATGTTGATGGTAAAATAGTAGAGTTTTTCACTCTCCATCTGAATCTCCCAGCCCCTGCCGCTCTTGTTTGAAAGAATTGTAATCATGTTATTTTTAAGCGAAAGATTTTCTACTCCCATTATTTCAAGGCTTGGTATAACCCAATCCACAGTTTTCCGCGGAAGAGATATAGAAAGACCCACTATATTTTCGATGGTTAAACAAATGGTAGAAAGCGCATCATATGTAAGGTACTGAGGACGCGGAAAATGCGTCTTGCCTGTCCATTTTGCAGGTCCTTCTTTCATAGGCAGATACGCTTCCCAAAGATTTCCCCTGTGATGATTGCCGTCAGGGCTCATGGAATCCAGCATAAAATAAACATGCCTGATTGCGCACTCTCTTGCCAAATCCCACCTCTGGTAACGTTCAAGCCCTTTAATAACCATGAAGGTCAAGTACGGAAAAACAGATCCCCTGAAACCTCTGCCCGTTTCATCAAAATCCTTTTCCGATACAGAAAGCGAGGGAAAGGGATGAGGAGTGCCGAAAAACTTTGGGTCTGAAAGTTTCTCTATAATACGTTCGGCTTTTTCTCCATTTGGAATCTCCGCTAATAGGGGCCAGTACCCCGCTATTGTCTTTATTGGAACCTGCTTTTCGTTTTTATTGATATCGTAATAAAAACCATCCGCCGCATTGTACATAAGAGAATTGATTCTTGTTTTTAATGAAAAATACTGACGTTTGTATTTAAAACTTGTTTCCTTGTCGTTTAATATATCCGCAAGAGCAGAGATATAAAGCATGTTGATAGCCATCATTGTATTAAAATCCATGGCATAATATGCGTCTGCGCGGGGAAGGTTTATCATTTCTGTCGCGCAAAAAGGCGTTTTATACAGGCCATTGGGTTTTTTAAATACCGACTCTATCCATGTTGAGTACTTGCATAAAACAGGAAGCACATCCTTTACGCGCTTTTTATTGCCGGATTTATGGTAGATATTAAACTCAGCCCATGCAAAAAGCGGCATTCCAAGCCCTTGGGGGTTGTCTTTATCGACAATTGGCGCACCTGTTACTGTGTCATATGAGTGACGAATGGCCCCATTGGGCTCCTGACGGCTGTAAAACAAATCCAAAGTAGGATGAGCCTGGAAAATTCTGTTGGAATACACCAGAAAAAACGAGGAAAGTATTGCGTCAGCCTGGGTAACTGCCTGTGATCCCGGATATGAGAAGAATTTCCCTTCAATTCCGCTTTTATCGCCGCCGTTTATCCAACAATCCTGTATCCAGGCCCACGTTTTATCATAAATATCAACAAAATCCTGATCATAAAAATGGATCTTGGGAAAATCATGCTTGGTCACCAAAACTCCTTAGAGAAAACAACTACAATCCTATAAATATAATATGATTCTGATTAATTTGCCATTAAATTAAGTGAATTTCCTGAAAATTTTATCCAGAATCAGACTTTCTTTCTACTGTGTTGCATTAATAATTCCGGAAAAAAGTTTAAGCGATGATTTTAAATATGCGTTGAATGGATTTTTTTCATCATTTGCCTCAAACGGAGGAATTAAAAAATCTGCGATTTCCCTAACCTTGCTTTCGTTAAGACGCCGGGTAATTTCATCCAGTTTTTTTATTATTTCATCCTGCTGCGAAGGATCTCCGTTTTGCAAGCATGTCCGGGCAATTTCCGCTCCTTCTGCAGCGGCAGCTCTTATTTTTTTAATTTCGCTTTCCAAAACAGAAACGGCATCTTCATAACGCCTGTTCCTTTCGCGTTTCTCCGCCGGATCGTTAAACCTTGATTCTATTTGCGTAAATAAGGATTGTATGCAGCTATTAATCTCATCCCGGCGATTCGGCAAAGATAGAAATTTTTCAATGTCCGCAGTTTGAAGACCCGCAATGGCCAAGCCTGCGGGGAAAAAAATGCTGTTCTGCACTTGTCTGTTCTGCCTGAATTGATGTTCAAACCAGGCAGCGTAAAGGGATAGCCTGCGATCGGTTAAAACTTTTCCGCCGTCAAATGAACGCGATTTAAACGGAATGCCGTCCTGAAGGGTGCGTACTACCCATTTTTCAACAGGGTTAAAACGGTTTGATTGTGAATTGGAAATGTCCTCAAAGCGCGCGCCCCGGAAATGTGTTTTTAAATCCGGAAAAGCAAGATCCAGTCCTGCGATCCAAATCTCCTGCCCGCCAAGGGAGCGCGCAAAATCCCACGCAGTAGAAGCAACAGATCCACCCGCTCCAAGTCTGCCCTTGGGACAAGTTAGATTTTCAATAAATGCGCCAAGCGGAAAAAGCGAGCTGCAAAGAAATTTATTTTTAAACGGCAGATTCAGCACAGGCGGATAAACGGCGGATTCCGCTATCAGAGCTGTTTTTATGCCGTTTTCATTATGCGGCAGGCAGCGATCGAGATGACGGCAGTTCCAGAATTGGGGATCCACCGCAAGCACAAAATCCGGTTCTACGCCGTTATTGATGAAAAAACGCAGGCTTGTATCTACTGCGACAATAATGCATCTTTCCTGTATGCCGCCTAAAAGCGGTTTTATTTTATCCAGGCTGGGACCTGCGGCGGCAAGAAAAACAGGCAGATTTTTTTCCGCGGCAAGGCCTGCCAAATGCGAAATGCCCGGCAAATCCCTAACCGCGCTCATGTTACGCAAAAGATTGCGCACCCACCTGCGGGCGAACTTTTTGTGCGTTGCTGCGTTTATATCGTCCTTTGCGCCCCAGGCGCGGATTTTATCTTCTGCCGATTTATACCACTGCGCTTCATCCAGTCCCATAAGCGCTTTATTGCGTATAACAGAGGGTTTCTCTTTGGCGGATTGCCATGGTTTTTTTTCAGTGTTCTGCGCGGCATTTTCTCCGGACATTATTTCATTTGCTATTGCAAGCGCATCGGTAATGCCCCCTCCTGTGCCGCCGGCGATAAAAATCACTCTGTTCTCAGTCAGAAAACCGGAAAAATCCCGCAATTCCAGAGCTTTTAAAAGAAGGCTTTTGTTTTTTTCTACGACAATAACCGGCCTGCCGTATTTAGCGGCAGCTTCCGCCGCATAGCCAAGACCAAACCCAAGTATTACTACAGGCCCTTTTTCATTACTAACTGTTTCTGCAAGACGCACTCCTTCGCGCAGTGGATCGCGCGGTGAATGTACATGCATCCCTTTAATGCAAAGAGTTGGATCGCCTGCCGGGGCAGTATCAATTATTATATCTTCCGGCAGAAAATCACCGTCATCCTGTGTGCAAATTTCTTCATACAGTCCCGGATACCGGCTTTGAAGGATCTCTTTGTTTTTTGCCAGAAATGACTTTTGGAATAATTTCATTCCAGTTCCAAGATAATTCTCATGCCGCCTGTTACCGGTGTTCCTGCAGGCGGGCTTTGACGGCGCACCCAGCCGTCGCCGCGGATTTCTACATTTAAATCGTCGCGTAACAGAAGGGGGAGAAGCACTCTTTTTGCAAGGCCGGAAAAATCAGGAACATGGCTTTCAACAGCAGGTAGGCGGCCTGCAGGAATATTTATGGAAGGCGGATGTTCCACCTGAGGATTACGTCCGCGCGGAATGCCAAGATAATCAATTAAGGATTCAGCAGCCTCGCGGATTTTAGGCGCCGCTATTCTGCTGCCGAATATTACGCCCTGGGGTTTTACAATAGCAAGATATAAAATAAGCGAGGGGTTTTCCGATGGCAGAAGCGCGACACAGCTTGCAATAAAGTCGGTGTCCGAATACCTTCTTGTTGCCGGATCGATAATTTGAGCAGTTCCGGTTTTAACGCCAATTGACATATCCTGTATTCCGGCGCGCCAGCCCATAGCTCCTGTAGAAGCGGTATCGGCCATATAAGACCTCATGGCTCTTGCAGTTTCTGCGCCTATTACGCGGCGGCTTTCCCCGTTTTCCCACTCTGTGACATTTCTGCCGTCCGCCGATACAATTCTTGATATAATTTTAGGCGGAACAAGGATACCATCGTTGGCAATTGCGGAAGTTGCCTGAAGTATCTGATATGCAGAAACCGCAATCTCCTGACCGAATGCAATTGTAGGTTTTGAACGATCCGACCAATTTGCACTTGGAACAAGGTAGCCGGCGGTTTCGCCGGGGCTTCCGGCGCCTGTCCTGGAACCAAAACCAAAATTGCTTAACAATTGATGAAACGCACCTGCGCTGATATTGTCCGATGCATAAGCCGCGCCGGCATTACAGGAGTGAATGATTATTTCTTTTGCCGTTACTCTCCCGTGGTTGCCAAGACAGTTTATCGGAGCGCCGCGGGTCTGCGCATAAACGCCGTTGCAGAAAAAAGTTGTATTACCCGAAATGGCGCCAGAATCCATGAGAGCTGCAAGGGAAAAAACCTTAAATGTAGACCCTGGTTCAAATGCCCAAATGGCAGACCGGTTCATACGGCTGTTTGCGTCCGAAGAGCGTATATTATTGGGATCAAAATCAGGCAATGATGCCGAACCAAGTATTTCGCCTGTCCTTGGATCCATCGCAACAAACAACACTGCCTCCGCCTGCGTTTCTTCCATTGCGCTTGCGGCAATCTGCTGTAAAATATGCTGTACATGAGTATCAATCGTTAAATAAATTGATGAACCCTTGCCGTCATTGTCAAGACCTTCAAGAATGTTGTTAAAAGCAAATTCAATGCCTTCAAGCCCTCTGTTTTTGTCTCCGACAAAACCTACAATCTGACTTGCAAGATTTCTTTCCGGATATACCCTGCCGACAATGGGCTGAATCATCACACCTTTTATCTTCTTTTCATCAAGCAGAGCGGCAAGGCGCCTTGCCGTGCTGTCATCGATCTGCCTTCTTAAAAATAAAAAATTGGACTCCGAGGCATTAATCCTGCTGCGGATTTCCTGCGGAGTCATGTCAATAATGGGAGAAATTTCATTTGATAAAACATCAATATCAATAATAGAAGGACGCCAGATACTTACATCGGCAAATCTGATTTGAATGGCAAAATAACGCCCGTTTCTGTCCAGTATCGCGCCGCGCTCTGCAAGGCTTTCCGGCTGACGAAGAGCAGGCGGTGCTTTGCCTCCAAATATCAGAAAGGCATAATGAATTAAAAGATATGCAAGAAACAAGCCAAACAATGAAAAAACTGCAATGTAACGCCGTTTTAAGTTCATTTAATATCCCAATACCTTCCCGATTATATTATCCACAGGCACAGGCCCGTATGCGCGTGAATCATACGATGCAAGGCTGTTATCCCCCTCGGCGTAAAAACTCTTCCTTTCATCTTTAAAAGCAGTACACCGCTTTACTGCCCGTTCTCCCGAAGGCGTATGAAAGACAACAACATCTCCTGCCGCCGGCTGAGCCCAGCGGATCAAATATCCCTGCTGCCGCGGCAGCCGAAACCCGTACCTCAGACGGTTTATAACAAGAACAGTACCGTCATATATAACAGGCTCCATTGAATGCCCGTAAGCAATAATAAAATCAAAAACAAACAGCTTTAAAAAAAGGGCTGCCGCAATTGCCAAAATAACAGGTTTCATCCCTTTCATTCTGAATATTATTATACGATATTAAAACGCAGCATACTACTACATAGCTAATCTTGAATGCCTTTTTTGTCGATATAACAAATATGGCGGCAATTATCGAAAATCAACGGGTCTGTAAAAGGCGAAAAGTATATTCATCAGGATCCGGTAATAAATCGGCATCTTTTAATACTGGATTTATGAGCCAGTTCAAACAACATCCTGTTCAGACAAGAAGAAAAAACTCATCTCCCCTGTTTTCATTCCGGGTTTTCAGCCGGAATACCGTAAAACCGCGGAATACATATAAAAAACCAGTAAGGGAGAAACAGGAATTCAAAAAAGGTACGGGCTCCGGCTTTAGTTTTCCTGTTCCTTCCATTGCCACCCTTGCTGTAATTTCCGGAACCGTTGTAATAGCGCTTGCAGCGTTAAACTGGGAAGGTATCGAAATAAGAACACCGGATATCTATGCATTCGAGCTTGCAAGGGATGAGACCGCAGAGCAGCGAATCATTCAATATGCCTCAACCGGAATAGCAGGTATCAGCCTGGATACGCCGCCCGCCGAACAAACAGCGGTAATTAATGAAGCGGCGGAGATCGATAACCCTCACGGAATGCTTGTTACCTTTGAATGGAGACAGTACAGGGTTAAAAGGGGCGATTCCGTATCCGGTATTGCGCAGAAACACGGGGTATCTGTCGGTGCGATTATCGCTTCAAACGATATAAGCAACGCAAGGAGGCTCCAGGAAGGCGCAATTCTGCGTGTCCCAAATGTTGACGGAATTCCGTATAAGATTCAAAGAGGCGACAGCCTTTCAAGGATAGCAGTATCGTTCAATGTTCCCCTGGAAGTAATCCTGGATATCAATGATATTAAAAGCGACAATATAATACCCGGAGAAACCCTTTTTATCCCTGGCGCCAGAATGAATGATATTGATTTAAGAATGAGCCTGGGAGAGCTATTTATGTTCCCGCTTCCGGGAAGGCGCCATATTACAAGCAATTTTGGCATGCGTAAAGACCCAATCGCAGGCCATTTACAGTTCCACGACGGCGTAGATTTCAGGGCTAATATCGGCACAACAGTTATGGCTTCCCTGGACGGAGTAGTCGAAGTGACAGGTGAAAACTGGCTGTATGGAAAATATATAATTTTAAGACACAGTAACGGTTATAAGACCCTCTACGGACATCTTAACTCTTTTTCGGTTAAACAGGGAGACAGGGTAGCAAGAGGGAGAAAAATCGGAGAATCAGGCAACACCGGCTACAGTACAGGCCCCCATCTGCACTTTGGAGTTTACGGCCGGAACGGTAAAGAAATAAATCCACTTGAACTATTAAATTAATTATGTTATAGTGAGGCAATATGAAAAAATTGTTATTGGTATTACTGGCATTTCTGGCTGTATTTACATATCTACGTACTTTTAATGTTGCAGAAGCTGAAGAGATACATACCGAAGCGCAAAGCGCTGAAGTGTCCCGTTTAGTAAAACCTGTGGAAATTTCACGATAAAATACATTACAATTAGTATATGACACAAAATGATAATTTCGACCGTTCACGGTTAGTAAGACCGGATTCCGCTGCTGTAAAAAGCGCATCAGGTATAAAAACCAGGGAAAAATTCGATTCCTGCACTTTCAGTGATGTTGTTGACAGGGCATTCGAAGGTCTGAAAGAACGGCAGATAAAAAACTCGATTAAACGCATCAAGGAGATGGAGGAACGCCTTTCTGCCCTGGAACATGAGCTGGATGTTTTTCTTGCAGACAGGAAACCATCATGAAGGCCCGTCAGAAATTAAAAATCATTTTTCTTGTTTTTTTTATCATGCCTGCCTTCAATCTTTGGGGCATTAATTTTACAGGGCTAAATGTTTCACATGATGACAAATTTTTATTCAAGGCTGATTTTGAATCGCGGCATGCTCTTTTTGTAACAAGACTTTCCGACATGTCTATAAAACAGTTAACTGCCTTTCCGGAAAAAATGTACCTGACAGAAAACGGCAGAACAATTATCACGCTATGTAAATTCGGAGCGGTTAGAATTCCGGTATCCGGAGGACTTCCCTCTCCGCTTCCGGGGTATCCTTCTTTTTCAGAAGGCGGCATACCTCTTAAAGGGAATCTTCAGGATATAGCGGCTTCCGCTGACGGACGCTGGATTATTCATATCGATCCTACAAGCCATGGATACGGAAATCTGCTTCTTATTGATATTTTAAGCGGCGCAAAACGGGTTATAAGCGAAAGAGTGGAATTGCCCGGCGCTGAATTTCCTGTAAAGTGGAGTCCCGATTCGCGGCTGTTTGTTTATGAAAAAGGAGGCAGGCTTTTTTATTTCCCTATTTTAAGCGATTTGTCGGCCCTTGTTGACGAACGCTTCAGAATGATAGGTTCCGGCGGAATTACATCTGTTTTATGGGGACAGCACGGTGATTTTTATTATTTAACCGGAAATACTTTATATCGCGTAACGAATCCTGAACTTTTTACAAGAACAATTTACGGAGATTTTCTTTCTATCGGCAGAATTGCCGCAGTTCTTCCGTTTCATTTCGATTCCGGCTTTGACCATTTCTGGATCGCGCCGGATTCGCTTTCTGTTTTAATTAACAAGGGCGGCAGAGGCCTTTTTGTGTTTACCTTAGGTGAAAGCAGAAACAGCGCTGCGCCTCTTCCCCACATGCCGGTTCCCTTTGGAGCGGAAAATTTCAATGTTCTCTGGCATTCATCAGGCCTGCTTACGGCGGTTTACTCTCTTCAGGGTGAGACAAGGGTATGGCGCTTTGAAGCCGGCGCAGATACGGTAAAATCACCGGCTGCAGTTAACGCTCCGTCATCACCTAACGCCGCATTGTCTCCGGACGGAACAAGAGCTGTTTTCTGGGGAGAAAACGGGCTTGAACTCTGGGATTATATCAACTGGCGGCTGATTCAAAGACTTGGTTCCGAAGCTGTTCTTTCCTGTACCTGGATCAATAACAGGTTATTAATAGCCGGAAACATAAACTATATAGAAGAAATTAATATTGCAAACCCCTCATATCCGCGCAGAGTGATTTGTATTTCTTCTGCGGCAGAATTTGGTTTTAGCGAAAATACAAGCAGGGAATCACAGATACTTGTAAAAGCCGGGAATGAATGGTTTGCGAGCGACGGAAGAAGTGCATGGACTGCTGTTTCAAACGCACGGCTGCAGCGGGCTTCCCTTTCTTCGGATCGCTTTCGTGTTTTTCTTGATCCTCAAGTTTCAGGGCATTTTAAAAATATCCCAATGATTCGCAGCATGCATTCCACAGGCACTATATCGCTTGTTTCAAGGCATTCTGCCAATAATTCATTTACGCTGGGCCGTCCTGTGCAAATGGCGCTTTGTTTTGATCTCTACGATGATGACACAGGTCTACAGCAGGTCTTGGCAGCTCTTCGCAGCCGCAATATAAGGGCGACATTTTTCATGAACGGAGAATTTATCCGCCGTAATCCGCAGGCTGCCGCCGTTATTGCAAACGCAGGGCATGAGACAGCTTCGCTCTTCTATGCTCCTGTCGATCTTTCTGATACAAGGTACCGGATAACGCGGGAATTTATCGCCGCGGGTCTTGCGCGTAACGAAGATGAGTTCCATCGCGCAACGGGAAAGGAGCTTTCCATTCTCTGGCATCCTCCTTTCTACAGCAGTTCCGGCATGGTAAATGCGGCGGCGGCGGCGGCAGGTTATATAACAGTTGAAAGAAATATTGATCCCGGTGATTATATATCCAGAGAAGATGCATTAAGGCACCATTTACGCCAGGTTCCGTCCGCGGAAATGATCGAACAAATTACAAGAAGAAGAGGAAACGGCGCAGTAGTTCCAATACGCCTTGGGTTACTCCCCGGAGGCAGAGATGAATACCTCTTTCAGCGCATAGATGTACTGCTTGATGCATTACTAAGATCTGGATACGAGATTGTTCCGGTATCTGCAGTTGTCAGATAACATAAAATGTTAGATTCAATTCCCGGTTTACTGAACAGTACATTCCCGGTTCCGGGGCGTTTCAGAAGCGCTCTACCCTCCGGAATTAAAGAACTTTCAGAACTGCTTACAAACCGCAGAGGCTCAAGATCCCTTTCCTATCTTACGCGGCCAAATCTGCTTTCTGCTTATCTTCATTATTTTTTACCGTGGAATTTATACCGTCTTTGCCTTTTATTGCCGGAATTAAACTTTTCCCTTTCTCCGGGCAGTACAATAACAGATTTAGGCTGCGGCCCTCTGACACTTGCATCGGCGCTCTGGATTTCACAGCCGGATCTCCGGAAAATTCCGCTGGAATTTAACTGTATAGACCGCAGCGGCCCTGCGCTTGAAGCAGGAAAAAAGTTTTTTTCCGCTCTTTGCAAAAGCACAAATACGGATATGCAAAATAATATCTGGAAAATAAACCTGATAAAAGAAGATATTGATTTTAGAAAACCAAAAACCGTGAATATAACAATGAAAGCCTCTCTTGTCTGCGCAATAAATATTTTTAACGAGGTTTATGAAAATCTTTCCCATAACAACACGGAAGGATTAAAGCGCATGGCAGCTAACGCCGCTCATTTTATGCATAATATTGCCCTGCCGGACGCTTCCATTCTTACAGTAGAACCCGGCGTTCCGCAATCAGGCAGGTTTATTGCGTTTTTACGTGATGAGTTTATCAGATTAAAAAGACTTGCGCTTGCGCCGTGTACCCACTCTCTTGACTGTCCGTTGGGAAACAAAAAGTGGTGCCATTTCGCTTTTGAAACATTTGACGCCCCAAAAGAACTGCAGCGTCTTTCTGCCGCGGCAAAACTTCCCAAAGAAAGGCTTGTTTTCAGTTTTATATTAGCCGGTGCTTCTATTACGCCAAAAACGGCGCTCAATCCTGAGAATGAATCCAAATCCTGCGCAATCCGCGTTATATCTGATGCTTTTGCCCTGCCCGGCGGGCGTTTTGGACGTTACGGCTGCTCCGCTCAGGGACTTATTCTGCTGACAGGCGATAAAAACCATATAGATAAATTATCTGCGCTTGATATTGTTTTAAACAGCGTCTTTAACGGACATCATGATGCAAAAAGCGGCGCTCAAATCAGAGAGGTAAAATGAAATCACAATCACTTTTTTCCAGCATGCATACTCATACCTGTTTTTGCGACGGCAAAGATGATGTAGAAACAATGTGCCGTACAGCATACGAAAGAAAACTTTATGCCATCGGATTCAGCGCGCATGCTCCCATAGAAAAACAGATCGGAAGTGAAAGTCACTGGAATATAAAAGATGAACGCGTTAATGATTATGTTGCGGAAGTGCTGTCGGCCAAAGAACGCTGGCGAGGAAAATTGAATGTTTTTCTTGGATATGAAGCGGATTATATAAAAAACAGGCGTTCTCCTGCTGATGATGATATAAAAAAACTAAATCTTGACTATATAATCGGCAGCGTTCATTATCTTTTTCCGGAAAATGGAGCCAGGTTTTTTACAGTAGACGGACCAATAGATGAATTTGAAAGAGGACTAAACGAAGGCTATAACGGTGATGCGCAGGCTTTAATGCACAGCTATTATGATGCAATTCTGGAAATGATCGCTATTGGAGGTTTTGAAATACTAGGACATGCCGATTTATTAAAAAAAAATTGCAATGGTAAAAATTATTGGACGCAGGAAACTGAACTTAGCAGACAGAAAGAGATTGCGCGCGCAGCTGCCGGCGCAGGCCTTGTAATAGAAGTTAATACAGGCGGTTTAAACAGAAAAAAAATAAATGATACTTATCCCTCGCTGTCTTTTCTGCGTATTATACGTGAATATGATATTCCGGTAATTATTACATCAGATGCGCACTGCGCAAATCATATAGACGGATGTTATGAAATTGCGTTAAAAACTCTTATTTTAGCTGATTTTAAGGAACATATAATTTTTAACGGGAGGTTAAACGGAAAAGTACTATGGAAAAAAGAAAAACTATAAAAATAAAAAATAATGCTCGACTGTAGGATCAATTTTTATTATATTCTAGTTAAGGAGTTAATATGCCAAAAACAAAACAATCGCCAGGGTCGCTGCTTCTGGATTTTATTGAAATGTATAAAATTAATTGTAACAGACTTTCAAAGGAAATCAGGTGCAGTCAAACCGCGTTAAGGCTAATCAGCCTTGACAAAAGCAGGATTACCACATCCATTGCTGTTCGTCTTGCCAAGTATTTTTCTACTAAACCGGAGTTCTGGTTGTTAGCGCAAATGGAATATGACCTGGAAAAAGCAGCTAACAATAAAACTCTTGCCAAGACGTTAAAGGGTATCATAAAAGCAGAAAAACCCAAACAGTAACAACCTTCAGGTCGGCAAGCGGCGTTTAACTTAACGCTGTTTGCCGACGCCTTTACGCAAACAATGCCGGCTGATGACGCAGCATGAGCAAAAAGGACTTACGGGCCGGCAAAGCCTTTGACCATAAAGAACAAGAAGATAATTTATTCTTTTCCAGTATTTTAACGGCAATATTTCCCGTAATGTCATTTCCGTTTCTTCGGGACTGCCGCTGCATACCCATCCGCATCTGTTGGTTATACGGTGAACATGAATATCCACGCACATACTGTCAATATTAAATGCTTCCGAAAGCACAAGATTGGCGGTCTTTCTGCCTACTCCGGGGAGAGCAAGCAGCGCATCCATTGATGAAGGGACTTTACCGTCATATTGTTCAAGCAATATGGCTGCAATTTTCTTTAAGGATGCCGCTTTATTGCGGTAAAACCCGGCCGGATAAATCAGTTTAATGATTTTTTCTTCCTGCATTGCAGCTAACAGCTGAGGTTCGCCTGCTTTTTCCAAAAGGCGTCCGGATGCTGCAAGAGTTACTTCGTCTTTTGTACGCAGGCTTAGAATGGTAGAAACAAGCACTGCCCAGGGGTCCCGGCGGTAACGTTCCGCCACTGTTGTTACAGAAGGCTCTTCGCATTTTAAATCATCACGCCATTTTTCCAGAGATATAAAAATCGCATCCCATTTTGGCTTTGTTTTACTCATTATTCTTTTGTTAACAGACACTGGGCAATAACTTCGACCGCTTTTCCCATGCCAACAGTTCCCAGCCCTTCTTTAGTCTTGCCTTTTAAAAATATATTTTCCACCGGTGTTTCAAGCGCTTCTGCAAGAGATTTGCGTATAAGCTCCCTGAATGGAAGTATTTTTGGCTTTTCACAAATAATTACACAGTCAAGATTTACAACTTTCCAGCCGGATTGTTTAACGCGCGCATAAACATTACGCAATAATTCCATTGAATCGGCATCCTTCCACGCCGGATCGGAAGGAGGAAAAAACCCGCCGATATCGCCAAGGGCGCAGGCGCCAAGAAGCGCATCACTTACTGCATGCGCAAGAACATCCCCGTCAGAATGCCCGTCTTCACCTTTTGCAAAAGGAATTTCAACACCGCCGAGCAGAAAACGCCGCCCTCTTTTTAAACGGTGTATGTCGTAACCAAGACCTGTTCGTATCATTAATTACCGCATAACCGGCAGCATTGCAACGCCAGGCAGCGGGCGGACAGCCCTGAAAGATATATATTTGAATGGATGAATATCCAATGCATTCGGATACCATCCGTCAAGCTCACCTGTATCTACAATATTTAAAGCCGGGTTAAAAAATATCGGCAGGACTGTTCCCCTGTTCAGCAGTAATTTTTCAGCTTCGGCAAGAGTTGCAAGACGCGTATCTCCCTCCTCTATCATGGATCTTTCAATTAAATCTTCATAATCAGCATCGTCATAACGGGCATCATTTAAATTTGAATCCCGCCGCCACATTTGCAGGAACGCATAAGGATCGGCAAAATCTCCAATCCATGTGCTGGAACCAACTGTATAACCGTCATCTTTAATTGTTTGAAAATATCTGTCAAAGGGAATAACCTCTACGCGCACATTAAAACCAAGAAGATCTTTCCATGCGTTAGCCATGATGGCGCCGACCCGCGCTGCATCGCGGGAGGGAGTTAACCGTATAACAAGATCCGGCATCCCTTCCAGGCTTGCATACCCCGCTTCCGACATCAGCCTTTTTGCCTCTTCTATATTTGTTTCGGTTATTCCTTCAACTTCCGGATACCCAAGCACGGGAAAAATCAATGTTTCGGCAGGCAGAAAATAATTTCCGCGGATTTCGTTCCAGGGCAGAACAAGAGCCATTGCGCGGCGGACTCTGTAATCACTCCAGGGTTTTTCCGAAGAACGGATAAAATAATAATGTGTTGCAAACATTACATTAACCTGAATGCCTGATCGATCTGTAAGAGCGTCAACATTCACATCGCCGGATATCCAGCGGGCTTCTCCTGAGTTCCATAAATAGGAAGCCTCATCAGAAGTACCTGTAAATTTAATTGTTATCTTGTTAAGCGCAACGCTGCTTCTGTCCCAGTACTGATCGCATTTTTGCATAACAATGCTTTCATTATTCATGGAAATAATACGGAAAGGCCCGTTTGAAACAGGCGGCATCCAGTTTCCCTGGGTTCTCTGCGGCGACCATTCTGTCTTATTCACCATCGAAGGATGTATGGGGCTGAATGAATGATGACAAAGCATAGCAGGAAAGAATGATGCGGGGGAGTTTAATTTTACAACAAGTGTCCTTGTATCAACAGCCCTGATTCCAACCTTGTCAGAATCCCTTTCAATGCCGTTGCGGTAATCCCGCGCGCCTTCAATAACATCGAATAAACTTGAATACGGAGAGTCGCGATGGGGCGCAAGAAGGGAAATCCATGCAGCGCGGAAATCTTCCGCCCGCACAGGATCGCCGTTCCAGAAGCGCGCGTTTCGCCTTATTGTAAATGTCCACTGTGTCTTGTCCTCGGAAATTTCCCATCGCTCAGCCAATGCCGGCACAGGTTCCAGCGTTAGGGGATGATACGAAAAAAGTCCTTCATAAACCGCCGTAAAAATTTGCGCTTCGCTTGCAAAGTAGGATTTGCGGAAATCCAGTTCTATATCATGACGTGAAAATGCAACTGTAAGCTCATCAAGCTTAATGTTCTCCGGCCGCATTTCTGCGATGCCGTCGGTATCTCTGACTTCCTCCGGTTCCTTCTGAACCTGCGGGCTCTGACAGGCAGCCAGCAGCGCACACAGCGCAAAGAGCAGTAAATTTTTATGATTAATCATGAATTAAGTATAATATAATAAAATTATATTATCAACTCTCATGTTTTTACGGCTTCTTATTATTTGCCTGAAGCAATCACGCGGTAATGCGCGCTAGTCAAATCCAGGCCTGATTCGCGGAAACCATTTTGAATATTTTCATACAGCATGGTATAAATCCGCGGCACCTTGCCGACTTCTTTCGTATAACAATTAATCTGATAACACGCATAAAAATCATCCAGTTTTGTCTGAAGCACAAAGGGTTCGGGTTTCTTCTGAACATGCTCTGTCGCAAGAGCCGCATTAATCAGTATATCGTGGATCGTCTGCCACGGCGTTGAATAGCCGAATGTAACTTCCGCAAAAATAATTAAACCTTCCTCGTCTTCATCGGAAGATGTATTGTAATTGATGATATTCGATCCCAAAATAACCAGATTCGGAAATGTTACATACTCATTTTTATGCGTTTTAAGCCGCACTACCATCAGATTTTTTTCTATAACAAAACCGGTTATATCTTTTATATTAACCCGGTCGCCTATCTTGAACGGACGCATATATGTAATAACAAGCCCCGCTACAAGATTGCCGATTGCTGTGGTAGATCCAAGCGAAAAAATAATGCCGATAAAAACAGAAACCCCCTGAAAAGCCCTTGAATCAGAGCCCGGCAAATACGGATATGCAACCGCAACAGTAAAAGCCCACAAAAGCACCTGCAATATTTTATAGGTCGGCGCAGCCCACTCAGTGTAAAATCCGGGAATGACAAGTTTGCCTTTTTCAATATTTACAGCGAAAAATTTAAGAGCTTTTAGCACGTAACGCGTAACAATAACAATAACAATGATCATAAGAATATTGGGAATATTTCCTATTGTGCTCATAACAATATTCTTTACCGGATTTAAAATATAGCCGAATAACACAGATGCAAGATTTTGCGTCGCTTCGAACAAACTGAAAACCATAGGTATTGTAAGAAAGAGCTGAAGGCCTGTGATAACAATTTTCAGCGCCCGCAGAAAAACTTCTATTACTTTAACAATCTGCATGGATGTAAGTATTTTGCGTTTTTTAATCACAAGAGGCTTTATTTTATCTTTGGCTGCATATTCAAGCCTGTTATTCAGCCGTTTAAATAAATACCAGACAAGCTTTATTAAAATTGCCTGCCCTGCAATTATAGCCAGCGCAATACCCAATCTCTGCAGAAAATGCAGTTCGTTTATTAATGGACTTCTAAACTCCGGTATTACAGGACTTGCAGACGTTACAGCATCCGCATCTTTTTCCTCTTCTGTGTTTTCGGTGATTTCTTCGGCGGCAGTTTCCGCCTGTTCCTCAGTATCATTCTGCTCACCGGCAATTAATTCCTGCGAAGTTAAAAAAACAAACGGCGATAATAAAAAAACAACAGTTAAAAAAATTGATAATAATCTCATAAAAATTCCTTTACTCCTTCGTACGCTTTTTTTCCCGGATCAAAAGCAGCTTGCGATTGCGCTTTCAAAAGCATCAAGCACGGGAGGAATAAGCGCTATCGGCTCGCACTTTTTCCATAATTTTTTCAGAGAACCCGGCACCTTGATTGCTTTGCCGGTTGCCTCCTCCGCCATGTTAGGCGATCTGGCAGGATGCCCTGTAGCTAAAACAACTGTATATGTATTCCCGCTCCATTTGCGTTCGTCTGCAATTTTCCGCGCCGCAGCAACAGCGACAGCCGTGTGAGGATCAATGTAGGCGCTGTATTTTTTATAGATATATTCCATTGTTTCAAGAGTCAAGGGATCGTCTATCGATGCCGGGTATACCATATTGCGCATCACGGCGGGAGCCTCATCGTAGAATGACGCAAGACGTTCATAATTAACGGGCATGCTTACATCAAGAGCCGGTGAATTGGTATGCACAAGAGGTTTTGGAATAAACGGCTCGCCGTAAATACAGGAGCCTATTGCATTGTTTGCATTGTTTGCATTCATTGCAGATATGAATCCGTTTACAGGCATGCCGAATTTCCAGGCATAAAGCCCTGCAGTAAGATTTCCGAAATTCCCCGAAGGAACGCTGAAAATTAAATCGCCTGTAAGCCTGTTTTTTAATTGAATAAAAGCATAAAAATAATAAAAAATCTGAGGGAGAAGCCTTCCGGGATTCATCGTATTTGCGCTTGTTACATTGTAGGGAACGGAAAAATCACGATCATTTATCGCTTCGATAACAAGACGCTGACAGTCATCAAATGTTCCTCTTACCTGAATGGGGATAATGTTCCCGCCGTTTTGCGCAAATGCGGAAGGATCAAGCCCGCGGAGTTGCCCTGACGGATATAACAGGACAAGCGAGATTCCCTCTTTACCGCCAAAAGCATGAGCCATACTCACGCCGGTATCGGGCTTTGCAGCGGCCAGAACTAAAAGCGGAGCTTTGGTCCGGCTGCGCTTCCCTCCTTCCTTTATAAACTCCTCGAACATCGCAGACATAAATGCAATGCTAAAATCCTTGAAAACTCCCGTAGGCCCGTTGTAAAGATTGAGCAGCGAGAAACCCTCATCAAGTTCAATTAATTCGGGTTTAAAATTAAAGGCGTTCTTCGCAACTCTGGATGCAGAGACAGAATCAAGCCCGCTTTCCAGAAGCAAAGGCGCTGCCGCCGCTATAAGCTCATTAAAGCTGGTCTTCTCGTCCATTTGCAGAAGAAACTGCCGGAAATCCGCTGCCTGATCGGGCACATAAAGGCCGCCGTCTGCAGGCAGGCAGTTTAATACTGCATCCTTATATGAGACAAGCGGGAGTTTGGACCGAGTGGAGCGAAACTGCATTTAAAATTAACATTATTGCCGCTAGTAACATATGTCAACTGGTTTTTAAATAAGCTTCTTTATTAATTTATTCTATGTTATCAATTAGTATATTATGGTACAATGAAGAATCCAGAGGAGGATTGTTATGGGATTAATTAAAGCGTTAACAGGAGCCGTAGGCGGAGTCCTGGCAGATCAATGGCTTGAGTTCTTTGTCTGCGAAAGCCTGGATGCGAATGTTCTTGCAGCAAAAGGCCAGAAACGAACAAGCAAAAGAAGTTCAAATACCAAGGGAGAAGACAATATTATCTCCAATGGTTCGGGTATTGTAGTTAACAAGGGACAGGCTGCGATAATTGTTGATAACGGACGTATCATGGAATTCTGCTCTGAAGAAGGGCATTATACCTACGATAAATCGAGCGAGTCCAGTATTTTTTACGGAGGCCTGGGCAAGGGCATCATCGGCGCATTAAAAAATATAGATGAACGTTTTAGACACGGCGGAAGCCCCGGAAAAGATCAGCGTATTTATTATTTTAATACAAAGGAAATACTTGGAAACAAGTACGGTACGCCGAATCCTATTCCATATCTTGTTATCGACCCAAATATCAATCTTCGCCTGACAATAAGCCTGCGCGCAAACGGCGAGTACTCATACCGGATGATAAACCCGATATTATTTTACGCAAACGTATGCGGCAATGCTGATGAAGATTATACAAGAGATAAAATCGACAGCCAGCTTAAAAGCGAAATAATTACTGTTCTTGGCCCCTCATTGGCAAAACTGGGAAGCGGAATGGAGTATCACGAAATTTCATTCCATACCGACAAGCTGGCTGAAATTCTTAACGAAGCGCTCAGTAATAAGTGGCGTGATGTCCGCGGTATAGAGATTGTCAATTTTGGAATTACCTGTACAGCTTCAGAAGAAGATGAAAACCGTATAAAGCAGCTTCAGTCTGCAGCAGTAATGCGCGACCCGACCATGGCAGCTGCAACTTTGGTAAACGCCCAGAGCGATGCAATGCGCACTGCAGCGGGGAATGCAGCCGGAGCCATGACAGGCTTTATGGGAATGGGCATGGCAACTCAGGCCGGCGGCATGAATCCGCAGGCGCTTTTCCAGATGGGAGCAGCTCAACCCCAACAGCAGCAGCCTGCACAACAAGCGCCTGTTCAGCAGGCAAGCGGCTGGGCATGCTCGTGCGGCCATGCGGGAAACACAGGCAAGTTCTGCGGCGGGTGCGGAAACCCGGCACCAGCCCTAGGCTGGGCATGCCCATGCGGCCATGCAGGAAACACCGGAAGATTCTGCGCAGAGTGCGGAAAACCGGCGCCGGCTTCAGGCGAATGGACATGCTCATGCGGCCATGCGGGAAACACCGGCAAGTTCTGCGCAGAGTGCGGTAAGTCCAGGGATTAGTTGATGGAAATAAAAGAGTATAAATGTCCCAACTGCGGAGGTGCGGTTAAATTCGACAGCGCAACGCAAAGCATGAAATGCCCCTACTGCGACGCGGAGTTTGAGATACAGGCTCTGGAAGAATACCAGAAAGAAATCTCGCTCCCGGAAAAAGACAAATTTGGATGGGATGAAGACAGCGGGCCAAAGGAATGGGAATCAGATGATTTGAATGAACTGGCTCAGGGTTCCTGTCCTTCCTGCGGAGCTGAACTTTTAGGCGATAAAAACACAACAGCAATGGTTTGCCCCAATTGCGGAAATACTCAGATTGTTTTAAGACGGCTTACAGGAATGTTAAAACCTGATTATCTTATCCCCTTCAAACTGGATAAAAAAACAGCAGTGGAGGCATTAAAAAACTTTTACAAAGACAAGAGGCTCCTTCCTGATTGTTTCAAAAAGGAAAACAAGATTAACAGTATACAGGGCGTTTATCTTCCTTTTTGGCTCTTTGATGCAAAAGCAAGCGGTCATATGCGTTTTAAGGCAACCAAAGTAAAAGCCTGGTTCGACTCAAATTATAACTATATAAAAACCGATCACTATTCAGTCATCAGGGACGGCAGCATGGCATTTGAAAAAGTTCCCGTAGACGGTTCGGAAAAAATGGACAACAACTACATGGATGCCATTGAACCGTTCGAATATGCCGATCTGAAAGATTTTCAAACTGCCTTTCTCTCAGGTTACATTGCGGAGAAGTACGATATTGATGCGGAGAAAAGCAGAGAAAGAGCGGGGCAGAGGATCAAGTCAACTATAGAAACAGAGTTTTCCAAATCCGTTACAGGTTATGCGTCAATTATAAGGGAAAGTTCCACTGTCGATGTTGAAGGCGGGAATGTAAATTACAGTCTGTTTCCGGTTTGGATACTCAATACAAAGTATAAAAAAGAAAATTACATGTTTTTGATGAACGGTCAAACAGGCCGTCTTGTCGGAAAACTGCCTTCCGATCCCGGCAAATCATGGATGTACCGCCTTATGTTTACAGGACTTTTCGGTATTATTCTTACACTTATAATTCAAGCCCTGAGCATATTTATGTAGGAGTCATTAAATGAAAATAAAATGTTATCTGTTAATTGTATTGCTATTTTTAATTATTCCCGCATATGCCCAGGAAACACCGGGACCGCAGCCAAGAGTTATTGACAATGCCGGTCTTTTAAGTTCCGGGCAAAGAGAAAGCCTTCTGCATTATATATCAATTCTTTCTTCACGGTATAACTTTGATCTTGTGATATTGACGGAAAGAAACATTGAACCGCATGCGCCTGCAAATTATGCTGCAGATTTCTTTGAAAGCCTTGGCCCGGCAAGGGATGGCTGTATCTTCCTTCATGTTACAGAAAGCAGGGATTACTTTTTCAGCACAGAAGGAAGGGCGATAAAAGTATTAAACCCTTCTGCATTAAGTAAACTGGAAACAGATGTAATAAGATTTTTAAGAGCGGGAGATAACTACGGAGCATACCATGTCTTTCTTACAAATTGGGAACACTTTCTTGCGTTTGATGCCGTCGGCAGAAAATACAATGTTTTAACCCGGTATAATCTTGTTTTTGTTTCTGTTGCATGGCTGCTTGCTTTTTTAACCGGAGTTATTATTGTTCAAATTTGGAAGTCCGGCATGAATACCGCTCTTGCAAAGACTCATGCCGCTGCCTATGTGGTTTCGGGCAGTCTTGAGTTTAGAGAGAAAAAAGATAATTTCCTTTTTAGTACAATTTCAAGAACAAAGCGGCAGACTGAAAGCAATACTTCCAGCGGCGGAGGCGTCCGCACAAGTTCATCAGGCAGAAGCCACGGCGGCGGCGGAGGCAAATATTAAGGCTTAAAAAAAGTGGCTGTCCAAGATTACTTCTCGGACAGCCACTTTTTTTGTGCATGCCGCACACGGCCGGAACCACGAAACAGGTGGAGGGTTCGAGTCTTCTTCCGGGCAAAAAAGGCGCGCAACCCGAAAGCCGCGCGCCCACCTCACTTTAAACGGTAGCTGCTACCGTTTTGCTAATCCTGCTCTAATCCAGCCAAATATCTATCCCAAAATAGCTGTCACCTGATAACCAGAACCTCATTCCCAAGCCGTTATTAAATCCATCCCATTCATCTTCAACCCCATCAAAATCCACAGTAAAACCTAAACCTTCCAGCCAATTAATAAATTCTTCAACCATGGCCATATCTACGTCGGAAAAATCCATTTCGATATAATCATAATATGACTCAAAATATTCAAGCACGGCATCTCGGGTTTCAAAAAAATCTATGATCATTTCCACAGCTTCTTGTAGTTCGGGATCAATATCGAAATCAAGATCAAGCCAAATATCTACATAAAGCACAGTACCGTCAAGAACGAGCCTAATTCCTATACCTTCAATGATTGCTCTCCATTGATTGGGCTCCAGCTCTTCGAAATAGGAGTCACCCATCATATCAATAAAATTATTAACCATACTAATATTTACATTAGTAAATTTCATTTCTATCCATTCGTAATCATTATCGATTAAATCAAATTCAGCGCCCAAACCTTCAAAAAACCCGCAGACAAATTCAACTGCCCCGCTTAGCAATTCATGCATATCGCCGCCGTCTTCAGGTCTGATGTCAATTTCAATATAACCGCCGCCATAAACCCAAATAGAAATTTCAAAGCCGTGTCCCTGTCCTCGCCAAGATCCTTCACCGGTGATCTTTTTAAAATCAATGCTTACAAGCCATGCGGTAAATAATTCTAATATTTCATTGGATACGCCATTATATCCAATCTCGCAGCCGCCTGTGCTGTAGAGATATTCAAAATTAAATGTTGCTCCTTTATCGTTTAAAAAAACTTTAATTGCATCCATCAATTCTTCAAGATCATAATCCGGTTCATAGTCCGGCGGATCTCCAAACCAGATATTGATTTCAACATCGCCGCCGTGATACACATAGGTATTTATCCTTAAACCATGTCCGAATCCGTGCCATGTTCCATCACCGGGCGGGTACACGGTAAAACCTTCGCTTATCAGCCAAGCGTAGAAATTATTTAACATACTTTGCTGTAAATTCTCAAAAGATATTCCGCACCAATCGCTTCCGCTATCAGTAGATTTAAGATTGGCTCCTTCGAGGGTTAAAAATTCTATAATATCTTCAACCCATGCTTCGATTATTGGATCCAAAACTTCCGGTTCATAATCGTCAAGCCAGATACTGATTGTTATTTCGTTGCCGTCGATGTTAACAAGAATTCCCAAACCGTTTCCGTATCCGCGCCACCGGTCAGATTCAAGAATGTCTCTATTCAAACCTTTGCTTTCTAGCTCGGCAACTAACGCAGTAAAGTCTGAATTAGCAGCATTTTTATATCCTGCTTCGTATCCAACATCTTCATCTACAAGTCCTCTGAGGCAACCCTGCCACTCGATTTCCAGTTCTCTGTTTTTCAAAAATGCGTTTATATCCGCCGCCGCTTGAGCTACAGCCGCTGGAATTTTACTAATTTGAATTACCAGATTGCCTGACGAGATTTCAGCATAAATATAAAAACCATGATCGAATGTTTCCCACCACCAGCTGTCGGATGCAAACTCTTCAAAGCCAAGGTTTCCCAGGAAATTGACCAATTCGTATAAATAAAAAGAAGTCATTCCCGAATACGTCAAGTTAAACTGATAAGGACCAGATTCCTCAAATTCGAGAGTTCTATGGGAAAAAAACTTTTTAATGCTTCTGGCAAGCGACTCTAATGTTAATTCCGGGAACTGGTAATCTGTAAAATCAAAAACTCCAACGGTTGTCATGTTTGAATAGATGTGCGCAACAGTGCTTTTTGTAAAATATTTGCCGAGGGTTTCAAGTTTTATAGTTATAATGTAGAAGCCTGCAGGAAGATAAATACTGCCTATTCGTTCATCATCATAATAGACATGATCATTAAAAGTTTCATCTGTCAGTAAACAAGTAATAAACATTTCTCCTTCAACTACCTTGCCAAAAGGAAAAATTACTTCATACTCGAAAATGCCGTCATCTTCGCCAAAGTACGGAAGTATTTCCAAATCTATGGTGACAGACTGAAAGCTGTTAGACTCTACAGTTACAGTATCAGAACCCTGCGCGACAATATCATCGCCGACTTTTCCAGTAACTATGATAAGCCACTGTCCGTCCGCCAAGCCAGTTACTACCGTGGATATAGAGCCATCGTTCAGAATTATATTGTCACGCTCTTGCTCGTCCTCTCCATTCCAATGAAATTGAATTTCAAAACTGTCAAAATAATCCGCATCCGGTATATTTGGCAATAGCGTTTTTTGCGCAAGACCGCCAAGGTTTATCTCCAATCCTCTGTTTGCCAACGAATCATACTCTCCGGGCGTAAAAGGGTTTGGACATCCGGTTAACATTAAAATCAATGCGGCGCTTATCAGCGCTATGTTAAATAATTTTTTCATTTTTTTCTCCTTATGGTTCTAATGTGACAGATATTTCACTGGAATAAGGCACACCGTTTTTCCGCACAACAATCATTATTTTATATAGTCCAAACGCTCTGTCTTCGGAATAGCCAAGTTCATTTATGGCAAAATTGTATAACTCTTCTACGCCAAACATATAATCGATTTCCGGCTCATCTATATGAGCGTAAAAAACACCATCAACAAATATATCATAAGAATCAAAATCGCCTTCGCCGGTTATGGTGATATGATCATCCGCATTCAGAGAAAGTACGCTGTTATCCTGGTATAACTCCAGATTGTTACCACTAATAACAAAGCTGATGTTTATATCACCCTGGGGACACTCGCAGAGGAGCTCGCCGCATACATCACATATATCGCCGCCTTCATCGCAGGTACAGTCTGCTTCCGGCTCGCCGCATACATCACATATATCGCCGCTTTCGTCACAGGTACAGTCTGCTTCCGGTTCGCCGCATACATCACATATATCGCCGCTTTCGTCACAGGTACAGTCTGCTTCCGGTTCGCCGCATACATCACATGTATCGCCGCCTTCGTCACAGGTACAGTCTGCTTCCGGTTCGCCGCATACATCACATATATCGCCGCTTTCGTCACAGGTACAGTCTGCTTCCGGTTCGCCGCATACATCACATATATCGCCGCTTTCGTCACAGGTACAGTCTGCTTCCGGCTCGCCGCATACATCACAGGGCTCGGGTGGACATTCGCATGGAAGCTCGCCGCATACATCACAGGGTTCGGGCGGACACTCGCATGGAAGCTCGCCGCATACATCACAGGGTTCGGGCGGACATTCGCATGGAAGCTCGCCGCATACATCACAGGGCTCAGTCGGACACTCGCATGGAAGCTCGCCGCAGTCATCACAGGGTTCGGGCGGACACTCGCATGGAAGCTCGCCGCAGTCATCACAGGGTTCGGGCGGACACTCGCATGGAAGCTCGCCGCAGTCGGCGCAAGGCTGCTGGCTGATTGGCGCGCTGCCGCCGTCATTGCACCCTGTCAAAGCCATTGTTATAAACACATAGCCAATTATTGCGATAAGTGCGATAAATAGCCTAAAAAATTTTGTACTTTTCATAAAACCTTCCTTGTGACTTTATTTCATTTTTCAAATAATACATTAATTTTTTAGTCAAAAATGAAAGGTTACCAAAATTTCACATTTAAAACAGAATATGTTAATTGAAAGGCGTGGGTCTTCATTAAATACGCTCAAAAACATAACCTTTGCGGTAGGATGCATCTATTGTATAACCTGAAGGCTCAATTTTTTTTCGTAAATTTGAGATGGTCTTTTTTAATGTACTTATATTATTATTTTCCAATTGCTGATTCCATATATTTCCATAAATGTATTCCGCGCTTAAAACACGCCCCTCGTTTTTAATAAAAATCAGAAGCAGGGAAAATTCTTTAGGCGTAAGCATCATATCAACATCATTTATAAATGCCATGTTTGACACCGTATTTAACTTAAAAGGGTTTAGGATTATTTCTTCAACCCCCTGCCTTTTTTTATTTCCTGCAGAATATTAAGCCGTTTTTGCAAAAAGTCAATTTCGGTTTCCAGAGACATATTTTTTACTTCGATATCACGCATTTTTCTCATTGTAGAAATAAAGACGGCTGTCGCTTTGCATAATGCAAATGACAATACGGTAATTTGAGTAAAATTCGCATCCGAAAACGGCGGTAAAAGCGGAATAAATGAAAAACTATAATATGAGAAATCCCGTATTGCACCGTATAAAAAAATTCCGGCGCCAATTAAAAAAATACTTTTTACAATATCAATTTTGCGAACCTTTATTACAGCTTTTACAAGTATATAAACAATACATAAAAAATAAAAAATCTGGCATATTAAAACTATATGGACAATTAAAAGTATATCTAATACAGCAATAAGAACCGCCAATATCGCCGATACAATATTCAGGATTTTGCAAAAAATATTATGCAAAACTCCCGGGAATAAATAACTGATGATAGCCACTGTTAAAACTGCCGCCACAGGCAAGGAGATATATTCTATCCGCATTGATAAATAACCGGAAAGCCACGGCAGCAGCGAAGCGAATATCCTTGATCCTGTTATTCCCGAGCGGAAAAACCACATCAGGCAAAACAAAGCAAAATACAATGACGGACGGTAACTGTTCATAAAAAAATACATTGAAGCGAAAATAAAGAACATGACAAGATAACAGCCAATTATTATTGATACGGTAAAATCCGCTTGTAAAACGGAATAAGCGTAATTATATTTTCCAATAATCCAATCCTGTGCATCCCTGTTTTTGCCTCTAAGTGAAAAATTGGAAGTTTGCTGAATTATTTCGATTATTCCGTCGACAGCTTGCACTGTAAATGTAACCCTTGATGTAAACGCTGTGCCGTCTTTTAGATCTTTCGCAGGGTTTCCCACATCGTGCAGCCAGATCCCGTTTATAAAAATACGGTCAGCATAATCTGTACTAATTCTTGAAAAAGTGTAATTTCCCTCCGGGACAAGAAGCCTTATCCGGCTTGTCGAAAAATCCGCTTTTTCTGCCGGGAAACCTGCGATACTCTCGTTTTCGCGGGCGGTAAATTCATCCGGAGTCAGTAATACATTCGGGATAAATTCCACAGCACCTGTTAATCGTGCATTGGTTTTATTAAAATCAAAATATCTTAAATCCCATGTTCCGGTTTCATCGCTTTGTACGTTTTCATATCGGCCTGATGAAAGTCCAACCCAAAGACCTGCGCAAATTACAAGGATTATCGGGAGAATAAATAAAGGAAATAAATTTTTGAATTTTTCTTTCATTGGGGTATTGTATCACAAAGCATGCAGAGATCGCAGAGCTGTTATTCTTCCGTTTATCCTGTTATGGGAAATGTAAATTTAAACGTAAGGCCGGATTCTCCGGAATTGACATTAATGGAGCCGTTGTATTCTTTTATAATGTCCCTTACAAGGCTTAATCCTACACCCCGTCCGGCATGGAGGCTGTCGCTGCCTTCTTCGGCTGTAGAAAACTCCGGTGAGAAAATGGATCCCAAAAGAACTTTTTTGTCCACTTTTACGCCGGGGTTTCTTTCCTGAAACTTTTTCTTTATCTTATTCCAGTCAAGACCGCGGCCGTCATCAGAAAATGAAACTTCCGCCTTGCCCTCTACATTCTTAATATTAAATGTTAAAAGTCCCTGGGGATTCTTGTTTTTCCTGATTCTTTCCTCTACTGTTTCAATGCCGTGATAAATGGAATTTCTTACGCATTGGAATAAAATGTCTTTTATTGGTTTACGCAGTTTCGACTCAAGAATGGCCAAATCAATAAGGCCGGCTTTTATTTTTACTTTTTTATGAAGTTCTCCCGACAATTTGTCCACAGCTTTGGACAGAGAACTTGTAAGGATTGTGTCCATCTGATTGGTAGATTTGTATGCGGTGATTTTCTTTGTAATTGCAACATAGGAATCCATTTCCTGCATAAAGGTTTCTATTTTAACGGCAAGACTAAGCATGTCATTTGTAAAAACCCTCTCTTTATTGGAAAGAGCTTTAATGTCATCTTCCAGAACATGAAGTTTATTGGCAAGGCTTTCAAGATCAAGAATAACAGCATTGGACTTAATGGCATGAACATACTGAAAAATTCTTACAACTACTTCTTTTTCCGAGAGGTTTCGGTCTTTTAAAAGTTTATTAATACTATTAAAGTTGGATTCGGTATCTTCTATAAAGTTCTGGAAGACAAGAGGATCAACCTTGATAACATCGAACATGTTCTTCATTTCAATTTCCTGGACTTCTTTTTGAGCCTGAAGTTCATTTTCAATTTCTCTTTCTCTTGATACGTCCTGTATGATTCCTATGATAACAGGGTCCGAATTGGCCTGCTCGATCAACTGGAACCTTGTGTTTAAATATTTTATTTCATCATCAACCTTAAGCTCAAACTCGGAAAGCGGATTGGCGGCTTCCAGAACTTTTGCGGTTTTTTCCTTTGAAAAGACCATAGCAAAATAGCCTTTCATGACCTGAATCTGCCTTGCGTCAAGCGAAGCGCGGATAATATCAAGGAAACTCTTGCCTGTCAAATCCGATTCATAATAGGAAAGAATAGAAATTAATGTGCGTGAATACTGGGGAAGAATAGTCAAATCCTTATCCATGAGGAATATTCCCTGATTAATATTATCCTTCATGGTCTGAACCATGTCTCTTTCCTGGGCAAGCTCTCCCTTAAGTTCGTCTTCCTTGCGATCTTTAAGAATACTTATCCACTCATATATTACAGACAGGCTTGCAATAAGAATGTATGCGCCAATAAACCTTATTCGTATTTCATCACCAGGCACTATACTCGATAATGGGGTAAACATAAATATAACAGAAACAATCAGAACGATTATTGATTCAATAACTCCTACTGTCATCTGACATAAAAAGATAACTATCGGCGGAAACGCAAATATCCATATGGCAGCCCAAAGGCCGTAATCACCCAGATATAACAGATAACAGCAATACGCTCCGAAAACCGTTACCGGAAAAACAGGAACAAATTTCAAAGGTATTTTTGAACGAATCATTATAAGAGCGGCTAAACATAAAAACGCGATTGTAAAGCACATGATAGTTCTGGATATATCTACATAGATTAATGTAATGCCAAGAATTACAAGCGGAAAAGTGGCAACCATGAAAATCCAGTTCATGGTCATGTACCTTACCTGGTCTTTTACATTAGTAAGCTCGTAATAACGTTTACCCAGAAAGATTGAAAGTAATATACTTTTTACTTTGCTTTGTTTTTTCATTTTACTTGTTCTACCGCTACCGAAAGACAGAATTCCTGATCTCCGAATATTTTAAAAGGAATGCAAATAATTCTTGCTTTCTCTGAGGGCCAGACAATGGTATGCGCTTTACCTTTTATAATAGAAGGCATTGATATTTTGATTCTGTGTTTCTTTTCAAAAACATTTTTAACATTTCCGGTGATAATATTTACAATTTCCCCAAGCATGTCGGTAACTTCTCTTTCTACAGAAGTAAACTCCATGCCTGTCAGGATATTTGTAAGTTTAAAAGCGGCCTCTTCTTTCAGTGATATGGCAACAGCTCCATGCGCTTCACCTGAGAGCCCGATGATTCCGGATAAATCCCAAATTGTTTCAAACTCATCCTTTGAAACAAAGTATGCCCTGCCTGCTACTACTTCCGTGTTGCATAAATCACGGAAAACTTCTTCTGTGCCTTCAATAAAAGGCTGAATATACTGTTCCATCTTTCTACCTCGCTAACACCAGAATTTCCTGCACTTTTTCTTTAAATATTTTTGCCTGAACAGGTTTTATCATATAATCGGTGGCTCCGCTTTGAAGAGCTTCGATTACGCTGAATTTTCCTCTTTCTGAAGTAACCATAATAATCGGTAAATCCTTATATTCAGGTTTCTCCCTTACAATTTTTAAAAACTCAATACCGTCCATTCCCGGCATATTCCAGTCCAGGAACACTATCGTTACATTATTTCCTTCCAGTATTTTCAGCGCCTGTTTGCCGTTCTCCGCCTCCAGGCATTGGTGGTTAATTTTCATTTCCGCGAAGGTGTTTTTTACAATATTCCTCATTATTAAGCTGTCGTCAACAACAAGAATTTTTACCATAAACAGATAACCTCTCTTTTTTCTTGTATTATGCTTTAAAAAGTCCTTATTTTTTAAAAAACCAACATAGATTTAGATATTTAATTTATAATACAAAAATGAATAAATGTCAAGCACGATGCTCCTGTCTAACTATCATAAAATTTCCAAATTTTAGAAATTAATTATAAACCTGCCTTTTTCTACATTATAAATTAAATTCATATATGAAATTTTCACCTCATTATTTTCTTCTGTAATTTTCATTGTCTTTGGTATATTGATATATTCCTGCAGTTTTTCCATTTCTTTTATATCTTTGTTTTCCCGGTAATAGATTATTGCATCGGCAACTTTAATTATTTCCTGCTCATATTTTTCTCTTTTCATATTTTTTATTATATTTCTGATAATCGTATAAACGGCAAAAATAACGCTGCCAATTATGATTACTATAACAAGTATAATAATTATTGCGTAACTTTGAATAAACATGATTTCTCCATAATATTTATTTTTTACTTGCGCCCTGACCAATATACCTGTTTAATACATCCATTAATTCGTTAAGATCCAGGGGCTTTCCTATATGCGCATTCATTCCTGCTTCCAGGCACCTGTTAACATCTTCCTTGAAAACGTTAGCTGTCATTGCAACAATAGGAATTTGCGTACTCAAACTTTTATTGCTGCTTTGGGTTTCATCTTCATTTAAAACGGCGCTGTCATGTTTTTTCCGCTCTGCTTCAAATTCTCTTATAATACGCGTGGCATCCAGTCCGTCCATTTGCGGCATTTGCATATCCATCAGGATCATGTCGTACCGCTGAGGAGAAGCAGTGAACATCTTTACCGCTTCTGCGCCGTTCGCCGCGCATTCTATATCAATTTCTGAAGGTTCAAGGAGTGATATTACAATTTCGCGGTTTATTTCCACATCTTCAGCTAACAGAAGGCGGCGGCCCAGAAATGTTTGCGGCTTTTTATCATTTATTTTATTTTCCTCAGACGAAGCTGTCTCCTCTTTTTTTCCTGCGCTGTGTTTTAACTGAACAGTAAAAACAAATGCCGCTCCTTTGCCAAGATCGGATTCTACCCATATACTGCCGCCCATAAGTTCGACAATCCTTTTGCAAATTGCAAGCCCAAGTCCTGTACCGCCGAATTTCCGCGAGGTGCTGGATTCTGCCTGCTCAAAAGAGGAAAACAGGCGCATATTCTGTTCGGAGGAAATACCGATTCCCGTATCCTTTACTTCGATTTTAATTGTGCACATTTCATCCGTATTGCTTTCCAGATGCGCCTTCAGCCAGATTGAACCTTCTTCCGGCGTAAACTTGACGGCATTGGTTAAAAGATTTGTTATAATCTGCGTTAGCCTTTGATCATCACCTGATAAATATCCTGGAATATCTGAATCCAGATAGAGCGTGAAATTCTGCTTTTTTTCTTCTATGCGGAAACTGGTAATGCTTATTGCTTTCTGCAGCATCTTCCCAAAATTAAAATCAACAGCAAGTAACTCAAACTTCCCGGCTTCTATTTTTGACATATCAAGTATATCATTAATTACACCTAACAAATGATTTGATGCGCCCTGTATTTTTTCAAATGAATAGTCTTTCTTTTCCATGCTTGCAGCCGATTTGCCGATTTGCGTCATACCGATAATTGCATTCATAGGCGTGCGCATTTCATGGCTCATGTTGGAAAGAAAATTGCTCTTTGCGCGGCTTGCGGCCTGCGCTTCTTCAAGCGCTTTTTCAAGCTCAATCGCTGTCTCGCGCAAACCAAGGGTTAAATCGTTGCGCAGCATTGCATGGGCGATTAAAAGGCTTCCCGATCTCAATATTGATTCTTCGTTATCAGAAAAAATCCGCTCTCTGTGACAGTCATCGAAACCGACAAAACCCCAGAATTGATCCCGCAGAAAAACCGGCACTACCAGTACAGATAATATTCCCTGAGGCGACAATTGCGCCTGGACAGCAGCATCCATTTCGCGTACCGGGCCGTTTACGCACTGTCCGCCAGAAAGTATCTCTTCCCATCCTGGTATTTTCTCACTATACGGTATGTCTATTGTGTATTTATTTTCCTGCTGCGGCTCCGCGCCTTCCGACCACTCATACAATTGCGTACAGTATAACTTTCCGTCTACGGTATGATTTTTCCAGATATAAACGCGGTCGACCAATAATTCCTCACCCATCATTCCCATGCAGAGCGATAATGCATTTTCAAATCCATCAACTTCAGCCTGAAGCAAAACTGCTGCGGTATTGTTTACCATGTTTAACAATCTGTTCCGGTGCCTGTGCTCATCACGGTTTTTAATTGTCTGTTCATTACGGTTAATCGCATTAACTATCATAAAACTGACAGAGCGGAGTATATTGATTTCCTGATCGGCAAGAACGCGCTCATTATGGCAATCGTCAAAACTCACGTATCCCCAGAAAGATTCCTGCATGTAAATTGGAACGGCAAAAACAGACATCATGCCGTGAGGTTTAAGCCTTATTTGTTCATCTTCAGATAAATTATGCAGCGGGCCGTTTACGCATTCTTCTTTAGAGAATTTCTTTGCCCATCCCGGAATATCGCTGTAGGGAAAAGCAATTTTATTTTCAACGGGATTATGCTGCCGTCCGTAATCATTCTGCCATTCAAAACGCATGGCATAGTGAAGAACGCCGTTTCTCATTTCATTTTGCCAGATATAACCGCGATCAAATCCAAGGCATTGGGAAATTATATTCATACCTTCAAGAACCGATGCTTCAAATGTTTCTTCATCAATTGCGGCAAGAAGTATCCGCGCAGTTGCATTAACCGTATGTAAGAGCTTTTGATGACATTCAGACATTAGTTCAGTATTAGAATTACTTGTCATATTGCTCTCCATCACCTGTCATTCAGCTACCGCTGCACCCTGCCCGAAGCATTGCCGTCTGCAAGTTTTTTTACCTCATCTGCGCTGACAAGATTAAAGTCGCCTTCGATTGTGTGCTTAAGACAGCTTGCGGCTACTGCAAACTCCAGTCCTTCCTGCGCCGGCATACCCTTAAGATTTGCATATATAAGTCCTGCTCCGAAACTGTCGCCGCCGCCGACTCTGTCTACAATGTGAACAGAATACTTTTTGGAGAAATAATAATCATTACCGTCATAGAGCATGGCTCCCCAGTTATTATCGTTAGCTGAAATTGATTCCCTGAGCGTAATTGCAACCTGTTTAAAACCAAAACGTTTTGCAAGAGCGGCGGCAACTTCCTTATAGCCGTCATGGCTGATTTTGCCGCTTGTCACATCACTATCCGGCGCTTTAATTCCAAAAACATCGGATGAGTCTTCCTCGTTTGCAATGCACAGGTTTACATACTCCATAAGCCCGCCCATTACTTCTCCGGCTTTTTCGCGGGTCCAGAGATTGGCCCTGTAATTAAGGTCGCATGAAACTGTAATGCCTTTTTGTTTTGCAGCTTTGCAAGCCGCCATACAGATTGCTGCGGCGGATTCGGAAAGCGCAGGAGTAATCCCCGTAAAATGAAACCATGAAGCTCTGTCAAATATTTTATCCCAGTCAAAGTCAGCCTGCGCGGCAGTTGCAATTGATGAATTGGCGCGGTCATAAATCACCTTTGACGGCCTCTGAGATGCGCCTTTTTCAAGATAATATATTCCTACCCTGCCGCCTCCGCGGATTATAAAGGAAGTATCCACTCCGAATTCCCTCAATTTATTAACAGCGCCCTGCCCTATTTCGTGCTTCGGCAGTTTTGTCACAAAGGCAGCATCGATGCCGTAACCGGCCAGAGAGACTGCAACATTGGCCTCTCCTCCGCCGTAGCTTGCGCCGTATGAAACAGCCTGAACAAAACGAGAATAGCCTTCCGGCGCCAGACGCAGCATTATTTCACCCAGAGTGATAACTTTCATATTAGCTCCTGCAATAAGGGAACTTCCAAAAACTTCAGTTTTAAGAAATTTTACACCCTTTTATTAAATATACATTTTTATTCAAGCTGCACGGGAAGTTTTTTATGATATTCAGTCTTTAAATAATCACTTTTACATCTTAATGCAAATTATTTTAAATAGCAATTTATGATGTCAAGCAAGTCTGTTGATTACATGCCCTCTTGTCAGTATACTGCTGCATATTAAACGGAGGCATACATGAGCAGGACTTTTAAACCGGAAATGATTAAGGGTTTGGCCATTGATCTTGACGGGACTACGCTGCTTCCTGACGGAATTCTGGGCAGCCGGACAAGGGATTGCCTTATAAAACTGTTAAATAAAGGGATGCAGATAATAATTTCTACAGGCAGAGCGATTGAATCGGCTGAAAAATACCGCATCGCAATCGGCGCAGAAGGTCCGATGATTTTTTTTAACGGCGCCGAGGTTGCGGATCTTCCTTCCGGCAAAATACTGTACACAAACTGCATCGGTATGGATGTTGTAGATTTTGGGACCGACATTGCCCGCGAGCTTGATATTCACTATCAGATTTATCTGCCGGCAGGCATTTCACCCGATACCGGAAAAGAGGATCCAAAACAAATACGGGAAACTCTTTTAACGGAAAAATACGGTTCCGAAGCGGAATATTACAAAAACCATACAGGCATTATTCCTGTCTTAAAGGATTTAAAAAAAATCGCGGCTTTTCCCCTTGCAGGCTGTATAAAGGGGATGTTTATAGCCGATCCTTCCCTGCACGATGAAGTACGGCAGAGAATGAAAAACCGTTTCGGCGGTAAAATCAATGTTATGCGCAGTTATCCGACATTTCTGGAAGTAATAAACGCAGGAGTCTCAAAGGGTGAAGGGCTAAAAATAGCCATGGAGCACAGAGGCCTTAAACCTGAGGAAGTCATCGCCTTTGGAGATGAGGAAAACGACGCTCCGATGTTCTCGGTTGCAGGTTTTGCCTGCGCCCCTGAAAATGCACGGGAAAAAATCCGCGAGGCTGCAGATTATGTATACGGCCCCAACACCGAAGAAGGGCTTGCAGTATTTCTGGAGAAAACGTTTTTGAGTTGAAAGTTCCGGAATATGGGTCTGCCCTTGACTGGACATAAAAACTTAAATTTGATACAATCCTTCATTATGATTTTTCCTTTAAAAGACCTTATTGAATACAGTGATAACATGTACGAAGTAACCACAGCAGCCTCACGCAGGGCTTATCAGCTTTCCTCTGTGCTGGAAAAAGATGAAAAAGAGGATTACGACGGTAAAATGGTCGCCCTTGCCGCTCTGCAGGTTTTTACCAAAGAAGTCCAATTCCGGCTGGAAGCTGAATAAAACATTTGGAAGCCGACCAAATTCCGGTACTGGTCCTGTTTGGGCCGACAGCATCCGGTAAAACCGGTATACTCCTTGAACTTTTTAACCTCTTAAATGAATTAAGGGCCGAGGTTGTTTCCGCCGATTCCATGCAGGTTTACCGCGGTATGAATATAGGTACTGCCAAACCATCGGCGCAGCAGAGGGAAAAACTCCCGCATCATTTAATTGATATCCGCGACCCTTCTGAACAATTTAACGCCGGAGACTTTGTGCGCCTTGCCTCTGATGCATGCCGGCAAATTGCATCCCGCGGAAAAATGCCTGTGGTTTCTGGAGGAACGGGGTTCTATTTAAAAAATTTTATAATGGGTTTAAGCGAGGCGCCTCCTTCTGATAAAACAATCCGGGAACAGTTAAAACTTGAGTTAGAGCAAAAGGGCGGCGATGCTCTTATGCAGGAGCTTACTTTATGCGATCCTGTCAGCGCGCAGCGTATCCATGTAAATGACAAGTACCGCATGCTTCGCGCGCTGGAAGTGTACCGCACCTGCGGCAGGCCTCTCTCATCATTTGAAGCCAACTCCTGCAATGCAAAATCAGCCTGCGGTAATTTCCGGTTTATCGTTATCGGGCTTTCACGCCCCAGAGATGAATTATACAGCCGGATTAACATGCGCTGCGCGCAGATGTTTCATGAAGGCCTTGCCGCCGAGGTGCGTTCTCTCTTTGAATCAGGATACACACCAGATGATCCTGGTTTACGCGCAATTGGATACCGGGAATTTTTTATAGAAAATATTGAAGATACCGGCACAGAAAAAAAATGGCGGCTCTCGCATGACACCGACGGAGTGCAGGCATTGATCGCGCAAAACAGCAGGCGTTATGCAAAACGGCAGATCACTTTTTTTGCCGGAATACCGGATGTTAAATGGATAGAATGCGGTAATAATGAAGCCAAGACAGCCGAGCTTATTAAACTGGAAATTAATAATTATAATTTAAGGAAGAATGATGATTAAATCACGTCCTGCCTTTTTAGATAATATTTACCTCCCTGATGTGAAGATTGGGAGGTTTTTAAGCGTTCTTGTGATTTTTGGAATAGCCATTGGTTTGAAACACGGCGTTCAGAATAATTACCTGTCAGAGATAGTTAATATAGATGAGTTTGAACGCGGAGTTGTGGATGCTTTCAGAGAACTTCCCGGACTGTTATTGATATTTATTCTTGCTTTAATGTACAGGTTCGCAGACAGCAAAGTTTTTAAAATAGGCATTGCCCTGATGGCAGGAGGAATGGCTGGCCTCTTGCTTACAAGCAGCAGTGATTTTTTTATGGCAAAATTCATTGTAGTTATTTTTATGGTGCTTTTCAGCACAGGCGAGCATATTATAATGCCGGTACGCAGCACAATTGCAATGGAGCTTGCCAAACGGGAAAAATCCGGAGCGTCATTGGGAATAACTACATCAATCAGTCAGCTTGGCACAATAACAGGACTTCTTCTTGTTACAGGAATTTTTTTTATTCTGGAAAAAACAGGTTATTCCAGAACTGATATTATAGGATACAGAATTGTATTTGGCATAGCCACAGCGTTGATGACAACAGCAGCGCTTGTAGCGGCGGCTCTTAAAGAGACAACCCTTAAAGCTCCAAGACAGCGTTTTTACTTTGCAAAAAAATTTACCAAATACTACATAATGGAAGTTTTTTACGGCTCGCGAAAACAAATATTCCTTACCTTTGCACCTTATGTACTTGTCCGTGAATACAAAACAGATCCTTCGATGATGGCTCTGCTTTTGGCAATTTGTTCTGTTTTTATCATGTTCTGCAGTCCCTTAATAGGCAGGCTCATAGACAAGGTTGGATATAAAAAAGTAATGGTGACAGATACTCTTATTCTTGTTGTTGTCTGTCTCTTGTACGGCTTTTCGCACAGATTATTCAGCCCGGGCATTGCATTCATAGTAATTTGCTGTAATTTTATTCTGGATCAGGTTATCTCTGTTGCAAGTATGGCAAATAACGTATACGTCCAGCGTATTTCTTCGGACAGGGAAGAAATTACCGCTACCCTGTCAACAGGAATTTCTGTTAATCATATTTTCAGCGTAACAATAGCCTTAATAGGCGGATGGATTTGGAAAGTTGCGGGAATTGAAACTCTCTTTACATTGTCCGCTCTTCTTGGATTAATCAGCAGTATTTATGCCGCAATGATTAAGAAAGAAGAAGAAGTTAATCCATTACCTTGATTGCTTTGGAAGGACGTTTGCAAACTAACCGCCGCGCCGCTCTTTGGCAGCTTGCCTTATCTAAAGCGTTACACGATATTGAGGCCAAACTGGCAGGAATTATCAGGATAATTATATATTGACAGAATATTATTTTAAAGTATAATTAAATAATAATGATAATGAAAATACTTTTAACAATTTTGGTGTTTTGCATGATCATATTATTCCCGGCATGTTCACAAAAAAATAATGCAGCAAACGATAATAATGTTGAAGCAGCAACAGAAAGCGTTTTAACTGAATCTACGAATATTACAAACAGCGAAGCAAAAGCTGTAAATACTGAAACAAAATCTGACTTCCCGCAAAAAGTAATAAATCTCCTTCAGTATACTGATTCTGAGCAAAAAGACTATGTTACCCGTTATCTCAGGATATGGGGCTGGTCAGGCAATGGAAAGTTGGCTTATTCTTTTGAAGGTTATATAAACAGTGAATCGTCATATCAAATTGATTTTATTATTTTTGATTTTAATATAAATGAAGTTATCTTTTCATTAAGCGGGGAACCAACATATGATAATGATTATCTTGAAGGCGAAGAATTATTTAATTTGTTAGAAGATCAGATAATTGACGCTTTCAGAACACATGAAATTATAAGACAGGAAACGGAATTTTTGGCATTTCCAATTACAAGAAACAATATTGTTTATGATGTTCAGATTATTGATATTGAATACGGAGAGGACGAGCATTGGATGCTTGGCGAGACTATGTTAAAATATACAGTTTTGGCTACAGTAAACAATGAAAGAAAAGTTATTGGCAACTTCACTCCTTATCGTTGGCTTTTTGATGTACATGTTTGCGGATATTTTTTAAGCCCGTTTGAAAACAGGGCGTTATTGATTATTGCGGAAGATTTAGGGCAGTATCAGCATGGAGGGATGATATACAGGTTTATCAGTTTTGATTTATAGGTAGTTTTTGAATACCGATAAAAATTATTAAGACAGAAGAAAAAAAATGAGTGAGAGTAAAAATTGCTGGAAAAGGTTGTTTCTGAATTAGAGGAACTGTCAAACAATCACAAGGAAGAAGCAGAAGCCGCTTTCCTGGAACAGTTAAAAACATGGGTAAAGGAAAATTCGGAAAGCGAATTACTAAACGACAAAGGAAAGTATTTAAATAAGTTTATCAGAAAAGCAGAAGAATTCTCTTTCGCATGGGATGACCACATATTAGAAAATGTATTTACCTGTGTAGCAGATTGGGCGGATTTGGTAAAAAGGGGCGGAGACGATAACGATGATGATGATGATGATAATGATGAAGATGACTAATATCCCGTATTTTAATGTTCTTATTCTGGTGTAAATAATTTAGAATAAAATTTGCCTACCTTCAGAGTGATACATTTTTTTTATTTATAACAAATATTTTTTAGTTCCAGCGAAGAGCACGCTCGCCGTCCGCTGTGGCGGACTGCGGCGTTCCGTTGCTTGCCCTTCGATTTTTCGCAGAATTCAGGGACGAACAAGCCGGAAGCCGCTGAAGTAGTACGTGTTCCATGGGGAGTCTTTGTCCCGCCGCGCAGAACGAAGGCGCTGCCCGATGCTGGTCCAGCCCCCGCCGCGTATCACACGGAGCGATCCAGAGACCGCTCCTGCGGGATTAGTTTGTGCTCCGGTTGCATAAGCTCCATACCAGTCCCAGCACCATTCCCATACATTTCCATGCATATCATGTAATCCCCATGCGTTTGCCGGATAATTACCTACGGGAGTTGTCGTTCTGCTTATGTTAATAATATAATTTGCCTGACTCGCTGTTACGCTTGCTCCTGTATTATATGCTGTTGTTGTTCCGGCTCTACAGGCGTATTCCCATTCAGCTTCTGTAGGCAATCTATAACCGTTTGTGTTACGATTCCATGTTACATTTAATTCAGCATCTACCGTGTACGCAGGAGTAAGGTTTTCCTGTTCACTTAACCAGTTACAATAAAATATAGCGTCAAAAAAGCTAATCATTACTACCGGATGATTATCTGCCTGACTAATATATGGATTTCTCCAGTTAGCGTCTGCTTTTTGTACCAATTGGCCATTTTCAATAATAAACCCGCCTCCAAGTAATTCAGCAACTGTTTGATTGTTTGCCGCATAGCGGCGGAATTCTCCAACTGTTACAGGATATTTACCAATGCTAAATGAACTAACTGTAACTTCCCTTTGAGTTTCATCACTCTCACGACCTGCTTCATTTACAGAGCTTCCCATAGTAAATGTTCCGCCGTTAATGCGTACCATGTTGTTTTGTTGCGCGGCTAAACCGTATATGATAAAACATGCCATAACAACTAAAAACGTTAATTTTTTCATATTATTTTCCTTTTATCATTTATTAAACCATATTTTAAAATATTTTCAATATGCTCTTTCAATTTTTCATATTGATCATTAGAATCAGAAAAATGCATGATTATTATTCTATATTATGAATAATATCTCAATCGGATATTCAAACTTTTGATTGAAAAACTCTTCCAAAAAAATCTAAAAAGTGATATATTAACGGTAGGAGAATAACAAATGCCGGAAACTGAATTATTGATACGAAAAGCTGAAGCACTACCGACTGCATTATTTCAAGAAGCGGCTAATTACATTGATTATTTATCTCAAAAAGCCCACGCTGCTTATGTTGCTGAAAAACTTGCAGAAGCCGAGCGAGAGATGGCAGAACCTAATGCCAAATGGCTAAAAGAAGAAGAATTCTGGGAAAATGACGATTGATATATAATGCCCTTTTTTCTATCTCAGCTAAAGAAGATAAAAATGAGATAAAAAGGTACCTATCTCAATTTTATCCTGAGACACCAAGGCGATTTACCACAACACTTAAAAAGCAAATTGCTCAATTAAAACAGAATCCATATATGTACCCGGTCTACCAAGAAAACTCTGATTATCGCCGTATGATTGTAGATAATTATATTGTAATGTATAAAATTATTGAGGAAGAGAAAAAAATTGAAATATCCCGTATTTTAAGGGCTTCATGGGATTTGCCAAAATATTTATGATTATTTATTTATACAATACTTTCGCAACTTAAAAGCCTGAGAGCGGCTCAAGTTCCGGTTTTGCTTTTGATCGGCAGCTTCGTTCATTCCCCGCACAAATCTTTCCCTAAAGTATTGGACAATAACGAATTTAACCCATCAACTTGATTGCCTTGGAGGGGCATTTGTCAATGCACTCCATGCATAGATTGCATTTTTCATAATCGATATGCGCGATGTTATCTGCAACTGTGATAGCGCCTTCCTTGCAGATTTTCTGGCACAGATTGCAGCCGAAACAGCCGGCGCGGCAGCTTTCCTTTACCAGCCTTGCCTTGTCCCTTGAATTGCACAAAACGCGGACATTGCTCTTATAAGGCACAATCTCTATCAGGTTTTTCGGGCAGACCTTAACGCATCTTCCGCAGGCGGTGCATCTTTCACCTATAACAATTGCGATACTGTCAACCATTTTAATAGCATTAAACGGACAGGCGTTTTTGCAGCTCTCAAGCCCTATGCAGCTGTAGGTGCATGTTTTGTTTCCGCCTGTGGCAAGCTGTGATGCGGATACGCAGCTTTTTGGTCCGTCATAAATATAATTTCTTTTTATATTGTCGTTTGTCCCGTTGCATTTAATAAAGGCGATTTTCTTGCTTGTAGGAGCCGCGTCAATTCCCATTTCTTTTGCAATTTCAGAAGCGGCTGACGGGCCGCCCGGAGGACAGCCGCGGTAACTTGCCTTGCCCTGTACTACACGCTCTGCAAACACAGTACAGCCCGGATAACCGCAGCCGCCGCAGTTTGCGCCCGGCAGAACATTTATGATCCGATCTACCTGAGGATCAGATTCAACGGCAAATTTTCTGGCAGACAGGCCAAGGATAATTCCAAAGAGAAGCGCAAGCCCTCCAACGCAGATTATCGGAAACAGGATATTTTCCAGCATTAATCCTTCCATCATATCAACCCCATAAATCCCATAAATGCAATACTCATAAGTCCTGCAGAAAACAATGCAAGCGGAAATCCGTTAAAGACTTCGGGAACATCAGGATTGTTTTCATACTTTTCACGAATACCTGCAAGAAGCAGCATGGCAAGCGTAAAACCGGCGCCTGCGCCAAGGCTGTTTACAATTGATTCAACAAACGAATAATTATCCATTGAATATCTGTTTTGTATATTGATAAGCGTTACGCCGAATATCGCGCAGTTAACAGTTATAAGCGGAAGATAGACGCCCAGCATGGCATAAAGCACTTTAAACATTTTTTTCATGAACACTTCTACAAATTGCACAATCGAAGCGATGATTAAAATAAACACAACTGTCCGCAGATATGTTATACCAAGCGGCACCATTACATATTCATAAAAAAGAAATGTAAAAACCGAAGCAAGCGTCATGACAAACATGACAGAAAGCCCCATGCCAAGAGCAGTCTCGGTCTTTTTTGATACGCCGAAATACGGACACATCCCCAAAAACTGAACAAGAACATAGTTGTTTATAAAAACTGCGCTGAAAAGTATAAATAAAAGTTCCATTATTTACCTGCCTTTTTCTTTGCGCCAAGCCTGGAAAACTGAAGATGCTTGCGCACCATAATAATCATTCCAAGCGTAAAAAAAGCTCCTGCCGGCATAATCATGATAAGCATATGCGCATTCTGATCATGCAAAAGCTCAATTCCAAAAATTGAACCGCTTCCAAGCAATTCACGTATCACGCCGACAACAAAGAGGCCTAAAGTAAAACCAAGCCCCATGCCAAGCGCATCAATGATCGATGCAAATAATTTATTTTTGGATGCAAATGATTCCAGGCGCGCAAATAAAATGCAGTTAACAACAATAAGAGGAATAAAAATGCCAAGAGCGGCTGTTATATCGGGAGGCGCATACGCATCCAGTAAAAGCTGAAGAACGGTAACAAAGCCTGCTACAATAATAACAGCTGCGGCAATCCTGACTTCGGTCGGAATCAATTTACGTACAAGTGAAATAGCGGCGCTTGCGCAAATCATCACAGCAGTTGTTGCAAGCCCCATGGTAACTGCGTTAATGGCGGATGTTGTAACAGCTAACAGGGGGCACAATGCCAGTACCTGTACAAATATCGGATTTTTACGATATATACCGTCTCTAAGAAGATCAAAATATTTCATTATTCACCTCTCCTGTCATCTGACATTTGCTTTGCATTACGGTGATACCAATCAATCGCTTCGTTAACTGCCTTTGTTATGGCTCTGGTTGTAATAGTTGCACTTGTTATGGCCTGTATTTCATTTTCACCGGGATTAGATCTTACAACTCCCAGCGGCACAAGTTTTAAACCGTCATAACGGCGGAAAAAATCTTCTTTGACTGCAAGTGCGCCCAATCCCGGCGTCTCTGTGTGCCGGAGTACGCGCATGCCTGTGATTCTTTCATCGGAGCTTGATATTCCCACCATTAGATCTATTTTACCGCTGTACCCCTCCGGAGAAAGCTGCACTACATAGCCGATAAAATTTAAAGCGTCAATGTCAAGATAACATTCAAATACAGCGGTAATGCTGCCTTCTTTATCGATACTTATTTCCCTGTATTCAGAGGCACGCGGCATAACATCTCTTAGCGCTGTCTCCTGTGTTCTGCGTTTTTGTTTTTCTATAGGTTCAAGAGTAAGATTGTACACCAGGCTAAGAGCCGCTACGGTAATCACGGCGGTTATTAAAAGAGTAACAGCCGGCTTAATAATGCTTTTCATGCTGCCTTCCTCCTTCTGTTGCGAACTCCCTTGCCGTAAACGCGCGGCCTTACATATTTATCTATAAGAGGCACAAAAAGATTCATAATGATGATCGCGTAACTTACGCCTTCCGGATAGCCGCCAAAAAACCTTATAAATACTGTCAGAAAACCGCAGCCAATCCCCATAACAATTTTACCGTTAGATGTAATAGGGCTTGTCGCATAATCTGTCGCCATAAAAAAAGCGCCCATTATTAAACCGCCGTTTAACACTTCAAACAGTATATTGTGTCCTGTGAAGAAACCTGTCCTTCCGAAAATAAATGCAAAGAATGCAAAACTTCCTATGTAAAAAAACGGGATGCGCCAGTTTATGATCCTTCTTGCAAGCAAATACACTCCGCCAACTAAAAGCGCTACTGCGCTTGTTTCGCCGACACAGCCGCCTACTTTCCCAATAAGAAGCGCAGTGTAATCGGAGAGCTCCGGAACAAAGAGCGGGTTTTCCTTGATCATCGCAAGATAAGTTGCGCCTGATACAGCGTCGGGAGCCAATGTCCAGTTTGTCATGTGCACAGGGAACGATGCAAGAAGGAAGGCCCTGGCTGCAAGCGCAGGATTAATAAAGTTTGAGCCAAGGCCGCCAAACAATTGCTTGACAACGATAATCGCAAAAAAACTTCCCGCTGCAGGTATCCAGAACGGAACATCCGGCGGAAGGTTAAAACCAAGCAAAAGGCCTGTAATTGCCGCGCTGTAATCATTTATCGTAACAGGTTTTTGCATAACTCTCTGGTACAGATATTCCGCTGCTAATGCGGCAATTACAGCGATTGCTGTTGTGTGCAATGCCTTTACACCGTAATGATAAATAGCCGCGCAAAAAGCGGGAGACAGCGCAATCAGCACATCACGCATTCTTGCTTCTATTGATGCTGTGCCGTACATATGCGGCGGAGAGGAAACGGTCATTATCTGATTTATTACTATTTTCATTTCGGCTCCTGCTTTTTTTGCCTGCTTGCCTGCAGCTTTGCAAGTTCAACTCTTCTGATTGTACGGATTGCCTGCGACAGGCGCCGCTTTGCAGGGCAAATATAGGAACAACTGCCGCACTCGATACAGTCAAGTCCGTTATGTTTTATGAATGCCTCGCTGTTTTCTTTTAAAATATCCGCATTTAATTCCGTCGGTATAAGCCCGGAAGGACAGCGCTCTACACAGCATCCGCAGCGTATGCAGTTTTTTTCCGGAGGAATATACGCTTCATCTTCTGTCAGAAAAATTACGCCTTCCGTTGTTTTTACAATCGGCACATCAGTGTCGAAAATTGCAGTCCCCATCATCGGTCCGCCCACGACAATTTTTGCAGGATTGGATTTATAACCGCCGGCCATCTCTACTAAATCGCTTAGCAATGTGCCTATACGCATTTTATAATTTCCAGGATTCCTTATCGCGCCGCCTGTAAGCGTTACAACCTTGCGCATAAGAGGGCGTCCGCGGATTATTGCGCGGTGTATTGCTATAACAGTATCAACATTGTGAACAATGCATCCAACATCAATCGGGATTCCTCCGGATGGAACTTCTCTTCCTGTTATCGCATCTACAAGCTGTTTCTCGCACCCTTGAGGATACTTAGTTTTAACAACCGCCACTTTTATATCCGGAATGTTTGCGCAATATTCTTTAAGATGTTCTATTGCTTCCGGTTTATTATCTTCGATTGCGATGATTCCCCTTGCGGTTTGTATAACTTTTAAAATTATTTTTAAACCTGTTACAATGCGGCCGGACTCTTCGATCATAATTCTATTGTCAGTTGTAAGATACGGCTCACACTCACAGCCGTTTATTATAACTGTATCGATTTTTTTTTCAGGCGGCGGAGAAAGTTTTACATGCGTCGGAAAACCTGCTCCCCCAAGCCCGACTATTCCCGCTTCGCGGATGATTTTTAAAATTTCCTCTCTCGAAAGATTATCATATCCGTCACGCGGTTTTATATTCTCATGTTCCTCAAACTTGCCGTCATTTTCAATTATTACTGAATTGATAATTGTGCCTGCAATTGTTAAATGCGGACGTATATCTTTAACAATTCCCGATACGCTTGAATGAACGGGCGCGCTTATGAAAGCATCGCTGTCTCCTATTTTTTCTCCGAGCAGCACCCTCTGCCCCTTTTCGACAAGCGGACTATTCGCAGTTCCCATATGCATTAAAAGGGGAAAAACAATTTCACTGCCCTCGGCAGGAAGCAGCGTATTTATGGGAACATCTTCTGTAAACTGTTTTTGCTCTTTTGGGTAGATGCCCCGTTTAAAAGTGAAAATCAGGGCCTTCTTCAGCTTTATCTTCATTTAAACCTCACAACCATGTTTTCTCATAATTAATTTTTTTGGTAAGCCGGATTTTCCGGGCGGTTTGTAATTGATTGTAAGCCGTATTCCGGATTTGTCATTTTGACAAAACGATTCATAACATCGACAGGGAGAGAAAGCGCCAGACACTTTCGGCAAAATCTGGTTGAAAATCCTGAACCCATCTAATTAGTTTACCATTGACTAATAAAAGTGTATAGTAAAAAATGTTGAAATGTATGCCTGACAATGTTACGCAGGATTTCCGGCATTCAATATTTTGCCGGCAGGAGGAATTAACATGCAAAACTTTGAATATTGCAATAAAACAAAAATTATCTTCGGAAGAGGAACTGAAAATCAGGCTGGAAAGGAAACAGCCATTTTTGCCAGGCGGATATTACTGCACCACTCAGGCGGTTCTGCGGTACGCTCAGGCCTTATCGAAAATGTAAAGAACAGTTTAAAAGAGGCCGGTGTCGCCTGGGTTGAGTTAACAGGCGTTCAACCGAATCCGCGCCTTTCGCTTGTTAAGGAAGGCGTCGATATTGTTAAAAATGAAAAACTGGATTTTGTTCTTGCAGTCGGCGGCGGTTCTGCGATTGACTCCGCTAAAGCCATCGCAGCAGGAGCTGTTAATGACGGCGATTTATGGGATTATTTTGAACGCAGGAAAACCCTGCAAGGCGCTCTTCCTGTCGGAACAATTGTTACGATTCCGGCGGCAGGAAGCGAATCAAGCACAAGCTGCGTTATTACCAACGAGGAAGGCCCATGGAAAAGAGGGATGCACTCTGTTTTTAACCGTCCGGTTTTTTCGATTATGAATCCGGAGCTGACATATTCACTGCCCCCTTTTCAAACTGCATGCGGAATAACAGATATGATGGCGCATATAATGGAAAGATATTTTACAAGGGAGCAGCATGTAGAATTTACAGATGAGCTTTGCGAAGGCGCATTAAGGGCAATTATCCGCAATGGCCGTAAAATATTCTCCGGCGGAGAAAATAATTACGATGCAAGAGCGGAAATAATGTGGGCAGGCGCAGTTGCGCATAACGGCATACTGGATACCGGCCGTATCGGAGACTGGGCCAGCCACGCCCTTGATCATGAACTGTCTGCCCTGTTTGACATTGCTCACGGCGCAGGCCTTGCGATTATTTTTCCGGCATGGCTGAAATACAATGTAAATGAAGACAGCTCATTGGAATCTATGTCACGCCTTGCGCGTTTTGCGGTAAAAGTCTGGGGTGTAGACGGCGCTTTTTATGATTACAGGCAGGCTGCGCTGGAAGGAATATTCCGCATGGAAAACTTTTTTAAATCGATCGGCATGCCGACCCGTTTAAAGGATGCAAATATCGATACAAGCCGCATTCCGGAAATGGCAAAACGCGTTGTTCATTTTGGCCCAATTGGCAACTACCGCAAACTTGACTCAAAGGACGCGCAGGCAATTTATAATCTAGCGGCAGAGTAAGCGGATTACACAGCCATTTAATACTATATTGCCAATAATTGCCAAAAACGGTAAAATAGGCATAACAGCCGGCGTGGTGGAATGGCAGACACTGGGGACTTAAAATCCCCTCCTCGTAAGGGGGTATGAGTTCGAGTCTCATCGCCGGCAAAGTGGTAATTCCTCAATTAATAGCTCTCTTATTTACAAAAAGAAGTGTTTACAATCTCATAAAAAACCGTCAATCCGTATAAATCTCCTCATCTTTTATGCCGATAATGAAACGGGGGTGTACCATTAAAAAGCTGCCATTATTCATTATCGCCTTGCTAATTACATCAGCATTATTTGCGCAGGGTGAAGCTACAGTAGGGTTCCATAATTTTGCATGGGGAACCAGCATGGATACGTTTAAAGCCAGAATGGGAAATCCCGTACATACCGATGTATTTAACGGGTTTCAATCATTGATTTATGAAAATGTACAAGTGTCAGGATATCAGGCTTTTATGGTTGCTTTTTTTTCGCGGAGCGGACTTGAAGGCGGAACATATTATTTTGACACTAAAAATATTGATGAACTAAGGCAGTGCTATACCACTTTGCAAGATGAACTTGTATTGAAATACGGCCCTACACTGCTTCACGAGGCCATGCTGCGGGAAGTACGCACCTATGAAACATCCTGGAATTTATCAAACGGATACATCTATTTAAAGGTAAATACCCGCGGCGGCGATCCTGTCACTCTTTGGTACTCATCTCCGTCATTGACAAGAATATTAAACGGCTCCTAGAGTTTACTCTATCGTACCGCCGCCTACAACAATGTCTCCGTCATATATTACTGCTGCCTGCCCTGGAGTGATTGCGCGCTGGGGAAAATCAAATTCAATGTGAAGGCTGTTTTCTCCTGTCTGCTCTGCAACAGCGCTCTGCGCAGTCTGTAAATAACGGGTTTTTACCATTACGCGCATTGGCTTTTTCAGATCATCACAGGCAATTAAATTGATATCTTTTGCGTCAAGCGATTTGCTGTAAAGAGCTTCGTCTGCGGCAAGAGTCACGGTGTTAGCTGCAATTGATTTTGCGGCGACATAGACAGGAGTATTAGCGGCAACTCCAAGCCCGCGCCTCTGGCCTATTGTGTAGCGGATTAGACCCCTGTGCCTGCCAAGGAGCCTTCCTTCAGAATCGATTATATCTCCGGGCAGATATTTTTTCCCTGTATACTCTTCTATAAAGTTGCCATAATTTCCGTCAGGCACAAAGCAAATGTCCTGGCTCTCTGTCTTGTCCGCATTTGCAAATTTCCTGCTTTCGGCAATTTTACGCACTTCATTTTTTGACAAGGCTCCCAGCGGAAAAAAAGATTTTTCAAGCTGCTGCCGGGTAAGGCAGTAAAGCACATAACTTTGATCTTTTTTTTCATCGACCGCTTTTTGAAGAAGGCATCTGCCGTTTGCAGGATCCCTTGTAATACGCGCATAATGGCCTGTAACAAGAATGTCAAAATCAGGCATATAGGCATGCATAAGCTGAAAATTAAATTTTATATTGCGGTTGCATTCTATACAGGGATTGGGTGTTAAGCCCTGTTCGTAGGTTTCTACAAAACGGCGGACAACTTTTTTATCAAACTCATCCGAAAAATCCAATACATAGTGATCCATGCCAAGATTGAAAGCTACATTTCTTGCATCATCCGCTTCATCAGTTTGAAAGCCCGGTATGCGCTTTTTAAAAAGTTTAAGCGTCATGCCGGTGCATTTAAAGCCCTGTTCCAAGCTCAGGGCAGCGGCAACAGAACTGTCAACGCCGCCTGACATTGCGCATACTGCGCGTGTAATTTCAGATTGAGTCCGCTGCTTTTCGCGCATCTCTGGACATTATAAATGAAAATGCAAAACCGGCAAGCACGCATACTATCGAAACAAATATAAAGATACCTTCTCCGATTCCCTTTGGATACAAAATAATAATTGATCCTGTTACAAGTCCCAAAACAGCGCCGTATGTTTCCCTTGGCGCCTTTGCCAGCAGAAAACGTACAAAGGCAGCGCTTAGCAAAAGCCCGATTACTGCACCTAAAATAACCGGTAATATTAAAAGGATATTCATATCGGAAACAGATTTAAGTACAGTGCGGTATAATCCGATTACAAGAAGGACAAATGCGCCGGAAATCCCGGGGATAATCATGGCAGTTGCCGCAAGCGCACCGGCCAATACAAGCAATCCAAAAACTCCGGGGGAAAGTTCTGTGTAAACAACATTTCCTTCTTCCGGTTTTATTACTGCCATAAAAATCATTAAAGCAAGCGCAATAACAAAGCAAATTACAGACAAAACAGAAGGCGGCGCAAATTTTCTTTGCTCCGGATAATCCGGGGATGAGGTCCGGCAAACCTTTGAATAAACAAGGGGAATACTGCCTGCGATAACGCCTATTAAAAACCAGTAAGTAGGAACACTGTAATTATTAAAAAGAATTGTTAATACCTTGCTGGAGAAGAAAATGCCTGCAACGCCTCCTGCCGCCAAAGGAAGCCAAAACATCCATGCTGCAAGTATTTTTTTTACATCCGGTACAATCACGTTTATAAGACGATCATAAACACCGAATACCACCGCCATTGTTGCAACTGAAATCCCCGGTATTACCGCTGTAATACCAAGCGCAAACCCAATTGATGCTAATTTAATAATTCCCATATTATCCTGCTCATTTAATTTTACCAAAGCAAAGACGGGTACGTACCTGATGCCGTCATTTCTTCTATTTTTTTTATTGCATCTTCCCTGTCTTCTTTGTATGTAACTCCGAACCAGTTTGAATTTGCAGGAAGAACTTTTACTTTGATGATTCCCTTTTTAATAAAATAATCTACAGCCTTTGGAATAAAACATTCTTCTTTAATCTTTCCCTTCACATCCGCCGCGAAGGCATTCAGAAAATCTGTAAAATATTTTTCAAGCTCGGGCAGAAGACAGGGTGAGAACCCCCAGAAATTCATCGATACCGGAGTTTCCGGCGCAAGCTCGCGGATTGAACCGTCTGCGGCAGTATTAAAAATGCGCCCGTCTTTTTCCCCGATAGCGGTAAGTTCATCAACCCCTGTCAGAAAACCATCTTCAACTGCGCATACGCCGCGCGTTACAGTTCCCATCAGGCTGAGTGTTTTCTCCAGCCTGTAAGGAACAATCGAGGACTTGTCTTCTTCGGAGCCTGCAAGATGTTTGCCCATAACGGCGAAGGCTTCCCTTCCGTAAAAATCATCGGCGTTTATAACTGTGAACGGCGCATCAAGTTTGTCTGCCGCGCATAACAGGGCATGTCCTGTTCCCCAGGGTTTTGTACGCCCTGCTTCCTGCGCTGCTTTAAAAATATTCTCAGGGATCAGGCTGTCCAGGTTTTGGAAAGCCAGCTCGCATTTAACCTTCGATCCCATCCGCGCAAGAACAAGTTCACTGAAATCTTTTTCTATATCGCTGCGGATAATAAATACAATTTTTTCAAATCCGCTTTTAACAGCGTCGAATACCGAGTAATCCAGCAAAACTTCGCCGTTCTTTCCGATTTTATCCATCTGTTTAAGTCCGCCGTAACGGCTTCCCATGCCTGCTGCAAGCACAACTAAAATTGGGCCTTTCATCTTTGCTCCTTATCTTTCATATGTATTAATTGAAAAGTTATCATAATTGACAGTATTAATTATTTTCCAGCTGTCATCTATTTCCGGAAAAAAAGTATCGCCTTCATACTGCCCCGGAATTAATGTCAGTTCGATTTTATTTGCAAGGGGCATCGCCTGAGCGTAAACAGATTCTCCGCCGCAGATAAAAACCTTTTCATAACAGACGCAATATTCAATTGCGGCGGATAATGATGAAAATATTTTGACATCCTGCGAATTCTCCGCAGCCATTGTTTTGGAAATAATAATGTTAAGCCGTCCGGGTAATGGTTTTTTCGGAAGCGATTCCCAGGTTTTTCTGCCCATGATACAGGGCCAGCCCATTGTCATCTCTTTAAAGCGCGCAAGGTTTCCCTTGACTGACCAGGGCATTGCATTGTCTTTTCCAATAACTCTGTTTTCCGCCATCGCGGCAATTAAAATAATTTCCTGCATATTACACTGCTATCTCAAATTTTACCGCAGGATGAGGATCGTAGTTCTCGATGACTGTATCGTTGTAATGCCAGTCAAAGATCGACGTAAACTTCTCTGTCTTTATTTGCGGCAGCGCTCTTGGCTCGCGCTCAATCTGCAGGCGAATAGCTTCGATATGGTTAACATAAATGTGCGTATCACCCAAAAAGCCGACAAGCCTGCCCTCGCTTAAATTCGCTTCTTTGGCCAGCAGATGCAGAAGGCAGCCGTAACTTGCAATATTAAACGGCAGCCCCAGGGCAACATCAACAGAACGCTGATTCCAAAGCAGATTTAACCTGCCGTCAATAACCGTTACCTGAAAACAGTAATGACAGGGCGGCAATGCCATACGATGAAGATCGCAGGGGTTCCATGCGCTTACTATCATGCGTCTGTTATCGGGGTCTGTTTTAAGGGTCTGCACAAGTTTCTGCAGCTGATCAATGCCCTGTCCGGAAGGCTGGGCGTTATGCGCTATGTACTGCGCGCCGAAATTGCGCCACTGCCAGCCGTACAGGGGACCCAGTTCCCTTTCGCTCATCATTTTTGCCTTGGTCTCTTCATCATTGCCGTAGGGAACAATATCGGGGCTGCACCATTCATCCCAAATGGAATTTTTTTGTTCTCTTAGCCATTCTTTGTCAGTCATGCCGCGAATAAAAAATTCCAGTTCGGATCTTACCATGCGGAAAGGCACTTTTCTTGTAGTAAGCAGGGGAAAGCCTTCTGACATATCATGCTCAAACATCACTCCGGCAATGGACAGGGCGTCTACACCGGTGCGGTTTGTTTTGCGAAAACCGCAGGAAAGAATTTTTTGAACGATATCAAGGTATGCTTTCATTAATATGTCCTGCCTTTTTTCAAATTACTCAAGTATTGCATTATAGAGGCTTAAAGCTGCTCCCATTAGCGCATGGATGTACGGAGGTTTTCCCATTCCCTTAATTACTTCTTCCGCATCAACAAGGGCAACATCAACATACTCATCCTTATCAAGTTTTTGTTTTCCGGTATCCAGAAGATCTTCTGCAAGAAAAAAATGCACCTTGTTAGACATTATAGCGGGATTGGGAGAAAACTCTCCCAGTTTTTTTATATTTTGCGGCTTATAACCCGTCTCTTCATATAACTCTCTGGCGGCGGCTTCTTCCGGGTTTTCGCCGCCTTCAAAAACGCCGCCGGGGAATTCCAGGCTTAAAGCCTGGGAACCATGCCGCCATTGCCACACCATTAGAAATTTCTTTCCTTCCGCCGTCTTTATAACAGGAATTACAATAGCCCAGTCCTTTGCCTCGATAACTGTAAAGGGAAGAGTCTCATTTTCTTGTTTTGAAACAGGTGATTTGCAATTAGATTCGCAAACAGAAAAAACCTTGCTTTCAAAAACTTGTCTACGGCTTTTTTCTGTCCAGATTAAATGATCTTTATTCAAAATAAACCTCATCCAGCGCCCAAGGATTCAGGTGCCGGACAAGTTACCGGGGAATTATCTGCTGCTCCGAGGATCCCACATTCCCTGACGGGCCTCGCCTCTTATGCTTGGAATTTCCAGAACAAATCCGGGTTCAATTAAATCCGGGTTGTTAGGATCGGGCATCCGGGATCTGTTGGCATTGTAAAGCTCTCTCCATCTCCAGGGATCTCCGTAGACCCATGGGTAGGCTGCAATGTTCCACAGACAATCTTTTTCGTTGGCCCATGTTCTGACTGTATACTGCCTTGGAAGACCTGCTGCCGGCTCACCGCCCATCGTAATTCTGCCGGACTCCAGCCTTGCAAGAATTTCGATTGAGTTAATCGCGTTCGCAATTGATTCATCCCATTCTTCATTTGCATACGCAATCAGGCTGACATCATAAAATCCTTTGCTTTCGTTGTAATCATTGGCATGGCTTGTCTGGATGTCATTGGCGTCCGCCCAATCCAAAAGACGTTTTGCTTCTGCGATCAGCTGAACAGATACATACTCATCAGAAAGCTGCGCATAGCGGATTGCTTCTTCGGCAAAGTTTGCGGAAGCATCGTAATCGCCATACTCAAAAGTTTCCTGAGCAAGCCTTGTCAAACGCAGGCTTTCAACATAAAACTCATTGTTGCTGATAGTCTGCGGAATTGAACTTTCCGCACCGCCAGGAACTGCCGCTGCGAAGAATGTTACGGTCCTGAATACAGGAACTTGTATATCCAGCTCTGTAAAATCATGATCGGCGAATACCGAAACTGCTGCAAACATGGATATAAATAAAACCAGGAATACTTTACGGCTCATCTTGAACCTCCTTCAATTATTCTTTCAGCTTCTACAGCTGATTCACTGCTCTCTCCAATCTTTTCTTCAGCCTGTCTTATTGCTTCTTCCGCTCTTTGGCGTCTTTCCACTGTTTCCTTTCTGGAAATTGCAAACATCGCTTCTGCGTCAATATATGCAAGTCCTGCAGCAGTGAAATTTCTTGCCGCCAGATTTTCTTCTGCGCGGTTAAAAGAAACCTCGGCTTCTCTGTATGTTTCACGGGATGCGACATTGGCTCTTTCCTCAAGAGCAAGCTCTCTTTCTTTGACAGCTCCGTCTCTGCGTACGGAAGCATAGGATGTCCACCCGTTTTCACGCACTATGTTGTAACGAAGCAGGGCTTCCTCTGCATTTGCCGTCGCTGTTTCCCTGTTGCCGGCTTCATAAGCTGTCAGCGCTGATCTTGCAATTTCATCGGCCCTTAAAAAATTCTCAGGGTCATATTCAATAAAACCGCGATCGACGATTTCCTGTCTTGCTGCATATACACGGGAACCCAAATGAAGAGTTTCGTATTCCACCAGCGCTTCATCGGCAAGATCCCTGGCATTATAGTAAGCGCCAGCATCGTATTGCGCCTTTGAAGCAAGAGCTATGTCATCCGCCTTCTTTAAGTATTGCGGAAAAACTCCCGAAAATCCAGAGTGAACAATATGTTCTCTGTGTTCCATAATTTCATCTTCTCTGGCCTGGGCATAAAGCGGAGTTGTTTTCCAAAAAAGAACGTCATATTCATGCGCTACAGCATCAAGAGCTGCGGCTGCCGCTATTACTTCATCATCAGTCGATTCAGGCATTGACCTGGCATGTGAAAATTGAGACTCGACACTTTCCCAGTCGCTTGGAAAATAATCCGGAGCGGTAAAATCAATCCCACGCCTTCTGGCAGCTTCTGCATTCATTGTAGATACGCCGACTAAATGGGTATACACACCGCTGCTTTCAGGAGCAGTTGCGCCTCCAGCACCGGGAGCATCCGGGGTGGACGCACAGGAAATACATATTAATACAGTTACTGACAGTATTAACAATAGAAAAAAGATATTTTTTTTCATCAGCCCTCCTTATTTAAATTGGGATTTCAATTTCTTCGGTATGAGTATACACTTAAGACATCAGTTTTTCAAGACAGTTTCTTAATTTTTTGATATTTTGTTGATGCGGCTGTTTAAAACATAAGTTTTTAAAAAGCTTGTTTTTTATAGATAACTACAAAAAAAAGTAAAAAGGACTTGTTTTATGGATAATTTTAGTTATGAAATTGTTAAGCATTTCGGTGTTATCTCATCAGAAAAGAGCGGCTGGCAGAAGGAACTGAACCTTGTGTCATGGAGCGGAAGAGCTCCCAAACTCGATGTAAGGGACTGGGCGCCAAACCATGAAAAAATGGGCAAGGGGGTCACCCTGACCGAAGGCGAAGCTGCTGCTTTGGCTGAATTGCTGGTCTTTGCGCTTGCCAAAGAAGGAAATTAATCAGCGTCCTTGCTCATTGAACGCAGAGTTTCCCTTCCCTATAATTTAGAATCAACCCCTATTGCCCAGATTAAGCTAATTTGATAGCTTATAAACAGGTTCAAGTTTGAACTTTTCTATAAATAATTATTTAGGAGAAAGAATATGGCAAAACAGTTGATGTTCAACGAAGAAGCCCGGCGCAAACTGCTTTCCGGTGTTGAGCAGATTTCAAAGGCCGTGAAGGTAACACTTGGTCCCAAAGGACGCAATGTTCTTCTGGACAAGAAATTTGGCGCTCCTACGGTAACCAAGGACGGTGTTTCTGTAGCAAAAGAAGTGGAACTTGCCGATCCTTATGAAAACATGGGCGCTCAGCTTCTTAAAGAAGTCGCAACCAAGACAAATGACGTAGCAGGTGACGGCACCACAACAGCCACCGTATTGGCCTATTCGCTGGTTAAGGAAGGACTTAAATCCGTAGCAGCCGGCATGACCCCGCTTGAACTTAAGCGCGGTATTGATAAAGCGGTAGGAATCGCAGTCGAAGAAATCAAGAAAAATTCCAAAGACATAAAAGATAAGGAAGAAATTTCCCACGTCGCTTCGGTCTCTGCAAATAACGACACCGAAATCGGCAACACTATAGCTGATGCCATGGAAAAAGTCGGCAAAGACGGAGTTATCACAGTTGAAGAATCCAAAACAATGGATACATCCATTGAATTTGTCGAAGGCATGCAGTTTGACCGCGGTTATATTTCCGCATACTTTGTAACAGACCGCGATACAATGACCAGCGTTTATGAAGATGTGTTTATTCTTATCCACGACAAGAAAGTTTCCAGCATGAAGGACATGCTTCCCTTGCTTGAAAAAGTTGCCCAGAGCGGAAAACCGCTTCTTATAATTGCTGAAGACTGCGACGGCGAAGCGCTCTCTACCCTGGTTGTGAACAGCCTGCGCGGAACCCTGCGCACCTGTGCGGTAAAGGCTCCCGGTTTCGGAGACCGCCGCAAAGCCATGCTCGAAGACATTGCCATTCTTACAGGCGGCGAAGTAATATCCGAAGAACTCGGCCTTAAACTTGAGAACACCGATATTACCCAGCTTGGCAAGGCAAAGACTGTAAAAATAGACAAGGACAACACAACGATTATTAACGGCGCCGGAAAACAGAAAGACATTCAGGACAGAATCGCGCAGATTAAGGCTCAGATTGAAGATACCACAAGCGACTACGATCGCGAGAAATTACAGGAAAGGCTTGCGAAACTGGCAGGCGGCGTTGCTGTCATTAATGTCGGCGCCGCAACTGAAGTTGAGCTGAAAGAGAAAAAACACCGCGTAGAAGATGCTCTGTCTGCTACACGCGCAGCCATTGATGAAGGCATTGTTTCCGGCGGCGCAATCACTTTTATCCAGGCAGCTCTTGCATTGGAGAAAGCAGATACAGCCGGCCTTACCGATGATGAAAAAGTCGGCTTTAAAATCGTTAAGCGCGCGCTTGAAGAGCCAATCCGCCAAATCGCAGAAAATGCCGGCCTTGACGGTGCGGTTATCGCAGATCAGGCCAGAAGAGAAAAGAAAGGCATTGGTTTTGACGCAGCAAAAATGGAATGGGTTGACATGATGAAAGCCGGTATTATCGATCCTGCGAAGGTAACGCGTTCCGCTCTTCAGAATGCAGCTTCAATTGCAAGTCTGTTACTCACAACCGAATGCGCCATTACTGACATCCCCGAAAAGAAAGAAGCTCCGGCAATGCCGGGCGGCGGAATGGGCGGCATGGGAGGAATGGATTATTAATCCCTAGGCACAACTTACAGTAATTACAAAGGCGGGCGTAAAAAGCCCGCCTTATTTGTCAGGAGATTTGGAGGATAAAACATGAATATAAAAGAGTTTCAATTATGCGCTTAAGGCTGCTTTTATTTTAACCAAAGCATCTTTAACATGCAGGCGTTCTTTTACTGAATATTTTTCATTGCGGAAAATAACAACAAGAAGGTTCCATATATTTCTGGATGTAATTTTTGTTACGCCAAGGCTGCTTACAACCCATGGAAAAATTTGATTTTCTCTTTGGCCCCACATGCCGATAAACTTTTTCTGATGAAGTCCCTGTAAAAACACATAAAGCAAATTAACAGCCTTGTCGGTGTTTATCGCAGCCAGAGCGTCCAGTGATTTCTTTATTTCTTCATAATCCGGAGATGCGCATATTAAATTATTAATATATGATTTTTCCAGGCTGTCGTAAACGGAATCGTCGGCATATTTAAATTGACAAATAACATCAATGGCTGTTTTCCTCATTTCGCTTAAGCAACTGCTGATTTTATCGCTGTTACTGTTCATATAATTTTCCCAGCCTGTAGCAAGGGCAAACGCCGCGCTCTTGGCTCTGGATGAGTCACAATTGCTTACTGTTTCAACTGATAACATTATTCCATTCCTTAAAGTAATTAACCTGTCAAACGGCCGGTGACTCCTTAAAAAATAATTTACAATAAATAGCGCAACAAATGTGTAACTTATAGTATAAAATCTGTTTAACTTTTTCAATAGTTGAAAATAAGGCCCGGAACGTATAATCTGGATAAATACTATGGAAGAACCGAAGATGCAAAATCCTCAACCTCCACCCCCTCAAACGGCAGCTTCGCTTATCCGTCACGGATCAGCCTTATCACTCCTTACATTTGCATCACGAATTCTCGGGCTTATAAGGGAGATGGTAAAAGCAAGATTTCTTGGAACTACTGCGCTGTCGGATGCTTTTTCTGTGGCTTTCCTGCTTCCGAATTTATTCCGCCGCCTGTTCGCGGAAGGTTCCATCTCGGTTGCCTTTATTCCCACTTTTAAGGAATATCTGCTGGAAGCAAACAGGGAAAAAGTGCGGGAGTTTCTGTCCTGCATGTTCACCTTCCTTACGTTCATTGTAACAATATTTGTTTGCGCGGGAATTCTTGCCGCTCCCCTGCTTGTACGTATTTTCGGGGTAGAAGAATTTGATGAAACTGTTTTTCTTACAAGGATAATGTTTCCGTTCCTTGGATTTATTTCGATTGCAGCCTTGTTTCAGGGAGTTTTAAACAGCCTTCACATTTTTACTCCGTCAGGTTTAGCGCCAATATTATTAAATATTGCTACCATTATTTGCGCCTACGCGCTTAGTCCCTATACCGCAAATCCGGCCCGGGCAATGGCAGCCGGCGTTTTAATCGGCGGTTTTCTTGAAGCTGCAATTCAACTGCCGTTTGTTATAAAAAACGGGCAGACTTTTTTTATCACCGGATTAAAACGCGCTTTTAATAACCCCGGCGTCCGGAAAACGCTGCGCCTTGTTGGTCCTACAATTATAGGGATGGCGGCTTATCAAATAAATGATTTGGTTTCTACAGCCCTGGCAGGAAGAGCCGGCGAAGGAATTGTATCCAGCCTTCAATATTCGCTGCGGCTTCAGGAATTGTTTCTTGGCGTTTTCGCAGTTTCGATTGGTACAGTACTGCTTCCAAACCTTACAGAGTATGCAAAAACTTCCAGATGGGATATTTATAACAAGAGGTTAATTTCTTCCATAAATATAATTGCGCTTATAACAATCCCTGTTACTTTCTTTGCGCTCATGGAAGGACAGAGTTTAATCCGGCTTTTATTTCAAAGCCATAGTTTCGATGAAACTTCAGTTGCTCTTACTATGGCAGCTTTTACATTTCATATGCCTGGCCTTTTATTCATCGCGCTTAACCGCATTATCGCTCCTGCTTTTTATGCGCAAAGCGACACCAAATCTCCCACTCTGGCGGGTATTCTGTCCTTTGCCGTTAATATCAGCCTTGCCTCTGTTTTAGTCGGGCAATTCCGCGGAGCAGGCATCGCCTTTGCCCTGACCGCAGCCAGCGCAGTTAACACGATTCTTCTGATTGTCTTTCTTGGCAGGAACCCAAATATAAAATTAGGTTCTGTAGCAGGCCCTGCCCTGCTTTATATTTTAAAGATACTGATACTTTCTGCCCTTGCAATTATTCCTGTTTATTTTCTCTCTCCTGTGTTACGTGCTATTTTTGCAGGACATGCGCGCATTGTATCTTTCGGCATACCTCTGGCATTATGCGCCATTGTATATATTGCTCTTGGGCTGGTCATGCTGGCGCTTGTAAAAGACAAATACTTTACAGGAATAATAAATATGATCAGAAAAAGAACGTCTGATTAAGGAGTGCAGCATGGCATTAAATATAAAATATAAAAATCTTCCTTCAGTAGTTCTGGCCGGGCGTCCCAATGTGGGAAAATCCACTCTCTTTAACCGGCTGCTGCGGAAACGCAGGGCAATCACAGACCCTACTCCCGGCGTAACGCGCGACCCTGTCGAAGCTGAATGCCTGATTGACGAAAAACCTCTGCGCCTTATCGACACGGGCGGCTTCAAGCTTGCTGACTGCGACAGCATTGACAAACTGGTTGTAGAAAAAACTCTTGAAGCAATTAAAAAAGCAGACCTTGTTGTCCTTTTGCTTGAAGCCGGAGAGATAACAAGCGAAGACGAAGAACTGATAAAAATTCTGCGTCCGTATCATAAAAAATTGATAGTTACAGTTAACAAAACCGAAGGCGGAAGGCATCAGGCAGATGCATGGAATGTTCTTGCATTCGGATTTGAAAAAGTTTTGATGATCTCCGCAGAACACGGCGATAATATCGGAGAACTTCAGCAGGAAATATTAAGGCGTCTTGATTTTTCCAGGGTCGAAGAAATACGGCAAGACAGCGAAGAGAATAAGCTTATCCGCATTGCTCTTTTGGGAAAACCCAATACCGGTAAATCAACTCTTTCAAACCGGCTGATTGGAGCAAACACATCCATCGTAAGCGATATTCCCGGAACAACAAGGGATACTGTCGAAGGCCGCTTCCGCTGGAAGTCCAGAGAATTTATTATTCTTGACACTGCAGGCATCCGGCGGAAGGCAAAGGTGACAGAAAATATAGAATACTATTCTGTGAACCGCGCGATAAAAACAATTAATGACGCTGATATTATTGTATTGATGATAGATGCCGCAGAAGGACTTTCTGATCAAGACAAAAAAATTGCAGCTCTTGCGCATGACAAAGGCAGGGGAATAATTATGGCGCTTAACAAATGGGACACAATGCCTCAGACAAAAAGCGCCTTTAAGACAGCAGAAGATAAAATTCATTTTCAGTTCGGACAGATGGAATATGCGCCGATAATTCCTGTCAGCGCAAAAGAAGGAACAGGCGTAGACAAAATTTTAAGCGCTGCGGTAAAAATGCATGCGCAGCTGAACACCTTTATAGGAACATCCCAGTTGAATCAGGCGCTGGAAAAATGGCTGCAGGAATATCCTCCGCCTTCCGGCCCCAGAACCCGTTTTAAAGTAAAGTATGCCATTCAAAAATCTTCCAGCCCTGTGCATTTTATTTTTTTTACATCACGCACAAGAGCGGTAAGCGATTCATATGTTTCTTATTTAAGAAACAAAATCCGCAAAGATCTTGGATTTTCACTTGTTCCTGTTCTGCTTGAGATAAAAAGTTCTTCTTGACATATCCGCTGCTACAAGCCAAAATAAAATATGAATTCCAATAATGGCAGCGGAAATAAAACTCCTGTTTTTAATCTTGCAAATAAATTAACTCTCTTCAGAATAATGCTTGCTCCTGTGTTCTTTATTATCTATCTTTTACCGCGTTTTTATCCTTCGCTGTTTGCCGCACAGACAGCATGGATAATACCTGCGCTTTGGATTATTTTTATTGTTTCCGAGTTAACTGATTATTTTGACGGCCTTGCAGCCCGTATGCTGAAGCAGACAAGCGATTTCGGAAAACTCTTTGATCCCTTTGCCGATACCCTTGTTCAAATAACCTGCTTTCTCTGTTTTATTATTGACGGCCTTTGGGGTGATAATATAATTCCTCCTATTTTACTTTTACTTGTTATCTACCGCGAGTTTGGCATTCTTTTTATCCGCAATCTGATGTTAAAAAAAGGCATTACTCTTGGCGCGCGCATGGGCGGCAAAATAAAAACTTTCGCCTATATTATTGCGGTAGGCGCAGCCCTGCTCGCCGTCAGTCTTGAAAGGCTTGCTGTTTATGAATCGCTTTTACCGTATGTTAAGACAGGCGCACTTGTTATTTTTATTATATCCGTAGTTATCGCCGTCTTATCTTTTATTGATTATCTTTATATCTATCAAAAAACAAAAAAAGAGCTGCATATTAATGACTAGCGGCAGTCTTTTGGAAAAAATAAATTCAAAAAGCGCTGCGCAAATATTCAGAGAATTATACGGAGAGAACGAAATTGATTCTGCGCGCCGGCGTTACGCAGCGTTAATTCCGGGAACGCAAGACAGTTATTTTCCCAAAACAGAAGAACCTCTGCGCATATTTACAGCTCCGGGAAGAACCGAACTTGCCGGTAATCATACGGATCACAATTGCGGAAAAATCTTGGCTGCATCAATTCAATTGGACTGCATTGCAATTGTACAAAAACGAAATGACAACACGGTATTTTTCCGTTCCGCAGGTTTCCAGGATATAAGTATAAAACTGACGGACTTTTCAGGAGCGCCCGATCTGCAGCCAAAACCAGAGGAAGCAGGAACAGCAAAAGCCCTTATAAGAGGAATTGCCGCAGAGCTGCGCCGCCGCGGCTTTGATACCGGCGGGTTTTCAGCTAACGCCGAATCGGCTGTGCTTCCCGGCTCCGGCCTTTCATCTTCTGCGGCGGTTGAAGTGCTTATAGGCCGCATATTTGACTCGCTTTACGGCAAAGGTTTGAGTGCGCTGGAAATTGCACGTATCGGTCAGATTGCGGAAAATGTCTATTTTGGAAAACCATGCGGATTAATGGATCAGGCAGCCTGCTCCTGCGGCGGCGCTGCGGCCATTGATTTTACGCAGACAGCATTGGATAAAACTCTTGATCCTGTTATTAAACAGATTAATTTTGATATTTCCGCCGCAGGATATATTCTTTGCATAGTTAATACAGGCGGCAGCCATGCTGATCTAACTTCTGAATATGCATCGATACCGGCGGAAATGAAAGCAGTTGCAGCTTTCTTCGGCAAATCAGTTCTTGCAGAATTGGACAGGGAAACTGTCTTTGACAGGGCCGGTGAAGTGCGAAAATCCCTTGGAGACAGGGCCTTGCTCAGAGCGCTTCATTTCTTTGATGAAAACGCCAGAGTAGATGCAATGACAGGGGTTTTGTTAAAAATGGAAAACAATATTGATAAAACAGAAAAAATAAATTTATTTAATTTATACCTGGATTTGGCAAATGAATCGGGAGACTCTTCCTGGAAACTTTTGCAGAATGTATACCCTGCAAATAATCCATCAAGCCAGGGAGTTGCCGCAGCTCTGGCAATAACAAAAGATTTTTTCCGCAGACAAAAACTACGCGGCGCGTGCAGGGTTCACGGCGGCGGTTTTGCCGGCACCATTCAGGTTATTATTCCTGCGGATGCGATGAATGCCTATAACGCCTGCATTGAAAAAATATTCGGCGCCGGAGCTGTAACACCCTTGCGAATCAGGCCCAAAGGCGCAGTGGAACTTGTATTTTAAAATGCGCCTTGAATAACAGAGGCCATAGCTGATATAATTTCCGGCACAAGCCAAGATGGCTCAGTTGGCAGCGCAGTTCACTCGTAATGAACAGGTCGCGGGTTCGATTCCCGCTCTTGGCTATAAATTTATTATTAAGCAACAGAACATTTGAGAAAAGCATCTATAGTTTTACAGGTTCTCTGTACTTTTATAATAAAGGATAGAGCACACAAATAACATGAATGCAGTAAGTTATATAAATGTAACGATTAATATTATCGGCGCTATTATATGCCTGCTTATCCTGTCTTTTCTGGCAGCAAGCGAGCACAGAAAATTAAAACGCAGCCGTATTTTCATCCGTATTATTATTGTCCAAATTGCAGGTTTATTCATAATAATCGCGGATAATATTTTGAACATCAATAATTTTCCGGAAAATATTTATTTAAAAAAGGCGCTGGTTATGTTAATTCCTCTTGGCGGACCGGTCATACTGATGTTTTTCATTGATTTAATTTTAACCATATTTAAAGAGAAAACTGCGGTTTCAAAAGCCGCCGAAATAGCCGGGTACATAGCGACGTTTTTTTGTATTATTAATATCATAAGTACTATTATTTTGCTGTCTTTTGCCATGTACCGCATGACAGCACCAAGCTTCAACCTGGTGTATGACGAGTTCTATAACTGGTTCCTGTTCAGCTATATTCTTTCGATTAGCTGTATGGCTATCGGTACAGGCCTTCTTATAGCGCATAGAAAATTTTTGAGCAGAAGAGAATTCTTAACCCTCTTGTCATACATAGTTCTGCCGGCAGCGGCTGTTTTACTGGAGCTATACTTCTTTAGACTGGCGTTAATCAATTTTTCCATAACGCTTATAGTCTTTCTTTATTACGCAAGTATCCAGAGCGAGTTATCGCAGCAAATTAAACAAAAGGAGCTGGAACTGACAAGAAGCAGTATCGCCATTATGTTTTCGCAGATACAGCCCCACTTTCTGTACAACGCTTTATCTGCCATTGCCCAGCTTTGCGACGAAGACCCGGTTAAAGCAAAAAAGGTAACAGTGGAATTCTCCGCGTACCTGCGGAACAATATGGAATCGTTAAATAATAAGGGTTTGATACATATTGAAAAAGAAATAGATCATGTGAAAGGCTATCTTGATTTAGAGAAGGCTATTTACGGGAATGCGCTGAATGTTATTTATCATATCGAAGCCGGAGACTTTATGCTGCCTCCGCTCACTATTCAACCCATCGTAGAAAACGCAGTTAAGCACGGTATAGGTAAAAAGGAAGGCGGAGGGACATTAACGCTTTCAGTCCGCGAAACAGACAATGAATTTCTTGTAACAGTATTGGACAACGGCGCAGGATATGACAAGGCAAACCTGCATCAGGACAGTCAAAAACATATCGGTATTGAGAATGTAAGGCGAAGGCTCGAAGAGCAATGCGGCGGAACGCTTGAGATTTCCGGTGAAAAAGGGACAGGGACAACAGCTGTGATTAAAATACCAAAAACAAAGCATTAAAACTAATCTGCTTTAAATATATATATTTTTGTTAGCTAGTACAGCTTTGGAACGCTTTACAAAATATATAAAAATAGTTTATATTAAGAAATATGAATAACAAAAAACAAAGTACATTTAAAACCCTGTTTATGGGAAAACGCTATTTTCAGCTTGCAAATGTTAATGATCAGGTAAGATATATGATCATGAATACTATATTCATGATTGCTGTAGTTCCTTTGTTAATATTTGGTATACAAGGGTTGTCTGCAGACTCTACAAGAGCCACGATTAACTTTGCCATATCAATAGCAGCATTAGGGACGCTGATAGCAATGCGTTCGAAGATACCCTTGAAATTCATACCAATACCGACTGTTATAATGTACGGGGCCTACTGCGTATTCCTTCTTTATAACGGCACTTTAAATTTGTGGGTATCAATCTGGCTGTTTACATTCCCGTTAATATCGATTTTTTTATGCAAGATGATCCTGGGAGTAATAAAATCTACTGCGGTTATTATTGCAGCTTCTGTATTGTTATATATGCCGGGGACTGTTGCTTATGAAATGGAAACTGCAATAAAATTCAGGTACATAGCGGGCTATATTTTTATCCTTGCTTTAACAATTGTTTTTGAATATGTCGGCATACTAAAGGATAAAAAAGAAGCAATCCTGAACGCCGAACTAAATAAAGAAAGGGACAACCTGAAAAAAGAAGTGGAAAAGGCAACTGCTGATATTTCCGCTCATTTAGAGAAAGCAACCACAAACGGAGAAAAACTTAATAATGTTATTCAAGAATCTTCCTATGCTTTAAATGTAATTCATGGAAATACCGAGGATACTCTTGCTGAAACCACCACCCAGTTGAAATCTGTTGAACTTACATCAGAACATATTTCACAAATAGTCAAATCCATAAATAATCTTGAAGAAGCGGTTGAATCGCAGGCTTCACATATAAGCACTTCTTCAGCATCTATTGAACAAATGGTTGCAAATATCGAATCTATCCGTTCAATAACAAACGAGATAACTAAGACGGCTGATAACCTGGCTCAGGCATCCGCAACCGGTAATGAAAAAATGAAAAGACTTTCTGTAGAAGTAGAAAACCTGCGTGAAAGAGCTGTAACGCTGCAGGAAGCGAATAAGATAATACAGGATATTTCCGCAAAAACCAATCTTCTTGCCATGAATGCAGCTATCGAAGCAGCTCATGCAGGAGAAAGCGGGAAGGGGTTTGCGGTTGTCTCGGATGAAATACGGAAACTTGCAGAAATTGCCGGGAAGGAATCAAAGCACATTAAAGAAGAAATTAAAAATATGGATATATCCATTAAAAGCATCGGCGGTGTAACAGAAGAGACCGTCAAGTCCATGAATTTGATGTTTAACGAAATAAAAACACTGGACAGCGCCTTTGCTCAAGTTAGTGACGCGATAAAAGAACAGGCGGAAGGCGGCTCTCAAATTCTTACAGCGATTTCCTCAATTAAAAATGAAACCGGAATAGTGCGTACAGGGAGTGAAGATATACAAACGCAGAGCGGCTCAATTTTCAATGAAATGCAGAAATTGCAGCAAATTTCCGGAAACGTTACACAAAAAGTAAAAGAGGTAAATGAAGCCAGCAGGCAGATATCAACAGTTTTGGAAAATGCCAAAGAAATTATTGCTTCTTAAGCATATTTTCATGCAAAATATTTTTTTCAGAAAGAAAATATACGGAAGAACAATCATCTCATTTTTATTAACATTATTTGTATGTTCTCTCGCCATTATTTTCTCAATTCAAAATAAAATGAATATCGAAACGCTGCAAATGGAACGCCTTATCCTTGAAAGCAGTTACAGATTACATGAAGAAATTTCAAAAAAATTATATAAAACAAAAGCATTGGCAGCATTGGTAATTCAGGGAAACGGAGTTGTAAATAATTTTCAGCAGATAGCTGCAGTTATTACATCAGATGAACCTGCTATTGCAAATGTTCTATTGGCTCCCGGCGGCATTGTAACAGATGTCTACCCCAGAGAGGAAAGCAAAGCTGTTATAGGCCTGGATTTTTTTAATGATACTTATGCCGGGAATAAGGAAGCGATACTTGCGCGGGATACTGGCGAGCTTGTAATGGCAGGTCCCTTTATTGTATTGCAGGGGTTTTTGGGACTGGTTGGAAGATACCCTGTATATACAGAAAAAAATAATTTCTGGGGGCTGGTTTCTGTAACATTAAAATTTCCTGATGCTTTGGAAAACACGGGGATTTCAATGCTGGAACATCATGGTTTTTCATACGATCTGTGGAGAATTAATCCTGACACAGGAGAGCAGCAGATAATAGCAAGCGGCAACAGACATTCAAACGCAAATGTTTCTTATGTTGAGAGACTCGTAACGATTCATAATGCCAACTGGTATTTCCGTATTTTTCCGCTGCGTTCATGGTATGAACATCCTGAAACCTGGTTTTTAATATTTGCAGGTCTTAGCATAAGTATTCTTATTTCTTTTCTTTTTCAAAATAATTTGGAACTTCGAAAAGTAAAAAATGATCTTTTATCCGCGAATAATATTCTGCAAAGTGATGCCATTGCCAATGAATTGGAACTTACCAAATATAAAATTGCGATTATGCTTTCGCAGATACAGCCGCATTTTTTATATAATGCGCTGACCGCCATCGCGCAGCTTTGCGATGAAGACCCGGTTAAAGCAAAAAAAACCATCATGGACTTCTCCGTATATTTGCGGAGCAATATGGAATCGCTGAATGATAAAGGCTTAATAAGCATTGAAAAAGAAATAAGCCACGTGAAAGGCTATCTTGATTTAGAGAAGGAAATTTACAAGGGTGCGTTGAATGTTATTTATCATATCGAAGCCGGAGGTTTTATGCTGCCTCCGCTGTCAATACAGCCTATTGCGGAAAACGCAGTCAGGCATGGAATCGGTAAAAAGGAAGGCGGCGGGACAATAACACTGACAGTCCGCGAAACAGACAATGATTTTCTTGTGACAGTAGCCGACGATGGCGCAGGTTTTAACATGGATGAAACCCAGGTTTTTATGCATCAGGACAATCAGAAACATATCGGTATACAGAACGTAAGGCGAAGGATAGAGGGTCAATGCGGCGGAATGCTTGAAATATCAAGCAAACCGGAAAAAGGAACAATTGTTGTAATAAAAATACCTAAAACAAAATCATAAACTGTTGCGAATTTAAAAAAAATGTTTATTTGTTGCGCTTTTGGTACGCTTTATTTGATATAATGGCTAATATATTGAATAATTTGGATGTTTTATGAACATGAAAGTATTAGCTATTGACGACAGCGAACGCGCTTTAAAGCTGCTGACCAATTCTATTGCAGAGGCACAGCCGTCAGCGCAGATTTTTGCATTTACCAAGCCATCGGAATTGCTTGCATTCGCAAAAGAAAACTCCTGCGACATCGCTTTTTTAGACATTCAAATGTGGGGTATGAACGGACTTGAAGTCGCAAAGGAATTAAAAGAACTTAATCCCAGGATAAATATCATTTTTGTAACAGCCTATTCCAAACATGCATGCGAAGCATTTGAGCTTTATCCCAGCGGTTTTATTTTAAAACCGGTTATGAAGGAAGCAGTAGAACGCGAAATTGAAAACTTGCGTCATCCGATTGATCAAAAGAAAAACTCGCTTATATATGCCCAGACCTTTGGAAATTTTGAAATCTATTCATACGGTACGCCTATGAAATTCAGTTACAGTAAAACCAAAGAACTAATTGCATATTTGATCGACCGTAATGGGGCTTCAGCATGTATAAATGAGCTTTGCGCTGTGTTATGGGAAAATGAAGAGGACACGGAAAACCTTAAGGCATATTTGCGAAAATTGATAAGCGACTTGTATAAAGCGCTAAGAGAAATCGGCGCGGAAGATATTTTAATAAAACAGCATAAAAATATTGCTATTGTGCCGGATAAAATCGTTTGTGACATTTACGGATTTATGAAGGGCAACCCTGCCTGTATAAACGCTTACAGGGGGCAGTATATGAATCAATACAGCTGGGCCGAAGCGCCAAAATGGAAATTAAATGAATCAAAATAGGCATTCCTTTTCTGCTGTGCATATAAATCCTTTAAGAATATTGGAACAATGTATAGAGTTTTATGTTGACAGGTACAGTTTTGGTACACTTTATATGTTACTATATTCCAAATTTTACCATTAATTATTTAAACGACAATTATATAAATTGAGGTAATTTTGCTTTGATAAACCATCAGGAAAAGAAACATATACTTATTATCAGCGAAGAGCCGCGCGTATTAGCTGAATTAAAATCGGAACTTACAGATCATTTTGATATAAGCATTACTGCTACAAGCACAGCAGCGCTTGCTGCAATGGAAATATATGAAATGTCTGCTATCGTTATTTATATTTATGAAAACCGCAAGATGGCATTTTCTATATTTACCGAAATATTTGGTTTTGCCAAAAGTAAAAATATTCCTATTACATTTTTAACAGAAAGAGGCAACGATGATGATGAAAATACTGCATTTGCCATGGGCGCTGTTGACTATTCCGCCAAAAGACCCGGTACTGCTGATGCATTAATCAACCGCATTAAACTCCGCATTAACTCAAGCGAAAACGAAAAAAAACTTATCAGCAGCAATGAAGGTTTATCCTCCGGCGAAAATGCTCCGGAAATGGTTTTGGTTAATAAAACAATTCTTGTAGCTGACGATGTTGAATTGAACAGGGATATTATTAAAACAGTCCTTTCCGGAATTGAAGGGCTGACAGTTGAATTTGCATCAAACGGAAAAGAAGCCGTTGATAAATTTTCAAAAGCCCCTAATTTGTATTCTCTTATTTTAATGGATGTTCAAATGCCTGTTATGGACGGGCTGGAAGCAACAAGAGCTATAAGACGCCTTTCTTGCGAAAATGCCCGCGAAATTCCCATTATTGCCGTAACTGCATCTGCTGATGAAAAAGAAATTGAATTGTGCCTTAGAGCAGGTATGAATGATATTTTAGTAAAACCTGTATCATACGAAAATATTATTGCTGTTGCCGCCGGGCATTGCAATAAAAATAAAACAAGTGATAACCCATGAATTTTGATACAAGTATTTTTCTTGGTGATTTTGAAGCAGAGGCAAGAATACACATAGAGAAGATAGAAACTGCATTTCTGGATATTTCTGTGTTCTCGGATGATCTCAAGCTGATGAATTCTGTCTTCCGTGCGGCGCACAGCATTAAGGGGACAGCGGGTTTTTTATCACTTGAAAAAATTGTTGCAATTACACATGAGCTGGAAAATATCCTGTCGCATATTAAAGATGATGTTTTGATTATAAATGAAGAAATTGCAGATATCGTACTTCAAAGCGTAGATTGCCTGAAGGAATTATTGGATCATTTACATAATGACGATGAAATTTGCATTAAAAAAATTATTAAAACGCTTAAAGATTATACCCAAAATAAAAATAATGATGCTGAAAATTTTGAATCACTCAGTGTTGCTTCCGGTACAGAAGCGCATATACCTTTTAATTTTAATGATGAACATACGGAAAAGACTCTCAGAAATGCCGCCAAGCGCGGGCAAAAAATATACTATGTAAATATAAATTTCAACAGAAGCCTTGGCAAATACTATAAAAACCCCAGCGGAATGATAGAAAATATAATTTCTATTGGATCAATTGTGCAGGCAATCGTAAGCAGCGGCGGCACTGCAGGCAGTGACGGAAAAAAGCTGGAAAATTCTGACAATGCAGCTTTTACAGAAGAATTAATTAATACGTTAAAAGAACATGATACTTCTACTCTGGAAATACTTGCAACCAGTATTTTAGAGCTTTCCCTTTTTCAAAAAGCAGTTGGAGTGGATAAAAGCAATATATTCCTTTTGCCAAAGAAAACTGTTTTCGGCGAAGAAGCCGAAGAAAAGGCAATAATGACGAATCAGGTTCCGGCTTTTGTGCCTAAAAGCAAACAGAATAGTAAATCTTCCAGAGATAATAATCTTTCAATCCGGCTGGATATAACAGACATCAACAAGATAATGGATTTAGCAAACGAATTGATCCTGGTACGCAACCAGCTTTTTTCCGCCGTGGCAAATCATAAAAAATCAATTCCCGGCTTTGCGCCGCTTTTACATGATGTAAACCATCTTACCAGCGAAATCCACGAAAGAATCATGTTTACAAGAATGCAGCCAATAAGCGTTATCTTAAATAAATTCCCGCGGATAATACGTGATACCGCAAAGGCTTTGAATAAAGATATAACGGTTAACATTTTAAGAGACGACATAACGCTTGACAAATATTTACTGGAAGAGCTTACAGACCCTATTACACAGCTTGTAAAGAATTCAACTGATCACGGCATGGAGTCTGCCCAGCAGCGCGCAGCAGCAGGTAAACCTGTTAAGGGTACAATCACACTTGATGCTTATATGCGTGACGGTTCAGCCATTATTGAAGTAATTGATGATGGTGCAGGCATCGACATAAACGCTCTTAAAAACAAAGCTGTTGAACGCGGAATAGTGACTGAAGAAATGCTTGCCTCAATGCCGGAAAGTGAAGTTTACAATTTAATTTTTAAACCCGGCATTTCAACCGCTAAACAGGTAACAAACCTTTCCGGACGCGGCGTTGGAATGGATATCGTTAAAACAAATATAGAAAAATCCGGCGGTTCCATTGAAATTGAATCCGAGCCGGGACATGGAACGACTGTTCGTTTGAAAATGCCGCTTACTCTGTCGGTTATAAATACTCTTATTGTAAATATTGATTCAATTTCTTATGCAGTACCGGAATTAAATGTGGAACACATTGTACGTATTTGCAACAATACTGTTTCAATACGGCTTGAAAAGGTAAATAAATCTCTTGTTTTAATTTATAACGAACTGATTATCCCAGTTATAACCATGAATGAGATAGAAGCTAAAGCAAAAAATACTCAGCCGGTTTCCGCTGACGAAGTACTTGAAAAATACATGGCTGCCAGTGTTACAAAATGTCTTGTATTAAAATCAGACGGAAAAAGATTTGCGCTTTTAATAGATAATGCACTGGATACAGAGCAGGTGCTTGTAAAACCGCTTCCCATATACTTGCAGAACTGCCCATGTTATTCAAGCGTAACGGTTTTAGGCAACGGAAAAGCTGTTACAATTCTGAACGCTGCAGGAATCATGCGGTTTATGGGCATTGAGGATATTCAGAAAGATGCGGCGCAGCAATTCTCCCTGACAGTTGATAAATACAAGAAAACCGGAAATGAAAAACAAATTTTAATCTTTAAATGTTCAGGGAAGGAATATTTTACCGTTGATATGCGTGATATTTCCAGGATCGAACTTGTTAAATCAAAAGATATTCAGGAAATAAACAATGAATATTTTATCAATATTACCGGTATTACATGGCGCGTTGTAAGACCGGAAAATTACGTACCGGTTTTTAAACAGGATTACACAGAAGAAAAACTCTATGTACTTACTCTGAAAAACAGTACATCTTCCATCGGACTTCTTGTCAGGAATGTATTAGACAAGACTGATGAAGAATTTACCCTTGATAATAAACAAATCTACAGCGATTTTATTTTCGGGACAGGGGTCTATAACGAAAAAATATTGATTTTCCTGAACCCTGCCGCGATAACCGCGCATATAGAAAACGAAAAGGCAAACAGAAGAAATGTCATGCAGGGAAATAGCTTATGAGAGGTTTAAGCTTTATTGTTAATAATGAATATTTTACCGTGGATATTGAACTTGTACAGCAAGTCATGCGGAAAATGACAATAACGCCTGTTCCTTCCGCGCCTGACAATGTAACCGGTATAACTAATTTAAAAGGCAGAGTAATCACTATTTTAAATCTTTGCGTACTGCTTGGGCATAAGAAAAAAAGTACATTATCCCGCGCAGAAGAATACAACTCAAATGAGGCTAATGCAATAATTTTTAAAGCGCTTTCTGACAGCGATTATCAATTAGGCTTGTTAATAGACAAGCCAGGCAACCTTGTAGAAATTGATGATAATACTATCCGTCCGCCTTCACTGCCTTCAGGAGCCGAAGAAAGTTTTTGTATATGCGGAATTGCCGAAATGAACAACAGGCTTTTCAGAATAATAAATGTTGATTCCATAATAAATAAGTACAAGTATAACGGAGGAAATGAAAATGCTGAAAATAATTAAAGAATTGAAGATAAGAACCAAGCTTCTGCTTGCGTTTTCACTCATGGCGGGTATCATGTTTACTACCTCTCTGATCTCCATCATAAATATGAATGCAACAGTAGCCATAAGCGATGAAAATATTGAAAGGGTACTGGATCCGCTTGAGCTTGTATTAAAGGCAAGAGTGGCAATTGGAAATATTAAAATAAAGGGACGCGATATTGTTTTGGAAAGCGACTCTGTAAAGCGGAATATGGTGCTTGATGAATTTTATGTTGATATAGAAGAGATAAGAGAAAACATGCAAACATTTTCACAAACGCTTAATCTGCAGCAGTCTCTGGTGCTTTACAGTGAATTTGCCGGTTTAATGGAGTATTGGGATAAATCCATGCATGATTTTCAGGATATGTTAAACAGAGGAGAAGAACCCGGCGATTTTATTCAGGAAGTGCTTTCACCGGTTTCCGACAGATGTTTGGATATATTATCCGAAATGAACAGCGTAAGATTAGAATTTGGAAGAGGAATTACATTAAGAAACAAACATGATTCCGAAGCTGCAGTTATCAAACTTGTTATAATATCACTTATTGCGCTTTCTATAACCATATTTTTTGGGATATATTTTTCCATTTCCAGCAGCAGGCCTATAATAATTGGTACTAAACTGGTAAAGATTGCCGCCGAAGGAGATTTTACCGTGCAGTTCCCGAAAGAATACGGCGCTGAGTTCGGAGAGTTTTTCACCGCTTGCAATCATCTAATGGAATTTAACCGCATAACAATAGAAGACATCAGGGAAACAGCGCAAAAAATGCGTGAAGAAGCCATGTGCCTCTTATCTGTATCGTCTCAAATGGAAACGAACAGCAAAGAACTCAGTGAAAAAACAGAAGCAGTCAGTACTGTAACAGAGGAGTTTTCGGCGGGAATGACCCAGTCAGTAAACTCCCTTTCAGCTGTAAGTTCCCATATAAGCGCAACTGCATCATCTATAGAAGAGATAAACTCAACTATAAGTACTGTAGCAATTGCAGCAGAAGAGACAAGTACGAGGGTAACCCAGTCAAGCACTCTTGTGGATAATATTCAAAACAGCATTGGCAAGGCTTCAGATTCTGTAAAATATGTTTCAAATGCTTTTAATAGCGTAGCAAAGAGTGTTGAGGAAATAAACAAATCAATTATCGTTGTAAATGAAAACAGCGGAAATGTAAAAAATAAAATATCAGATGCTGACAAGAAAGCTAAAAATACCAATGAAATAATCCACCGGCTGGAAACTGCCAGCAAGCAGATAGGGAAAATTGTTAATATAATTAGTGATATTGCAGATCAAACCAATATGCTGGCATTGAACGCTGCAATAGAAGCAGCCGGCGCAGGAGAGGCAGGCAAAAGTTTTATGGTAGTTGCAAACGAAGTCAAAGAACTTGCAAAGCAAACTGCAGATGCCACAGAAGAAATTGCCGATCAGATTGAAAACATGCTGAAAAATATGCCCGAAGCTGTAGGCGCTGTGTCAGAAATAGCATCGATCATTAATGATATGAACGATTATATCAGTACATTTGTTAAAGAAATAACACAAACAAGGAACAGAAGCGATCAAATTGCCGCGGAATCCGCCACAGCTGCACAGAGAATGAACGAAATAAATACCGAAATAAACAGTATTTCAGAAAGCGCAAAATCCGCAACAAAGACAGTAGTTGAATCTTCAACCGGCGTTAACGAAATAGCAAAATCTACGGCTGAGCTTGTTATTGGAACGCAGGAAATTGCAATGAATTCAGAACGCGCTTCCAATAACATAAGCGAGATAAACTGCTCTGCAAAAGAAATGGTCATGGGGCTTGTGGATATATCCAAAAACATACAGCTTATAAACAAGGAAACCAGCGTAATGAATCAAAGCGCAAGTTCCACTAAAGAAGCCAGCGAGACCATTCTTAGAATTGCAAACGAGATGGAAGTTTCATTCAAGAATTTCAAAATCAGTTAAGACATGGAATTAAATGTCTCTCTGAATGAAAAGGAATATTTTCTCTTTAAAAACTATATTGCTGAAAACTGCGGGATTGTTATTCCTGCAGAAAAGTCATATATGATTGAAACAAGGCTTTCCAAATTCCTTCTTGACACCGGGACAAACTCTTTTGATGAACTGTATGATTATTTAATTAAAAATAATGATCCTGTATTAAATCAAAAAATAATTAATTCGATTACAACAAATGAAACAAAATGGTTTCGTGATGAAACCCCATGGAAGGTTTTGGAAAAAATCGTTCTCCCGCGGCTTATTGATGATCTTGCCTCAGGAAGAAAAACAAAGGCGAGAATTTGGAGCGCTGCAGCTTCAACAGGGCAGGAAATTTACTCGACTGTTATGTGTGTAGACAATTATTTATACACAAACAGCATAAAAGGAGTCAGTCTGAAAGATTTTGATTTTCTTGCGACAGATATATCCAGCCATGTTATACACAAAGCAAAAAACGGCAGATATGACAAAATAAGCATAATGCGGGGGTTAAACGATTATTACAAGATGAAGTACTTTACAAAAAACGGGTTTGCATGGGATATCGATCACAGAATACGCGATGAAGTTAAATTTACGCATTTTAATCTTTTAAACAGTTATGAAATATTCGGGTCCTTCGACATAATTTTCTGCAGATACTTGCTTATATATTTTTCTGACATTTTAAAAAAAGAGGTTGCAGCGAAAATGTATAATTCACTGCTGGATAATGGCGTGTTGTTTACAGGAAATTATGTCATACATGATTTATTCAGCAATAATTTTAAGTCCAATAATCACGGAAACCTGACATATTACATTAAAAAGGAGAAATAAAAAATGAAATTACTTGTAGTTGACGATTCGTCTGTAATAAGAATGATAATCAAAGTTTCTATCGACATGCTTCAAATGGAAGCAGTTGAAGCGCAGAATGGAATAGAAGCTCTGGAGATACTTTCAGAAAAATATAATGAAATTGATTTGGTTCTTCTGGACTGGAATATGCCGGAAATGAGCGGATATGATGTGCTTGTGGAAATAAAAAATAATGCTCTTTACAAGGATATTCCTGTAATGATGGTAACGACAGAAGGACAAAGAAGCAACATTGTTGCCGCTGTAAAAGCAGGCGCTGCCAATTACTTAACCAAGCCGTTTACAAGCGAGGAGTTAGAAGAAAAAATCCTGGAATGCATAGGGGAATAAATGAAAGAGCCGGCAAGCCTTTTTAAAACAGGTTGATTATTTTAAGCAGCATGGTTGAAAAATCTTCGAAAAAATGATAGAAAGATAATTAGAGGCAGGCACTTGAAAAACAGATATCAAAGATTTAATATAACGTTTTTTGTCATATTGCTTTTCTGCGCTGCCCTGAACGGCTGCGTAAATAAACCGGACAATCCGGTATCCGAAATAAAAATAATTCAAACATTCTACGATATACCTGATATTACCGGAAGTGAAATAACCGCGATTGAAAAGCTTAAAAGTTCAAGGCAAAGTTTTTCTTTCGGAAAATTACTCTCTACAGAAGGATTTTTATCGTCAGACGGCGCATACTCAGGGTTTTCACCAATGCTCTGCGAACTATTGTCAGACCTTTTCGGGATTCCGTTTGAATTAAACTTTTATGACTGGAATTCCCTTATAAGCGGGATAGACAGCGGAGCAATCGACTTCACTAGTGAGTATGGAATTACCCCGGAACGTCAAAGTAAATATTATATGTCCGGCCCCATCGCGCAGCGCTCACTTAGCATTTTAACATACGCAGGCCGTAAAATAGAAACGCCGCACGATCTTAACGGTTTACGGGTGGGAATCTTTTTGGAGGGCAGTGCCGTAGCGGAGACTGTTGCGCGCGCTTATCCGGAACTGACTTTTATTACAGTACCCATTCCAGGCATAGAGGTTGAAGCTGCCATGCTAAGAAGCGGCGAGGTAGATGCCGTTATAGGCATAACGGCTGGAATGACTTACGATTACAGCGAAGAAACAGACCTTACCCTCGTTCATGGACTGCTTCCCCTGGCATATACTCCTGTTGCGCTGACAACCGCGAATATCGAACTGGAACCGCTTATATCGGTTATAAATAAATACATCGCCTCAGGCGGGATTAACAGGCTTTATGAATTATATCTGGACGGCAATGACAGTTATAACCGGAATGCCATATACAATTCATTCTCCGCTGAAGAAAAAGCGTATATAGACAACCTGTCCGGAAGGATTCCCATAGTACTGGGAACTGATACATATCCGGTAAGTTTTTACAACTCAAATGAAAATGAATTTCAGGGGATCTCGATAGATGTTTTAACGGAAATCAGCAGGATGACCGGAATTGAGTTTGAGTATGTCAATGATAAAAACGCAAGCTGGGGAGAGATACTTGAAATGCTCAGGACAGGTGAAGCTGCGTTGATTTCTGATTTAATAATTACTGAGGAACGGAAGGAATTTTTTATATGGCCGGAAACTCCGTTTTTTTCAACGCCTTACGCGTTTTTTTCAAAAACACAGCATCCTAACCTTGAATTATACCAGATTGGACATGCAACTGTGGGAGTTGTCGGATGGTGCGCTACCCGTCAAATATTTAATCAATGGTTTCCAGATAATCCTAATGTCAGGCTATACGACTCTCAGGACGATGCTTTGGATGCTCTTGAAAATAATGAGATAGACCTGTTTTTTAATCTGGGATATATCCTTTATTATCAGCAGAATTACCGCGAAAAACCCGGCTATAAAGCCAATTACACTTTCCCTGTTTTCAACGATACATTTTTCGGCCTTAATATAAATGAGAAAATTTTATGCTCGATTATTGATAAAACCATTGTTCATATAAATACCGGCAAGATTGCAAACGAGTGGACGAGCCGTTCCTTTGACTATTCAAGAATACTTGCCGAAGAACAATCAAGCCATGCAAACCAGCGTGCTTTGATTGTGTCTGTATCAGCTGCTATTCTCCTGCTGCTGATGATATTTGTAGTTTTTCTGATAGATATAAATAACAAAACAAAAAAAATGGCAATGGAAGCGGAGCAAGAGGCAAACGATCGTTTCAGGATCATGCTGGATTCCAGCCCGCTTTGCTGCAAATTGTGGAGCAGAAGTTACAAGCTTCTGGACTGCAACAAAGCTGCCGCAAGTCTTTGCGGATTTAAAACCAAACATGAATACTTAACAAGTTACTTTGATCTTGACCCTGCGTTTCAGCCTGACGGACAGCGTTCCGATATAAAAAGAGCGGAGTGCCTGAAGCGCGCGTTTATGGAGGAAGGCAGTTTCAGTTTTGAATGGCTGCACGTACTGCCTGACGGCAGTTACATGCCGGCTGAGATTACGCTTGTCAGAGTTAAACACGGATCTGATTATGTAGTAGCAGGATATACCCGCGACCTGCGCGAAGAAAAGCGAATGATACACAATCTTATAAGTACGCAGGAAGCATACGAGCTGCAATTGACCAAATTAAATGTATTGGTCCGCGCTACAAAAAACAGCTTGTGGGATATAAATATAACTAACCACGACAGCGCCGATCCTGAATTTATTTTTCACTGGTCTGATGACTTCAGGCGTATGTTAGGATATACCGGCGAAACTGATTTCCCCAATACCGAAAAAAGCTGGAGCGACCGTATCCATCCCGATGACAAGGACAGAGTATACGATAACTTTAACAGGCATCTGCAGGATAAAACCGGCAATACGCCTTATGACATAGAATACCGGATGTACCGGAAAAACGGCGACTGCGCGTATTTCCGCGATATCTGCGCCGCGTTACGCGATGAGAACGGAAACATCATTCACATTACCGGTACAGTTCTTGATATAACTGAAGCCAAAAACATGGAAAAAGATTTAGTCAAGGCGGCGCGGTTTAACCAGTCTATAATAGAATCAATGCCGGTCGGGATGTTTGTATACAACGGCAACCCGCCTCAAATCATTGATTGCAACGCCGAACTTTCAAAAATGCTGAAAGCGCCTAAACAGCAGATTATTGAGCGTTATTTCCAGGACTTCATGCCCGAATATCTGCAAGACGGCAAATCTACAATAGATGAAGCGAGAGAAATGGGTATCCGCTCAATGGCGGGTGAAATAGTCCGGGCTGAATGGCCGTACTATACATCAGACGGCCAGCCGATAACCTGCGATATTACACTGACGCGCGTAAAGGACGAAACTGAGTTTACCGGCTTGGGATTTATGTACGATACAACCGAAATACGCAAACGGGAACAGGAGCTTATACACGCGCATAAAATGAACGAATTGCAGCTAACTAAATTGAATTTGGTTATTAACGCAACAAAAATAGCGCTGTGGGATATGTATGTGCTTAAGGATGATCCGGTTAATCCTGTAAATAATATTGTTTATTCAAATGAGTTCAGGCATATGCTGGGATATACGGACGAAACTGATTTCCCCAACATTTTAAGCAGTTGGAGCGACAAGCTGCATCCCGAAGATAAAACAAGATCAGTCAATTCTTTCGCAGCGCATATAAATGATAAAACAGGTAAAACGCCGTTTAACGTTGAATACCGCTTATTAAAGAAAGACGGCAGTTATTCATATTACCACGCTTACGGCGAAACTATCCGCGATATTAACGGCAATCCCATACATGTTGTGGGTTCTTTAATGGATGTAACCGAAGCGAAAAGCGTTTTGTTAAACACCGAAAGGCTGCGGCAGGAAGCCGAGGTTGCCAGCAAGTCTAAAAGCAATTTCCTCTCCAACATGAGCCACGAAATGCGGACTCCAATGAATGCTATCATCGGTATGACAATCATAGGAAAAAAAGCTGATGATATCGTTCAAAAAAACCACGCCTTAAACAAAATAGGAGATGCCTCTTCCCACTTGCTCGGCGTGATCAATGATGTACTTGATATGGCGAAAATCGAGGCGAACAAACTGGAGTTAGCGCCCATTGAATATAATTTTGAAAGAATGCTGCATAAGGTACTTACAGTAATAAATTTCAGGGTAGATGAAAAACAACAGCAGTTAACTTTGAATGTTGACAGCAACATACCGCGCTTTTTGATAGGAGATGACCAGCGGCTGGCGCAGGTTATCACTAATCTGTTATCCAACGCTGTAAAGTTTACGCCTGAAGGCGGTGAAATCCAGCTTAACGCATTTTTGGTTTGTGAAATTAACGGTTATTGTGAACTGCGTATTGAAGTAACCGACAGCGGAATTGGCATATCTCCTGAAAAACACGATAAATTGTTCTCTGCATTTGAGCAGGCTGAAAGCGGAACAAGCCGGCAGTACGGCGGAACAGGACTGGGGCTTTCCATATCCAAGCATATCGTTGAATTCATGAAAGGAAAGATTTGGGTCGAATCGGAACTCGGCAAGGGCGCAAAATTTATTTTTACCGTAAAAGCGCAGCGCAGCCATAAGAGTCCCATTTCAATGCTGGCTCCCGGCGTTAACTGGAAAAATGTGCGGATTTTAGCCGTAGACGATATGGTTGAAACGCGCGATCAGTTTCAGGATTTATTCGGACAGCTTGAAATGAACTGCGATATAGCATCTGACGGTCATGAAGCCTGCAGGATCATTGAAGAGCGCGGCGCTTATGACATTTATTTTATAGACTGGCGCATGCCCGGTATGGACGGAATTGAACTTACGCGGAAAATCAAGGAATCCACAACAAGCAAACCCTCCGTAGTAATTATGATAACAGCAATGGATTGGGAACAGATCAAGGACGAAGCTTTACACGCCGGTGTATGCAAATGCCTGTTAAAACCGCTTATGTCGTCAATGATAATTGACTGTGTAAACGAGAGTTTAGGCATACCGCTTGACATCAAAGAAGATAATACTATGAACAACGGCGAGTTCGGCGGCAAAAAACTGTTAGTTGCCGAAGATGTGGAAATTAACCGTGAAATTCTTATCGCCTTGCTGGAGGATACAGGGCTGTCGATTGACTGTGCCGAAAACGGCGATGAAGCGCTGAAGATGATTGAGGCAGCCCCTGATAAGTACGACATCGTTTTCATGGATGTACAAATGCCGGTAATGAACGGGCATGAAGCAACCCGCCGCATACGCGCCCTGCCTGAAAGACAGCGCGGCAGACTGCCAATAGTAGCGCTGACTGCAAATGTCTTTAAAAGCGATATAGAGGACTGCCTTGCCTCAGGCATGGATGATCATCTCGGCAAACCTCTTGATATTGACAGGGTAATAGAAAAGTTAAGATTTTATTTAAAGTGATGTTAACGCATATCTATAATCTGACACGCTGCTAATAATTTTCTATTCCAGTTCGGCTTCAGCTTTTTTTATTGCTTGCGCGATTGCGCCGTCCGGAGCGGAGAGGCAAAGGCGAAAGCCAAAACCGCATTTGTTTGAATCTTTTTGTTCGTTATGCCGATTATTATTCCTTGAACTAACAGTATTGTTTGCATTTTTTGTATTGATGGTGTTCATTATTCCCCGCATCACACTTGACCTGTCAGCTGCCCTTACCGGATTAATCTTGGGTTCGGCAGTATAATCGTCATGGCTGTCATAAACCCATTCCAAAAGAATCCCTGTCATATCATGGATGCCAAGCTCGTTAGGTTTCATAAGTCCTATAGGGCTTGGAATGTTTGTCTTTTTAAATCCAAGGCTTCCTCCCCAATAAACTTCGGCAATATCATTGCTTCCCGAATACTTGAAGCCCTTGCTTTTTATTCCTCCCCGGGCTGCGAATTCCCACTCGGCTTCTGTGGGCAGGCGGTAACTTTTCCCGGTCTTTTGGTTTAGCTTGGCTATAAATTCCATAACTTGCAGCCAACTCACACAATCTATAGGAGTTAAATCATCGCCGGACGGAGCAGGCGGCTGTGTAAGCTCGCCCATAATTTCTTTCCATTGCGCCCGTGTAACAGGATATACGCCTATAAGGAATTCGTCCGTTAGAGTAACCCGGTGAGCCGGGCGTTCATCATTTGAACAACCGCATTTTTCCGCTTTACACTCGCAGCCCATGGTAAATGTTCCGGGCTGGACTTTTATCATTTCAAATCCGTCGCTTAATGCGTAACCTTCGTAACTGTCAGGAGAAATTTCCCTGGGAGGTATTTGCGGTGCTTGACCAGGGTTATTAAAGACACAGTTTTCTCCTTCATAAAGAACTCCGCTCTTAACGCCGTCTATGTTTGTTTTAACAGCACGCTTTTTTGCATAATGCTCTAAAGATGATGCATGTACAACTGCGTTTCCGTTCATAACCAATATGCCGCAATACGCATGATCCATTGTCGAACCTATTCCTGCGCCTCTTTTTTTTGGTATGCAAACCGCTGTAACTGTTCCGCCGTTTATGGTAATGACAGGTCCGTGTTCAGCAGCTCTTGGACCTGCGCCGCCTATTGCCGCGCTTGCACTGTCTTTAAGCGCTGTTGCCTTTACCGTTCCGCCGTTTATTACAATATCTTGAAAAGATATTACTGAACTGTTGCTTTCCGCTGTAACCGTTCCGCCGTTTATTACAAGTGTATAACCAGACATAGCTGACGATTGAAGCCCGTATCCTTCAGCCTTGCGCCCTGCAACCGAAAGCTCCCCGCCGTTTATGGTCATATATCTGAGATCTATGACGATGCCGTTGTGTACAGCGCTTACTGTGATTTTCCCGCCGTTTATCGTAAGTTCGTGGGCATAGATTCCTCCGGCTAACCAGCCGTTTGCCTTTAAACTGCCGCCGCCGTCTATTGTAATTTTGGATTTATTTCTGCCATAGATACAATGACCTTTTGGCGCAAGAGTATTATCGCCGTCAAGTGTAAGCCATACATGCGCACAATCGCCGATTTCAAGCGCTATTTTCTCTGTGGTTTCAAGATTCAAATTTTTCAATGTGAGCTTAACGTTTACCGCATCCTCCTGAACTACGATGCGCCGGTTTCCCTTATTCTTTCCCGTAACGGTAATATCCGCCCGTGTAAAAACTGTGTAAACATTGTCTTTATAGATCCACCCTTCCCCAGCCTCAGGGGGATTGCTTACGCTTATATCAATTACTTTCATATTTATTATTATAACTCATTATTAATAATGTGTAAAATTATAAATAATTTCTTCGTTTTCACTGTTAATTACTGTTACTATTAATCCGCCAACTTCTGATACATCTATTTTTTTTATATGCAATTTTGTATTCCTGTTTCTTAAAGGATATTCGCCGCGGAACAATGCATCTGATATTTTTTCCAATTCCTCCCCGCTGTTTTCAACTGCATGAACAAAAGCATCGTAATCAATACCGAGGAAGTCTCCAAAAAATATAAATAATAAATTCAGCTGATAATAGTAATCAACTCCATCCTGCGCTTCTGCCAGCGTTGCTCTGAAAGCTTTTATATCCCCATTTTCTATGGCTTCAAAACGTTTAAATATCATAACGGCGGTATCTTCGTTAATTCTTTTATCAAGCATTGTACCATTAGGCAAGGTAACATATTCAACATTATCATTTTCTGAAACAGAGCGGAAAAGATTTACAAAATCATTTGCTTTTTTATGAGCCGCTTCACATGAGACTAACACCGGTAATAATATCAAAAACAATAATATTATATTATTTTTCAATTTATATTCTCCTTCCGGTAAATAATAACTTGATTTCGTCTGTAATATTTCCAGCATAATTAATTGCCGCATTAACCGGCAGTCCCTTTATTTTAAACATAAATCAACCCCATTATAACAGACGAAAAAACAAGGAACACACCATATCCCAGCAATAACAGCGGAGTAAACAATGCTGCCATTGCCATTAACGGAGCAGGACGCAAAGCAGGACCCACGATAAAAAAGGCCAGCGCTGTGCCCTTGCCCATGCCGTTTAGTATCATGGCTTCAACAAAAGGTATTGCGCTGCCTCCGCAGGCATTCATGGGAATACCCAAAAGTGCTCCGGCAAGAATGGACTGTATGCGTCCTGCCCGAAGCGCATGCCATACAAGATCCTGCGGTACATAAACAATTACAACTGCGCCTATAGCTACCCCTACGAGTAAATAAGGCCCAATACTTTTTATATTTTTTAAACAGTTTAATAAATACTGTTTAGCAATAAAAAACTTTTTTTCCCTGTTTATTATTGCGCAGCCGCCATCCTCATAAAAGCTGATATTTTTTCTAACCAGATATTTTTCTGGAATTAAAAACACAAGCATTCCCGTTGCCAAACTGAATATAAACACGGCGGATGTACGCACTATTGCCATCTCAAGATTTATACCGCCGGCTGTCATTATAAAAAGCTGAGGATTCATTAATGATGATGCCGCCAAAAATGCAATAAGAGGCGAAATACGGACTTTGCTTTTATACAGCTCCATTACTATGGGAATTGTCCCGTATGTGCAAAGCGGTGATATTATTCCGATGACAGAAGCCGATACTACAGCTTTGGAAGGAGATTTTGATACCCATTTATAAATAATCTTTGTCCATGAAGCAAATTTTATAAATTCTCCAGCCATTATTCCCGCGATAAAATAAGGCAAAAACCTGATTAACATATCCAAGCATGTCTGGAAAAATTCAGGTATTAACGATACAAACCAGTGCCAGTAAAAAATATTAAGCCTCTTTTAAATAGCGGTACAGTTTATTTTACAGCCGCAGCAGACGCTGCCGCATGAGCCATAAATCTGGTATATGAATATACTGTTATTTCGTGAGCGCCGTCTGCGAATTTGGAAGCGTCAATCGTTATGTCATTTAAATTATCCCTGACGCTTCCTGCGTATTTGCCGCCAATATAAATATCCGCTTTAATAGTATTGCTTGAAACAACAAGGTTTAATTTTAAATCCTGTCCGGCAAATACCGCTGATTGAATCGTTAAAGACGGCTTGGCTAACTGCGCGTTTGTGAGCGCTGCTCCGAAAGGCGACTGTAAGGCGCCGGCGTAATTTGACCTTATGTCATCGACTCTTACATTCCCGAGCACAGTTATATTTCTGGGATTCCCGTTTAACAAAACTCTTTGATTATTTGGATTTGTACCGGCCTGGCCTCTTTCTGTCAGATAAACAAGATAGGGAACTGTAGTGTAATTATGGTTAATAATATTTGTTGCAACAGTATCAAGGGCAAGGGCGTCTTTTGATGCAAGTATTACACGCAAATTTTTATGCGAGTTTGCAAGAATTCTTGCATTTGCCGCACTTGGAAGAGGGCCCCTTTCAAGTCCCTGCAATCCGTCCATTATTGTAAATGTTGCCGGGATGCACGAAAAATAATCTGCAATCCATTCATGCAAACTAATTGTATTATGATTCACCATATTATTGCGTCCGACATTGGTTCTGCTTATTCCGTAAATTCTCGGCGGAGCTGCGCCTATTGATATATTTTTTATACTGCCTGTGAATACTGCGTGCCAGTGATTTTTTAGTACGGGAATGCAGATGAGCGCATCCGCCTCATACATTTTTTTATTTACATAATAAACGCCGTCATTTTTATAGTAAGTATAATATGCGCCTGCAGCTGATCTGTATCTAAAATTATCCAGTCTGACTCTGGTAACATAATCCGCCTGTGCGCCTGAAGCAACCCCTGCGCCCACCCATGCGCCCTCACTTTCAAGAGCAATAATTTCATCTACCGCTGTGAGATTCACCGCGTTATAACCTGCATTGATAAAATTTGTCACTGTAGCAGTCGCATTGCCCGGTGAGCCGCTCCCTTCCATAACAAGAATTTTACCGGAACCTTCAGCGCCCTTAGGACCAATAATTTCCCTGACAAGCTCAGCCGTTGCCTGCACCACTCGCCAGTCAGTATAAACGCCGTTTGCTAAAGGGGGAATTACACTTGTATTACCCCAATTATAATAAGTTGTTACCAGGTTCGGCTTGAGTACAACTGTATCGCCGTATTTCACAATACCCTCAAAACCGCCAGCAAGTTCTACCGCTTCTGCAACAAGGGTTTTTACATCACTATAAGTGAATTGCGCCGCATCCGTTATAGATGCCCGCGCTCTTACAAGTGAGACAACTGAGTTCGTTCTCCAAACCTCATCTCCGGGTTCTCCCGCGCTGGAATTGTCAAAACTCTCGCAAACAGTAAAACCCGTCAATATGAAGAGAACAAATAAAAATAAAAACTTTTTCATATAAAACAACTTCATTATAAATATTATACCATACTATTTTGCGTTAATTATTTATTTTTCATTTTAACATGAAATGGAATAAAACATGTTTTTTTCCTTGACTCTTTTAATTAATATTTTGATTTTTATATATAAGAGGTAAATTTATGAAAATTGGAATGAAATTGATTATTATTATCACTACGGTAAATTTGGTTTGCATCGGCGGTTTGACAATAGGTTCCTTAGCATTCAGTTCAAACCAAATCGGCACTCTGGCAAAGGATAATTCCGGTGAAATCACCGAAAATGCCGGAAATCAAATCAAAATATGGATAGAAGTTCCTTTAAATCAAATTCAGGCTCTGGGGAAGATTTTATCCAATTTTGATACTGTAAATCCTGCAGAACGGCGTGATTTGCTCAATTCCATGCTTTACAGTCTGGCCCTGGAAAATCCCGATTTAGTGGGGGTTTGGGCGGCATATGAACCTAATGCCCTTGACGGTATGGATGCCGCATATATTAATACATTGGGAACAGACAGCTCAGGAAGGTTTGTAAGTTATTTTTCCCGGGTAAATAACAAAGTGACCCTTAGCGGACTTGTTGATTATGACGATCAAGGAAGCGCAGGTGACTTTTATAACACATCCCTAAAATCAGGCAGGGAAGCGGTTGTTGAGCCTTATCATTATGATGTAGGAGGGAATGATGTTCTTATTACAAGCCTTACAGTCCCTATCATGCGGGGCAGTCAGGTTATTGGTGTAGCCGGCGTTGACATTGAACTAACAGATATTCAGGAACTGGTATCGAAAATAAGGCCCTTTGGAGACGGGGTTGCAGCAGTATTCAGCAATGATGGAATTATCGTAGCGCATCCCGACCCGTCCAGGCTGGGCAGAAATTTTGTTGAAACAGAAGCTGACATGGTGGGAAATCAGCTTGGTAATCTGGTTGACTCGGTAAAAAACGGTAAAAAATTCGATGCCTCAGTGCAAACACCGAACGGCAAGATGATCTTCGGCGTTCGCCCATTTACTGTAGGGAACAGCATTACACCCTGGGCTGCGGCAACGCTTGTTCCGGAAAAAACGGTGATGGCCCCTGTACACCGTATGACTGTAATCCTTATTATTCTTGGCCTAATAATAATGGGAATAATCACTATTATTGTCTCTCTTGTAGCACGCTCAATTACAGCGCCGCTGAAATCCATGGAAAAGGTTTTTATCACTATTGGCGAGGGTGATTTCTCACACGATTTAACAGCCGACAGCAAAGACGAGATCGGAAATATCAGCCGGTCATTTAACCTTACTCTGGATAAAATACGAAAACTTATCGGGACTATAAAGGATCAGGCTACTTCCCTCTTTGATATTGGCAGCGATCTTTCCGCCAACATGGATCAAACTGCATCGGCGGTTACAGAGATTACCGCGAATATTCAAAGCCTTAAGAATCAGGTCATCAATCAAAGCGCAAGTGTCACCCAGACTAATGCCACTATGGAGCAGATTTCAGGTAATATTTACAAACTTTCTGATCATGTAAATGCACAGAGCGCCAGCGTATCTGAATCATCTTCTGCAATTGAAGAAATGCTGGCAAATATAAGTTCGGTTACCCAGACTCTCATAAGAAATGCCCAGAATGTGGAAAAATTAACCGAAGCTTCCGATGTAGGAAGGACAAGCCTTAAGGAAGTAGTTAATGACATTCATGAAATTTCCACAGAATCCGAAGGGCTTCTGGAAATAAACTCTGTAATGGAAAACATTGCAGGCCAGACGAATCTGCTCTCAATGAATGCCGCCATTGAAGCTGCGCATGCAGGAGATGCCGGCAAGGGATTGCGGTAGTAGCTGATGAAATACGCAAACTTGCTGAAAGTTCCAGCGAGCAGTCTAAAACAATATCTTTGGTACTCAAGAAAATAAAAGGCTCCATCGATAAAATTAATTTATCAACACAGAATGTTCTGGAAAAATTCATAGCAATCGACGATGGCATAAAAATCGTAAGTCTGCAGGAAGGAAACATACGTAATGCCATGGAAGAACAGGGAACAGGCAGCAAGCAGATACTGGAAGCTGTCAGTGAACTTAATAATATCACCCAGCAGGTAAAGGACGGCGCAGGTGAAATGCTTGATGGCAGCAAGGAAGTAATTAACGAAAGCAAAAACCTTGAACAGGTGACAGCGCATCTGACAAACGGCATGAGTGAAATGGCATCAGGAGCAAACGAGATTAACTCTGCGGTAATACAGGTCAGGGAAATAAGCAATAAAAACAAGGAAAGTATTGATACATTGATTTCTGCCATTTCAAAGTTTAAAGTTCACTGATTTTATACAAAACTTGTCCGTAAACCGAAGTTTGCGGACAAGTTTCCTGCCTACAGAAAACATTCATTCCTTGACAATATTACGCAATTCATTATAAAATAATACACTCTGGCAAGCTGGTTTGCAAAACCTACTTGAGTTTATGAGATAAGGAGAGAAACAATGAAAAGATTTATTTTTACCGTTATGCTGATCTTTTTAACAGTATTTGGTTTAACATTTACAAGCTGTGATAATAATATACTGGTTAACCCGCTTAGTAATACAAAATGGGAAGTAGATGGCGTGCTTCCTCCAATATTTGTTTCGCCTTTAAATATTAACTATTCATCCTCAACATATGAAATAACTTTATTAGGATCTGTTTTTGATGAAGGTTCTTATACAGTAATTGGCAGTACCGTATTAATGATTTCAAATGATGTTGGTCCTATTAACGGTACTGTAAGCGGGAATTCGCTTACGCTTACTCATATTATTTTAGGCGGCGAAGTTAAATTCAGAAAAAGATAGTATCAAAAAACCCCGCGGCAGCGGGGCTTTTTTTATTACCTTAACACTCTTACCCTGACATCACTAATCATTGCGCGTTCTGCGGTAGTGTCTCTTTCTCCTGTTGTGTACTCAACGCTTATTTGCGGCACAGAGGCGCCGGAGCCAAGACGGATCGGCGCGCGGTAATAAACCTGATTCTCCCATCGCAGTGTTCCTTCCAGTATCAATACATAATCACCTGCCGGAACTGCCGCGCCCCGGCTGTCAGTGCCATCCCATGTATAGTTTTGCGTTCCGGTTCTGGGAGTAACTCCGCTTACAGCGTCTACCTGAGCGCGCGCCATGCCGGAAAGACCGGATTTATTTACCCAGAGCGGAATTGAAGTTGGCCTCCGGCTAAAACCGCCGTTAGCTGTCCAGCGTGCAGCATAAAGCGTTTTAACAAACTGCCCCTGAGCATCTTCAATCCAGACCGCATACTGGTTACTTGCAGATCCGCTCTGCCGCGTGAATGTAAAGGTTAATTCTGCCGCAGGCTGCTGCGCCGCAATACCTGCCGTGCTCAGAATTGTTAACATCAATATAAATAATAATTTTTTCATAAAGCCTCCGCGTCTACTCTACCACAAAACTCAAGCGTCTGACCACCTGCGAATTAAATGCTTTATATTTGATTAATACAGTATGAAAGATAAACCGCTAAAAAAAAAAGAAGCCTGACCACATTTAAGTGGTCAGGCGCCTTTCCGAGAGACGTATCTGACTATCTGACCGTTAAAGCGGTCAGATAGCCGACTGTGCTTACTGCAGAAGCGAAAGAACCGATTGACCTCTCTGATTTGCCTGTGCCAGCATGGCGGTGCCTGACTGTGTGAGGATCATGTTCTTGGTGTAACCGACTGTCTCATTCGCCATGTTCGCGTCACGGATGCGGGACTCTGATGCTTGCATGTTTTCTGCTCCAATGTCCAGACCGCGGACTGCATGTTCAAGGCGATTCTGATAGGCGCCAAGATCGGCTCTCTGTTTGTTGAGAATTTTCAAAGCCCTGTCGAGAGTTCCAATGGCACGGTTGGCACTGTCCGGATCGGCCAGTGTTATAAAGGTATCGTCACCGACATTGCGGATACCAAGACCCTTTGATGTCATTGTGCCGATAAATACTTGCTCGCGCTGATCCATGTTGGCGCCGATATGGAGCCACATAGAGGCGGTAACCACATTCTCGCCGACTGGCCGTCCGAAACGTCCGGTCAACAAGTTCATTCCGTTAAATTGCGCGTGTGAAGCAATTCTGTCAACTTCGTCAACAAGAGCTGATACTTCAACCTGGATGTACAGTCTGTCCTCATCGGAATAAATACCGTTAGAGGCTTGTACTGCCAATTCACGGAGACGCTGGAGAATGTCCTGAGATTCCTGCAGATAACCTTCTGTAGTTTGAATGAACGAAATACCGTTCTGGGCATTTGTAGATGCCTGATTCAAACCGCGAATTTGGGAGCGCATTTTTTCTGATACAGCTAATCCCGAAGCATCATCACCGGCGCGATTGATGCGAAGTCCGCTCGACAACTTCTCCATATTCTTATCCAGAAACGTCTGGGTAACTTTAAGGGACCTGTCGGCAAACATTGCACTTAAGTTGTGATTGATAATCATATACTCACTCCTTTGGCTTTTTCGGCGCACCATCACCGATGGTTTTGCGCCGCGGCTTCCATGCCGTAAAAGAAACTGCTTTACAGTTTCCTTTTAAGTTTTTTCATGAAGATAATATTCACTAATGAATGATACCAATGGAAAAACCCACGGACTTTTAGTCCGATTTTCTGTTTGCGCCCAGCGCCTGTTCTACTGCACAATCTCTTCTTTATTGTACAGAAAAACAGACGCTGGACTTGTGCCATTAGGCGCTTTTCTGTGAAAAACGCCAATAGAACCCTCGACCCACCGTTCCCGGAAGGGTGGAGGTTACCCGGATAAATTATGGAAGCCCAACGGGCGCACAATTCAACCAGGCGGGGAGGAATCTCTGGAAAACCTTGAACCAAGGCTCCAGAGACTATTCCCATTTCACTTCTAATATCGGAATTTGAGAAATTAACATTAGCTATAAATTGCCCCTTCCCTCATGTCCCGTTTCATATTAAAATCAATTTATGAATGACAGCCAATTTTCCCAGGTAGATCTTATCCGCGAAGTTTTTCATTATCAAAACCGGTTTAAGGGTTCTACAATGGTTTTCAAAATTGATTATCCCGTAACAGAAGATCCCGGCTTTCCCGGGCTTGTAAAAGATCTGGCGCTGCTTGCAAAAACCGGTTATAAGGTAATTATTGTTCCCGGAGTAAAGGAAAATATCGATGCTGTATTCAGGCAGCATGACATCGATTCATCCTTTGCGCCTGCAAATGACATTCCTGTTCGCGTAACAACATCGCAAACCATATCATATGTTGAGATGGCGGCGTTTAATGTAGCCAGCCGGTTCATGACTTTTCTGTCCGGCAGCAGAGTTGATGCTCTTATCGGCAATTTTGTAAGGGCACGAGGGCTTGGCGTAATTAATGGCATAGATACCGAACACACAGGCACTGTCGATAAAATTTACGCCGACTCTCTGTCAAGAGTATTGAATTTGGGAATGGTGCCTATCCTCCCTTGCATTGGCTGGAGTCCGTCCGGGAAACCGTACAATGTGCCAAGCGATGAAATAGCGCTGACAGTCTCAAAAGCGCTTGGAGCGATTAAGCTGTTTATCATTACAGCCCGCGACATGCTTGACATTACAAGACTTACCCCAAAAGAAACACAGATGCTGATATCAGACTCCAATACAAATCAGCAATTATTGCGGGAGCTCAAGCTGGCTTTAAAGGCAAGTCAGGCAGGCATTCATCGTGTGCATATAATAGACGGAAGAGAAGACGGCTCTGTCCTGAAAGAGTTATATTCCAATTTAGGTGTTGGGACAATGATCTACGCTGATGAATACGATTCTATCCGCTCATTTCATTCCAGAGATCTGCCGGACATCCTGCGGCTGATGGAACCTCTAATGCAAAAAGGTCTTCTTATCAGGCGGAATCCCGAACAGATTCAGGAGAGAAAAAACGATTATTCCGTTCTGGAAATTGACGGCTCAATCCGCGCCTGCGGCGCTCTGCACGATTGGGGCGAATCCCAGGGAGAGATTGCCGCTGTAGCCACAGAATTAAATTACACAGACCTTGGGCTTGGCAGAAAAATTGTCGGTTATCTTATTGAAAAAGCGAAAAAATGCAAAATGCGCCGCGTATTTGTGCTGACAACCCAATCACAGGACTGGTTTGAATCCCTTGGTTTTAAGGAAGCACCAATTGACAGTCTGCCTGAACAAAAACGCAAGGTTTATGATCAAGCCCGCAAAAGCAAGGTCTATGCTTTGGATTTATGAGCAGAACTGCCATTTTCTCAGCTTTAGTTTTAAGAAGCCGCGCATCGGGTGAATCGAACAGCGAGGTTACTCTTCTAACAGCGGAAGAAGGCATTATAAAGGCGACAGTTTTCGGCGGCCCAAAGAGCAAGTTACGCGCACATTCTGCGCCGTACAATTCCGGGCAGGTCTGGATATACCGCGACAAGGCCAAAAATTACGCAAAACTCAGTGATTTTGATGTCCGCTCATGGAGAATAGGCCTGCGGGAACTTTACGAACGGAGCATGGCGGCAAGCGCTTTGGCGGAAACCATTCTTTCATCTCACGGCGGCGGCGGCGAATGGGGAACTGCCCTGCATCTTGCAACAGCTACTCTGGATACGCTGGAAAGCGCAGCCAATGACGAATTGTGCGGACGTTTATTGGTTCACTTTCTATGGCGATGGACAGGGTTTTTGGGGATACAGCCTCATCTGGAATGCTGTTCATCCTGCGGAATAGATGGAGATATTCAGCTCTGGTACAGTATCCGGGAAAGCTCTGCATTATGCGCAAGTTGCATCCGGGAAGAGAGTTTAGGGATTGGGGAGCAGGGAGCAGGGAGCAGGGTGATAAAATTAAACCCCGGCTGCCGGAAGTGGCTTTGTACGGCGAACTCGCTTGAGCCTTCGCAGGTTTACCGTTACTCAATGGACAGCAAATCTTTTAATGAAGTAAAATCTCTTGCCGCCAGCGTTTTAACAAATGCATTCGGAAAAAGGCTTGCAAGCTGGGACTGGTAGTGTATAATAGTACCTTAAAACTTCGCCCGTTCGGGCTCATTGGAGGCGCTTATGAAAACTGCAATTGTTTATTATTCACTTAACGGAAACTGCGCTTTTGTCGCAGAAGAGATAAAAGCCAATTTGGACTGTGATTTAATCCCTTTGCACACAAAGGATGATAAAAAACGCAAGGGATTGTCAAAATTCTTTTGGAGCTTTGGATTAATGATTTCAAAAAAGCCGCCCCTTAAACCCTATACTTTTGATCCTTCTGCGTATGACTTGATAATTATCGGTTCGCCGGTTTGGGCAGCCGCTCCCGCATCACCGTTAAAAACATTTCTTTCCGATACAGAAATAAAAGGAAAAAAGATTGCTCTCTTTGCATGTCATGCAGGCGGGTTGGGACAAGCTATGGATAAATTTAAAACGCTGCTCCCCGGCAATGATATCATCAGCGAAATGGATATTAATGAACCTTCCAGCAAAGACAGCGAGGGCGCAAAGCAGATGATTGCAGAGTGGGTAAAAAGACTGTTTTAAGTTTTACTTTCCGGTGCTGGCAGTGGCAGAAACTTTTACTCAATGTATTTTACAATTTACTCAGTGCATTGAGTAAATTGTAAATCACACGCATTCATTATTCTGTATACAGCAGAACAATAAAATGTAAACTAAGCTATATTTATTTAAACAACGGTATTTTTTTTTCCAGAAAATCCTCAAGACTGCAGCTATCGCTTCCCACAGTAAGGCATAAGGCGTTTGGGTGTTTTTTCATAAACTCCATACTGCCTTTTACGTTTTTGATTCTTCCGCTTTTAACTTCAATAGCGGAAAGAGCCGTTGTTCCCTTTTCTATCACAAAGTCAATTTCCATTTCGCGATCTCTCCACCAATAAACAGAAAATCCTTCCTCTTTTCCACGGGCCAAAAGACAGGCTCCTACCGCGCTTTCGATCAAATGCCCGCGGGAATCCGGCAGTTCAAGAAAGCGCTTCCGGGAAGCTCCTGCAGACCATATAAGCAGTGATGTATCATAAACCATTAAACGCGGAGAGCTTTGCTTAGACCGCAGTTTGTTAGCTGCATATTTTTGAAGACCGCATAATACATTTGCTTTGTCCAGTAAATCCAGATAATGCGCAAGCGTTACTGTGTTGCCGGCATCTGTCAACTGACCCAGCATTTTTGTATACGATAATTCCTGAGCCGAGTATTGAGCGCCTAATGTAAATAATGCCCGAAGAAGAGCCGGTTTACGGATTTCTTCCATTTGAAGAATATCTCTGGATATAACCGGCTCTACAATTGATGAACCAATATACCGGGCCCAGCGTCCAATATCTTTTTTCAAATTGGCCGCTCCGGGATAGCCGCCAAAAAACAAAAAATCGTTCAACGTGAAATTAAAAGCCTCTTTACATTCCAGATAATTCCAGTGAGAACAAAATAATATTTCAAAACGGCCTGCCAGAGACTCATTCAAGCCTTTTTGAATTAACAATGAAGATGAACCCAGCAAAATTATTTTAACCTGGTTCTTTTTTCTGGTATCCTCATCCCATAAATACTTTACCATGGAAGGCCATTGAGGAATTTTCTGTACCTCGTCTATAGCAAGAATAACCTCTTTTTTAGACTGCTTATGCATAAGACGGACTTTTTCCCATTCGTTACGCAGCCATTCAAGAGAAACCACAACAGGATCATCAGCGCTTATAAAATGGTGCTGTTTGTCTAACAATTCCAGCGCTTGTAACACAGCCGTTGTTTTACCAGTCTGCCGGGGGCCGATTATAATCTGCATAAACAGCCGCTTTTCTTTCAGCCTCTTTTTTAACTGTTCTACCAATATCCGTTTATACACAATTACTCCTGTTTACTCAGTTCGATTTACAATATACTCATTATAATGAGTATATTGTTTTTGTCAATATGCGGTTTTACAGTATTTAAATGTGTTCTTCATCTTCCTGTTTTTTAATGGATTTGTTTATTGCAACTGCCATTTTACGGTTTCTTTTTTCCATTTGCGCAGTTATATTCGCTGCAATTTTTGCTTTGTTTGAATAATGCATGGTGGTAAAATATCCAGTAATAGAGCAGATATCTCCAGCGGAGGAGTTGCAGCTAGCAGGATGAATTTGGCATTTAAAATAATGTATGGAACATTCAATTGTAATACATAGAATAGAAATGGCTCCCTTGATACAACATCGAACACAATTCGCGTATTGAATGGAGTGTTATACTAGATATCATAAATAGCATCCGGCTCAAAAGGGCCGGATACTATCGCCACTTTCAATCCATCGGTTCGTATCTAAAACTGTTTCCGTTATTGTATGCTTCAAGCATTCCGATTCCGGGGTAAACAAGATGCATTCCGCCTATTGGTATTCTGTTTTGCGCGGCGTATGTAAGAACCTGCTGACGGGTGCGCGCTGCGGCGGAGGCGTCAATGTCAAAAGTAGCGCTGATTGACGGAACGGGAAACTGCACAAGTGCGACATGCAGAAGATCGCCTATTATCAGCAGGCTGGCGCGGCCGCTTTGTAAAAGATAAATTGTGTGTCCGGGAGTATGCCCGTAAGCTGCTATCGGGAAAATTCCCGGCAGTAATTCAGTCCTTCTTTCTGCAGAAACCGGGCCCGGTACAAAGGTAACGATATTTGATCTGTACGGAGTAAGAGCGTTTACTGCTCCCTGATTAACACTTGTTACGGTAAAATGCGTAAGCTCTCTTGCAGAAAGATAAATTTTTGCATTTGGGAACACTGCCGCACCGTCCCTCTGAAGACTGCCAAAGTGATCACCATGCAGATGGGTAATAAGCACCGCATGTACATCTTCCGGATTCACTCCCAGGCTTCTGATTTTATCAATTATAACTCCGCCTGCTCCTGTCCCTGTATCAATCAAAATATTCTGTCCGGATGCTTTTACTAAAAAAGCATTGGCGGTATGTTTAAAACCCTGAACCGGTATATACCGGCGTAAAATTGATTCGTCTGCTCCAACAAGAATACCGGTGTTGCCGTCTCTTTCCGATTCGACAAGCATAAAAACTTCAAAGTGCCCTACTCTAAAAGAAAATATTCCGCTCTCATTTCCGTAGGCTCCTGCCGCAGCAACGCTTAGTATTAATCCCATTAACATCATTTTTTTCATGATTCCCTTCCTTATAAAAAATAGAATACATCATAAATCCTTATTTACCAAGGTTAAAAAGTTAGTACTGGTAAATTATCTTTTTTTCCACTACCATTAACTTGCATGAAATGGGATAAAAAAGAGATTTCTCCCGAACAGGTAAAGGAAGTTTCTTCAAAATACGGCTGCGATCTGTTAACTGCCTCTATACTTATACGCCGCGGTCACAGTACAGGCGATTCGATACGCTATTTCCTTGAAGATGACATTACATCCCTTCGCAATCCCTTTGCTCTTGACGGCATGGAAGACGCAGTTGAGCGGATTCTCGCAGCAAAAGAAGAGGGGGAAAAGGTTCTTGTTTTCGGCGACAGCGATGTTGACGGTATAACGGGAACCGCTCTTCTTGCGGGGTACCTTGAGAATATTGGCATGGATGTTACCTGGCGCATTCCTACAGGGGATGAATCTTACGGACTAAGCATGGAAGCGGTTGATGATTTTGCTTCCAAAGACGGCACATTAATAATTACAGTTGACTGCGGCATCTCCAGGTTTTCAGAAATACAAAGGGCTAACGAACTTTCAATCGATGTTATCGTAACGGATCACCACGAGCCGCAGGATGAACTTCCGGATGCGCTTGTTATTATCAATCCAAAACTGAAAAACTCAAATTACCCCTTCCGGAATTTATCCGGCTGCGGCGTTGCATTCAAACTTGTTACGGCGCTTCGTTTTTCGCAGAGAAGCGAATTGTACGGACAGCAAATCTGTCTTTTAAATACAAGACCTGTGAATGACGCATGGGTTATCGAAATTGCAAAAATGCGCAATTTGCAGGTAACAGAAATTTTATCTGAAACAATTGTACCGGGAATGATTTCAATCGGCGATACCAGGCTGCCCGCCTTCCTTGAAGGCCAGCATATATGCTGCTGGGACGCTCCCCTGCATAAACAAACATTTATAAAACTATTCGGCAATGGCGTTGAATTCGGCCTTTTTGACATTGCTCCGCAGATTGGCAGGGAGATTCCGCAGACAGCCGGCCTTAGCCTTTTGCGCATAAAAGAGCTTTCTAAAATCGCAAAATATTCAAACAGGGAATTGAGCGAGCTTGATGTTTTTGTCAATCTTTTTACATCATATGCAAAAATTAAAGAGAAAAACAAAGACGATGCAGAAAATGAAAACGCAGATATTCAGCTTGCCGCTTTGGGAACCATTGCGGATATAATGCCGCTGTTAGACGAAAACAGGGTAATAGTCCGAAGAGGGCTTGAGTCTCTGGAAAAGAAACCAAGGCCCGGGCTTTTACAGCTTCTCCGCAGACTGGATTTGACAGGACGGCGCTTTGACACAAAAGATATTTCATGGAGGCTGTGCCCCAGCATTAACGCAGCGCGGAGGATGGGACATGCAGAAACTGCAGCTGCCCTGTTTTTTGAAAAAGACCCGCAAAAAAGAGAGAAGCTTGCCGCAGAACTTGTTCAAATGAACGAAAAGCGAAAAGAACTTGAGGAAGAAACCTGGGCAATACTGGAACCCATGGCTTATAAAAGTTTCAATGAATTTGAGGAAAAGTTTTCGTTTGTATCCGGTGAAATGATCAACAAGGGAGTGACAGGATTGATGGCCCAGCGCGCCTGCCGTTTCTTTAATGTTCCGTCAATGGCAGTTTCCATCAGCGATGGCATTGCAACAGGATCAATCCGTTCTGCAAGAGGATATAATGTCCATGCCCTTTTTGAACATTGCGGCGATTTATTTATTGATTCCGGAGGGCACCAGGCGGCAGGCGGTTTTAGTATGGTTATGGAAAACTGGGATACCTTTCTAAAGCGGTTAAAATCGGCTGTCTCTGCAATAGAATTTGAAGATCTGCCCGATGAGCAAACTATTCAGATAGATGCAGAGCTTCCGCACGATTTTTTAAAACCTGATATATTAAAGCTGGTCGATCTTTTCGAGCCCTACGGCAGCAATAATGATCAGCTTGTTTTTATGACAAAAAAAATAACGATTAAGGAAATAAATTTTATCGGAAAGCCGGATGCAAAACATGTAAAGATGACACTTGATGCCGGAAAATATAAATGGCCTGCTCTCTACTGGCAAAGCGCAGATCGTGTAATAAACAAGGAATTCGGCATTAACGACAAAGTAGATATCGCCTTCAATCTTGCGCGTGATTATTTCAAGGGAAATGAAACTCCGCAAATAATGATCATGGATCTTAAAAAAAGCAGGGAGAATGCACATGATTAAACGCATCTTAATTTTTTTTGTTATCTGTTTATTTTTTACAGCCTGCGCCGGGCACCCTGTCGTTTCAGCCCAGGTTGTCAGATACACAATAATTCCTGAGTCCCCGCGTCCCGGAGATCCTGTAACAATAGGCGTTAATACAGATGAAGTGGAAGCGTGGCTGCTCATTGATGACAAACAATCAGGCAGAGCCAGATTTTTTACAGTTCCTGCCGAAGGCAGAAACCCGGGTTTCAAAGCAGCCTTTTTAACAATCCCCGCTACAGCCGCTCCCGGTGAAGCGGTAATAAAAATGATTAACCAATGGGGCGCAGCATATGACATAACCTTTACAATAGCGCCCAGGCAATTCAGATCCGAGACACTGGCCTTAACTCCTTCTCTTACAAGTCTGGTGGCGGATCCTAATCCGGAAAGAACAAGGGAAGCCGAAGTGCTCTGGGCAATTCTTGCCAGAACGGGAAATCAAATTTACCACACAGGCCCCTTTCTGCCGCCTGTTACAGCAACAAGAAGAACAAGCCAGTTCGGAACGCGGCGCATTAATGAGTATTCTGACGGAAGAAGAGTTACGTCAATTCATGCGGGCGTAGATTTTGGAATACCGACAGGAACAGAGGTACGCGCTTCCGGCAGGGGAAGAGTGGCGCTTTCACGCATGAGAATTCTTTCAGGCTATTCAATAGTTCTGGAACATGCGCCTGGTGTATATTCTCTTTACTATCATTTGGACAGTGTTATTGCAGAAGAAGGCGCAATTGTAGAAGCCGGCGAATTGATTGGCCTTTCAGGTTCCACAGGATTTTCGACAGGACCGCATCTGCATTGGGAATTCCGTGTCAGTACAGAAAATACAGATCCCGATGTGCTTGTTGAACGTCCGCTTATTGACAAAAATCTTATAATCAGTAGAATCTTTGATTAGAGTGTATGCGCATGCATACAGTATTTTTACTTTATATGGAAAGGAGGTGATTTAATTGGCGCACATTACAGTTGACGATAACGAGATGCTGGAAAAAGCTATCAAACGTTTCAAACGCATGGTAGAAAAAGAAGGCATCATCCGCGAGTTTAAAAAGCGGGAGTATTTTGAAAAACCTTCTACCATCCTTAACAGAAAGAAAAAAGCCAATGCCCGCAAGCTGTTAAAAAGAAACAGAAAAGGCAAGGGCGAGTATTAATACGTTTAATTAACGAATGTTAAATGCAAGGCCTGTACAGGCAGGGCAAGCGCTTTGCCTGTACAAAGACAAATTACAGCTAACCTTATTAATAATCCTTTCAATATTACATATCTCCTGCGCTTCAGTCCTGCCTGTATTCTCAAATGCCGCACAGCCTGCTTTTCATTCATCTATTGAAGACATAGAGCCGGTATGGCAGCCTGTTTCCGGCGGCATAGATTACTTTCACGGTAAAATTGAATCTCCAAGGCTTGAGTTTTGGGCGCTGCAAATAGATCTTTCTTCAGCTAACATCGGGATCATTGTAAAAGGCGGAAACACAGACAGCCATTCCATCCTCAGCACAAGAGTAACAAGTTTTGTCCGCGATAATGATCTTATTGCCGGGATAAACGCAGTTCCCTTTGATATTGTCTCTTCTACGGAAGGACAGCCGATAAAAAATTCAGGCCTTGTAATTTCCGGCGGAGAACTTATATCCCCTTTAAATCCGTTTTATGATGCCATTGTATTTTACAAAGACGGCAGGGCTGCGATTACAAGTCAATCTTCGATCCGCTCGGTTGAAAACATAGAAAATGCCGCCGGAGGTTTTCATCAAATACTTGCCGGCGGACAAGCGGCGCAAAGGACAAATGAAAACAGCGCAAGACATCCGCGAAGCGCCGCCGGATTATCAGATAACGGCATGTATCTTTACCTGCTTGTTATTGACGGCAGAAGAGCAGGCAGCATCGGCAGCACAGAAAAAGAAACTGCTCTGCTCCTTCGCGCTCTTGGTTCATGGGATGGAATCAATTTTGACGGCGGCGGTTCAAGCGCGCTTGCAATGCGCTCATCTGACGGCAATGTAAGGGCTGTAAACACTCCTGTACACAGAATTCAGGGGCAGGAACGCGCAGTTGCAGGATGCCTGGGAATAAAAGTTGCCGAATAAGAGGATTAATCTTTCCAGGGAAAAACAAAGTTTTTTAAAGTACGTGTGCCTGTTCTTTCCCTTTCTTCTATTAATATTGCATCCCAGGGGATTTTACGGCGGTTTGCGCCGGGGTTTGCTTCCAGCCAGTCATATTTTAAAAGGCGCAGGCGTAAAGCTTGATCAAGATACAGAAGAACTCCGACAGGGCCCGGGAACATAAAAGCAAACACTACCGAGATAAACAGCGCAGCCAGATTGTTGATAATCAGAAATATCGCAAGGCCGGTATTATCAAGTGAAATCAGCATGCATTTTTTCATCGCCTTAATTAAATTCGGGCTGAGCCGGCCAATTACAGAAAAATAAAATTGAAATGAAAGAATGGCAAATATCGTTGTCCAGAATACAATTGCTGCCAGAATCAATCCTGCGACAGCCGAATCTATACTCAGGTAAAACGGAATTACATATGAAAATATCATAAAAAGAATAAAGACAAATAAACCCATCACAATGCCGGCAGGCCATGCTGTCTTAAGATTTTTTAATACATCCAAAAACGAAAAAGTTCCGTAATCGGAAATTGATTTAACAGTCTGGGATGCAGCCGAAAGATATATCGAACAAACAAAAATCCCGATAATATTCGATACTATTTCAAGAGCGCCGGAACCAGTCAAGCCGGCAACCAGTTGCGGAAGAAAAATTGGGATTGCGCAGCTTGCAAAAAAACCAAGATTAAGCAATACAATTTTAAACAGATTATCCCATAGATCATATAATGTTTTCTTTAAAAGGAAACCAATCATAACCGTATAATATCATATAAAAAAAATTAAGTACAGAAGGCGCGGTAATCCATTGCCCCGCAAAATGTTTTTCAGTATAATTTCAGAAAAGACCTCTCTTTTACAGGCGGTACCAGTCTATGATTGTAATGAAATTCGGAGGAAGCTCTGTTGCTGATGCATCACGTATTCAGCATGTTGCCGGAATTGTAAAAACACAATTGTCAAGAAAACCTGTGCTTGTGTTATCTGCCATGGGAGATACAACCGATCATCTCCTGGAAGCTGCTGATATTGCATTAAAAAACGGAAAAACAGAAATAAAAAAAATTGAAAAACTGCATCTGGATACTGTTAAGGCTTTAAAACTATCCGCTGTCCAAAAAGAGATTGCAGGTATTCTGGATGAACTTACGCGCCTGTTATCCGGGATTGCGCTTATAAAGGAACTTACTCCGCGGACAAAGGATTATCTTGTCTCTTTCGGAGAACGGCTTTCGGTGCGAATTGCCGCAGCTCATTTAAAATCTATTGGCATGAACTCAAGAGCTTTTGACGCTTTTGATTTGGGGTTTGTATCAAATTCAAATTATACTCAGGCTGAATTATTAAAAGAAAGCTGGGATGTAATTCCGCAGAAAATTCTGCCGCAGATAAAAGGCAATGTAATTCCTGTTGTTACAGGTTTTATCGCAAAAGACGAAAAAGGCAGCATTACAACTCTTGGACGCGGCGGATCGGATCTTAGCGCTACCATGATTGCCGCCGCCTGCAAGGCTGATGAAGTTCAGGTGTGGAAGGATGTTGACGGTATACTTACGGCAGACCCGCGGATTGTAAAAAACGCACGGCCTGTCGGTCATGTTACATATGATGAAGCGGCAGAGCTTGCATACTTCGGCGCGCAGGTGCTTCATCCAAGAGCCATGCAGCCGTGCATGAAAACAGGAACGCCTGTGCTTGTAAAAAATTCTTATAATATTGACGCACCCGGCACAAGAATCGGACCTGCTTTAGATCAGCAGCGAAGCCCGGGAACGGCAAAAAAAATGCAGCCGCCTGTACGCGCCATTACATCCAAACATAAAGTTACGCTTGTGGATATAGCGTCTACAAGAATGCTCGGCCAGTACGGATTTTTATCGGAAGTTTTTTCCATTTTTGCAAAACATAATATTTCTATCGATATGGTTGCTACAAGCGAAGTTTCGGTATCGCTCACGCTGGATACTGCATACGATTTAGCCGAGGTGAAAAAGGAACTTAACAAAGTTGCAAGCGTGGAAGTAAAAACAGGAAAAGCGATTGTCTCTGTCATTGGCAATGTAAAGCGCTCGTCGGAAATACTTGCAAGGGCTTTCAGGATTTGTCAGTTAATCGGCGTAACTGTGCAGATGATTTCACAGGGAGCAAGTAAGGTTAACATCAGTTTTATAGTAAACGATACGGAAGCGGCGGAAGTTGTAAGAGCCCTGCACATGGATTTTTTTGACACTCAGTCCGTTTCCGGAACACAGGAGAAAAAATGAATATTGCATTAATTGGCTACGGCAAGATGGGAAAAATGATAGAACAGGCAGCCCTCACTTTGGGGCACAACATAACTGCTATTGTAGATCCTTTTATCACAGGAACGCAGATATCAAGCAGCATAACAGAAGCTGCATTGGATACTACCGAAGCTGCAATTGAGTTTACAAGGCCTGATACGGCTGTTGCGAACATCCTTGCGCTGGCGGAAAGAAAAATTCCTGTAGTAGTTGGAACAACCGGCTGGCAGGAACGCATGAATGCTTCCGGAATTGAAACAGGAATGGATAATGTATTTAAAGCAATCGAAAAAACAGGCAGTTCAATGCTTTGGGCTTCGAACTTTTCGATTGGAGTAAATATGTTTTACCGTATTGCCTGGTATGCTGCTATGCTTGCAAATAATTTTTCCGAATACGATGCCGGCGGTTTTGAGACTCATCATAATATGAAGATGGACAGCCCTTCGGGAACCGCAAAGGTTCTGGCAGAAGGAGTGCTGTCGTGCTTCAGCAGAAAAAAGAAAATTGTCTGGGATACAATGAACCGCAAGCCGGAAGCGGACGAGTTCCACTTCCCCAGCCTTCGCATTGGAAACGTACCCGGAACGCACAGCTTGTTTTTTGACTCGCCGGCAGATACAATTGAGATTACCCACACCGCACGCAGCCGCGAGGGTTTTGCATACGGCGCAGTGCGGGCCGCTGTTTGGCTTTGCAAAAACGGACAAAAGGGTGTTTTTACAATTGACGATATGATGAAGGACCTTTTTAAGGAGTGATTATATGACAGAGTTTCGCGGCGCATTCACAGCGCTTGTTACACCAATGACAGAGTCGGGAGAAGTTGACTACGAAGGTTTCCGCAGACTTGTACAGTTTCAGATAGCTGAAGGCATCGACGGCATTGTTCCCATGGGAACCACAGGCGAAAACCCCACCCTTGACGAAAATGAAGAAGACAAGCTGATAGAAATTGCAGTAAAGGAAGCCGCTGGAAAAATAAAAGTCATTGTCGGCGCCGGTTCCAACGACACAAAGAATATGATCAAATATACCGAACGCGCAAAGAGAATGGGTGCGGATGCCGCGCTTGTAGTAACGCCTTATTACAACAAGCCAAATAACGACGGCCTGCTGCGTCACTTTGAAGCGGCAGCCAATGTCGGCATACCCATAATTGTTTACAATATTGCATCACGCACAGGCATTAATATCCCGACCGCGGTTATGAAAGAAATTGCAAAGTCCCCGAATATTGCAGGTGTAAAGGAATCTTCCGGCGACATTAACCAGATGGGCGATGTTATAAGAGAGATTGCAATACCGCGCAAAAAAAACGGCGGAAGTTTCTTTGTTCTTTCCGGCGATGATTCATTTACACTGCCGTTAATAAGCATGGGCGGTGACGGAATTATTTCTGTTGTCTCTAATCTTTTACCAGCGAAGGTAAAGGCCTTAACAAAGGCTGCTCTTGAAGGCAGATATGAAGAAGCCCGCGCGATCCATTATGAATTGATTCCGCTTATAAAAGCCGCTTTTATAGAAACAAATCCCGTACCGATCAAGAAGGCTCTTTCCTGGGCAGGTCTTCCCGCAGGTCCTGCGCGTCTGCCCTTAGGCAAGCTGGCTCCTGCAAGCGAAGAAGTTTTAAGAAAAGCGCTGCTTGGTATGGGGATTATTAAATAGCGCACTCTCCTTTTTTGTAGTGGTCACAACATCACATATAGCACTGTTTTACAGGCCGTCCTGAATTGGGCGGCTTTTTTATTAATTTTTTCAAAAAACTTTAAATTTCACTAAAGCGCTATGCATCCTCGCGCCATATATATCAGAGGTAAAAATATGAAAAACAACAATTTTGTTTCTCCTCTTGATGATTATGCATTCAAGCAAATCTTTGGAGAACAACAAAACATCGGGAACACGAGGGCATTTCTTAAGACCCTGCTTGATGTTCCGGAGGAAGAATACGGCAGACTTACAGTCGTAAGCCCTAACCTTGGAAGTATTTTTAAGAAGGGTAAAAAAGGAATTGTGGATATTAAGCTTACCACCAAGTCAGGTAAAATAATCCACATTGAGCTGCAGGTGGAAAAAAGGAAAAACCTTAGGAACAGAATAACTTATTACATCACCAAACATGTAAGCGATCAGTTAAAATGGGGAGACGATTATGACAAATTGCATCAGGTTATCAGTATAATAATCTGCGATCATAATCTTTTAGAAGAAGAGTATTATTATCATAACGAGTACGGAATGAAAAATGATAAAAATCATTACTTTACGAAATTAATAAAACTGATTATACTTGAACTTCCAAAACTGCCTGAAACAGAGGACGGAGTGCTTTGGCCTTGGCTAAAATTTTTAAAGTGCAAAAAGAAGGAGGATTATGAAATGTTGGCAAAAAAGTATCCTGAACTGGAAAAACCAATCCATTGCGCCAGAAAGATGTCATGGCTTGATAAATGGCGCGACATCCAGTTCCACAGAAACCTTGCAAAAGTAGACGAACGAATGCTTCATGAACAGATAAAAGATGATGCCCGTGCAGAGGGTTTGGCTGAGGGGCGCGCAGATGAAAAAATTATGATTGCAAAGAATTTGTTTGCCGAGGGTTCGTCACTTGAATTTGTTCAGAAAATTACCGGACTTCCACTGGATAAAATAAACGCATTATCAGCAGCAATATTTTAAATTTATGACAGCGTCTTTTTACATATAGCGCTGTTTTACAGGCCGTCCTGAATGGGGCGGCTTTTTTAATTTCCACCCAGAACACGTCTGTGTATAACGTACTGTCATACACAGACGTGTATATAATATTCCAGAAAAATCATAATTCTTTTTACTGTCTCAATTATGAAAAGACAACCTGTAGGGGTTTGTTATTAATTTTTTATCAGTATTTCAGGAGGGAAAAATGAAAATGATTTTAATTGTCTTTCTGCTTGCAAGTATTTCACTTTCTATATTAACAAATTGCGATAACAGCCCGATTTCCCTGTAATCAATAGCGCCGCAGCGGATAAAATTGAATTAGAGCTGGTTGACGGCGAAACCCCGGTAACCCTGATAGTAGATGCGGTTAGCGCTAATGGTTCTGCGGCAAGTTATAACTGGTCTTTAAAAAGCGCCCAGCAAGACACAAACCCTGTTATCATCGATCAGACAGCTGCCTCAACTAATGTAACAGACCTTACAATCGCCGGCACTTATGTGTTCCAGCTCGAAGCAACCGGCAGTAACGGTAACAAACAAACCTCGAACGTCAATGTAGTGGTCCGTGAAGCGATGTCCGTTAATGGAATAATTTTACCTCCTTTGGGAACGTAGATTTGATTCGTTATGTTTCTTTATATGGTATCGATGGAATATCGCCATGACCATTATTTTTTTATGATAATTAAAATAATATTTTAGGAAAATATTCATTTTATACAGAAAATATTGATCTTAGTTATATTGAGTATATATTGGATATTGATGGAGAAACATCGCTATCATCTCTACCCGGAGGTGCTTTAATAGCAGCTATCTGTTTTTTGTAGTGTTGTTATGCGTCATGCCTACACCGCATATAGCGTAGTTACAGGTGGAGGCGCTCTGACAGCAGCAAAAGATTTTTCTTGGTGTCATTGTGGGGAATATTACTTTATATGTGGTGTTTGTTAATATTTTTATAATTGAGTAACAACCTGTATGGGTTTGTTAGGTATTAAGATAAGCTTTTTTGGAGGATGATATGGTTATTAGACATGAACATGCAAGTATTATTGGAGCAATAATCGGAGCGATCGGTGCTATCATTGCTGCTCTTATCCTGGTTTTTAAAGTAAAGACAATAGATATTATCATTGCGGATATTGAAACAAAAAAAATTATTACTGGTGAAGTTTTTATTGATACCAGTAAGGATGGTAAACCCAGTTATCCTGATAATCCTGCTGTTCTCAAATTAAGGAGAACAAACCGTTTTTTACGGGTGGAAAGCAAGGATTATAAACCTTTGGTTATTCCTGTAAAAAATATTAATAATTCACACATTGTTGAACTGGAAGCGATTTCCTGCGAAGTGTGTAAAACAATAACATTTGATGCGGACTTTATTCCTCTATCACTAACCGGATGGGATCCATGGGGAGGATTAATAGTAACCAGAATAGGGAACGAGGATGTTTTAAACGGACAGGTGCACAGTACGGGAGGCATCACTAATGCTAATATGGGTACAGAAATTCGTGGAAAAATCCTGCATCTGGTTTTTTCAAATATCGATGCATCAACATTTGATAGTAATCGTTTAGTCAAGCTTACTGTTAATATAAATGACCGAACATTGATTCCTGATAACAGAAATTTATTACATGGTGAATATATTTCTATTAATGATGTGCTTCCCGATCAGAGCATTGAATATATAATTCCCGATGACTTTGACGGCAAGTTGGGTCTTGTGTTTTACCAGGCAACCCTGAATGACTTGAAAATTACAGCTTATTACAAGTAGGAGCGCAAAGGCAGCAGCCAATACGTTTTATCCTGGATGACTGTTACAAGGAAATATTTTTATTCCGTTTCCTCTGGTTCATGAAACAATATAGCAATATAATTTCTTTTTCTTGAATAATTCAATATCTTGTCCTGCTTCAGCAGAAAAATTTGATGTTATTGTTATACCTTTTCCACTATTTACTACTATAATATTTCCTTGATAATTTTAGAATCGGAGCCGTTGTAATAATAAATCTGTATTTCATCAGACTGTTTAGGTTTTTCAAAAATTAAAAACAGGCCATCCATACCTTGATAATCTGAGCAAAAGTGTTTAAGTGTCCATCCTTCGCTGCGCCAGAAACGGATTACTTTCGAAATACCATTTGCAACTCTTGACCCTCTCTCATAAATTGTATTGATTAAATAATCCTTATCAGGATTATTGTCAATTATCTGTTCTATTTTATTATTTTGGTGAACAACAGAGTCTTTAATGTCAGAAACTGCTTTTTCAATGTTTTGAATATTCTTGTTAATATCCCTTCCTGCAACATCGCCCTGAATAATTCCATTATTGTCAACAGAGCTATCGCCTTTGGATTTTTTCCTCGATATTTTTGTTGAACTGGCTCCAATTAAAGCTCCAACTAAAATTTTAAGAGTATCAGCTGTCCAGGTTTGTTCTTTGAAAAGATGAACTATTAAAATCATGATAAAAAGAGATGCTATTACTATAAGCAAAATGTTTCCTGATTTGTAGTTTCTGTCAAATATTATGTTTCCATATTTTAGAATTATGATTATTATAATTGCCATCACTGACCCAAGAATAATAATTGCAGGGATAAATTCCATAACTTTCGCTGTATCCATATCACTACCTCCATTTAATAAATGCCTGAAATCAATTTAAAATTTAGTTTTGTTGTCAAATCATTTCAAGAATTTATTAATATTTATTTTATTGCATCGTATTCCAATAAACAAGATAAAAATAATCATTATCTTATCAAATTTATAGAATAAATCATTGTTTTGAAGAATATGAACTGCACTCTGGTATAATAATTGGCGTATACTTTGCCAGATACATTAGAAGACACCTATAGGAAGGCACTTTAGCTGCTATCACATTTTACAGTATCATCGAACCAAAGATTTGCGTGCAACATCTATACAACATATAACGAAGTTACAACTATATTTAAACCGTTAAATAGCGCACTCTCCGTCTCTGCCTGTTAAAATGTCAAGGCCGTGATGAAGCTCTCCAATAATAAACTCAAGATTCTCGCGGGCCGCTTTCGGGCTTCCCGGTAAATTGATGATAAGGGTTTTGCCGCGTATGGCTGCAATTGCTCTTGAAAGCATGGCGCGTTTTGTAATAGTCATGCTTGCGGCGCGCATGGCTTCTGCAATGCCTGGAACGAACCTGTGCGCAACTGCCGCTGAAGCTTCGGGCATGCAATCGCGCGAAGACAGGCCTGTTCCTCCTGTTGTTAAAATAATATCTGCAAGGCTGCAGTCGCATATGCGCTTTAATTCATTTTCAATAAGAGACTGCTCATCCGGAAGCAGGGTGTAACCTGCATCTGCATATCCTGCGCCAACTGCAATTTCGCGGATGACAGCGCTGCTTTTATCTTCGCGCCCGCCGCTGGAACACTTGTCGCTTGCAGTTAAAATCCAGAAGCGGTAATTGTCTTTCTGCATACGGATTGTCATTTCATCACCGGCGCTGATTATCCCGCCGCAAACCACTTTTGCAAAAACTCCTTCGCGGGGCATTATACAATCGCCCATAACATTATAAATTACGCAGCGGCTGTGACATTCCTTTCCTATCTGGGTTATTTCCAGAACAACATCATTACACTCAAGCACCGTGCCCACAGGAAGGTTTTTAAAATCAATTCCATCTACAACAAGATTTTCTCCGAAGTCTCCGTATTCAATTCCGGTTTTTGTTTCAGCAGCTGCGCGGAAGATTTCAATTTTTTGAGCGGAAAGAAGACTAACCTGCCTGTGCCATTCTCCGGCGTGAGCATCGCCTGACAAACCGTGACCTGCAATAAATTCGGCTCTGTTAATATTGCGTTTTACTGTTCCCTTTTCGCTGCTTATGCAAACTGCCAATATTTTTCCCATGTTGAATTATACCTTATCCGCCGATTTCCGACATGCCTTCTTTATTATTTTTAAATGCATGGGAGCGGGGTTTTAACTTAACCGCTTCTGTAATTTCTTTGATAATCTCATCATCGCCAGCGCCCGCGCGGATCAAAGCGCGCAAATCAAGGCCATGCTCATCTGAAAGACATAGCCTTAGAGAACCTTCAGAAGTAAGACGCAAACGATTGCATGTTTCGCAAAAGATATGCGTTACGGCATTTATAAAACCGATCTTCCCTGTAAAACCCGGAAGACTGTAATATACTGCAGGGCCGCTGCCGTAAATGTCGCCGGCAGGTTTGAGTATGCCAAAAAAGTTTTCAATTTGCGCCGCTGCTTCCTCACCAGGAACAGATTGAAAAACCGATGCCGAGCCAAGGGGCATTAACTCAATGAAGCGGACAAAAATGTTTCTGTCCTTTGCAAGAGCTGCAATAGGAACAATTTCTTTTTCATTGCAGGGTTTCCCGGAAGCGCGTACAGGCACACAATTTATTTTTACAGTGATTTTTTTTTCAAGAAGCCTGTCTATAAGCGGGACAATGGCTGCAGGTTCTGCATTTTTACATTCATGTAAAAATCCGCTCCCTGTCATTTTTTTATAACATTCATTATCCAGAGCATCAAGGCTGATGTTAATTCCATCGGGCAGACCCATTGATCCTGCTTCGTTAAGATATGCGCCTAAAAGAAGCCCGTTAGTGGTAAGCGTGATTTTTTCAATTCCCTTAATTGATTTAAGTTCCTTAATTAAAAAAATCATACCGCGGCGCAGCAGAGGCTCCCCTCCTGTTATCCTGATATTCCTTATACCAAGATACGTCATTATTTTTGCTATCCTTATAATCTCTTCAAAAGACAGAATATCGTTATGAGGTTTCCATTTAACGCCTTCGGGCGGCATGCAATAAAGGCAGCGTAGATTGCACCTGTCAGTAATTGAGACTCTTAAATAATTAATAGCTCTGCCGGATGAATCAATCAACACAAATATGCCCGCTCTTCCCGCCGGATTTTTCGCAAAGCCTGATATTGCCAATAACCATCGTTTTATCAAGCGCTTTGCACATATCGTAAATTGTAAGAAGGGCAATGGATACGCCGGTAAGTGCTTCCATTTCAGCTCCTGTCTTTCCGGAAAGTTTTACTTCGCATGCAGCCTCGATCATTTTCCTGCTGTCTGCGGCCGGTGAATCTTCATTATGAAAAGAAAAATCAATTGTGCACTTGTCAAAATTCAAGGGATGACACAGGGGAATAAGGCTTGAGCATCTCTTTGCCGCCATAATTCCCCCGATGCGGGCAACGCCAAGAACATCGCCCTTACCGACAGCGCCGTCAAGCACGGCCTTCATGGCGCCGGCGTTCATAGAAATGCATCCCTTTGCAATTGCGGTACGGGAAGTAATTTCCTTTTGGGAAATGTCCGCCATTACCGCATTGCCCTGTGAATCAAAATGAGAAAAACCGTTTTCCATATTTCTACCTCTTTATAAACTGACAATCTCTCCGGCGTAAGCCCATGTATAACCGTCAAGCTTCTGATGAAACCCCGGGCTTTTTAAAACATCAATAAATATATTAATCATTTCCGATTTTAGTAAATTGGAAAAAAGCGCAAAGTCATATTCTTCTTCACCCATCGGAATAAAATCCAAATCGAGGGCTTTCGCGGCAGATGTAATTCCAAGTCCTGCATCAGCGCTGCCGCCATGTACTGCTGCGGCTACTGCCATGTGAGTCACGCCTTCCCTTGTGTATCCATCTATACTGCCTGGATTTATGCCCTCTCCTTTAAGCAGATGATCCAGAAAGAGGCGTGTCCCCGCTCCGCGCTGGCGGTTTATAAAACGGCAGCGGCAAATATCTGCAATTGATTTAATTCCCAGCGGATTATTTTTTTTAACAATTAATCCCTGAACCCTGCCGACACCTTTTATAAGACTTATATCTTTATCTGGTAAAATCTTTTTTATCCAGCCTTTGTTATAACCGCCGGTATCTTCATCAAGCAGATGAACAGGCGCAATGTGGCACTCTCCGCGCTTTAGCGCAGTAAGTCCTGCCATGCTTCCAGCATGCGTACTTGCAAGGTTAATTCCGTATTTGCATGACATCATATCAGAGATCATATCAAGGATTAGATCATGGCTTCCAACCGCTACCAGTGTGCGATCTATTTCTTCAATTGAATGACAGAGTTCTATCTTTGCAGTTTCACCTGCTTCTATACCTTCGCTCTGCTGATCAATAACACAGAAACCGTCGGCCCTTACAAGCGACATCGCTGCTCCAGCGCCTCTTGCCAAAGGAGATGCGACAAGCCTGCCGTCTACACGTCCTGTTTTTACGCGCACATACTCGCGGTGTTTTAACGAAGACACAATCCGTCTGGAAATAACTGCTTCTGTTTTTTGCATTGCTTTTTCCTTACTGCCTGTAAGGACGGATAGAACAGGAGAGGCAAAAGTTTCAAATGAAAGATAGGCGGAGACAGGATAGCCGGGCGTGCCGATGACAGGTTTGTTATTTACAACCGCAAGTATTACAGGCTTTCCCGGTTTCATGGCAACACCATGGACAATCACATCTCCAGTTTCGCGCAGCGCCTGAACTGTAAAATCTTCCGTACCGGCGCTGGACCCCGCATTTATTAATACCATATCAAAATCATCCGCCGCTTTTAAAACGGCGCTCTTAAGAAGCTCATAACTATCAGGCACAATATCGAAACGCAGACCTTCTGCGCCTGCCCGTTTTACCTGCGCCTCAAACATCCGCGCGTTTGACTCGATGATCCTTCCTTCTTCCGGAGCCTCTCCGTTTTGCAGGTGCGATATATCTATTATCTCATTGCCTGTTGGAATAATCGCAACCCTGGGCCGGGAATAAACATTAACGCTTGTAATCCCGCCGGAAAAAAGAACGCCAATGTCTACCGGTCTTATTTTATGCCTGCCCGGAATAATCATCTCTCCTGCAACTATGTCTTCTCCAATGGGCCTTACATGCTGCCAGGCGGAAGGGCTCTCAATAATTTTTACGCTTCTCTCTCCGTCAGCCTGGATAAGATCTTCGGCCATAATTACTGCATCATACGGATGATTTAACTTATCTCCCGTATTAACATATATAAAATCTTCTGTCTCTTTAAGAACAAGGGGGTTTGATTCACGCGCGCCGGCTGCCGCCGATGCTTTTACTGTAATGCCGTCCATAGCTGCAGCATTAAACAAGGGAGAGCTAAACCGCGCATAAACTGCCTCAGATGTAATGCGATCAAGACTTTCCTGCGCGGGGATTTCTTCAAACTTTGGATTAAGCAGTCCCTCAAGCGCGGCAAGGTATTTTGACAGCGCTTCTTCAACCGGAGTATTGCTTAAATATAAATTCCGATTTGCCATTATTATTCCTGAAAAAGATAAACCAGCACAGATTCATCCTGCTTTATACCTTCTTTATTTCTTTCTATAATTATATAGCCGTCTGCGTCAGTAAGTGTAGAAATTATTCCCGCTTTCCCAAATACAGGTTTTGCAAGATAGAACCCCCCCTGCAGCTCCAGAACAACAGGCATAAAAACAGTTTTCCCGGGTGCGCCCGGAACATTACATGAAATGCGCGCCGGAACAGGAAAGGCCGGCTGCTTGTTAAATAAAATTTCAGAGAGCCAGCCAAAGATAGTTGTAAAAATCATCATTGCAGAAACCGGATGACCGGGCAGTCCTGCGAATAGTTTTTTATTCTGATCATCCCAGCCCAGTATAGTGGGCTTTCCCGGTTTAACGGCAAGGCCGTGGGTAAATACGCCAGGCTTTGAAACACTGTCAATAATTTTTGCGGTAAAATCCCTGTCCCCTTTTGAGCTTCCGCCGGAGATAATTATTATATCGCATGCTGTCATGGCGGATCTTACTGCATTTTCAAGTACCGCTTCGTCATCGGGAAGCACCTGGCTAATCGCAGCATTGCAGCCATATCTTTTTGCAAGCGCTTTAAGCGCGCTTGTGTTTACATCACGTATTTTTCCCGGAGCCGGCTCCTGTTCCGGAGAAACAAGTTCATCGCCTGTTGAAATAATCGCAAGTGAAAGAGAAGCATACACAGAGACATTTAAGATTCCTGCCGCAGATAAAGCGCCGGTTTCCTGAGCGCGAATGCATGTTCCTTTTTTTAATAATAATTTTCCCTTTTGAAAATCCTCGCCTTCTTCAATAATTCCCGCTCCCGGCGCAACGGATTTGTACACAGACAGGTAAGCGCCTGCTGCTTCACTGTACTCAAGCATTACCATAGCATCTGCGCCCTGGGGAAGCATTCCGCCTGTCGGCACATAGACGCACTCACCGGAACTTACTTTTATGTCCGCCTGCCTGCCGATTAATACAGAGCCTGTCAATTTTAGAATTACAGGAATGCCTTCACCTGCCCCGGATGTATCACAGGCGAGTACTGCATAACCGTCAACTGTTGAACGGCGGTATGAGGGAATGCTGCAGGGAGAAAAAATATCTTCTGCAAGGATACAACCAGGCGCTTTATCAACAGGAACCATGTCCGTTTTTAATGTCCATGATTTAACTCTGTCTGCAAGTTTTTCACGCGCCTGTTCAATTGTATCAACTGTGAGCAGCTTCACTTACTTTTCCCTCATGCATAAAATAAATTTGACTGCATATGTTTTTTATATGCGGCATCTGATGACTTATAATAATCCAGATAGAGTTTTCATTTTTCTGTTCTTCAAGAATTGTTTTTTCAAAAAGATCCAGGCTTTCCATGTCCATGGCAGTCATTGCTTCATCTGCAATAATTAACTTTGGCTTAAAAATGATTGCTCTAAGAAAAGCAAGTTTCTGCTGTTCGCCGCCGGAAAGGCCCTTTGCTCTCTCCTTTGACCGGTTTGAAAATTTCATTTTATCAAGATATTCATTTACAAGTTTTTGATCCGGCTCAATATTCCGCAGTTCAAGAGGATACACAAGATTATTATACACCGTATCATCCATCATGTAGGGTTTACGGCCAAGATATGTAATATCTCTTTGCAGCAGGCCTTCGGTGTTTACACCGCCGCTGTCAGGTTCAAGAAGCCCTGCAATAATTTTTGCAAGAGTAGACTTGCCGGAACCATTGGGGCCAATCAGCCCGTAAACCCCAGGATATGAAATTGTAAAATTATCAATGTCAAGAATAAAATCGCCAAGTTTTTTTTTAACCCCTGTTAGTATCATAACTAAAAATTCTCCGCAATTTTTTCGTTTCTTCTGAATAAATCAGAAAGAGACTGAAGAGAAAACGCAATAATTAAAAGCAGTATTCCAAGAGTAATGCCCTGGCTAAAATCGCCCATACTGCGGAGCATTGTTATTGCGGTAGTCATTGTCCGCGTCTTGTACTGAATATTTCCTCCGACAATCATCACAGCCCCCACTTCGCTTATGGCGCGGCTGAACGCTGTAACGATTGCAAAGTAAAACTCTCCCTTCATTTCTCTTATAAACAGAAGCTGCGTTTGAAAACGGGTAGCTCCCATTGTTTTTGCAAACACCCGTATTACAGGCGCGCTGCGGACAGCGTAGGTATAAATCATGCCGGTAATAATCGGAGTGATTAAAACAACCTGCGCAATCACCATAGCCTCGATTGTAAAAAGAAGTCCAAGAAAACCAAGCGGACCGCGGCGCATCAGAATGAGGTAAACGATAAGCCCTGCCACAACGGGAGGCATTCCCATAAATGTACGGCAGAGCCTGACTACAATTTGTTTTCCCGGGAAGCTGCTCTTTTCAAGCAGCAGCCCAAGAATTGTACCAAGAACAGTTGAAATTAATGTGGAAAAAAAAGACATTCTTAGAGTTACGCCGATGATCGAAAGAGTGTCTGCGCTTAAATTAATAATTCCAAAACTCATCTTGTTCCGGCATTTGGCGTAAACAGGGGAGCGCCGAACTCTTCTACCCCATATTGACTTATAAGCCTTTGAGCATTTGCGCCTATCATCCATTCAACAAATGCGCGCCCGCCCTGAGCATTTATCCCGGGATGCCGCGCAGGATTTACAAGAATTACTCCGTAATAATTGAGCAGCTCCGGAGAGTTTTCGCATACAGCGGAAAGATTTATCCTTCCGTCTTTTCTAAGCGTAAGCCAGGTTGCGCGATCTGTAAGAGTATAGGCCTGCATTTCATTGGCCATCTGCAAAGTCGCGCCCATCCCCTGACCTACAGAGGAATAGCGGCGCATATCCCTGACATTTACTGCTGCAGACTGCCAAAGGGTAAGTTCCATTCTGTGCGTTCCGGAATCATCGCCGCGGGAAACAAAGGGCAGATTTTTTGATGCGATGTCCTTTAATGTTTGAATGACATTACTGTTGTGCGGGATTTCCCTGTCCGGCCCTGTAATAAGAAAGTCATTGTACATGACATCGTAACGCACTGCCCCGTAACCGTCTGCAACAAACTGGATTTCATCGGGCCTTGCATGAACCAGAAGCACATCTGCATCTCCGTCACGTCCCATCCGCAGTGCAGCGCCAGAGCCCACAGCAACGACATCAACTTCCCATCCCGTTTCCCGCGTGAACGCAGGCAGCAGGAAATCCAGCAGTCCTGAATCCTGCGTGCTGGTTGTAGTTGACAAGGTGATTCTGCCTTTAACCGGAGCGTCACGCGTACCGGCGGCAAAAAGCGAAGCGCCCAATGCGAAAAGCATCACGGCGGCCGCAAGGCCTAATGTTCTTTGACATAAAGCTCTTGGGCAGGGGGTAAAACCAGAGGTTTTATTCATAATTTTCTCCTTCACACAATGGTAAGCACAGCCGTTTCCGCCTGCACTCTATCGTTCCGTTCGGCATAGCCGCAGAGGCCTTAGCACGAAGGAATCGGAGTTATAAAAAATGATAACATTAAAAGTGATGAGTGTCATCCGGCCTGCAATTTATCCGCCGCCGCAAATAGGTAAAAATGAAACTTCATCGCCGTCTTTTAAAACAGTATTAAAATGTTTAAGCATAAGTATACTTTGTCCGTTAACGACTATCAGCATTTTTTTTGCAAGCTTGTACGCTTTTGCGCTGAACTGCCTTTTGATATGGCGCAGCACATCTTTTACATCTGCCGCAGTTATTGATTCGTTTTCCATTTTTACAAGCGCTGATAATTGCGCGCGGTACCTTATTTGAACTTTCATATTTTCCTGCGCGTTAATTTTCTATCTTTAATCTTTTCAATGTACGTTTCAGCGGAACTCCCTGCGGGTCCCAGCCGCGCACCTTGTAATATTTTTTGAGCATTTTTTCCAGCGGCACTATATGATCTGGATTCGCTTCGCCGGAAGTTCTTGAAGGCTGAGGCGTCTTTGTCAGACGATCGGGCAGGGAATCATCCGCTGCTGTCAATCCTTCGCGAAGATTAAAGAGCCGCTCAAGATTAAAGCATCTTTCTCCCAAGAGGAGAAAATCACCGCTGAACATGGAAAAACCCGTAGCAAGGCGCAAGGCTTCGGCATGCGGAAAAAGAAAAAATGAATTAAAGCGCAATAGGGGTTTTATTCCCAGCAGCAAACGCACGGCGGCACCTGAGTGAGTCGCTATCTTTCCTGTTATACGGGTAATGATATGATTCGGCCCAAGGTTAAAGAAAATAGCCGGAACAAAAGTCTGCGCGCTGAAAAGGCAAAAGCCCGATGCGGAAACCGCTTCCATGCCATCCTGCATAAACACAGTCAGCTCCGCTTTGTTTGGACTCTGCGCATCGGTGGAAAGAACTCCAATCGATTCCAGCAGCGCAAGATAGCCTCCGTTAAGATGGCAGCCGCCGCGGTTACTTGTTGCGTAGCCAAGACCCATGCCGACAGAACGCCGCGGTTCATAGGAAGCCATTTCAAGACCCTTTGAATGCATGGCATATTCCCTGCCGCCGTATTTCTCGCTCATCCATTTACTGCCGTTTGCAATATCCGAATATATTCCTTCGCGGCAGGCGATTTTACGAAGCGTTTCTTCCAGATTATCGATCCTGCCGAATTCAACGCCGAAATCCATAATGCCGTTTTCCTTTAACTCCATTGCAAAGGCAATGGAAGAAGCGGCGGAGATTGTATCCATCCCAAGCAAGTCACAGGTATAATTTAAATCTATTATTTTTCGTATATCTTTCGCGCCGATGTTTGGGCCGAAAAAACCTGTGGTCTCATACTCAGGCCCCTTTATTTCCTTTTCATCACTTTTTTCTTTACCAGATTTCTTTACCCGCCTTTCGCACCGGATTGGGCAGCTTATACAGCCGGAATTTTTAACAAGTTCTTTTTCCGCCAGTGTTTCGCCGCTTACAAGATCCGCATCGGGATCATAACCATAACGAAAATTGCGGCTGGGCAGCGCGCCTGTTGCATTTGCTTTGTTAACAAGCCCCGTAGTTCCGAAGTGCGGCAATGCGTCTCCTGTCATGGGGTGACCTTTGATAAAACGAATCCACTTTTTAATAAAACGATCCAGTTTCCTGCGGTTTGCAGTTTCCGGCATCTTTGTTCCGTAAGCGATGAGGGCTTTTATATTTTTTGATCCCATTACTGCGCCGCTTCCGCAGCGGCCTGCAACGCGCTCACCGCTCATGGCGCAGGCGTATCTGACAAGATTTTCTCCTGCAGGCCCTATTACAAGCTTGCCGTAATGTACGGGTAATTTCTTCTGCGCCTCTTCAGCATAAAGTCCCCAAAGATCATCCGCCTCATGTATTGATACAGAGCCGTCGATAATTTCAATCCTGGAAGGTTTGGCGGCGCGTCCTGAAATTACAAGGCCGTCAAAGCCTGCGCGCTTCATCATAAAACCAAACGAACCGCCGCAATTTGACGAAGCGATCCCCCCGGTTAAAACATTTTTAAAAGTCATATTAAAACGGCTGGAAGACGGAGCGCCTGTTCCCGTTAACGGACCGGTGTTGATTATTAAAACAGCGGCAGGATCAAGTGAATCTGTTCCCTTCGGCATCAAATCCAAAAGCAGCCGCGCCGCAAGAGCTTTCCCGCCCACGTACTTGCGAAAATATTCTTCGCTGACAGTAAAGCTTTCTGTAACACCGGTATCAAGATTGATCTTTGCGTAAACGGGCAGTTTCATTTTCATCTTACGTTTCATGATACTGCCTCCATATTGACTGCTCCAATAGGGCAATGAGACTGACATATGCCGCAGCCGATGCATTTTTGCGGATGTACAAGCTCCGCAAATACATTAATGTCTCCTTTAAACTGCGGCAGGGATATTCCAAGCGCGCGCGGAGTACAATCGTAAACACAGATTGAACATGCGCTGCACAGCGCAGTATTTATAAAAGGCTTTGGCCATTGAGTACGTTTCACAGTAACACAGAATTTTCCCGCGCTGTCTGCAATTGCATTTTTAGGGCAAACCCTTCCGCATACGCCGCATTCAACGCAGCGCTTTTCATTTATATAATGCCGCGTATCCTTCTCTCCGTTAATAGCAAAGACAGGACAAAGCTTTGCGCAGGCGGTACAGCCGGTGCATGCTTCGCTTATACTGAATGACATATGACACTCCTTACAGCCTGAGGCTCTCTATCATTACGCCAAATTGTTTCTTTCTATATATAACCGGTACCGGATAAAGAGGATTACTCTCCTTCGACGCCCATTTGATCATTTTGGGAATATCTTCATTCTTTATGCAGTCAAACCCTTTTGGGATTCCCATGCGTTCATTCATTGCATATATGGCATCTATAAAGATGCGCGCTTTTTCTGCATGCGGCTTTTTATCCGCCTTGTCTGCAAGTCCTGCGGCTTCTGCCAACCGTGCAAGTTTACGATGAACTTTTTTACCGTAATCCTCCAGCACCTTCGGCAGTATGACTGCGTTTGCCAAACCATGAGGCGTATTGTACAAGCCTCCCATGGTATGGGCGATTGCATGGATGTTGCCGACTCCTGCGCGCGTAAATGCGAATCCTGCCTTGTATGAAGCCAGCAGCATCGCCTGACGCGCATGAACATCGCTTCCGTTATTGAATACTTTTTCAAGGTTGGCAAAAATAATTTTTACGGCATCAAGCGCAAAATTTATGCTTTCGCGCGTATTGTAAGTCCAGCACAGATATGCTTCCACTGCATGGGTAAGAGCATCCATACCGGTTGCGCCGGTTATGGAAGGAGGCAATCCCAAAGTCAGTTCCGAATCAAGTATCGCATAACGGGGAATCAGGCATAAATCCATAATGGCATATTTATGATTTGTATCCGTATCTGTGATTAAAGCGGCAATTGTTGTTTCGCTGCCTGTTCCTGCGGTGGTGGGAATTGCAATAAAGGGCGGCATTTTTCTTAAGACCCTTAAAAGACCGCCAAGCTGGTTTACGCTTTTTTTCGGCCTTGCCACGCGGGCTGCCGCGCCCTTGGCCGCATCCATGGAAGAGCCGCCGCCCAGCGCAATAATGCCGTCACAGCCCTGATCAAGATAGAATTTTTGAATCTTGTTAACCGTGCTGACTGAAGGATTCGGCTCAACATCGGTGAACACCGCATATGCAAATTGCGCTTTTACAAGCACATCGATTATCCGCTGTACAATTCCTGCTTTTACAAGCCCGTTATCTGTTACAAGAAGCGGCTTATTTACCTTTTGTTTATGCAGCAGTTCGGGAATTAAACTGATGCTGCCCGGTCCTTCAACAGGAATTGCCTTTCTCCAGGGAAGAATTCTGGCGCCAAAATTAAAAATAAACTGGAATACTCTGCAAAATAATATAAACATGCCAATCCCCTATGTTAAAATTGTAATATGTTTTATATTATTAGTATATAGACATTTTTACATTATTTATAGGTTTGTCTTATAGAAAGGATTTTTATTATTTCTCTCCGTAATAAAAAATTCTGTTTCGTCCTCTATCCTTGGCCTCGTAAAGAGCGGCATCCGCCCTGGAAATAAACTCATTTACTGTCCCGCCCTGCCCCGGTTCCCGCGTATTTACGCCAATGCTTACCGTCACTTTACCTGCAGGTATATGTGAATGCGAACACGGAATTTCCATATCCTCAATCTTACTGCGTATTTTCTCCGCCATTTCAAGCGCTCCGTTTAAGTCCGTGTTGGGCAAAAGTACAACAAACACTCCGCCGTCCCAGCGGGCGACATAATCTGCAGGGCGCCTTAACACTTTTGAAAACAATTTTGCGATTGAAACCAGGGCAGCATCGCCCTGCTCGTGCCCGAATGCATCGTTATATTTTCTAAACAGATCCAAATCCACAAGCAGAATGCTGATTGCCGTATTATCACGTAAGGCCCTGCCCCACTCGGAATTAATATGTCTTTCAAAACTCCGCCTGTTGGGTATATCTGTCAGCTGATCTATCATACCAAGTCTTTCTATTGTACGAAATTGTTCCAGGAGCATTATCTGATTCCGGACTCTTAATTTCACAATCCCGGGAGAAAACGGTTTTGTAATATAATCTACCGCTCCCAAAGACAATCCTCTTGCTTCGTTTACATCACCGGAAAGCGATGAGATAAAAATAATTGGTATGGCTTTTGTCTTGCTGGATTTTTTCAATTCGGCAAGCACGGTATATCCGTCCATGTCAATCATGAGTATATCAAGCAGAATGATATCCGGAAGCAGTCTTTCGGCTTCATTAATGGCATCTGCTCCGTTTTCCGCCGTGTAAACTGTATATTCCTTATTTAAAATATCCTTAAGTAATGTTATTGTTGTTTCCTGATCATCAACAATAAGTACCGAGTTCATTTTTTCTTCACTCATAATTTTCACTGCTGTCCTTAAATATATTTGCTGACATTTTCCAGCAAGGCAGGCGCCACGATGGGTTTATTTATTACATCTAAGGCTCCCGCTTCAGCGGCCTTTGCCAATAACTTTTCATCACTCCATCCTGTAAGAAAAAGAACCGGAATATCCTTCCATTTTTCGTTTTCTTTCACCTTGACAATCGCTTCAAGGCCGTTCATTTCCGGCATTTCAATATCCAAAATGATTAAATCCGGATGTTTTTTTTCCAAAAGAAAAAACATTTTCTGAGCGGACGGCATGGTCAGCACCTTATAGTCTTTTTCCAGAATGGAAGCGGCCATCGTCAGATTAGCGTCATTATCATCTACAATAAATATCAATTTTTCTATTTTCTCAGTCATATAAATTCCTTAAATCATCCTTTATCAATTTTAGTTCTTTTGCTATTCTTATATGCTTCGCAACTTTATCATTCAGTTCCTTAGGTTTAAAAGGCTTTACAATAAAATCGGAAGCTCCAAGCGAAATAGCTTCGCTGACATGATCTGATGTTCCTTCGGTTGTAATAATAATGATAGGAACATCCTTTTGATCCGGCAATGCCCGTATCAGGGGAATTAGATCGAATCCGCTTAACACAGGCATTAAATAATCCAGCATAATTAATTCCACTTTTTTTGTACGCAGAAAGTCCAGTACATCTTCAGATTTAGACAGTATAAACACCTTATATCTGTCATGTAAAGCATACTGCATTGCTCGTAACATGCTGGAAACATCATCAACGACAAGAATGCTTGGTTTACCGTCATTGCCTTCATCGTCGGAAGATTCTTTACGCTTTGGAGGATTCAGATGGTTCTCGATGCTTTCGACCAGCTTTACGGTTGTAAACGGTTTAATTACATAATCAACAGCCCCAAGACTAAGACCCTTAACAACACTTTCCCTGTCACTGTTACCCGTCAGAAAAATAACCGGTATGTTAATATAACGCTCATCGGCTTTCAGGCTTTTTATTGCCTCATAGCCGTCGATATCCGGCATATTAACATCCAATAATATTAAATCGGGTTTGATATTTTCAAGAAATTCATACATTTTAAGAACAGAATCCGCAGGATAAACTTCGTAATGATCACTGAGTCTGGTTTTTACCGTCATCAGACTGTAATTTACATCATCAACATAAATTATCTTTTTACGGGTTCCGGTAATCTCGCTTGTGCTTCTATAACCTGATCTTTCCATATCTACTCCAAATTAGAAAGTTTTTTTACAATTTGCGCAAAATCCATTCTATCAATAGCTTCCTGCAGCCAGTTTGCAAGCCCGTCATCTGATTCATATTGATATTTTTGTATCTCATACATCGCCGCATCCGCTTCATCCATCTCATAATTTCTGCACGCCGCAAGCAATTTTTCAAGCTGTCCCTTATCGGGTTTATCCTTTTTGGGCTTTGGATTTTCTGCATCCAAACGTATTAACATATCATCAATGCCGGAAACTAATGTCCAGGCGGCTTCAAGGAAAACAGGATTATTGCTGTTTATAAAATCCAAATCTCCGGTTTTCGCCGCATTCTCAAGATCCGCAGCGCTTTTCCCGATATTCTCTGCGCAAATATCAAGGCTCGTTCCCTTAATGCCATGAACTTTTATTTTATAATTACTAATACTATTTTCGTTTACGCTTTCCATTTCACTTAACAATGAACGGACGCTGGCGGTATATGAACGTAAAACCTTAATATATGTTTCTTCATCATTATTGTAGCGTTCCAGGCCTTTTGTTATATCCAGCCCTGTAATTTCATTATTCAACAGGCGTCCTGATGTTTTTTGCCCGGCTTGAACATTCAGAAGATCGGCATATTCCCTTGCAGCATTTTCGGCTGCTTCAAATTCACTGTGATTAACATAGCTCATAATATTATTTAAAACTGCTTTTGTTTCTTTCGAATAATTTATCATTTTTGAAAGTATATCAAGAGCTCCTTTTCTGTCATAATCAGCGCATGCTTCCTGAATATCCTTTAGTTTTTTCTGCAAGTCTTCAATATCCTCATCTGAACCATATCCGTCTCTTTTAGACTCAAGTCTTTCCAGCAGGATACGCAAGTTGCTTATAAATGCAGATGCAGTTGATTTTATAAAATCAATGTTGCACTCCCGCCCGCTTATTTCCAGTTTGCCTGCTGTTTCTGCAAGCTCGTTTTCACCAATATTCCAAAGTGAACTTTTTATGCCATGAACGACAATCGTAAATTTTTGTAAATTCTCCCTGTTTTCAATTTCGCTGTTCTTAGCTAAATATTCCAGTAAATCTGCGGCTTTTTGCGCATCTCTTATAAATGACTCCAGAAGCAATGCATCCAGCTGCGGATGCTCCGCATTTCCGTTTTTTGTCTCTGTCATTTGCCGTTTAGCAGCTTCCTGCCTGCAAGCCTCAATAACATCAGGCGGCTGTTTATCACGCACCAGTTTATTAAGGATTGAGTTTAACTGGCGTATATCTATCGGCTTGGAAATAAAATAGTCAAAGCCGTTTTGCAGGAATATATCAGCCTGTCCCGATACGGCGTTAGCTGTTAATGCAACAATCGATTCATTATATCCCAGATTGCGCAATTGCCGCGTTGCCTCAATACCATCCATCCCCGGCATCATGTGATCCATAAAAATAACATCATACACATTGCCCTGTTTAATTTTATCAATAGCTTCCTGACCGCTCATAGTGTAATCAATTTGAAGCCTGTAAAGTTTCATAAGTCCTACAGCGACATATATATTTGTTTCAACATCGTCAACAATAAGGACTTTGCCGTAAGGCATCGGATCACGCACAATCTGCCCGCTTTTCCTGTTTGAAGCATAACTCATATGGAATTGCTGCAGATTGGCTATAACTTCATTGCTCATTACTTCATCGTCTACTAAGCCCTGCGGAAGCCGGATGGTAAAACAGGACCCGGTATTTAGTTCGCTTTCCACGTTTATTTTACCATCCATAATGTTTGTTAAACGCCGGGATATTGCAAGGCCAAGTCCTGTACCCTCTACCGTGATATTCTTTTCAATATTAAAACGGGAATATTCTTCAAATAATTTATTCAACTGCTCCTGTGTCATGCCGGAGCCTGTATCCCGTACGCTCAATATAAGGATTATTTTGTCCTTTTCCGGAGCCGCGCCGGATTCAACTGACAATATGACCTTGCCTTTATCCGTATATTTAAAAGCGTTGGAAAGCAAATTATTTAAGATTTGTTTAATCCGAAGCTCATCGCCTATTAACTTGGCAGGAATGTTTTCTTGAACTTTAAGTATAAATTCAATTGGTTTGGAATCAATCCTCATCATATTTAACTGAATGGAATCATTTATAAGGCTTGCCAATTCATATTTGACCGGCATTATATCAATTTTCCCCGCTTCTATTTTTGAGAAATCAAGAATATCATTAATGATACTCAATAGTAAATCACATGAACTGTAAATCTTGTTCAGTCCCTCTTTAATCTCTTCGGGAAGCCTTTCATTTTGCACAAGAATTTCAGTGACGCCTAAAATTGCATTCATCGGCGTGCGTATTTCGTGACTCATATTGGCAAGGAAAACAGACTTGGATTTAGAAGCCGCAAGCGCTGATGTTTCCATTTTTTTAAGTTCGATTGTTCTCTTCTGAACAAGTTTTTCCAGTTCTTTGCCGGTAAGACGGCTTCTGACAAAAAGAATGACAAGAAGAACCAGTACCAGCGTAAACAGAACGCCCGCGCCTATAATCCACGGTGTGCGCGCATCCGCTACCTTGCTCCGGTAATCGTATGTTCTTCTCATCCAGTAATCCGAGATGCTCTTGGAATCGATACTGCCAAGCACCTTGTCGATAATGGAACACAGGATAACTTCTTCTTTATTAAATCCGAATTTAGTATTTGTGGCAAAATCGAATACTATATTTGTTTTATAAACGGGAAGTTCAAGATAATGCGTCAGATACAGGAGCCTATTCTGATTTCCCATAATCATGTCAACTTCTCCCCGCTGCAGAGCGCCGTACGCTTCTTCCATACTCTCATACTCTACAGTATTAACATGATCAGGAAACCATTTTTTGAATATTGCAGCATAGGCGGTATTCCTTGCAAGGCCGACACTGACATATAACACTTCGTTAATTTTTATATCAGGAAAATCATTGTGAGATATCAGAGCGTAATAATCAATTAACTGTTCAGTTTCCGGCCATATAAATTGATCGGCCCAGTCTGCTGTCTGAGTAAGTTCAGGGACAAGCGATATTTTTTCATCTGCAAGCATCTGATATATTTCAGGCCATTCCGTATGTTCATCATTGACACGCTTAAAAGTTAATCCTGTAAGCAGCGATACTGCATCCAGTATATCCAGAAATATCCCGCGCCATTCCTTCTCGCGCCGGTCATAAAAACAACCGGGGTAATTTCCCGGATCAACCCCTACAAGCACAACCGGATTATTCCTGATATATGCGTGTTCCTCTTCGGTGAGCTGTGAATTTAATTTATACTTTAAATAATCATGATGTGCCTGATTATACAGCATAGTCAAATAACGCATTCCGCCGTTTTTTAAGACTTTTTCAACAATTGAAATTACCGGCTCCAATGCGGAATTCCTTGTGGAAAGAGAGACCGGCATGTAAATTAAGGGATAAAAATCCTGCGCAATTACATCTGTGTATTCAATAAAGCTTATTTCTGCAGCTCCGCTGTAATAAAAAGCATCTATTTCCCCGTTTTTAAGCGCATCGTATACAAAATTAAAATCGCTGATTTCTATTACATCAAATGTACCTGGTTCCATTTCCGCTGTAACAGCATTAATTGTAGCTGCTCCCTGAATGAAACCTGCCCGCAGCAGACGGCTTTCTGTTATTTCCCATACCGGCCTTGAATCGGCCAGGCGGAAGGCTTTAACAGGGCGATGCGCTATGGCGCTGGTCATATGGTATATTTGCCGGCGCGCTTCTGTAGATGTCAATTCACCGGAAAAGGCAATTTCCCCCGATTCAAGGCCTTCAAGCAAATCAAACCATTCAAATAATACAGGCCGGAAACGAATCCCAAAAAGTTCAGTAAGCCACTTGCAGACAAAGGCAGAAAAACCGCTAACTTCGCCGTTCTCGTTTATAAACGCTTCAGTATTCAGCGGCATTCCATATACAAAAGAATCATATTCCCTCTGAAGGGTTTCTATCGCTCTTATTTCATCAACTGTTATATTCGGAATATCCCGGAGTGAAGTAAAAACCATAATATTACTAAACTGATTTCTGCCGGTATCGGCGCAGCTGCTTGAAAAAATAATTATAGGCAGAAGCATAATAAAAAGCAGAAAGTATGCGGTTTTTTTCAAGAAATCCATTAAAAAAACGCCCCCAGCTCCGGATAATTGCCATATTATAACATATAAAATAAAAATATAACAAGCGTTACATAACTCTCTTTTTATGCGTTATGTAATTTACGCGGAACTGCCGGTTTTACTTTCAGTCTTTAAAACGCTTATATATGCATCAATATCATTCTGAACATCTTCAAAATTGCTATGAAGAATTTGTTCCATTATGCTGTTTAATACATTTTCTGTTTCTTTTGAGTATTTTTTTATTCCGGCTAATTCATCCAATGCGCCTTTTCTGTCATAATCTTCAGCTTTTTCCCGTACAGCCTGCAGTTTGATGCACAAATCATTTATATCCCCGTCCTGCAATCCCCGGTAACTGATGTTTTCTTCCTGTTTCAATTCAAGTTTTTCAAGCAGATTACGCAGATCATTTTTAAATATAAAAATATTTGCCGCTACAAGATCAATATTTTTTTCTTTTCCGCCTGCTTCCAGTTTTTTTGCCGATTCTGCAAGCTCCATTTCACCTATATTCCAAAGCGAACTTTTTATACCGTGAACCATAACAGTAAATTTATGCAGCAAACCCTCATCACTTATTTTATCAGCATTTTCCTCCAGCCAGGAAAAAACTTTTTGCGCGTCTCTTATAAACGATTTAAGCAAAAGCGTATCCGTTTGCGAAGAGTTTTCTTTTTCATCGATGCTAACCTTACCTGTATTTTCACTGCGGGCTGCTTCAAGAACATCCGGCGGCTGCCTGTCACGGATAAATTTGTTTAAAACACTGTTTAACTGGCGTATATCAATTGGCTTGGAAATAAAATCATCAAAGCCGTTCCGGAGGAACAAAGCCGCCTGCCCCATCACAGCGTTAGCTGTCAATGCAACAATGGGAATATGCCCGCCTGTCAAAGACGTTTCATCTGCGGCATTTTTCCCGCGCTGCTCATTTTCCCAACTGCGTATCTTCTTTACTGTCTCTATGCCGTCCATGTCAGGCATCATGTGATCCATAAAGATAAGATCATATGTTTTGCCCTCATGAATTTTATCAAGAGCTTCATATCCGCTCATTGCCGTGTCAATTTTGAGCTTGTAAGGTTTTAAAAGGCCGACAGCGACATATATATTTGTTTCTACATCATCCACCACAAGAACGCTTCCATAAGGCATAGGATCGCGCGTAATCTGACTGCTTTTTCTGCGTGTCAAGGTATTCATCCGCAGAGATTTCAGATTGTCTGCAACATCCCTGCCTAATATCTTGTCATCAACTGTTTTCTGCGGAAGTTTTACAGCAAAAAATGAACCTTTTTCATGCTTACTCTCAACATGCATTGTTCCATTCATCAGGTTTATTAAACGATGCGTAATACTCAAGCCAAGCCCGGTTCCTTCAACACTTGTATTTTTATTCTGATTAAAACGGGAATACTCATCAAACATTTTACTTAGCTGCTCTTCTGTCATGCCGTGGCCTGAATCGCGTACGCCTAAAACAAGAATAATGCCTGCTTCGCAAAATTCAAATTCGACCGATAATGTAACCCTTCCGGCGTCTGTATACTTGAAAGCATTGGAAAGCAGATTATTCAGGATTTGTTTAATGCGAAGCTCATCGCCGATTAAGTTTGCGGGAATGTTTTCATCTATTTTCAGTTCAAATTCAATTGGTTTTGATTCAGCGCGCATCAGGTTCAGGTTTATGGCATCATTAATCATGCTTGCAATTTTATATTGAGCAGGAACGATATCAAGCTTACCCGCTTCAATTTTTGAAAAATCCAGTATGTCGTTAATAATACCCGTAAGCAAATTACATGAACTGTAAATCTTGTCCAGTCCTTCCACCACCTCTGCGGGAAGAGTATCGTTCTGTATAAGTATTTCCGTAACGCCTAAAATGGCATTCATCGGCGTGCGTATTTCATGGCTCATATTGGCAAGAAAAATGGATTTCATGCGCGATGTTTCTTCTGCCTTAATTTTTTCTTCCGTGATTGTTTTTAAATCTGTTACATCAACTGAATGCTGAAGATGCACCTGTCCGCCGCTCGGCCAATCAATATAGCAGTCCATGTTATGGTAGTAGCGTTTTGTTAAAGTATTATACTCCTCCCAGATAACAGGCGTGTTTGGATCCTTTTCCAGCTGATGGCATGGGCAGAATTCACAAATATCATCAAATCCTTCCTGTAAAACTTTATAGCAGTATTCACCTATAACATCATCTTTAATATTAAACATTTTCTTTAATTGCTCATTTATAAAAAGTATTTTGCCTGTTTTGGGTTCTGTTACATAATTGGAAGCTTCGATGCCGTTTAATATATTCTGAAGTACGTTAAACGCATCATCGATATGCTCGGTCATCTGATTCATGGCATATTTCAAAACGGCAAATTCATCCTGGTAATCGCCTTCTATCCTTACGCTGTAATCACCGATGGCAATTCTGCCGGCGCTTTTTGTAAATTCAATTATGGGTTCTGTCATTTTGCCTATCAGATAGTAAAGGAACAAAGCAATCAGGATAAGGATGATTACGCTTGCCGAAATAATAATGATAAGCAGCCGGGTTCCGTTTGCGTTTATTTCATTGATGGGCGCCGCTACAGAAATGTAAAAACGGCCGCCAAACTGGGGGAAATAAACTGTTTGACCTGATACAAGAGTTCTCTTGTTGTTTAAAATAGACCTTGCTCTGAAAACTTCCGAAGTAACATTATCCGGAGGCAGAGGATATAAAAGTCCTGCTTCACTGCGCGTTTTGCCAATATCTTCAAACCGGGAACTGTAAACCAGTTGTTGTTTATCATTGGCAATTATGATGTAACCGGTTTCATATATTTCTTCCGCCTGGAGTTCTGCGTAAATATCTCCAAGAAATATATCTGCAGTAATTACGCCGATAAATTCATTTTTACTGCCGTATATCGGATACGCTATGGAAAATTTCAGGGTATCCACTCCGTCAATAGTTAATATACCCGGCTCCGTATAAGTTGGAGCATTCAACTCTTTTATATCTAAATAGAAAGGCAGAGAAAATTCCAAATCATTATCCAGGGCTGCCTGTCTGTAGCCTGTTCTTCTGTTAAAACGGTAAAAATAATAGCTTATTCTTCCGCGAAGCGCAGATCCGTACACAGTACCAACGTATTCAGCATCCCTGCCGTCATACATATCAGGTTCAAAATAGATGCTGGAACTGTCAACTGTGTGTCCGTCAAAAATAAAGTATATAATCCTCTGAAGAGCTTCCCTGTCTGCAATGCCTTCATTAACCTGAAATTCCAGAACACTTGCAACAGACGACAGGTAATCCAGCGCAATATTTATTTTTTTTTCAAAATTAGCTGCATGTGTTTTGGCTATGCTTTCAAATTCGGACTTTACCATATTCTGCTGTGAATTGAACAAGGAAACAAACAAAATGGAGAATATTAAAGAAAAGGTAATTATTACAGGAATTATTGTGTAGATTGTCGTTTTTGCTTTTATACCAGAGAAAGATGTGATGAATCCCATTTTTTATTATAATACCCATATATGTAAAAAATCAATAGAATTATTTAAATTGCATATCGAAAAAAAATATGGTACAATTCTTTCCTATAGGAGGAGTAAGACAATGAAAAGGTTTTGTATTATTCCGTTTGTCCTTGCTGTTCTTTGCATGTTATTTAACGCTTGCCAAAGAAGAGCTGCTGCAGAAACCGCTGAAATTGTCCAGCCTAAAGAAGTCAGAGTTTTACTGCCAGAGCACCCCTACGGCGATTTACTTATGTCTTTGATTCCGGAATTTGAAAATGAAACCGGCATCAGGATTATAAGAGAGCAGATGAATGAAAATCTGCTTAATCAGAAATTGACTTCCGAATTTACTGATGGCACTTCTGAGGTAGATGTGTTTATGATTCGTCCTCTTCAGGAAACTTTGCTTTTCTTAAAAAATGGCTGGCTTGCGCCTTTAGACGAATATGATTTTTCCGATTATCCTTCCAATACAATAGAAATAGGAATCAGGGATGGAAGATATTATGTTGTTCCCCTGATAGTTGAGTGGCAGGTGCTTTACTACAGGAAGGATTTATTCCAGGCTGCAGGCTTAAGTGTTCCTGTCAACTTTGAAGAACTGGAAAATGCCGCAAGACTTTTAAACAGAGACGGGGTTGCAGGTTTTGCAGCCCGCGGCGCCGGGTCTCCGGCTGTAACACAGCTTTCCAGTTTTATTTATAATTACGGCGGAAGATATATAGAAAACGGCGTGGCTGTTTTTGATAACCCCGCGGCAGTAGATGCCATCCGTTTATACGGACGGCTTCTAGGCGTATATGGACCCCAGGGTGCAATTACAATGTCCTGGAACCATATAATTCCGATTTTCCAAGCAGGCCGCATTGCCATGTGGGCTGACACATCTGTATTTAACGGTCAGCTTATCGATCCTGCAAATACCCAATTTCCCGCAGAAAATATTGGAATAGCAAAATTACCACGCGGCCCTGCAGCTGATCAGCCATACATTGTATCAGCCTGGGGCATGTGCATTTTTCCGGAGACTCAAGACAGGGAGTCTGCAATGAAATTTCTTACCTGGGCATCCAGCAAAGAAATGGCGCAAAAAGCAATGATTGCAAATATAACAATGGCCAGAACTTCTGTATGGAACGATCCTTCAATTACAGCCCGGGTAAATCCCGGAATTGCGGACACTATGATTCATGCATCGCAGTACGGTTACCCTTATGACAGACCATTTATTACATCTGCTGTTCAGGCACGGGAAATTATCGGCGAAGTTATTGTAGAGTCGGTTAACACAAGGGGAACATCTCCGAGGCTTCAGGCTCTGGCAACGCAGAAAGCTGCTGAAGTGAATGAACTGCTCAAAGCTGATGACGAATACGGCATTACAAGGTAATAACAAATTATTTTAAAGAATTTTTTGCTGCCTCAATTTGATCTTTTACCTTAATAAAGACCTCGGTTATACTTGGATCAAAATGGAGTCCTGAACCCTCCAATATAATTGCAACTGCTTCTTCATGGGAGAATGCCTTTTTATACGGCCGATCGGAAACAAGCGCATCATAAACATCGATAACAGCCATTAAACGGCCCTGCAGCGGAATATCGGTTCCTTGTAACGCATAAGGGTATCCTTTACCGTCCCAGCGTTCGTGGTGATAAGCTGCTATCATTTTGGCATTTTGTAAAAATTCCTCATCCCCTGTCTGCTGGATTGCCTTATTAAGAATTCGTTCCCCTTCTTCTGAATGCGTTCTCATTATTTTGAATTCTTCATTTGTCAGCGAACCTGCCTTGTTTAAAATGGCATCGGGGATAAGTATTTTCCCGATATCATGCAGGCGCGCCGATGAGATAACAGAATCAAGATTCCAGCTGCATATTTCATCAGTATAAACTCCGTTTACCAGCATGGCATCGATAAGTATTTTCATGTACATAGCTGTGCGTTCTATGTGTCCGCCTGTGTTCTTGTCACGATTTTCCACAAGGTCAGCCATGGTATAAACAATACCGTTTTGCAGCCGCACAAGCTGCCGGGAACGTTCAACAAGCTGCGCAGTACGTTCGCGGATAATTTCATCAATATGCAAATGTTTTTTAATCCGGTTCATCAGTACCGGTTCAGAAAACGGCTTCATTATAAAATCTACAGCGCCAAGTTCAATGCCGTAAGCCTCGCTGGCAACATCAGTTCTGCCGGTCAGGAATATAACAGGAATCTCAGAATATGAACTGCCGGCTTTTAAAATTTTCATCGCCTCAAAGCCGCTCATCTCCGGCATCTCGACATCAAGTAAAATCATGTCCGGCTTGAATTTATCCAATGCGGTAAACATCTGCGCCGCAGAAGACAGCGCTATTACTCTGTACTGTTTAACCAGCGCTTCTTCCGCTACAGTCAGGTTCGTTGCATTATCATCAACCAGAAAAATTGTTTTTTGCATTTTTTAGCCCCGCCTGTAAAATAATATTTAGAACTTTTATTCTTCTCCAAAAAAACAAACTCTATTACGCCCTTTTTTCTTGGCATCATAAAGCGCTGTGTCAGCCCGTGTTATAAATTCGTTGATTGTACATTCCTGGTTCTGCTCCCGCGTATACGCGCCTATGCTTACAGTTACCTTCTCCGCCAGTTTGTCATTGTCAGAACATGGAATCTTTACTTCTTCAATACGCCTGCGTATCCGCTCTGCAACATCAAGCGCCCCGGGCATAACAGTACAGGGAAGCAATACAATAAACTCTTCGCCGCCCCAGCGCGCTGCAAAGTCACCCGGGCGTTTAAGCTCTTCGATGAAGCATTTTGCAATTGTTTTCAGTACCACATCACCCTGCTGATGTCCGTAATTATCGTTATACCTTTTAAATAAGTCCACATCTATCATCAGAATACTAACAGGTGATTTATCCCTTATCGCCCTGTTCCATTCAGTATTTATACGTTCCTCAAAACTACGCCGGTTGGGTAATTCTGTCAGATGATCATGCATGCTTAATTTTTCAATTGCACGCATTTGCTCAAGCAATTTAATCTGATTCCGAAGCCTTAATAATACAATCACCGGAGAAAACGGCTTTGTTATATAGTCGGAAGCTCCCATAAGAAGCCCCTTTGCTTCGTTGTCATCTCCCTGAAGAGATGTTATAAAAATAACAGGTATATCTTTTGTTCTTTCTGAACTTTTTAGTATGTCTAGTACGGCATATCCGTCCATATCCATCATCAATATATCAAGCAGGATAACATCCGGCAAATAATCATTTGCTGCCTTAATACCGTCCTGCCCGTTTTCCGCCGAAAAAACATTATACTCAGAACTCATCATATCCGTAAGCAGAGTTATATTTGTTTTTTGGTCATCAACAATAAGAACAGTATATTTTTTTTTAGACATACATTTTAACGCACTCCATTAACAAGGCGCCATATCTGCATATATTTTAACCTTTTATGGCCCCAGTTTAACTTAGCACGAACTTGATATACATTTACAACAGCGGGAAACGGGAGTCGGACCCGTTTCCTGCTTTATAAGTCTTTACTGTATATAGAGTTACAGAACCCTTTAGTACCTTGGGTACTATTTGGGTACTAATTAGGGTTTTTTTAACCCTACGATTATTTCAAAAGCCTTTCGACCTTCCCCTATATAGGGTAGGGTTATTGTAGCATTATTGAAGCTTACTTGACAACCCAAAAAAAACCACTTACGCTGAATTTATAATAAATAAAGAGGAGATTGATATGGCATTTGTTTCTACAGCTCCAAAAACATACTTTGCAGATGATTTAGCAAAGTTCATCGATTTGCCAGTTGCTTATCGCGGGCAAAATATCAAAATT